>Ga0181531_10000111_pt1 | contig 62590 bp, 47 predicted proteins | sample PEATcosm2014_Bin_38_FD_119743 | JGI IMG/M metagenome (GOLD analysis project Ga0181531, IMG submission 119743) | Peatland microbial communities from MTU Mesocosm Facility, Houghton, MI, USA - PEATcosm2014_Bin11_10_metaG | ecosystem: Environmental > Terrestrial > Soil > Wetlands > Peat | place... | reverse complement strand
TTCGCCCGCATGGACGGCAAACAACGCTGGCTAATCCTCCGCGCTGCCGCCAAAATCAACAAAGACGGCCACCTCTAACCAGGATTCCTGATGTTCGCAACGGTGCGCCGCCTGCATCGCTCAACTTATTCCTCTCCAATATCTTCATTCCAAACCGCAGGGTGCGCGCGAATGTAATCCGCGAGAAGCGTGGCGCATTCGGCGGAGTCCAGATCGATCACGTTGACGCCGAGAGAGCGCAGCCAGTCGATCCCTCCCTGGAAGTTGCGGCTTTCACCGACGACCAGGGTGCCGAAACCGAACTGTCGAACCAGGCCGCTGCAATACCAGCAGGGCGCGAGGGTGGTGACCATAATAAGGTTGCGATAACTGCGCTGGCGGCCAGCGTTGCGGAAGGCGTCGGTCTCGCCGTGGACCGAGGGGTCGCCCTGCTGGACGCGGCGATTGTGGCCGGACCCGACAAGCTTACCGGTGGTGGAGTCGAAAATGGCGGCGCCGATGGGGATGCCGCCTTCGGCGAGGCCGGTGCGCGCTTCTTGCAACGCAACGGCGAGCATGGCGGCGTAATCGAGTGTGTTGGTCATGGACAACTTATACTCGCCGTGGTGGTGGCATGAAAAGCGTCAAATCGCGACACAAAAGTGCGTTATAGCTACCGATTAGAATCATGCGCTGGCCTTTGTTATCAGTGGATTGCGGCGATTTCTAATCGCGGAGGTGCCGATTAGAAGATGTGCGATCAGGCAGTAGTGACTTCTGACCCGCCGCCGGTAGCTCGCGACCCGTGAGCGGCCGGCGCTTGACGCGGTTGGCGCTGCCGGGCGGTTTGCTTTGCTCGATCGTGTATACCGTTTCATATTCTTGGTTTCCCTTCGATGCTCGCACATTCGCTATGCAAAAACAGCTGTGCGTCAGGGCAGACGTGGGACAGATTTGGTACAGAACTAGTACTTACTCTGGCCGAATATCTTTTCAAGGAACTGTATCGTTACGGTGATCGATAGCTGCCGGATTCCATGCGCGGCGACGCGCTAGGCGAGGCGCGATCCCAGCGCTCTCGCGTATCCAAGCAGCGCAGCATCGGAATCGCGCGGCGCGATCAATTGCACGCCTGCGCCGGTCGCGGTCGGCAACGTCACCACCGGCGCGCCAACCAGGCTCATCGGCGTGGTGTAACGCAGAATCGCGCGCCGCGATTCCGTATGATCGGCGCCCACGGCGAGTTCGTGCAGTGCGGCGCAAGGAGCAACGAAGAAATCGAACTGGCGCAGTTGCGCATCGGCGCGCTCGCGAAATCGTGCATGCCGCGCGCGGAACTGCGCAACATCTGCGGCTGAAATGGATGCGCCCCACGCCAGCCGTTCGGCGATCGCCGCGGGGAAGTGCGAAAAATCTCCGCCTGTATTTACGCTGTGAATCGCCGCGGCTTCGTACGCAGTGATCGCGCCGTAAATCTCAGGCGCCTGTTCCCAGTATGCCGTATCCGCCGCAATAATCGTCGCGCCGCCTGCGCTGAGCTTTTGCTTCCACTCCGCAAAACCGGCAAGCACCTGTGCATCACAATCGTGCAGAAACTCGTCGCGCACGCAGCCGATGCGGCAGCGCGTTTCCGTCGCGTCAGCAGCGCGCAGCCCAAACAGCGTCTCGGCCAGCAACGGCGCGTCACGCAGATCCTGGAACAGCCAGCCGAGTGTGTCGAACGTGGGCGCGAGGTGTACTCCGCCGCGCCACAATCCGCTCCGCTGCGCCAGTCCGACCGACGCGCGGTATCCGGCCAGTCCGCACAGCGCTGCCGGCACACGTATCGAACCTCCCGTATCGGTCCCGATGGCCGAAAGCGCCGACCGCTCCTGCACGCTGGCCGCCGCTCCGCTGGACGACCCGCCGGTCAGCCGCCGTGCGTCCCTCGGTTGCGCGCAGTCGCCGTAATCCGGATTCTCTCCAGTGATGCCGTAGGCGAGCGGGTGCATGTGCGTCTTGCCCACGACGATCGCACCCTGCGAGCGCAGTCGCGCGGCCACCGCGGAGTCCTCGTGCGCCACGCCATTGCGCGCAGCGTAATAACGCGAACCCAACGTCGTGGCTAATCCGCCTAAGTCGAAGCAATCCTTAATCGAAACCGGCACACCGTACAGAAGCGGTTTGGGCCCGTGCGGGAATCGCCGCAGCAACGCATCCGCTTGCTCTCGCAACCGTTCCGCATCCAGCGCGATATAGACGTTGTGGCTCGCGTTGCTATTCGCGCGGGAGAGCGCCTCTTCGGCCGCGGCGCGTGGCGTGATCTCTCCGCGGCTGAGCTGCTCAATGAGCTGCTGCAGGGTGCTGCGCGCAGGAAGCACGGACATGGACCGCATTCTAACCGCATCCGGCGCGCGTCGACGGTTGGAAATTCGGTTCGCTCAGGGCGGGTGAAATGGACCGAGCAGGAACGGCCGCCGGGATGGCCGCCGTCCCCGCTCGCGTGGGCTGGACTAAAACTGAAGACTGAGAGACATCTGAATCTGCCGCGGACTGCCGATGGTCTTATTCACCACGCCCAAGCCAAACGGACAGTTATAGAAGGAAGTGTTCGTTTGGTTCGGGCAGCCCGTTGGCAGCGGAGTTGTTCCTTCGACCGGTACGTTGTTGTAATACTGGTTTTGGGAGACGTCATCGAGCGGGAGATCGAAGCTCGGAGTGTTGGTCAAGTTGAAGACGTCGAAGCTGTACTTCAGCGAAATGCGTTCATTGATTTTGGTGTTCTTCACGATGGATATGTCCGCGCGCCTTTGCGAAGTTTGCCGGAAGATATTGCGCTGGCCCGTCGTGAAGTTGGTTTCGAAAGTGTCACCCGCCGGAATCGCGCCGTTCAGCCCGCCGACAGGCAGCAGCGGCAGAGTAAAGCAGCTGGAGTTAAGCGCGTACTGCTGCGTCGTGGGAGTACTGTAAGCTCCCGACACGCCGGTGAGAGCGCTCTTGGGCGTGCAGCCCGCTGCCAACGGCACGATGGGGTTGGTGATGCCATCGTTGACACCGTAGAAGATGCTGCCGACCGCGCCGGTATAGTCAATGACGCTATAGGGCTGGCCGCTTTGGAAAACTCCGATGCCCTCGACGGCCCAGCCATTGCCAATCTTGCCTTTCCAAGAAGAATCCGCGGCGACGTTCGGGAACTGGTAAAGAAGCGTGAAATTGATTACGTTGGTGCGATCGAAATCGGAGTTGCCGTAGCCGGAGCGCAAGTCGAGCGGGTTATTTCCGTTGTAAAACAAACCCATGGCGCTTTGCTCATCCAAGGCGTGAGAGTAAGTGTAGGAGAAGCCCGCTTGCAATCCGTGGCTGATGCGCTTTTCGACGTGCACCTGCAGGGCGTTGTAGGCAGAAACGCCCGCGGCGGTGTACGAAAGCGCCTCGGCCGAATAACCGAGGTAAGGAACACGAAAATCCACATTGCCCCCTTCGTAGTTATTGAGCATCGTGGATCCGTCGGGCAGAGTTATCGGAGCGCAAGCGGTGGTGCAGCCTGCAGGACCCTGCACGGTGTAGCCGTAGGTGTAGTTCTGCTGAAACGGCGTGCCCTTGCGGATTGGGTTGGTTGGAGTGGCGATCTGCGCCTGGTTGAAGGGCACGGGAATCACTTCGTGGCGCCCCAGATTGCCCACATAACCGATGTCAATCGCCAAGTCGCGGCGCGGCTGCCATTGAACGTCCAGAGTCTGGTTCATGGTGTAAGGGAGTTTGTTCTTGCGGTTGTAAACGCCGAAGGGGAAGAGCGGCTGCCCTTCGAGGATGCCAGCGCCAATACCGACTCCTGGAACTCCGGTATTCGGCAGGTAATTATCAATCGAAGCCGGGTTACCCGTCGGAGGAGGTCCCAACGTCGCGCCCCATGGATTGGTGAAGCCGTAGGTGCCGGGATCGCAAGTCGGAATGTAATTTTGATAGAAAGTGGACGCGGTGCATTCCGTCGCGCTCACGAAGGGTGGGGCTTGGTTGACGCCAAATGGTCCGCCGGTGACGACTCCGGCCGCAAAGCCTGGGGAGAGATAGGTGAACAGTTCGCCGCGGTCGTAGTACAGCCCCCAGCCCGCGCGCACGACGAGCTTATTGTTGAACCTTCCAGGGCTCCAGGCCAGGCCCAGGCGCGGAGCAAGACCCCACTGGCGGCCGGTCAAGGTGGAGGGGCTGACTCCTTTCGTGGCGAACTGCGGGTTGTTGCCGGCAACAATGATGCCGTTCGAGATCAGAGTGTCCGTGGATGGGTCGTAATTGTACTGCGAGGGATCGAAATTGTAGAGACGCCCATATTTTTCAGACAGACCGCCATCGTCGTCAAAGCGCAGCCCCACCGTGAAGCTCAGATTGGGGCGAAATTGGAACTTATCCTGGACGTACGCGCCCCATTCATTGGCGCGCAGATAACGGTTCGCATCGCCCTGCAAGACGTTCGAGGTTGGGTACCCATCTGAGGTATAGGGAGTGACGAAGCCCTGCAGGAACTGCGAGAGATCCACGGTGCCGATCATGCCGGTGCCAGGTCTTTGGTCGCGCGTGTTGAGTTGGGTGTAGGAGTAGGAACCGCCAAAAGAAACGGAGTGCTTACCGTGGCTCCAACTGGCGTTGGCAGAGGGCATGAAGCGGTTCTGGAAAATACCGGTGTTGGCGCCCTGAGATTGCGCGCCCTGGCCGATCGTCAGGGTAGCCGCGTTAACATTGTTTGCATTCGTTCCGAGCATGTTCACGATGGTCATGCCAGGAAAGAAATTGGAACCGAATGTATTGATGGTGGATTCCGCCGGCGATGCGCCGGTGGACGATTCGACAAAGCTGGCGAATTGCGCGGGAGTGAACGGCTGTCCAATCGTGCTGTAAACCTTCTCGCGAATGAAGCCGAAAACTTCGGCGACGTTGAGGTTGGGAGTGACGATCTGCGTGTTAGTGACGGAGGCGACCTGGCTGCCGGCATCGAGGTGCTGCGTGAATCCGGGAACGCTGGAATAGGCGTAGGGCGCGATGCTGGGATCGTGCTGGTAATAGTACTTCAGAGCGAGAGTGTCCTTGGAGTTGACGATCCAATCGAGATCACTGACCGCCTGATCGGAAAGGAAATACGCGGTGCCGGAAGAGAGGGCGTTTTCAGGGAAGTTGAGCGTCGGAGTGATGCCGTCATTCCACGGCACAAGGAATTGGCCGTTGGGTAGTTTGTATTGAAATATGCCCAAAGCAATCGGGCTAATCTGGTTCGGTCCCGTACCAACGGTTCCGTTTAGAGCAGAGCCGACAGAGCCGAACTCGTTATTGGAGATCGCGGCCAGGCAAGGAGCGAGCGTGGCTGTGGCGCGGGCCGCCCCGCAACCTGGGACACCATCCGCGGCATTTCCATTGGCCGTAAAATCGGACGGAACCGTCACTCGTCCGATGCCGATCTCCTGATCGGAACTATGCACGTGCTGATAGCCGAGATAGAGGAAAAGTTTGTTCTTGATGATCGGCGCGCCGCCGGCCCCGCCCAAAGTATAGCGATGGAGTTCCGGAACTTTCAGATTGGCGGGAAGATTGGGATCCTGATTGAAAAAAAAGGGCGCGGCGTTGAGCCAGTCCGTACCGCGATGCAGGTAGGCGGTGCCGTGGATCGCATTGGTGCCAGAGGCGGTGCTCATATCAATATGCGCGCCGCTGGTGGAACCCTGCTGCGCGTCGTACATCGAGGTATTGACGCGAACTTCCTGAATGGTTTCGGGGGCAGGGGTAGGCAAGGATTGGCCGACAGCAAGATAGGGCGACGCGGTGCTCTGCACCACTCCGCCGTTGCCGCTGGCCGCGCCGCTGACTCCGGTGTTGTTCACGATGCGAGCGGAAGCGACCTGGCTGGTGCTCTTGCCGTTGAACAAATTCTTCGCGTCCACACCATTCAGCAAAAAAGTATTGCTGGTGTCGCGCTGGCCGTTGGCCCAGATGGGCTGGTTGCCCAGACCGGCGTTGGCGCCCGTGCCGGCAGGCAGCTCCGCGCTGACGCCGGGAGAGAGAATCGCGAGTCCGGTGAAGCTGCCGGTTGGCAGCGGGATGGCTTCCAGTTGCGCTTTATCGAGGACGTAGCCGTTGGTGGTGTCTACCGCGTTGAGCAGCGGAGTTTCTTCCACCGTGATGGTCGTGCCCACCTGGCCGACTTTCAGCGACGGATTCAGGCTGACGGTGCGATCGGCCTGCACCAGAATGGATGGAATTTTTTGCGTTTCGAAACCGTCATGGCTGAACGTCAGGGTATAGGTGCCGATCGGCAAGTTCACAAATTCGTAGGAGCCGCTGGAATTGGTTTTCTGCGATCGCGTGAGGGTAGTTTGATCACCGACGAGCGTCACGAGCGTGTCCGCTACTACCGCGCCGCTGGTATCGGTGACCGTGCCGGTGATACCGCCTAAAGTTTGCTGCGAGCGCGCCCCCGGCGCGAATGCCAGCGCTATGCAAATGCACGCCGCCAGGAAGAAATTTGAGAGCCGGACTCTCTGGAACATTCATCCCCCCGTTCGATGCGGACAGACCTCCGAACGGGAAATCCGTCCGAAAGCTCGCACGGTAAATTTTTGCGGTTTATTAACGACGCTGCTCAGATGCCTTACTTCACCCCGAAGATGGAGGCAAGGTACGCTCTTTTCGCGGCGGTGCGAAGTATTTTTAATCTATGGCAGGTATCAATTATTTCTATGATTGATTTCCACAGGGAGCATCGGCGTGCGGCGCATGTCTCGCGCGTGGGCGCGCGACGAGTCGAGATTCATGCGTGCGTCTGGCCGCTGATGCGCTACCATCCGTCATCGCTGGAGTATCGATGACGCTGCGCGCAGCCAAACTGGCGTTGGTTTTTGCCGTGGCCCTGTATTACACGCTGCTGGTCTTAAACAACATCACGGATTTCGATTCGAATTACCAATTTGTGCGTCACGTGCTGATGATGGACTCGACGTTTCCAGAAAACCACGGGATGTGGCGCGCGCTGAACCAATCGGCTTGGCACCTGGGCTTTTATTTGTCAATCATCGCATGGGAATTCGTCACCATGATTTTGTGTTGGTGGGGCGGATGGCGCATGACACGCGCGCTGCAGGGAACTGCTGGCGCGTTTGGTGACGCGAAACGCATTTCTGTTATTGGACTGACGCTGGCTTTGCTGATGTGGCTAGTGGCTTTCCTGACCGTCGGCGGGGAATGGTTTCTGATGTGGCAGTCGAAAGTTTGGAACGGCCAGGAAGCGGCTGCGCGCATGTTCACTGTGATCGGAATCGTGCTGCTGCTGGTGGTGCAACCGGATACAGAAGAGCAGCCCTAGACTTTTTCCTCAGGCGCATTTTTGTTGCGACTGTTTACGGCGAACCAGAGCAGCCCGGCAGCGAGATAGACGAGATAAATATACGGAAGCTTGCCGTAAGGGCCTTCGGGAACCGGATAGAGGTTGCCGACCAGCGCGAGCAGCATGGCGAGGCCGGCGAGCCAGGAAAGAATTTGCGCGCTAGCGCTGTAAGCACCGTGATTGCGCAAATAGCGCGGCAACGCGATGCAGACCAGCGCGTAGGCCACGATGAAACCGTAGGTCGCAAGCGAACCGAGCCAGCCGTACACGTCCAGGCCGCTCGCGCCACGCGCCGCGAGCACGAGTGCAGGCGACACCGCCGCGATTCCGGTAACGACGACTGCGTAGCTGGGAGTTTCGTTGCGCGCGTGCGTGGTGCGTAGCGAGCCGTGCGCCAGGCCGTTGTGCGCCATCAGCAGCAATACGCGCGCGGCCGCGGTGATGCAGGCGAGTGTCCCGGCGAACATGCTGACGAGGGCGCCGATATCAATCAGCAATCCGAACAGAGGGAAGCCAGCCACGGCGGCCACGACGTGCATCGGTGCGGGACTGCTTCCCAAATCCTGGCCGGCGGTGCGGAAGCCCAGCACTTCCGTGTATGCGCAGATCGTGAAAAATGCTCCGCCGATGATCGCGGATTGGATGACGGCGCGCGGAATCGTTTTCAGGGGATTGCGCGCTTCGGCGCCTAGCGTGGTGGCGCTTTCAAAGCCGACGAAGCTGAAGAGCGCCAGCACCAGCCCCAGGCGCAGGCCGCTGCCCGTCATGCCGCGCAATTTGAATTGCTCCCCATCGAGATGCAGGCCGTGGCGGACGAGCACCAGCGCGATCACGATGACGATCACCGCGACGGAAACCGCTTCCATCCACAACATCATTCGCGCGGAGATTTTTACATCGCGCCAGGCGATCCAGACGCATGCGCCGGTGCCGAGCAGCACCAGAAGCACGGCGGAGACTTCGTGGCCAGTGGCGTCGCGCAGGAGGAGATTCGCGAAATGGTAGAAGCCGCCGATGACGCTCGAGCCGGTCGCGACGTAGGCGAGCAGCAGACTCCATGCCGCCGTTGCGCCGAGCCACGGCGGCAGGATCATGGATGCGTAGGTGTAGAGTGAACCGGGCGAGGCCGAATACTTCGCGAAGCGCGCGATGCACAATGCGACGAGCAGCACGGCGATGGTCGCGAGCAGATACGCGAGCCATGTGCCGTTGCCGGCGAGCGCGCAAACTAAAGGAATGGTGGCGGCAGGAGTTGTGGTTGGAGCGATTGTCGAGACCGATTGCGCCAGAGTCTCGAGCGGGGAAAGCGCGCCGCGTCGCAGGCCGTAACCGGCGGCTTCAGAACTTTGCGGAGGTAACGGCGCTGTGGAAGGCCGATTCCGCATTTCGCCAGAATTTGCGGGCGCGTGCATGGCGTACCATACAGGCTGATCGGCGAGGGTGCAAGAGATACGGCGGTGAAGCTATGCTGTGATATAGCTGCGCACTCTCGTTGAAGTACGCTGGGAGTTCGTTGAATCGGTTTTGGGGGGAACAGATGCTGAGATTCGCCCTGCGCTTTGTGGTTGTGCTTCTGCTGCTTGTTTTCTGTGCGGAATTTTCACGGGCACAGAGCGCGACGCCGAGCGTGCCCATTCGCGTCAAAGTCGTGGTCGTTACCATGTTCGAACGCGGCGAAGATACTGGAGACGTTCCAGGCGAATTTCAACTTTGGGTCGAGCGCGAGCATCTCGACCAAATTCTTCCACTGCCGAGCGGCTATCACCACCTGCGCTTGAATAAGGATGGTGTGCTGGGATTATTGACCGGCGTGGGCACGGCGAAGGCCGCGGCGTCGGTAATGGCGCTGGGGATGGATCCGCGATTTGATTTGTCGAAGGCGTATTGGATAGTCGCTGGAATTGGCGGCGGGGATCCCGCCGATGTTTCGCTGGGCTCGGCAGTTTGGGCGGACCATGTGGTGGACGGAGACCTGGCGTACGAAATTGATGCGCGGCAAATTCCCGAGACTTGGCCGACGGGTTACGTGCCATTGCGCAGAGGCACGCCGTACGAACAGCCCCCGCGCGTTGATTACGGCGAAGCGTACACGCTGAATGCGGCGCTGGTGGATTGGGCCGTAGGTCTGACGCAGGATGTGCCGCTGGCGGATTCGGATCAGTTGCGCAAGTCACGCGCGCGTTTCGCAGGTTTTCCGAATGCGCTGAAGCCGCCGTTCGTCACGCGCGGCGATACACTCTCGGCCAGCACATTCTGGCACGGTTCGAAATTCGATGAATGGGCCAACGCCTGGACGCGCTATTACACCGGCGGCAAAGGCAATTTCATGGCGGCGGGCATGGAAGATACCGGCACAATGCAGGCGCTGACATTTTTGAACCAGGCGGGGCGCGTGGATTTGCAGCGCGTGCTGGTGTTGCGCACTGTGAGCAACTACGATCGCGAGCCTCCGGGAACCTCCGCGGCGGAGAGTCTGCAGGAAATGGCTTCGGGGAATTATTCGGCGTACCTGCAATCGCTGGAGGCGGCGCAGGTAGTTGGCGACAGGGTTGTGCGCGATCTGGTGGAGCATTGGCGCGAGCGTGAAACGACGATTCCGCATTGATCCGGTATTTTGGCACGGCCAGGAGAAAGTTAATCCCATGAACACAAAAATTACCTCGACGCCGATATTTTGCGCGCTGCTCGCTCTCTCGTTGTTCTTTTGCGTACCAGCTTTAGCGCAGCGACAAAAGATAAGAGTGATCGCAGACCAAGATAGCGCGGGGCCCCAGGGAACGAATTTCCTCTCGCTTCTGATGTTGCTGCGTGCGCCCGAAATCAATCTGTTGGGAATCACCACTGTGAGCGGCGATCAATGGGTGGAACCCGCCACGGTTTTTGCGCTGTGGGCCACCGAGCTGACCGGGCGGACAGACGTGCCGGTGATAAAGGGCGCGGAGAATCCTTTGGTGAACTCGAAACTCGAGCTGGAGCGGCGCGAGGCTCTTTATGGTTCGAGCGTCGGATGGCACGGTTCGTTCAATCCCGATGCTCCGAAACCGAGCGAAACGTGGGCACCGCCGGGAGGATTTCCGAAGGTGAAGGCAAGACCTGGGCGCGCGGCGGATTTCATTATTGAAACGATTCATGCGAATCCGGGAGAAGTCGTGCTGTATTGTGCCGGACCGCTGACGAATGTGGCGCTTGCTGTGCGCATGGATCCGACGATCGTGCCGTTAACCAAAGCGATTTACATCATGGGCGGAAGTTCGCAGGGAGGGTCGGAACTGAATTGGACGTGGGACCCGGAGGCCGCGTCCATCGTCCTGCGCGAACCGTGGAAAGAAGTGGTCGTCAGCCCGTTCGAAGCGGGGGCGCAAGTTTGGTCGAGCGCCGCACTGATGGATCAGATCGTGAAGGCGGGCGGGCCGCTGGCCGCGCACGTAAAGCAAGTGTATCTGGATGCGCAGCCGCCGGCGGGTACATCCATGTGGTCCATGATGTGGGACGAATTGCTCGTCGCGTCTTTGATCGACCCAACTGTGATTAAGAAGTCAGAGACGATGTATTTGGATGTGGACACCGATCACGGATCCAAGTACGGCGACACCGTGGTCTGGAAAAAGCCGGAAGACATGCCGACATTCTTTCTGCCTTACAGTGGTCCGCGGCCGGTGGATCGCGAAAAATGGATGGGGCATTTGATGACGCCGGCAGGTTTGCATCCTGCGTCTGTGCAGACGGAAGTCGACGTGGAGAAGTTCATGAGGTTCTTCGTGCTGTCCCTGAGCCGGTAGTTCGATCCTTTAGAGCGACATCGAGGAGGGCCCGCTCGCTTCCGGGTTGGTTTTGTCCGCCGGTTCAGCGGCAGCTCAACTTGCGTTCGCCTCTTCTGGGATTGACGCCAGTCTTCTTGCGGCCTATAGTTGCGCACTTTTAGGCTGGGAGAATCATCTTGCTTGAGCGCGCCTTTCACCTCGCCGAAAACCAAACTACAGTACGCCGCGAACTTCTGGCTGGTTTGACGACGTTCATGACCATGGCGTACGTGGTCGTCGTAAACCCGCGAATTCTGGCGGAAGGCGGCATGCCGGTAGAAGGCGTGCTGTTCGCGACTTGCATTTCGGCGGCCCTGGCGACGCTCGTGATGGGATTGTGGGCGAACTATCCCATCGCGCTGGCCCCGGGGATGTCGCTGAATGCGTACTTCACGTACTCGATTGTGATCGGGCGTGGAGTGCCGTGGCAGACGGCGCTGGGGGTGGTGTTCTTGTCAGGGCTTTTGTTCCTGCTGCTGACGCTGACGAATGTGCGCGAGCATATTGTGAACGGCATTCCGGATTGTCTGAAGCACGGGACGGCGGCGGGGATTGGGCTGTTCATTGCATTTGTGGGAATGCGGAACGCTAAGATCATTGTGGCGAATCCGGCAACGTTTGTGGCGTTTGGAAGAATTTCCGATCGCGAAGTTCTGCTGGCAGCCGCTGGGGTGATTCTAATCGCGATTTTGATGATCCGGCGCGTGGGCAGTGCGATTTTGCTGGGCATCGTGGCCATCGCCCTGGCGGGGATCCCGCTGGGACTGGCGCACTGGCCCGGACAATTATTCTCGTGGCCGCATCCGGCGGGCACTTTTCTGAAGCTGGATTTGCGTTCGGCAACACGGCTGGGCCTGGGGGAATTGATCTTTGTATTTTTCTTCGTGGACCTGTTCGACAACGTCGGCACTCTGGTGGGCGTGTGCGAGCAGGGCGGATTTCTACGCGATGGTAAATTGCCGCGCGCCAGCCGCGCGTTGCTGGCAGACGCGTTTGGAACGATCGTTGGCGCGCTCACCGGCACGTCCACGGTGACGAGCTACATCGAAAGCGCCGCGGGTGTGGCCGCAGGCGCGCGAACGGGATTGGGGAATCTGGTGATTGCCGGGCTCTTTTTCGTGGCGATGTTCTGCGCGCCGTTGGTCGCCGCAATTCCCACCTACGCGACGGCACCCGCGCTGATTCTAGTGGGAGCGCTAATGTGCGGCTCAATCGCCAAGGTTCGCTGGGATGATTTCAGCGAGGCTTTTCCCGCGTTCCTCACGCTCGTGGCAACGCCGCTGACGTTCAGCATTGCGACGGGACTGAGCCTGGGCTTGCTTTCTTTCACCTGCCTGAAGATTGGCGCGGGAAAATACCGGGACATCAGTCCGTTGATCTGGGTCCTCTCGGCTATTTTCTTGCTTCGCTTCGCGTTTCTTGGCTCGGAATAGCAAAGGAGTGCAGTAATTCCCCTAGCGGTCTCCGAAAAGCACTGTAGAAAGTAAACAATCACTTTTCAGCTGCGGCCGAGTCACGTTAAGCTCAGCGCCTTCGAGTCTGGGACTCGATGGTTCGCAAATGACTCACGTTGCTTCCACTCTCGCGCAAAGTCACTGGATTCCCGTCGCAATTTTTCTAGCCACTTACATTTTGATCGCGGTGGAAAGCGGGCGCGGCAGCCACCTGGACCGCACCGCCGCAGCGTTTTGCGGCGCGGTGGCGATGGTGCTGGTGGGCGCGGTGCCGTTGACGGAGGCGTATCAGGCGATCAACTGGGATACGCTGATTTTTCTGCTGGGCATCATGATCCTGGTGGCGCACTTTCAGATTTCCGGATTCTTCGATTGGATCGCGGTGCACGTGGCGGGGATCGCGCAAACGCGCTTCCAGTTGCTGGTCTTGCTGGTGTTCGCGACGGGCATTCTGGCGGCATTTTTTGTGAACGACACGATTTGCCTGATCTTCACACCCATTGTGCTGGTAGTGACGCAGAGGCTGGAAGTTCCGCCGATTCCGTATGTAATCGCGGTCGCCACGTCCGCGAACATTGGATCCGTGATGTCCGTGACAGGAAATCCGCAGAATGCGGTGATCGGCGTTTCCGCGCATTTTTCGTTTCTGGGATTTCTGGCGCATCTGGCGCCCGTTGCGTTCGTCGGAATGGCAATCAATGTGGCGGTGCTTTCCCTTTTCTTCCGCCGCGAGATTTTTCATCACCCGCTGAAATCACACGCGCCGTCGCTGCCGGTGAAATTGGAACGCGGCCTGCTGATCAAATGCTGCATCGCGGCGGCCTTGGTGATTGTGCTGTGGATTTTGGGTTACTCATTTCCGCTGGTAGCGATTTCCGTAGGAGCATTCATCCTGATCATCGGGCGGGTGAAAGCGCAAAACGTTTATCAGCGGCTGGATTGGGAGCTGTTGCTGTTTTTCGCGTCGCTATTTGTAGTGATCAAGGGATTCGAAGCGTCGGGCGCGCTGGAACATCTGATCGGATATTTTCAGAAGGGGCTGCAGGGCGGCATGACTTCGCAATTATTCGCGGTGAGCGGCGCGATGCTGATTCTCTCGAACCTGGTGAGCAATTTGCCGGCGGTGCTGCTGTTCCGTCCGCTGGTGCAGTCGCTCCCGAATACTCATTACATCTGGCTGGCGGTCGCGTGCACCAGCACACTCGCCGGGAATGCCACCCCTTTCAGTTCCGTGGCGAATTTGATCGTGCTGCAACAGGCGGGCAAGAAAGTGACGATTACGTTCTGGGAATTCGCGCGCGTTGGTTTAATCGTGACGGCGATTAGCACACTCGCAGCGATCGCAATTCTTGCGACGGAACATTGGTGGTTACCTGGGAATTAAGAAACAGGCGAGAGTCTGCAGGGGCGAGCGGTGCACTCGCCCCTGCAAACCCGAATGCGCTTGAGAACGGAATTTACTTCTTGGCGTGGGCGAAATTTTCTTCCACTTGCGCCCAGTTTATGGTGTTCCACCAGGCCTCGAGGTATTCGGGCCGGCGGTTCTGATACTTCAAGTAGTAAGCGTGCTCCCAGACGTCCACACCGAAGAAGGCTTTGCCGCCATCCATGATGGGATTGTCCTGGTTAGCAGTGGATTCGATCACAAGTTTTCCATCGCGGAACAAAAGCCAAGCCCAGCCGGAGCCGAAGCGCTTGGCGCCTGCGTCGTTGATCTTCGCTTTGAAATCCGCGAAGCTGCCGAATGCGGAGCTGATGGCTTTGCCCAGTTCGCCGCCGGGTTCGCCGCCGCCGCCCTTCTTCATGATTTTCCAGAACAGGGAATGGTTCATGTGGCCGCCGCCATTGTTGCGCACGGCGGTGCGAATCGCTTCCGGCACTTTATTGATCTGTGCCAGCAGTTCTTCGACGGAAAGTTTTTGCAGGTCGGCGTGGCCCTCGAGCGCCTTATTAAGGTTGGTGACGTAGGCGCCGTGGTGTTTGTCGTGATGGATTTCCATGGTTTTCGCGTCAATGTGGGGTTCCAGAGCGTCGAAGGCATACGGCAAAGGCGGCAGTGTAAAAGTCATCTGAGGAGCGGCTCCTTGTCCTGTAGAAGTTGCGGTCATAATGTACCTCCTGATTTGCAGATCCTGCCCCATAATTATACGCGCCTGCCGGGGAACTGGGGTACGGGCAGCTGGAAATATTGGATGAGGCAAGGGAGTCGAGAATGCCATCCGTCGAACACGTGGAAAAGCATTTCACCGCGACTGCCGCGGTGCGCGACATTGTTATTGGAATGTCGGATGGGCTGACGGTGCCGTTTGCGCTGGCTGCGGGACTGACGGGAGCGGTTGCGTCCACGGGCATCGTGGTGACGGCGGGGCTGGCGGAAATTGCGGCTGGTTCGATCGCGATGGGATTGGGCGGATATCTGGCCGCGAAGACGGACACGGAGCATTACGCTTCGGAGCTCGACCGGGAATATCGCGAAACCGTGGAATTGCCGGAAATTGAAACGGAAGAAGTGGCGAAGGTTTTTCGGGATTATGGATTGACGGAAGCGCAGATGGTGCCGATCGTATCCACGATCACCGCGAATCAGAAAAAGTGGGTGGATTTCATGATGCGGTTCGAACTTGGGCTGGAGCCACCGGACCCCGCGCGGGCTGCGCGCAGCGCCGCGACGATTGCGGCGTCGTACATTGCCGGGGGGTTGGTGCCGTTGGCGCCGTATATGATCATCCATCACGACCTGCATCTGGCGCTTATTTATTCCGTCGCGGTGACGCTACTGGCGCTATTTGGATTTGGCGCGATTAAAGGACATTTTACCGGCGTGCAGCCGGTGCGCGGCGGGGTGCAGACGGTGCTCGTGGGCGGCTTGGCCGCGGCTGCGGCATTTTTGATCGCGCGGTTGATTAGTTAAGGTTGGCGCCGCGAAACCTGAGAAGCGGCTGCGTGCCGAGGTTGACACCTGGGCAAGCTGGGGCGCAGCCCTTCGATCCCGCACTGCGGGATCTCAGGATGAATCGCCCTGCAGGGCGATTCCCGGCCAGCGCCCCTACCCCAATGAGAAATGCAGTTCGCGGGCTGACGCTACTGGGTTGCCGGTGCGATGCCCAGATTGCCGAAGGGCCAGAGATTGAACGCTTTCAGCATTGCATCCTCGTGTTTTTCAATTAACATTGCGGCGGTTTTTTCCTGCGGCCACGGGCTGGCAAGGCGTTCCGGGCGGTCAGCAATCCAGAACGCGGCGAGCGCCATTACCGTCGCATTCCGGTCCAGAACGTCCGCTTTCACTTTGTCGAAAGTGTCCACGGCGGAGTGGTGCGTGTACTTGTAGTCCGAAGTGTCCTGATTGAGGTTGACGGCGGGAAGTCCAGCGAGGGTGAACGGCCCGGTATCGGTACCGAATTCCACTTCGTCATCCACTTCTAGATCGCCGAACGCCTGCAGGGACGCCGCGAATTTCTGAAACGTGGGAATCAACTCGTCATGGCCGCCAACCTGGAAGCCGGTCACCGCGCCTTGGCCAGCGTCGAGAATCAGCGCCGCGACGTAATTGGGCATTTCACTCTGGTGCGCCTTCACGTAGGCGAGCGAGCCGAGCAAGCCTTCTTCTTCGCCGGTGAACAGGACGAAGCGAATCGTGCGGCGAGGTTTAAATCCGGATTTGATGATGGCTTCGGCCGCACCGAGCGTCACTGCAGTTCCGCAACCATTATCTGTGGTGCCGGAAGCGAGATCCCAGGAGTCGAGATGTCCGCCGACGACAATCACTTGCTCGGGATTTTGCGTGCCGCGAATTTCGCCGACGACATTCGCGGAATCCACAGGACCGTCGGTGGCGCGATTCTGCACATTTATTTTCAGGCGCACGAACTGGCCGCGAGCGAGATAACGTTCGAGCTGCTCCTGATCTTCGGCGGCCATGCTGACGACGGGAATATCGTAGTAAGCATCGAAACCCAAAGCGCCGGTGTGCGTGAGGTGCATCCCGGTGCTCTTGCGGCCGCCCTGGCCGCCGATGATGGCGACGGCTCCGGCTTTATGCGCCGCGATCAGAAAACCGCCGAACTTAACGAAGCCGCTCATGCGATCTTTGGGCGCCGGGCCATTTTGCACCATCAGCAAAATTTTCCCGCGCCACTTGCCGGAATTATTTTTGAGTTCGTCGTCAAGCTGGTAGGCATTCACGGCAATCAAGTCGGCCTCGGCGCCTCCCGGCGGCGTGGAACCGACCCAGCCGAGCGAATCAACCATCAGCTTGCGGTGAATCGGCGCAACCAGTTCGGCGTCCGCGGAAATGCGCGTCCAGCCGCGCGAAATTTTCCATGATTCCGTGTGGACGTTTTCCAGGCCGATGGCTTTCATCTTAACGACGCCCCAGGCGATGGCGCGGGCCGCGTCGGGCGAACCGGTAACGCGCGCGCCGATATCGTCACTCAATTCTTCGAGATCCTGATAAGCGTGCGACTCCATATCGCCGGCACCTGCAATAGCGACCAGAGCTTTCGAGGTGGCGTCATCGTCCGCCGCCGCGGGTCTCGGTTCACCAGGAGCGGAGATTGCCGGCCGCGCAAGCACCAATAGGAACGCCGCGCTGCATACCAGCACGAAGATTTTTCGAGTCATGCAAAAGCTCCTTTTCATTTTCAAATTCAGTGTCGCCGAAAGCCCCGAGGGCAGAAAATCCGGGGACCGTGGTGCGGCGCCACCTCTGGGTGCCAGCCGCTACGGCACGCAAGCTACAGCAAAGCGTAATAGGATACCAGAGCCGCGCCTTTGGACGGATGGCGAACAAAATTGCTCAGGGAACCCCAAGCGCATTCTTTGCATCTACATAGAGGGTAAGGAACCACGCTGGCCACCGGGAGGCTAGAAACACTTATTCCCGGCTGCTACGTCAAATACCATATTCGCCGTAGTGCCAACGTAGCGCTCGGCGCGATATAATTGAAAATTCAGAGAAGACGATATTAAGGAGAGACAGCCATGGAACGCAGTAGCTTCAGTATTCGCCGCTGGGTAGCCACCGTCGTGGTGATCGCGGCATTCGCGGGGGGCGCCCTGCTCTCGCAGGGATTCAGGGACTGGGCGGGTCACACCGTCCTGGGCTCGCCCAGAGAACCGATCGCCGTCGCGCAAAACGCGCTGCCGGTAAGTCTGGGAAATTTTGCAAATGGATTTTCCGCAGTAATCAAGCCCGCGCTGCCTGCGGTGGTAAACATTCGCACATCGAAAATGGTGAAGTCGCAAGGGAATCAGACGTCGCCATTTTTCAACGATCCGATGTTCCGCCAATTTTTCGGCGACCAGTTTGGCGGAGGCAAACCGCACGCAGAACGCGAGCAGGCTCTCGGTTCGGGCGTAATCGTGACCACCGATGGCACCATTCTGACCAACAATCACGTGATTGACGGCGCTTCGGACATCAAGGTGTATTTGAGTGATAAGCGCGAATTCAAAGCAAAGCTCGTAGGCGCCGATCCCAAGACGGACATCGCGGTGCTGAAGATCGAAGCGAGTGGTTTGCCGACTCTTCCGCTGGGCGATTCCTCACAGCTCAATGTGGGAGATCTGATCTTCGCGATTGGCGATCCGTTCGGTATTGGCGAGACGGCCACGATGGGAATCGTCAGCGCTACCGGCCGCCAACAACTGGGAATTGAGGATTACGAGAATTTCATCCAGACCGATGCGGCAATCAACCCGGGAAACTCCGGCGGCGCGATGATTGATATCCACGGCAACCTGGTAGGCATCAACACCGCCATTCTTTCGCATGGCTCGGGCGGCAACGAAGGCGTAGGTTTTGCGATTCCGATGAGCATGGCGAAGCCGGTGATGGATCAAATTCTGTCGCACGGCAAAGTGGTGCGCGGATATCTGGGCGTGCACATCCAGGACCTGAGCCCGGAAATTGCCAAGGCTTTCAACTACAACCTGAGCGGCGGCGCGCTGATTGGCGATGTCTCTCCCAATACTCCGGCATCAAAGGCCGGATTGCAGAAGGGCGATGTGATCGTCAAGCTCAACGGCCAGGCAATCAGCGACTACACCGCGCTGCGACTGCAGATCTCGCAAATGGCGCCGGGTACTTCGGTGAAGCTGGAGGTTTGGCGCGATGGGAAAACGCAGGACTACACAGTAACCCTCGGCGAGTTGCCGGAAAAAGCGGAAGCTGAAGAAAGCAGCGGAACCGAGAGCAGCGGCGGGCTCGAAGGAGTGGAAGTAGACGAGCTGACGCCGGAGATTGCGCAGCAGCTCAACCTGGGGCCTGGAACTCACGGAGTAGTTGTTACGGCCGTGGATCCATCCAGCCCGGCAGCGGGGGCGCAGCCTCCGATCGGTCGCGGCGACGTGATCCAGGAAATCAACCACAAACCGATCAGAAACCTGAGCGACTATCGGCAGGCAGTTGCAGCAGCGGGAAATCAGCCCTTGTTGTTGCTAGTAAATCATGGCGGGGTGACTGGATATTCAGTCGTCCAGCCGCACTAAGCTGTATCGGCTCAACAAAACACGGCGAGCGCGGGGGCTTGACTGGCCACAGTCAAGCCCCCGCAATTTCGTCACATTTAATCATTAAAATCCGCGACTGATCCCTTCAGTCGGGTTAGATTAATACGTGGGAGCATCCATGTGGCTGGACTTTCCGCGAGGAATCCGTAGAAGGGCTAACCTTCTAGGAACCCCCAGTGCTTGGGTTATCGCTTTCAGCACGACTGGGGGTAGAATAGTACTCGAGTCCTATTTTCCCCAGCCCCTCGTTCTAGTACTAATGAAGTGTCAACCGCAATTCTGTCTCGACGCATCTTAATTTCTTATTCAAGGATCCTGGTGATCGTTATGGCGCGGAGTACAAATCGAGCTGTCTTCAATGCATCGCTGCTACCCGAGGCTGAACCACGTTGGGACCTCTTCAGCGCCGGATTTGGCCTGCAAATCGCGGCCGTAACCTTGCTGATCGTGATACCCCTGCTGTTGCCGGAAAAGCTGAATTTCGTGCAACGATATTACACGACGCCGATTGAAGCGCCTCCGATCGTAGCTTGGAAGCCGCAGCCAGTGCAGCCGGCGGCAAAACCTGTTCCGGTGAAGCACGAAGTTGTGAAGGAAATTCCTAAGCCAAAGCTGGAACCGGTGGTGGAACTACCGAAGCCGCGCATCTACGCGCCAGTGGTGGCCACAGCGCCGATCGTCAAAAAGCCGGCTGTGCGCAAAGAAGCTGCGCCCGATATGACGGAAGTGGCGAAAGCTTTCCCTGATCCCACGCCGCCCATGTCCATGGGCAGTTCGGCGATTCCCAATTTGAAGAAGCCTCGCGAAGCGGTGCAGACCGGTGGATTCGGCGATCCCAACGGAGTGCCGGCCAACGGCAAGACGAACAAGGCCGCGAACATCAATGTTCAAGGCGCCTACGACATGCCCACAGGGCCTGGCAGCGGCAACGGGACAGGCGGCGCGAAGGGCGCCAAGGGCGTGATCGCCAGCACCGGGTTTGGTAACGGTGTTGCAGTAGGAGGTCCCGGCGGGCCGCCACACGGCACGGTGCAGCAAGGTGGTTTCGGCGACGAAAACGTCGCGGTGGCAGCGCCAAAAATTAAGCAGACGGCAAATGTGGCGGCAAAAACGACGCCGGTTCAAATTCTTTTCAAGCCAACACCGACCTATTCAAGCGAAGGCAAGGCTAAGAATATTGAGGGCGAGGTTCTTCTGCAGGTAGTTTTCACGGCGTCGGGGGACGTCAAGGTCCTACGAGTCGTGCAGGGCTTGGGTTATGGGCTTGATGAGTCTGCGGAATCGGCAGCGCGACAGATTCGCTTCAAGCCGGCACAGCAGGACGGCCAAACAGTGGATTCGACCGCCATCGTCCACATCGTATTCCAATTGGCGTCTTGAAAGGGGAATGGAGATGCGCACGTGCAAGAGCTTTGGGTTGGGAATAATACTGGCCGGCCTTCTGGCCGGGTCAGTTTCCGCGCAGGCCACACAAACAGCTGATCAAACCCAGCCTCAGGCAGGGGCAAACACTTCGGCGCCGGTAGTGACCGTGGATCAAGCCATCGATCACTTAATCGCGCGCGAACACGATGAAGTGGCGACGATCCGGCGTTTCAGCCCGCTGATCGAAACCTACATTCAGGACATGAAGACGGACAAGGAGATGGGCGCGATTCCGGTCAAGGACCACTATTTCCTGGGGCAGGCGGACCTCTCCAAAGGCATCGTGGACAATTCGATGCTCGGCGCGCGAAAAGGAAAGTTCGATGCGTTCAATCCTATTTCGCACATGAGCGGCTTGTTCACTTCTTCGTATGTGCCGGAAGGCTTCCTGCAGATGATTTATATTGATACCAACGGATTCGATCGCCAGCACTATCAGTTCGACTATGTGCGGCGCGAATTCCTGGGCGAAGTTCGCTGCGTGGTGTTCGATATCACTCCGCTGCCGAAATCCGGGAAGGGCCGCTTTAAGGGCCGCGTTTGGGCCGAGGATCAGAATTTCACGATCGTCCGTTTCAACGGCGTTTACACTCCGATTGCGGGCATCAATGCGTTCAACCTGCATTTCGACAGCTGGCGCTTGAATGTCCAACCCGGGCTGTGGCTGCCGGCGTACATCTACAGCCAGGAATCCGACCTCCGCGATTTCTTCGGCGGCGACATTCGTTTTAAATCGCAGACACGTCTGTGGGGATACAACCTGAAGAATGTGGGCCGTCAGGAAGAATTCAGCGAGATGACCATCGAATCGCCCACGATTCAGGACCAGGCAGCGCAGTCGCAAGATAAATCACCCATCGAAGCACAACGTGAATGGCAGCATGTGGCGGAAATCAACGTGCTCGATCGCTTGCAGCGAATTGGGTTGCTCGCGCCTCCAGGAGAAGTGGATAAGGTTCTGGAAACGGTCGTGAACAACCTGGAAGTCACCAACAACCTAGACGTGCAGCCGGAAGTTCACTGCCGCGTGCTGCTCACCGGAACTCTGGAAATGTTCTCGATCGGGCACACCATCGTTCTAAGCCGTGGATTGCTGGACGTGCTACCCGACGAAGCCAGCCTGGCAACCATGCTTGCGCAGGAATTGGCCGACATCATTGTGACCAAGCCTTCCACCGATCAGTGGGGATTCAACGACACCACCAACGTGACCACCACGGAAGCGCTGGCTCATTTTTCCTTCAAGGACAGCCCGGCGCAGATCCAGATGGCCAACGACAAGGCGCTGGACTTGCTGAAAAATTCTCCTTACAAGGACAAGCTGGGAAGCGCGGGACTTTTCCTGAAGCAGCTCGACGCGGAATCGAAGAACTTGCCTGCACTTATCAATCCGCACCTCGGTAATCGCGTGACTCTGAGTGCAGCGCTGTTGAATTCCGGTCCGACGCTCGATCCCACGAAGATTGACCAGATCTCCGCTCTCCCAGTGGGCGCGCGCATCAAACTCGACCCTTGGAGCGATCACGTGGAACTGGTGAAGGCGAAACCGATTCCGCTGCTCTCGGCGCGTGAAAAGATGCCGTTCGAAGTCACGCCGTTCATGCCGTTCCTTACGCGATATCAGAAGCCTGGAACCGGTATCTCAGCGGACCCCACGAAAGCGGACTTGGCGAAAAAAGATCCACAAGCGCCGCAACAGCAACAGTAAACGAGTTTTCTCCCTCGAAAACCCGGCGGTTGGATGGCCTCCAATCGCCGGTTTCTTTTTGTGGCAACGAAACTGTATTATTCCGCCAGCTGGCGAGTAACGGGGCCCGCTTCTAATTATGGAGTGGCAGACGCAGGCGGGCTTCGGAACCGCGATGCGTGGGGCGATTTTCAAGCGTGAGCGAGCCGCCGTGAGCTTCAGCGATCTGCCGGCTCAGAACCAAACCGATTCCCGAACCTCCCTGCTTGGTTGTGAAAAACGGCACGAAGAGATTCGCGGCGCTGGGAATTCCCGGCCCGTCGTCCTGAACCCACACTTCGATGCTGCCGTTCTGGCGTTCCCAGCCGACGCGCACGCCGCCACCGGTTTCTAGCGCGGCATCCACGGCGTTGTGCAGCAGATTGATCAGCAGTTGCTCCAGCTGATCGGGATCGGCTTGAATTTCCGTGTCGGGCCCAGCCTGCAGCTGTACGGGAAGACGCGGCTCCAGTCCCACCACGCGGCGAACCCACACTCCAACGCTCATCGGCTGGAACACGGGCGGCGGAAGCTTGGCCAGCCGCGCGTAGGCGTTCATAAAACGCGCCAGACCGTCAGTGCGCGCGGCGATCACGTTGAGGCCGCTGCGCATGTCTTCCTGCCAATCCGGCGCGCGGTCTTCGCGCCCGAGCATGCTGCCCAGATTTTCCGCGACCGATTTTATCGGCGCCAGGGAATTATTCAGTTCATGCCCGAGAACGCGGATCAGACGCTGCCAGGCCTGGCGCTCTTCGTCACGCAAGGCGCGGCTTAAATCCGTGATTACCAGCAACTGGTGCGGCAAACCCGCTTCGCGGAAACTGCCGCGGTGAATTTCCCAGCGTCCAGATTTTCCGGGAAAAGCGATTTGCGCAATGCGGGGCGTTTCGCCTTGCAGGCATTCCGAAAGACCCAACTCGAGCGCCGTGTGACCGAGAATCCGATCCTCCGGCTGGCTGAGAATGCGCTCGCCCGCGCGATTCACCAGGCGCAGACAGCCCGCGCCATCGAACGCAAAAACCGCGACGTCAATTTCCTCCATCACCTTGCGCAGCAGGGCGGTGGCTTCCAGCGCGCCGAGCCTTTGCTTGCGCAGCGTTTCACCGAGCGCGTTTACTTCCCACAACACTTCGCCGAGCACGTCTTCACGATTCGCACCCCGCGCCCGAATGGAAAAATCTCCTTCGCGCAACGCGGCGAGCAGGTTTGAAAGCGTGCGCAAGGGGAACATGACGCGGCTCTGCGCGGAAAACGCAAAGCTCAGCCAGGCAATGACCATTGCGACCGTGAGCGTCCACTGCAGCTTGGAGGAAAAACTTCCGGTCCATAGGAGGATCAATGCTACAAGCGTGCCTCCCAGCCCCGCGGCCAGGGCCAGCAGCAAGATTCGGCGCTCGTAGAGGAGAGGCGTCAAAGGCTATATTTCTGCAGGCGGCGATAGAGCGCGCTGCGGCTCAGGCCCAGCGCCTTGCTCGCGTGGCTGACGTTGCCGCCAAAACGCGCCAGCGCTTTCTGGATGAGCACGCGCTCGACATCTTCGATGCTCATTTCGTCCAGTCGCAGCGAAGCCTCTCGCGCGGGACGCAAACCCAAATCGCTGGCACGGACGGCTGGGCCTTCGGCCATCAGCACGGCGCGCTCGACGGAGTGGTCCAGCTCGCGAATATTTCCAGGCCACGGATGATCGAGCAGTATCTGCAGCGCTACCGGCTCGAATCCCTCCAGCTGTTTGCGGTAGCGCTGCGCGGATTGCCGCAAGAAATGATGGGCGAGCAGCGGAATATCTTCCTTGCGCTCGCGCAACGGTGGCAGATGGATCTCAATCGTATTCAAGCGGAAGAGCAAATCCTCGCGGAAGCGCCCGCCGCTCACTTCGGTTTGCACGTCCGCGTTGGTCGCCGAAATAATGCGCACATCCACGCGGCGCGTTGTGGAAGAACCCACGCGTTCGAGTTCGCCCGTTTCCAGCGCGCGCAGCAGTTTGGCCTGCAGATTCATGGGCACGTTCGCGATTTCATCGAGGAAAAGCGTGCCGCCGTCGGCGAGCTCGAAACGGCCCACGCGATCCGCCTTCGCATCGGTGAACGCACCCTTCACATGGCCGAACAGCTCGCTCTCGAAAACGCCTTCGGGCAATCCGCCGGCGTTCACGGTGACCAGCGGCCGACCGGAACGCGAAGAAAGCGCGTAGAGAGTGCGCGCGACCACTTCCTTGCCGCTGCCGTGCTCGCCGGTGATCAAGACATTGGCATCCGAAGGGCCTACGCGCGCGATCAGGTCCATCACCGGACGCATGGACGCGGATTCGGCGATCATCACCGGGCGGCCATCCGCGCGCAACAAGCGGTTTTCCGCTTCGAGACGCTGGCCTTTGCGCAACGCTTGCGAAAGCTCAATCTGTGTTTTCAGGATGGCGAGCAATCGCGCGTTTTCCCAGGGCTTCTGCACGAAATCTTTCGCGCCGCGGCGCATGGCTTCGACGGCAAGTTCCAGGCTGCCCCACGCGGTCATGACGATGATGGGCAGCGTGCTGTCCTTCGCGCGGATATTCGAAAGCAAGTCCAGGCCTTCCTGGCCGGAGGTGGTGTCGCGCGCGTAGTTCAAGTCCATCAGCAGCGCGTCAAACTCGCGCGCCTCGAGCGCGGACATAACCGCGGCCGGCGAAGCGACCGTCTCCGTCTCAAATTTTTCGCCTTTCAAAAGCAGGCGCAAGGCCTCGCGAATGTCCGGCTGATCGTCGGCTACGAGGATTCGGGTTCGTGGTGCGTTGGCTGGCATCATGGCGCGAAAGGGTTCTCCCTGGATTTTACCGCTGGTCTCGTTCGTCGAAACATCGGATGCATAGCTCATGTGGTTTCCTCATTCATAGCGCAACGCCACCAAAGGATCGACTTTCGTGGCGCGCCGCGCGGGAAAATAGCAGGCCGCCAGCGCAACGAGCGCGAGTCCGGCCGCTACGCCGATGAAGGTGAGTGGATCGCGGGCTTTGATGCCGTAGAGCTGGCTTTCGAGATATTTCATCAACAGCAGCGAAGCCGTGATTCCAATCGCCAGGCCCAGCAATGCGAGTTTCATGCCGTCGCCGACAATCATGCGCAAGACGTCGGCCGGTTCAGCGCCGAGGGCCATGCGAATGCCGATTTCGTGCGAGCGCTGCGTGACGGCGTAGCCCATCACGCCATAAATTCCGATCGCGGCCAGCAGCGCGGCGACTACAGCGAAGAACGCCAGCAGCGACATGTTCAAGCGGCGCTGCGAGAAAGCCACCGCGAGATAGTCTTGCATCGTCTTCACGTCCGTCATGGGCTGATCTTGATCAACGCTTCCGATCGCGTGGCGAACCGCGGCGGTTAATTGCGCGCGATCACCGCCGGAGCGCACCACCAGACTCATCAGCCGGGAAGGATTTTGCGTCTCAGGCAAATAGAGCTGCCCGGCCTTGGGCTCGGACCATGCCCAATCCCGGATGTCTGCGACGACTCCCACGATCGTGAGCCAGCCCTGGTGCGGAATGGGCACCCAGGGAGTCATGGTCGCGGGAAAGATCAGGCGAATCTGCTGACCGACAGGATCCGCATTGGGCCAATAGCGATGCGCGAGGGTTTCGTTCACCAGCGCCACAGCTTGAGAATCCGGCCCGTCGGAAGCAGCGAAGTCGCGCCCTGCCTTTACCGGAACGCCCATCGTGGACAGATAGCGCCAGTCCATCACGCGGTATTCACCCGTGAAATGTTCACCCGAAGGTGGAGTCGCCCGGCCGGCGATATCGAAATCGCAGAAAGCATTCCAGCGCGTCAACGGCAAGAAATTCGCGGCGCTTGCGGCGGTCACGCCGGGAATCGCATTCACACGTTCGACGACGGCTTGGTAGAAATTCGAGATATGCGGGCCGTCCGGATAGTGCGTGTCGGCTAGAAGCATCTGGCCTGTCAGCAGGTTTGCGGGGTTAAATCCCAGCGGCTCAGCCAGCATCAGAGCAAAGCTGCGAACCAGCAGGCCCGCTCCCACGAGGAGCATCAGCGAAAAAGCGACTTCGGAGACGACCAGCACGGATCGCGCCAGCTGGCTGTGCCGTCCGGCCGTTGAGCCACGGCTTCCTTCTTTGAGCGACTCGAACAACGCAGATCGCGAAATCTGAAAGGCCGGGGCGAAACCAAAAAGCATCGCCGTCACCACGGCTACCAGGATCGTAAAACCGAGCACCGTAGCGTCGATGGCAATCCATTCCGGGTGAGGAATACGCGCACCTTGTCCCGAGATAATGGCATCGCGCAGGATGTGGATGCCGCCGTAGGCAAACAAAATGCCCAGCGCCGCACCTACGAGCGAGAGGAGCGCGCTCTCCGTCAAGAGTTGGCGGAAGATTCGCTTCCGGCCAGCGCCCAGAGAAATTCGCAGCGCAATTTCACGTTCGCGAACGGCGGCGCGGGCCAGCATCAAGTTCGCGACATTCGCACACGCAATCAGCAGAACAAACGCCACGGCCGCCAGCAGAAGCAGCAGGCCAGGACGCAAGGTGCTGACGAGCTCGTCGTGGAAGCCCACCACGCGAATTCCATTCTTCTGGTCAAAAGCAGGATATTGTTTTTTCAGCTGCGCCTGAATGGTCGCCATTTCGGCGTTGGCCTGGGGCAGCGGCACGCCATCTTTGAGCCGGGCGAAAATTACCAACTCGTGATCCTCGCGATCGAGCTGTGTGCGATTGAACGCGAACGGCTTCCAAAGCTCGAAATCCGGAAGCGTGCCGTAGAGAGAAAAGCTGCGCGGCAAGACCCCGATTACCGTGAATGGCTTTTCGTCAAGCAGTATCGTCTTGCCCAGAATTCCGGAATCGCCGCCGTAGCGGCGTTGCCACAATCCGTAACTCAATAGCACAACCTGTTCGTGTCCGATCTGTTCGTCTTCAGGCGTGAAATCCCGCCCGATCACCGGAGTGACGCGCAACATGCGAAAGAAATTCCCGGACACTTGCGAACCCCAAACGCGTTCAGGATCGCCGTTGCCTGTAATCGCGAAGGACAAAGCGCGATAGCCGGAGAGCTCCTGGAACACGTGATTCATGTCGCGCCAATCCAGGAATTCCGCAGCCGAGGCCGTGCCGCGCGTGATGTTGCGGTTCGCGTCGGTTTCCCAAATCGTGACAACGCGGCTGGAATCCGGAAACGGCAGCGGCTTCAACAAGATTCCATTCACGACGCTGAAAATCACGATGTTCGCGCCAATTCCAATCGCCAAAGTCAAAATGGCGACCAGAGCGAAACCCGGGTTTCGCCGCAGCATGCGCGCGCCATAACGCAAATCCTGCCAAAGTGTGTCCATAATTTTCGCTCCCAAGAAGCGTCAGAGTGACAGGCTATCTTACTGCGTAGTCACTTGATGTCCACCTCTCAGGTCAATCCATTCCACCGCTCGAAGCAAAAACGGCGACCGATACACTCGCCGCGGGGGATGCCAGCGCAATGTGCGCTCAGCGGCTGGCGGCAGCTCCGCCTGCCACGGGCTGGCCATCCACGATCCAGCCGTCGGCGAGCTGAATGATGCGATTGCCGTAGGCGGCCCACTCGTTGTTGTGCGTCACTTGAATAATCGTCGTGCCGTCATCATTTAATTTCTTCAGCATGTCCATGATCATTTTTCCCTGGCTGGAATGCAGGCTGCCTGTCGGCTCGTCGGCGAGTATCAACTTCGGCTTGCCAATCACCGCGCGCGCGACGGCTACCAACTGTTGCTGCCCGCCGGAAAGCTGATTGGGAAAGAGAGCTTTCTTGCCGACGATCTGAAAGCGATCCAGAGCGTCCGCGACCATTCCTTCGCGCTCGGTTTTCTTGATATCGCGATAAGAAAGCGGTAAGTCCAGATTTTCGGCAACGGTGAGGTTGTCGAGCAAGTGGTACTGCTGAAAAACGAAGCCGATATATTTTTTGTGCAGCTCCACGCGGTGGCGATTATCGAGTTTGTGCACCGGGTTATCGAGCAGGTGATATTCGCCCTTCCACGCGCCATCGAGCATGCCGATGATGCCCATCAAAGTGGATTTGCCCGCGCCGGACGGCCCCATCACCGTGATGAAATCGCCCTCGCGGATTTCCAGGTTGATGCGGCGCAGCACCCAAGTCTTGCCCGCGCCCGATTCGTAAAATTTTTCGACGTCAATCAGTTTGATCACGCTCGTGTGCTCCTTTGTTCGACTTCCGATTGCAGGGCGTTCGCCGCTAACGATCGCCGGCGCGCTCGCTGGCAACGACTACGCGACGGCAATAACGATTAGAGTCGCATCGTCGTGCCAATGGCCGCCGCAGAATTCGCCGGCGGCTTGCAAAACTATTTTCTGCAATTCATCAGCGCTGGCTTCGCGATTTTCTTCCAGCAGCTCAAGCAGGCGCGCTTCACCGAACTCCTCGCCTTCCGGAACGTGCGCTTCCGTGACGCCATCCGTAAAGAGCAGCACGCGATCACCGGATGCCAGTTCGTAGGTGCCGGTGGAATACTCCTGCACGGGAAACACGCCGAGAATGCCGCCGCCTTCCAGCAGGCGATCGTGCGTGCCGTCGCGATGCGAGACGATCGGGGCATTGTGTCCCGCGTTGGTGTAGCGCAGCCGGCGGGCCGCGCCGTCCAGTTGCGCGTAGAAAAACGTGATGAAGCGGTCGGTAGCGATATTACGGCAGATGAGCGAATTCAATCGCTCGCACAGCTCGTCCGGAGCGAGCGACGGAGAAGCGAAACCTCGGAAAGCGGCCTGCAAATTGGACATCAGCAGCGCCGCAGGCATGCCCTTGCCGGCCACATCGCCAATGCAAATGCCCAGCGTGTCCTGTCCGAAAGGAAGAATGTCGTAGTAGTCGCCGCCCACTACTCGCGCCGGTTGCCAGGCGCCGGCAATTTCGAACCCGCGCAATTGTGGAATTTCCTTCGGCAGAAAGCCCTGCTGAATTGCGCGCGCTTCGGCGATCTCACGGTCCTGCGCGTGAAGCTGCGAAGCGATTTCGGTTTGCGCGATTGTGTTGGCCGCAGCTTTTTGCCGGGCGTCGCGGCGCTCGCGGCCGATTTGCAATTGTTTCTGCAGAATTTCGAGCAGCCGCGAATTCACCCACGGCTTCTCGACGAAGTCGCCGACGCCCTGTTGCATCGCCTCCACCGCCAGTCCCACGGTGGCCCAGCCGGTCATCACCACGATCGGGGGCGCGTTTTCGGTAGCTTTCAACCGCGCCAGTAAATCAATGCCTTCGCGGCCGGACGTGGTGTCGCGAGCGTAATTGAGGTCCATCAAAATCAAGTCGAATCCATTTTGGGAAACGGCGGCGAACAACGCGGCCGGAGAGGTAACGGCTTCAGTGACATAACCGTGTCCTTTGAGCAACAGTCGCAGGGCTTCCAGTATATCGGGCTGATCGTCCGCGATAAGCACTCGTGGCTGCGTCTTGGAGCTTCCGGCGGTGGTTTCAAGCGTCATCGTGTTCATTATTCGAGCCCCGCTGAGCTGGGTGCGGAGGATGATCGAATCAAGTGCCTCCCGAATACGGGCAGGTGGGATTCCAGTGCAATACTAATATAAAGCGCTTATTTACAATAGATTAAAGGCGAGATGGACGCTGGATAGAGCCGCGTCTGACCAGTTGCGGGAATGCCCGTTGCGATTTCGGACAGTCCGAATTTCAAGGCCATCACAGTCGATGCGCGTCTAGCCAAGCCTGATATGGCCGCGCGGTTTACTGGTAACGTAGCGCGACCATCGGGTCCACCCGCATGGCCCGCCGAGCCGGGACGTAGCACGCAGCGACTACGACGCCGAGAAGCAAACCCACCACGGCAATATACGAAATCGGGTCGGCGGCGCTGACACCAAAAAGCATGCTCGATAGAAAATGTGTCAACGCAAAGGCCGCGATCAATCCGATGCCGACTCCGAAGATCGCGAGGCGCAATCCTTGACCCACAATCAGCCGCAGCATGTCCCGCGGCTGCCCGCCCAAGGCCATGCGGATACCGAGTTCGTGCGTGCGCTGCGCCACCGTGTAAGAAATCACACCGTACAAACCGACGGCCGTCAGCAGCATCGCCAACGCCGCAAAAATCCCCAGTAGATAAGTATTGAAGCGGGGTTGCGCGATGGTGCCACTCAAATATTCGTCGACGGTCTTGGGCGCGTAAGCAGGCAAGTCTGGATCGAGCGAACGGACGGTTTCAGCCATCGGCTTGGCAAGGCTATGGGCGTCCTGCGCCGCGCGCACCACCAGGGTGATGGAGCCGAACGGTAGCTGCGAGTAAGGAATGTACGATTCCGGCGCCCACTCGTCGCTCAAATCGTGGAACTTCACGTTGCCCACCACGCCGACGATTTCGCGCATCACTGGTTCGCTCGCTCCGGTGCCAACGTCGGGCTTGATGTGTTTTCCGATTGGATTTTCGCCAGGGAAGGCTTGTCGCGCGAGCGCCTCATTGATGATGACGACCGGAGTGGAAGCAGGTTCGTCTTGCGCGCCGAAATCGCGGCCCTGCAGAATGGGAATTCGCATCGTCGCAAAATACTCCGGCGTTACGTCTCGCAGGGAGGTGTGCGGCTGCTCGCTCTTGGGCACCGGATGCCCGTCAATTTGATACATGGTCCGAATTTCATCGCCGCCCATCGGCAGCGGATAGATGCCCGCCGCTGATTGAACTCCCGGCAGCGCCTTGAGCTGAGGCATCAGGTCCTTGAAATACTGCACCTTCTTTGCATCCGAATATTTCTCGTCCGGCAAATCCACGTTGGAGGTCATCACGTTGTGCGAATCAAATCCCGGATTGACGTTCTGCAAATGCACCAGGCTGCGAATCAGAAGGCCGCTACTCACCAGCAGCACCAGCGCCAACGCCATTTCCACAATCACCAAAGAACTGCGCAACGCATGACGCCCTCGACCCGCGGTGCTGCTGAGCGCGCCTTCTTTCAGAGCATCCACGATATTCGCGTGCGATACCTGCAATGCAGGCGCGAGCCCGAACAGCATCCCGGTGGCCAGCGATAGTCCCATGGTGAACGCCAGCACCCAACCGTCCATCCGAATTTCAGCGATCCGCGGTAGATTTGCCGGACTGAAGCGCACCAGCGCGGCGCTTCCCCACATCGCCAGCAGCAGACCAAGTACACCGGCCATCAGCGCGAGCAGAAAACTTTCGGTGAGGAGCTGCCGAACCACGCGCTGGCGTCCCGCGCCGAGCGCCGAACGTATGGCGATTTCGCGTGTGCGCGAAGTGGCGCGCGCCAGCAACAGGTTCGCCACGTTCATACACGCAATCAAGAGCACAAATCCCACTGCTACCATCATTACGAAAAGCGCCGGACGAATCGTGTGAGTCAATTCTTCCTGCTCGGAAACCACGCGCGCGCTGAAATACTTATTGCTGTCCGGATATTGTGTAGCCAGCGAAGCCGTGATCACGTCCAGGTTAGCCTGCGCCTCTGCCACGTTGACGCCGGGCTTCAATCGCGCGATCACTCTCAAAAAATGCGCGTCGCGTTCGTCGGCCATCGTAGTTGAATCGGTAGTGGATTCCCGCATGGGACTGAAGCTGGACCACAGCGCCGGCGTCTCCCTTTGCAGCAGATACTGAAAGCTTGCCGGCATCACGCCCACCACGGTGTAGGCGCTGTTATCGAGCGTGATCACGCGACCGATGATCTGTCGATCGCCGCCGAAGCGCTCTTTCCACAAATTATGGCTGAGAATCACGACGTGATGGTGCGGTTCATCGTCCTCCTGCAGAAACGCGCGGCCCAATTCCGGCGGGACTCCCAACAAACTGAACATCGCGGCGGTGACAGTCGCGGCCTGCAGGTGCGCGGGCTGTTCGATTCCCGTGAGAGCAAAGCTGGAGTCTGTGTACGCAGCCATGCCCTGAAAGACGCGATTTTGTGAGCGCCAGTCCGCAAAATCAGGATAGGAAACCGCGCCACTCACGGTGTGGAGTCGCGCGTTCGCGGTGGCCACGCGCACGAGCTGGCCGGGATCACGGTAGGGCAGAGGGCGCAGAAGCTCTGCGTTGACGACAGAGAAGATTGCCGTATTCGCGCCGATGCCCAGCGCCAAGGTGAGAATGGCGATGGCCGTGAAGCCGGGATTCTTCGCCAGCATGCGAATTCCGTAGCGAATGTCTTGCAGCAGCGTTTCCATTCTCGGGCTCCTAGAAAAGTGATAAGTGACGAGTGATAAGTGACAAATGCCCGGCAATGGGTAATCAGCGGCGAACGACCAGCTTTCGCCGCAGTGAATTCAGCATTCTGCGAATCTCCGAAATCATTTGGTGCAGTCGAGCTGCCTCGCAGAACTTGAACTCTTCACTCAGGAGCAGTTGCGTGTCTAGTTCTGCCGCAGAACCTTCTGCATGTGAGATGAACGGCACAAATTCTCCCCTTGTGTGCGGTGCTTGTCCTTCGGCGATGCTTGAAGGAATCGAGACCGCGCATCGTCTCATCTGCGAGATGAGTCCAAACCGCTCCGCCGAGGGAAAGCGTTCCGTTAGTTCATAAACTCCCTTTGCCACAGAAATGCCTTTTTGCCAGACGAGCAGATCACGATAGTCACGCGTCTTTTTCTCGTCACTCATCACCTGTCACTTTTCACTCGTACCTCAAAGCCACCATCGGATCTACGCGCGAAGCGCGCCGTGCTGGAATGTAACAAGCCGCCAGCGCGACGAGCGCGAGCAGGATGGAAACTCCGGCAAACGTCAACGGGTCGCTGGCGCTGACGCCAAAAAGTAGCGAGCTCAGCAATCGGGTAAGGGCGAAAGCGGCCGCCAGACCGAGGCCCACGCCGATGGCAGTGAGTCGCGACCCTTCCCCGAGCACCAGCCGCAGCACGTCGCGCTGTTGCGCGCCCAGCGCCATGCGCACACCGATTTCGTGCGTGCGTTGCGTCACAACGTAGGCCATCACGCCGTAAATTCCCACGGCGGCCAGCAGCAGCGCGAGCCCGGCAAAAATGCCGAGCAGCATGGTTTGCTCACTGGTGTCCTGCATCGCGTCGGCGACGACCTCATCCATGGTGCGCGGACGGAAAACGGCCAAGCCTGCATCGAGAGCCTGGAGGTCACCACGAATCCCCGCCAGCACACTGCGCGGAGCGACACTGGTCTTCACCGTCAGCTGCACGCCATATCCTTCGTTGTCGAGCGCGGCTGTGAGAGGGAAATACGCTTGGGGAGGCACATCCTTGCGTATGTCCCACTCTTTGACGTCGCCAACAACGCCGACAACGGTTACGGGAACTCCGCCGGCGTGAAACACCTTGCCGAGCGCATCCTGTTTCGGCCAATACAATTGCGCCATCTTGCGGTTGATCAAACCAACAAATCCAATTTCCGGCGGCAAGGTTGTGAGGTTCGGATTGTTTTTATAAAGATCGTCCAATTTCAAATTCATCACAGCCGTGCGTTCCATGTCTTCAGCCGTGAAAACGCGGCCTTGCACAACGGGTACGCCGAACGCGTGAAAATAATCCGGCGTGATGTTGTTCCATTCGACCAGCTGAGTCGCCAGTGCGGGATCGTTTTGGCCGTCCAGGGTGACGTACCCGTTCGTGCCGCCTTCCAAAGGAATCTCCGTCGAAGCTGCAGCCGCCTGAACGCCTGGCTCACGCTCGATGCGCTCGATCAGTTGGTCAAAGAATTGGCGGCGCGCCGGCAGCGTGTCGTATTTTGCGTTGGGCAACTTGATTCCCATGGTGATCACGTTTTCCGTTTGCACGCCGATTCCGGAATTGCGCAGCCGCGAGAAGCTGCGCAGCAGCAGTCCTGCGCCGATCAACAAGGCCAGCGAGGCGGCAATTTCGCCGACGACCAGCGCGTCGCGGAGCAGGCGGCGCGTTCCGGACGGACTCACCACAGCCTGGGCGCTGGATTTCAGCTCTTCGCTGAGATTCACACGGATAGACTGCATGGCGGGCGCCAGACCGAACAGTGCGCCAACCAGAATGCTGACGCCGATCGTGAACAGCAGAACGGTGAAGTCAATTTGAATCGGATTGGCGCGGGGAATCGGCAAAGTTTCGGCCGACTGCAGAAAAGATACTGCCCAGAACGCGCCCAGAAGCCCCCATGCGGCACCGAGCAGAGAAAGCAGGATACTTTCGGTAAGCAGTTGACGCGCCAAGCGCCAGCGGCCGGCGCCCATCGCGCAGCGCACCGCGATTTCGCGCTGGCGATTCGTGGCGCGAGCCAGCGTCAGGTTCGCCACGTTGGCGCAGGCCACCAGCAGCACCAGGCCCACAGCCCCGAGCAGGATGAAAAGACTTTCCCGAGAGCTCCCGGTTAGCTGCTCGGTCAGCGAAACAACCACCGCTCCGTTGTATTTATCGTTATCCCCGTTTTGTTTTGCCACCTGCTTGGTGATGCTGTTGAGTTCCGCCTGGGCCTGGCCAACCGTGACATTCGGCCTAAGTCTGGCAACCGCGCGATAGGAATGCGAACCGCGCGGCCCCAGCGCTTTGGGCGTCATGTCCATCGGCGTCCAGATTTCCGTGGCGCGCTGAAAATTGAACCAGGCCGGCAGGACGCCAATAATGGAATAGGATTCGTCATTCAGCTCGATCGTCTTGCCCAAGGCGTCAGAGCGGCCACCGAATTGGCGATGCCAGAAGGCATTGCTGAGGATAGCCACGTGATTTTTTCCGGCCTGATCCTCCCCGGCAGCGAAGGCGCGTCCGATCTTCGGTTGCACGCCGAGTAGGTCGAAAAAATTGGCTTGCGTGCTGTTCACGGAAACGGCTTCGGTCTGACCGGTACCGCTGGCGTTCGCCGTCCGTTCCCAGGAATACAGGCTGGTCGCTTCGAGGGTGTGATTTTGCGCTTGCCAGTCGAGATAATCGGGCCCTGTCAGCGGAAAATTTCCCGGCGCGCTTTCGGTTTGCCATAGCGCCACCAAGCGTCCGGGCTCGTGAAATGGCAACGGGCGGAGCAAGACCGAATTGATCACAGAGAAAATCGCTGTGTTCGCGCCGATTCCGAGTGCCAGCGTGATGACCGCGAGCGCGGTGAAACCCGGGCTTTTCGCCAACATACGGATTCCGTAGCGAAGATCCTGGAGAAATGTTCCCATTGCAACCCCCTAAAAAAGTGATGCGTGACGAGTGATAAGTGGCAAGCCAAAGGCCCGCCGTTTCTCAGCACTCGTCACTGCTTACTCGTATCTGAGCGCGACCATCGGGTCCACACGCATCGCGCGTCGTGCAGGAATGAAGCACGCGCTCAGCGCCACTGCCAAGAGTATTGCCGTGACGGTCGCGTATGTGACCGGATCTCGCGCGCTCACAGTGAGAAAGCTGCCGACCACTTGACCGGCAGCTAGCGCTCCGCCAATGCCCACGACCAGACCAATGCCGACGATCAGCAATCCCTCGCGAAAAACCATTCGCAGAATGTCCGCGGGCTGAGCGCCCAGCGCCATGCGCACTCCGATTTCGTGGGTCTTCTGCGTCGCGGCGTAAGAAACCACGCCGTAGACTCCGACGATCGCCAGGACCAGTCCCAGCATTCCGAGCAGCGCCGCCAGCACCGCGCCAATCTTGTAGAAGAGCAGCCCGTTCAGCGTATTGAGCGCCTGCGACATCGTCTGCACGTCGAAAACCGGAAGCTGCGGCGCGAGCGATTCAATGGCGTGCTCGATTTCCGGAATCATCATTTCCGGCGTCCCGGCCGTGCGCAGCTGCAAAGTCTGGAGGGAATTTCCAGACTGATGCTGCAGGAACGGTGCGTAGAACATCGGGCTGAACGGCCCCGTAAGACCGTTGAAGCGAATGTCCTTGGCCACGCCGACTACCACCAGCGAGTACTTCGGCTCGGTGGACATCTGGAATTGGCGGCCCATGGGATCTTTGTCGGGCCAGTACTGCTTGGCCATCGCTTCGCTGACGATCGCGACGTGTTGCGCATTCTCGTCGTCAGCTTCGGTGAAGTTTCTGCCCCGAAGCAGAGGAATTCCCATCGTCTGGAAATAGTCTGTGGAAACCGTGTTGTACAAGCATGCCGGAGGGGGCTGTCCGGGAGGCGGTTGGTACCCCTCGATGGTGAGTGAATCGAAGTTGTTGTAGTAACCCATGGGAGTGGCATTCGCAGTCGAGGCAGACACTACCCCGGGAAGCGTGCGCACGCGTTGCAAAAGATTCTTGTAGAAATCGCGCGTTTGCGCCTGGTCATATCCGATCTCGTTCGGATCCGTGATTAGGTTCAGAACGTGATCCGGTTTGAATCCCAGGTCAGTACGCTGCGCCTGCACCAGGCTGCGCGTGAATAGTCCGGCGATGATCAGCAACATCAGGGAACCGGCAACCTGCACCACCACCAGCGTGCTGCGCAGCCGGTTCTTTCCTCCCACGACTCCCCGGCCGCCTTCGTGCAAAATCGCGCTCAAATTTCCGCGCGAGGCGCGCACCGCCGGTACGATGCCGACGATGATCCCCGTCAGCAGCGCCGCCGCCGTGGCGAAACCAAAAACGCGCCAGTCGAATCCGAAATCAAAATGAACGGGAAGATCCGTTTGCACGTTGATCGAGCCCAGCGCCGAGCTGCCCCAATAGCCCAGAAGAACTCCCGCTATGCCTCCCAAGAGCGCCAGTAACACGCTCTCGGTGAGCAGCTGCCGGATCAGCCGGACTCGCGCCGCGCCCAGCGCGGCCCGAATGGCCATCTCGCGTTCGCGCACCGTCGCGCGCACCAGCAAAATATTCGCCACGTTCACGCACGCAAGCAACAACACCATCACGGCCAAGCCGAGGAAAAGGCTGCTCACCACCAGCACCGTGTTATTGGGAGTGGGATTGGGCCGCGAGCGAAGTTCTGGAAATGCGACCACACTGAGTTCCCTATGCGCTTCGGGATATTCCTGCGCGAGCCTCTGCGATACCACGGCCAGCACGGCTTGCGCCTGCTGCAGGCTCACCCCGGTCCGCAGCCGCGCCAGTATCGGCACGTTGCGAATTTGCCGGTTGGTCATGAAGTCGCTGGGATTACCGGCAATGATCGCCATTCCCATCGGTAAATATCCCTGCACGCTCAGGATCGGGTAGACTCCGACAAAACCTTTTGGCGCAACGCCCACAATCGTGATCGGTTTACCGTCCACGGAAACTTTTCGCCCCACAATTCCCGGATCGCCGCCGAAGCGCGTTTGCCAATAGGAATAGCCCAGAACCATCACGGGGTCCCTACCCAGCACATCGCCTTCGGAAGGCAGAATGAACCGCCCCAGCGCCGGTTTCAGGCCCAATGCCGAAAAATAATTCCCAGAGACGTAGTTGGTCATAATGCGGTCGGCTTTGCCGTCCACGCTCAGCCCATCTAAACCGAATTGATAAGCGAAGACATCCGAAAACACGCTGCTCGTTTGGTTTTGGATATCGCGATAATCGGCAACCGAAAATTGCGTCACGAAATTTCCCTGTTTCTGCTGAGAAGCCAGCACGGTGATTTGCCCGGGATCCGCCACCGGCAGCGGCCGCAGCAGAAATGCGTCCACCATGCTGAAAATGGCGGTGTTCGCGCCAATGCCCAGCGCCAGGGTGATAACGGCGACAATCATGAAGCCGGGGTTTTTCATCAGCATGCGCGCGCCATAGCGAATGTCCTGCAGCAAAGTTTCCATTACAACCTCCAAGAAAGGTGATGAGTGACGAGTGATAAGTGATAAATGCCAAGCGAATAGTGATCAGCCATGAGCGGCCGGCTCTTGCTGCTCGCTCCTCACTTAACACTCATCACTATTCACTCGTATCTCAGTGCCACGATCGGATCAACGCGCATGGCGCGCCGCGCCGGAATGTAACAGGCCGCCAGCGCGACCAACGTCAATAGAATCGCAACGCCCGCGAACGTGAGTGGATCCACGGCGCGGACGCCAAAAATCATTTGCGTCATCAAGTGCGTCAGGGCCAGCGCGGCCACAATCCCCACGGCAACACCCACCAGCGCCACTCGCAATCCTTCGCCCAACACCATGCGCACCACGTCCCGCCGTTGCGCGCCCAGCGCCATGCGGATGCCGATTTCATGCGTGCGCTGCCCCACCAGATACGAAATCACGCCATAAATTCCAACCGACGACAGCACCAGAGCCAGCGCGGAAAATATTCCGAGCAGAATCATCGTGAATCTCTGCGTGGCGATGGAGTCGGAGACGATCTTCGTCATCGGCGTGAAGTCATAGACCACCTGGCCGCTGTCGAATTTCGTGGACGCCTGGCGGATCGCGCTGACGAACGCCTCCGGATTTCCCGACGTACGCACAACCACGCCGATGCCGCCCGCGGCGAGCGGAAGTACTTGGTCCGGAAGCTGCACGAGGGGTGAATAAAACTCGGCCTGCAGATTTTGGTGCCCTTGATCAGCGAGGCCCCAGTGTTTTACATGGCCCACCACGCCCACGATTTCCGCGATTCCATTGATGAGGCCGATATTGATCCTCTTTCCGACAGGATCTTCATTCGGAAAATATTCCCGCGCGAAATTCTGATCGATTACGATCACCATCGGCGTTTTTTCGGCGTCTTGATCGGAAATGAAGCGTCCGCGGATTAGCGGAGTGCCCATCACCTGCAGATACTGCGGCTGCACCGGGTACCAAAGCGCGAAATTCATGTCTCCGTCGGTGGCGGGACGCGGCTGTCCTTCGCGCCAGAAGGGCAGCTCCGAATCGCCCTGCATGGGAACTCCGCCCCCCAACGCGGATGCTGCTTCCACACCGGAAACCGACGCAAAACGAGCGGGAGCATCGCGAAGAGCAGCGCGGATTTTTTCCGGTGTGGACATTTTGGCGGGTGACAATCCCAGCGAAAAAGTGAGTACGTTGCGTGGGTTGAACCCGGGATCGACGCTGCCGAGCGCGGCGAGAGTGCGAATCATCAACCCCGCGCCAATCAGAAGCACCAGCGACAGCGCCATTTCAATCACCACAAATACATTTTGCGTGCGATGACGCGCGCCGCTTGCACCTCGCCCACCTTCTTTGAGTGTTCCGGCGACGTCCGGACGTGCCGTCCGTAACGCGGGAGCAAGGCCGAAAATCGCTCCTGCAAGAACCGAAATGCCGAGCGTGAACAGCAGCACGCCGGCGTCGAGATGAATATTGTCGGCGCGTGGCAGCGCAGCGGGCAGCGCCGCCAGTACCGCGCTGGTTCCCCATTTCGCGAGCAGCAGGCCCAGAACTCCGCCGGTAAGGCCCAAGAGCACGCTTTCCGTCAGCAGTTGTCGAATCACGCGAAATTGGCTCGCGCCCATCGCGGCGCGGATGGCGAATTCACGAGCGCGACCCGCCGAGCGCGCCAGCAGCAGGTTAGCCACATTGGCGCAGGCGATCAGCAGCACAAAGCTCACCGCGCCCAAAAGGATGAACAGTGTCGGTTGGATGTCGCCAACAATATCCTTCTTCAGCGGATTCAAAGTGATCGAGGTGCCCTTGTCGGCGTCGGGATATGTGGCAGCGAGATTGCGCGCGACCGAATTCATATCCGCTCCCGCCTGTTGGAGAGTCACGCCGGACTTCAGTCTTCCCATGCCCTGCGTTCCCATGCCGATCTTGCGATCGCGGAACGTGGGATCAGCCCATTGCCCGATCGGAACGTAAACATCCATCACAGTCGGATCGAACATCGGCGTGCGGCTCGTGACCACACCGATCACTGTGTACGCGGTGTCATTCAGCGTGAGGCTTTTGCCGATCACGTCTGGTGAAGCAGCAAACTTGCTCTTCCAAAATCCATCGCCGAGCAGCGCAACCGGAGCCGCGCCCACCTGGTCTTCTTCGCGGCGAAACATCCTGCCCAGAGTCGGCTGGATGCCGAGTAGCGGGAAAAACTCCGCGGAAATCTGCTGCCCGTGCAGCCGCTGCGGATCGCCGTAACCGGTCAGGCTGAAATCCATCTCGCGATACGCGGCCATCGCTTCGAAGGTTTGATTGTCGCGTTGCCAATCGAGGAAATTCGGATATGTGATCGAAGCTTGGTCGAACTGCGGCGTCTTCCAGTGGATCGCGGCCAACCGGTTGGGATTGGCGAAAGGCAATGGATTGAGCAGGACGCCATTTACAACGGAAAAAAGCGCGGTATTCGCCCCGATGCCCAAGGCGAGCGTCAGAATCGCGATCAGCGCGAACCCTGGGTTCTTAGCCAGCATCCGCACGGCGTATTTCACGTCCTGCACGAGTGTTCCCATGCTTGCACCTCTCCAGCAGATACGTCATTTCATCGGCGTAAGTTCCACCTCGTGCTCTTATTCGTAGCGCAGGGCGACCATGGGATCTACGTTTGCGGCTTTGCGCGACGGCAGCCACCCCGCCAGCAGCGCCACCGCCACGAGCAATCCCGCCGCGATCGCGAAAACGATGGGATCGCCTGCCTTCACACCAAACAGCAGCGATTCGACCACTCTGCCGATTCCGTATGCAGCGATGAGCCCTAGGCATAAGCCCGTCGCCAGCATCCCGAGGATTTCGCGCAGGATCATCCACGCAACATTCTTCTGCGTGGCTCCGAGCGCCATGCGGATCCCGATTTCGCGCGTGCGTCGCGCTACCACGTAAGCCATCACGCCGTACAAACCCACGGCCGCGAGCAGCGATGCCAGTAAGCCCAGGCACAGCGAGAACACGGTAACCAGACGGTCGGTAAACATGATCTCGTCCACCTGCGCCGTCAGTGTTTTCACACCATAGACGGGCAGGTTGTGGTCCATTCCTTGGATCAGGTTGCGCACGCTGACGGTCAGCGCGACGGGATCCTGATTCGTGCGCACGTAAAAGGTCGCGTTACCCGCGTGCTCACTCTGCGAATACGGCAAGAAGACAAACGGGCGCGCCGCCTTCTTCACGTCGGTATTCTTGCTGTCCTTGACGATGCCTACGATTTCCGTGTCGAGCTTGACGTCCTTGCCGCCGCCGAAGCCAAAGTGCAGTCCCATCGGATTGCGGCCTGCGAAGTAGCGCCGCGCCATCGCTTCATTGATGATTGCGACTTTAGGCGCCGTACTGGAATCGGCTTCGGAGAATTCCCGCCCATTTAGCAGCGGAATTCCCATAGTGGCCAGGAAGTTAGGACCTACCCAGTTCTGATCCACGTTCATGTCTTCGTCTTCCTGTGTGTTGTAACCTTGCGCGGTGATGTTGGACGACGAATTGCTATCCGCGAGCATCGGTATCTCGGATTCGCTGGCCGTGCGCACGCCAGGCAGCGGTTCCATGGTTTTTCGTATGCGATCCGCCAGCGCGATCGTCTGCGCGGGTGTATAGCGATTCAATTCCGGCGAAATCGAAAATTCCAGCACGTGGTCCGGACGAACGCCCAGGTCCTGCGTCTTTAAATTCAGCAAACTATGCGCGAACAGTCCGGCGGCGGCCAGCAATACCGCGGTCAGCGCGATTTGCGAAATCATCAAGGACTTGCGCACGCGCACGTTGGCTTTTCCGCCGGATACATTCACGCCTTGATCCTTCAACACACTCTGCAAATCCGTATGGGTGGCACGAATCGCGGGGGCCAGTCCAAACAGCACGCCCGTGAGCAGTGAAACAGCGCACGCGAAAATCAGGACGCGATAATCAAGCTGAGCGGTGAGGCCCGAAGCGCCCTCGCTTTCCGGAATCGAGTTCACGATCACGTTGAGTGTCCACGAAGCCAGCGCCAAACCCGCAGCGCCACCCGCAATCGCGAGTATCAAACTTTCGGTCATGAGCTGCCGTACGAGCCGAATACGGCCTGCTCCCAGCGCCAGCCGCAATGCGATCTCGCGCTGCCGCCCTTCCCCGCGCGCGATAAGCAGCCCCGCCAGATTCGCGCACGCAATCAACAGCACCAGCCCCACCATCGCCATCAGCACGAGCAGCGGTTGTTCAGCGTCGTGTTGCAGAATGGGGCGGCCATGCGCTCCAGTGTCGAGGACCAGCTTGCGATTCACGAATTCCTGTTGCTCGCGCGACGAGAGCTTCAGAGCGACAGCGTCGCCTTCCATCAAAGAGCGATACAGAGGGGCTAGTCCGGCTTGTGCCTTGGCGGCGGACGTTCCGGGCTTCAGCCGGCCCAACATCGTCACCCAGTGATCGTTTCGATCGGCGAGGCCATCCCAATTCGGGGTCATCTGCGCTTTCATGGTGATGGGAATGAAAAGGTCTGGGATCTGGCCCACTTGAACACCGGCAAAACCAGGACGTGCCACGCCCACGACCGTCAGGGAAGTCCCATTGACGGTGAGCGGCTTGTTCAAAATATTCGGATCCCCGCCGAAATGCCGCGTCCAGTAACCATAGCTAAGGACCGTGACGGGGTTCGCGCCCGGCGCGGTTTCATCTTGCGCGGTAAAAACTCTGCCGAGGAAGGGCCGCACGCCCAGCACTTGAAAGTAATTTCCACTGACCAGCTCAGCTTCGCCCAGCTGCGACTGTCCTTGCCCGGCAACGTTCACTTCCGCGTGATAACGCGCCAGGAGCCCTGCAAACACTTCATTGCGATCGCGCAAGTCCTTGTACATCGGGTAGGAAAATGACGGCCCGCCCTCAATGTCGCTCCAAACGCGGCCGTGGTTTGCTCCCGGTGAACTGAGCACTACAAGCTCGTGCGGACGTTCGACCGGAAGTAAACGCAGCAGAACCTGATCCGTCAGGGAGAAGATTGCGGCGTTCGCCCCGATGCCGAGCGCAAGCGTCAATATCGCAACGATCGTAAACCCCGGGTTCTTGCCCAGCGTTCGCAGCCCGAAGCGGATGTCCTGCAGCAAGTTTTCCATTCACAGCTCCTAGGAAATGATGAGTGATAAGTGACGAGCGGCAAGAAACGACCAGTCGCATCCTCGTCACTCATCACTTGCCACTCGTCACTGCTTACTCATATCTAAGCGCCACCATCGGGTCCACGCGCATCGCTCTGCGCGCTGGCACATAGCACGCCAGTAACGCAACGCCGAGCAGCAAGCCCGCCACGGCCGCGAACGTTACGGGATCGGTCGCGCTGACGCCGAACAATAGGCTGTTCAGCAATTGCGTCAACATCAGCGCCGCCAGAATGCCGATTGCGGTCCCGAATCCCGCCAGACGCAGTCCGCGCCCCAACACCAGCCGCAGCACTTTCCCCGGATTCGCGCCCAAAGCCATGCGAATTCCGATCTCGCGGGTCTGTTGCGCGACGGTGTATGCCAGTACGCCGTAAATTCCGATGGCCGCGAGCAGCAACGCCGCAGCTCCGAACAGGCTCAGCAGCGTAGTTCGAAATCTTGGCTGCGCGATCGAGCTGCCGATGACTTCCGCCATCGGCCTCACCTCGGCGACAGGCAGCGCCGAATCAATTGCGCGAATCTGTTCGCGCAAGGTGCCGCTCAGAGCGCTCGGATTTCCATGCACGCGCACGGCAATATCCGCGGCCCAGAATGGATTCTGTACGAATGGCACATAAATCTGCGTCGATTGCCGCGCCGAAAGATCGCTGTCTTTCACGTCACCCACAATACCGACGATTTCTCGCGCGCTGTTCGCCGGATAACCAATAAGAATTCGTTGCCCCAGCGCGTTCTCATTGGGAAACAGTTGCTGCGCCAAGCTCGAAGAGATCGCACACACCTTCGGTCCACTCTCCGAATCCGCGTCGCTGAATTCCCGGCCGCGCAGCAGCGGAACCTGCATCACATGGAAATAATTCGGACTGATGGCCACAAAGTCCGTAGTGGGCGCATCGCTTTTCGAGTGCGGCGAACGTCCTTCGATCTCGAACGCCAGATTGATGTAGGAATCGCTCAGCGGCAAAGGCACCGCCACGGCCGCTTCCTGCGCGCCCGGCAGCGCGTTCATTCTTTCGAGAGTCTGCTTATAGAACGAAATCCATTGCTCCGGCTTCGCATACTGCGCGCGGGGCAAGCCAATCTGCGCGGTGAGCAATTGCGCGGGATTGAATCCCACATTAACCTGCTGCAAACGAGCGAAGCTGCGAATGAACAAGCCCGCGCCGATCAGCAGCACGATGGCCAGCGCCGTTTCCGCGATGACGAATATATTCCGCGCGTGGTGACTCGTTCGTTCCTCTCCCGCTCCGCGCGCGCCTTCCAGCGCTTCCGCCAATCGCGATTCCGTGCCGTGCCACGCCGGCGCCAATCCGAAAATCACACCGGAAAGCACGGACAACGTCATGACAAAAGCCAGAACGCGAGCGTCCACGTGAATCTCCGAAACTCGAGGCAGATCCGCCGGGAGCCACGCAATCAATCCCTGCAGTGCTTCATAGGCCAGCAGCAACCCCACTACGCCGCCGATCACGCTCAACAGCACGGACTCAGTAAGAAATTGGCGCAGCAGCCGCTGTCGTCCGGCGCCCAACGCTACTCGAATCGCAATTTCCCTTCGCCGGGACGCCGCGCGCGCCAGCTGCAAGCTCGCCACATTGGCGCACGCAATCAGGAAGACAAATCCGACCGCGCCCAAAAGCACGAGCAACGCGGTGCGCACATTTCCAGCCATGTCCGCCTGCAAAGAAACGATGCGGATTCCCCAGCCTTTGTTTTCGTTGGGGAATTGCTCGGCGAGGCGCTGCTCCATCGCCGCCATTTCGCTCTGCGCTGGCGCGGCGGTCACGCCGGGCTTCAACCTACCCAGCGCCGACAGATAATGGCCTCCGCGGCGCCCGCGCATATCGGAAAATACGCCGTCCTGCCGCAGCGGTACCCAAAGCTGCGCCGCAGCATCCGGCACGGAAGGGTGGAAATAGGCGGGCAGGATTCCGACAACGGTGATCGGATGTTGGTCGAGCGTTACGGTTCTCCCCACGAGAGCGGGATCAGCGCCGAATCTCGCTCGCCACAGCGATTCGCTCATCACCACCACCGGATTCGCGTCGAGCGCATCGTCGGACGACTGCAGCGTCCGGCCAAGCAAAGGTTTCACGCGCAAGACGTCGAAGTAGTTCGACGTGACCGAGCCAGCCTGAATGTAAGTTGGCTCGCCCTGCCCGCTCAGCGCCAGCACATTGCCGCGAACCGCCGCGATCGATTCGAATGCTTCGTTCTGCTGCGTCCAGTCGACATAATTCGGATAGGAAACGCCCGTGTTCTGCGCAGGATTCTCCGGCAACGTCTGATAAACCGTGAAAAGACGAGCAGGCTCAGGATAGGGAAGGGGACGTAGCAGCACGGCATCCACAACGCTGAAGATGGCCGTGTTCGCACCGATGCCCAACGCCAGCGTGAACACCGCCACGATCGTGAAACCCGGATTCTTCGCCAATGTCCGGATGCCGTAGCGCAGATCCTGAAGTAGTGTTCCCATCGCCGCTCCTAAGGAAGTGATCAGTGATAGGCGACAAGTGATGAGGAAACTACGAGCCCCCCGCTCGTCACTCATCACTTGTCACTCATCACCCGTTACTGCTCACTCGTATCGCAGCGCAACCATCGGATCCACGCGCATCGCGCGCCGTGCCGGAATGTAGCAAGCCGTCAGCGCTACGCCCGCCAGAACAAGGGCTACGCCACAAAACGTGATCGGATCCGCGGCGCTGACGCCGAACAACATTTTCGTCATCAACTGCGTCAGGCCGAGCGCCGCCGCGATTCCAATCGCGACGCCCAGCAGCGCCATTTTCATTCCTTCGCCCAGCATCAGACGCAGCACATGGCTGCGCTGCGCTCCCAGTGCCATGCGTATGCCGATCTCATGCGTGCGCTGGCCAACCACATAAGAAATCACGCCATAAATCCCGAGGCTAGATAGAAGCAATGCCAGCACCGCGAAAACTCCCAGCAAGATCATCGAAAACCGCCGATCCGCCAGCGAATCCGCCACGATCTGCTCCAGCGGCTTGGTGTCATAGATCACGTTCTCGCCGTTCATTTTTTCAATCGCAGCGCGAATCGCCGGCACCAAGCCCGCAGGTGAGCCTTTGCTCCGCACCACGACCTCCGCCTGCGGCGGTCCGGTCCAGAATGCGTCGGGGATCTGCATCAACGGCAAGTAAGCCTGCGCGTGAATCGGATGATTCGCATCGCCATCTACATCCAAACCCCAATGCTTCACGTGGCCAACCACACCGACGATCTCCGCCTCGCTGTTAATGATGCCGATGTTGATCCGCTTGCCGATGGGATCCTGATCCGGAAAATATTCGCGCGCGAAGCTTTCATCAATCACGATTACTGGCGGCGAGTGCTCGTTGTCATCCCGCGTGAAGAAGCGCCCGCGGTGCAGTGGAATGCCCATGGCGCTCAAGTAATCCGGTTCTGCCAGATAAAACAGCGACTGCTTCATCCCACTCTGATCCGCCGGCTTGGGTTCGCTGCCGAGCCAAAAAGGAAATTCGTTGTCGCCATTCATTGGCAAGGCGCCGCCTGTCGACGAAACACTTTCGACGCCGGGAATGCGCTTCAGTTTTTCACCCATCTCGCGAATGGCGTTTCGGCTGGTCGTCGCATTCGCGCCCAGCGAAGGCGAGAGGGAAACCGCGAATGTCAAAACCCCTTTCGGATTGAATCCCGGATTCACATTCCAAAGATCCAGCAAGCTGCGAATCATCAGCCCCGCGCCGATCAGCAGCACCAGCGCCATGGCCATTTCGATCACGACGAAAACGCCCTGCGCCCGGTGCCGCGCGCCGCTGGCTCCGCGACCGCTCTCTTTTAATGTTTCCTGTAGGTTCGGGCGCGAGATCTTCAACGCGGGCGCCAAGCCAAAGAGAACTCCCGCTAGCAGCGAAGCAATCAGTGTGAAGATGAGAACGCCTCCGTCCACTCCGACTTCCTGCGCTCGCGGCAGTGTGTCCGGCAACACCTTGAGCGCCGCCTGAGTTCCCCAGGCAGCCAGCAACAAACCCAGCGCGCCACCCGCCAGCCCGAGCAGAACACTTTCCGTGAGCAATTGCCGAATCACGCGCGACTGGCTCGCACCCAACGCAGCGCGAATCGCAAATTCTCGCGAACGCGTTGTCGCGCGCGCCAACTGCAGGTTCGCAACGTTCACGCATGCGATCAGCAACACAAATCCCACCGCTCCGAGCAGCACCCACAAGAAGGGTTGCACGTCGCCAACGATGTCCTTCTTCAGCGGCACCAGGCTGACGCCCGCGCCTTTGTCCGCGTCGGGATAGGCCAGCGCCAGGTTATTCGCGATTTGATCCATATCCGCCTGCGCCGCCGCCAGCGTTACACCCGATTTCAACCGGCCAATGGCGCGTGTCCCTGGGTGTGCATCACGCTCGTGGAAAAGCGGATCCTTGTCTCCACCGATGGGAACGTACACATCCTTGTCGTTGCTGAAATTCGTAGACTCCAGATGAAAGCTTGCGGGTATTACGCCAATCACGGTGTAACTGTCGCCGTTCATCGTGATCGTTTTTCCGATGATGTCCGCCGCGGATCCGAACTTGCGCTGCCACAGGCCCGCGCTGATCAGGGCCACGGGCGCGGATCCCTTGCGATCTTCATCTGCGGTAAACAGACGGCCGCGAGTGGGGTTCACGCCGAGCGTCTCGAAGAAGCCGGCGGAAACCATTCCCACGCGCACGCGCTCCGCTTCGCCGCTGCCGGTGATGACGAAATCGTCATTGCGATAGGCCACGAGCGAGGAAAAACTGGAATTGCTGCGCTGCCAATCCTGGAAATTAGGGTAAGAGATCGAAAAGTTATCGAAAATCGCGCTCTTCTCAGAGACCACGAACAGTTCGTTCGGCCGCGGAAAAGGCAAGGGCCGCAGCAGCACGCCGTTGACTATCGAAAAAAGCGCGGTGTTCGCGCCGATGCCGAGAGCGAGCGTCAGCACCGCAATCAGGACGAAGCCCGGGCTCTTCAGCAGCACACGCGCCGCGTATTTCAGGTCTTGTATCAGACTTTCCATTTCTGAGTTTCTCCAGGCACACACGTCCAGCTGCGCCGAAACACTCTTTTCAGGCGCGGTACTGGCTGGGTTTTCAGAATTCCTCTAGACGCTCGCGGTACGCGTGCCCAGAGTTTCTTCGACGATGCGCCCGTCGAACAGGTGAATGGTGCGGTCCGCGATGCTCGCATAGCGCGGGTCGTGCGTCACCATGCAGATCGTGGCGCCTTCGCGGTGCAGTTGGCGAAGCAGATCCACTACCGCTTCGCTGTTCTTGGAGTCCAAGTTTCCGGTCGGTTCGTCCGCCAGCAGGATCGAAGGCGAGCCCACCAGAGCGCGCGCCACAGCGACGCGCTGTTGCTGACCGCCAGAGAGTTGCGACGGGTAATGCTTCATGCGGTGCGCCATGCCCACGCGCTCCAGCACTTCCTGCACGCGCTTCTTGCGCTCCGCCGCGGCCATGCTGCGATAGGTGAGCGGTAGCTCCACGTTTTCGTACACCGTGAGATCGCCGATCAGATTGAACGCCTGAAAGATGAAACCGATCTCGCGATTGCGAATGCGCGTGCGGTCCGATAACGAAAGATTGGCCACCGCCTGCGTGTTGATCCAGTAATTGCCTTCGGTGGGCGAGTCCAGCAGGCCCAGGATCGAAAGCAGCGTGGATTTTCCGCAGCCGGAAGGTCCGGCGATGGAGAGAAATTCTCCATTCTTAATTTCCAGATGGACGCCGCTCAACGCGTGCGTCTCCACTTCATCCGTGTAGAAAACCTTGGTCACGCCCTCGAGACGAATCAGCCCTTGTTCAGTCATTCTTCGCTCCTTCGAATCTCAATCCCAAGAATAGATACGAGCCTGGCGCCCAAAAAAGTTCCCTGCATTACCGCAATGCCTACTTCAATTGCACGCGATCGTAATTGTCCCAAGCCGACATATCGGAAAGGATCACTTTGTCGCCGATCTCCAAACCCTTCACGATTTCCACCGTGTTCACCGACGTGCGGCCCAATTGCACCTGCACGCGCGTGGCTTCCTTACCGTCATCCACCACCTTGAATATTCCCACGGTGCTGTTGGCTTCGCCGTGCACCGGACGTTCGACGTACAGCACATCCGCAAGCCGCTCCAGTTCCACGGTTCCTTCCACGCTCAAATCCGGGCGTGCGCCTGTCGGCAACGGGCCATCAAGACCCACGTCCACCGTGACCGTTCCATTCACCACGGCGGGATCAATGCGCGTAACGTGCCCAGGAATCACGCCGTTGTGCGTATCCACCGAAGCCTTCTGTCCGATCAAAATATCTTTCGCCTGCGTCTCGGCGATTTTAAGCTGGGCCTTCAGATGGGTGGGCTGCGCCACGCGGGCCAGCACCGTGCCCATCGTCACTTTCTGCCCCACTTCCACATCGAGTTCCTGCAACATGCCGTCAATGCCCGGCCGGATGTGCAGCTGGTCCATTTGTGATTTCTTCAGCTCGTACATCGCGCGCTTCTGATTTACGGTCGCTTCCTGCACGGCAAGCTGCGAGGCGATGGAGTTATTGAATGTCTCCACTTCTCTTTGCGCCAGGTCATTTTCCTTGGCCAATTCCTCCGCCTGCACTTCGGCGGTTTTCACGTCCAGCTCCGGCGCCAGGCCGTTCGCTCCCAGCTGTTCCTTCGTTTGCTTCACCATCTCCGCCGTGCGATATTGCGAAGAAACGCTTGCGGCCAAAGTGCGCTTGTCCATCAGCTGGTTTTGCAACTGCGCCTTAGTCTGCTCGTAGGCTGCCTGCGCGCCCTTCAACTGATACTCGGCGTCCAGCGTCTCTTGCTGCAACTGAGGATTGACCAGATCAAAAATCACAGTGTTCGCTTTGACGGGAGTGCCCGGCAGAAGGTAGCGGGTCTGGACCTGCCCGTCGGTCACTGCGGGGATCAGCCGGATGGTCTCCGGCACCAGCGTTCCCAGGCCGCGGACGTCGCGCAGCATCGGCCCACGCTTCACGGTGCCGGTCCATACGGTGCCTGAGTCCACGCTCGGCGCCGCCGGCTTCAGCCGCGAAAGCGCATACGTCACTAGCGGAATTAGCACTACCGCCGCGACGATGTAGGCGATGCGCCGCATCTTCTTCTTGTGCTTAATCTCTGGGCGAACTATGTCCACGGATACCAACCTCGCATAGATACATCGCAAATCGAATTCCGGTGTCACACCTCATATAAGCTGTTTATATTGTGCCATTTAGAGGGGTCTTGCAAGCGCGAACCAGGCCCAATTTGCCCGCTCATGGGAATCGTCCGTCCCGCTATCGGACAGATTGCAGCCTCGGTTCTAGACGGCTGAAAGACGGATGAAGCTAGGCCGACTCCGTGCTGGCGCGAATCTCCTGCCAACGCTTGGGGCGTTTTTTGGCGTCGAGAATCTTTTTCCGCAGGCGGATGGATTTCGGGGTGACCTCGACAAATTCGTCGTCGGCAATGAATTCGATGGCTTTTTCCAGTGTCATCTCGCGCGGCGGAATCAGGCGAATGGCTTCGTCAGCCGAAGAGGAGCGCATGTTGGTCTGCTTTTTTTCCTTGGTGACGTTCACGTTCATGTCGTCTTCGCGCGCGTTCTCGCCAAGAATCATTCCTTCATACACTTCAATCGCCGGTCCCACGAACATTTCGCCGCGTTCCTGAATACCCCAAATCGCGTATGCGGTGGAAACTCCGCCGCGATCGGACACCAACGCGCCGGTGAGGCGCATGGCCATGTCGCCGGCATATTCCGTCCAGCCTTCGAGCAATGAATGGATCAGCGCGGTACCGCGCGTGTCGGTCATCAATTGGCTGCGCAATCCGATCAGGCCGCGCGAGGGGATGCTGAATTCCATGCGCACGCGCCCGGAATTGTGGTTCACCATTTTTTTCATTTCGCCGCGACGATTGCCCAGCAACTCCATCACAATGCCGATGAAATTCTCGGGGCAATCCACGATCAGCAATTCCAGCGGTTCGAGGCGGCGGCCGTTTTCCGTGCGCACCACGATCTCGGGCTTGCCCACCATCAACTCGTATCCTTCGCGGCGCATGGTCTCGATCAGGATCGCTAGCTGCAATTCACCGCGTCCCAGCACGCGAAAAGCGTCGGTGGTGCCGGTGTCTTCCACGCGCAGCGAAACGTTGGTCAGCAATTCCTTCTCGAGACGAGCGCGCAGGTCGCGCGAAGTGACGTACTGACCTTCGCGGCCAGCGAAAGGAGACGTATTGATCGTAAACACCATGGTCAGCGTCGGCTCGTCAATCGTGAGCGGTTCCAAAGGCGCGGGATTCGCCAGGTCCGTGATGCTTTCGCCGATTTGAATGCCTTCCACGCCCGCGATGGCGACGATGTCACCGGCAATCACCTGTTCCGCTTCGTCACGCTCCAGGCCGCGAAAGGTAAAAAGTTTCGTAATCTTTGTTGGCTGAATTTTCCCATCCAGCTTAACGATGCCCACCTCGGTGCCGCGCACCAAGGTTCCGCCAAAAACTCGCGCAATGGCAAGACGCCCAAGAAAGTCGCTGTAATCGAGATTGGTCACCTGAATCTGCAGTGCAGCGGCGGGATCACCGGCAGGCGGCGGGATAGATTTCACGATCTGCTCGAACAGTGGCTGCAAAGTCGTGGAGTCGTCGCCCACTTTCAGATGCGCGACACCCAATTTCGCATTGGTGTAGATCACCGGGAAATCGAGCTGGTCCTCAGTGGCGTCAAGGTCAATGAAGAGGTCGTAGATTTCATCGAGCACTTCAGCCGGGCGCGCGTCCGGGCGGTCAATCTTATTGAGCACCATGATGGGTGGCAATTTCGCGGCGAGCGCCTTCTGCAACACATAGCGCGTCTGCGGGAGCGGCCCTTCGCTGGCGTCCACCAGAACCAGAACGCCATCCACCATGCGCAGCGCGCGTTCTACCTCGCCGCCGAAATCGCTGTGGCCCGGCGTGTCCACAATGTTGATTTTCGTGCCTTGATATTCGATCTCGGTATTCTTCGCGAGAATGGTGATGCCGCGCTCGCGTTCCAGATCGTTGGAATCCATCACGCGCTCCACCAATTCCTGGTTGGCGCGGAAAATTCCGCTCTGCCGCAGCATGGCATCCACCAGAGTGGTTTTGCCGTGGTCCACGTGCGCAATAATAGCGATATTACGAATGCTCTTCGTCATTGGATAACTGCCAAAAAAGGGTTTACGAGCGCGGTCTTTGCATCCCTGATCGAATCCCGTGCAGACCGTTCCAGAAGGGGTATCCAGGAGCAACAAACGCACCTCTATATTATCATGCGAGGCGCGAACCCGCCATGCGGCAGGATGGCCGACAGGTCAATTTTCGTTAACATTTCCTGCGCATGAACTTTGCTATATGTCGCGCTCTTGCCGCGTACTAGGGGTGACCACCACCAATTCCATGGACGCCATCGTTCTCGAAAACGTCACCAAATCCTACGACTCCGTAATCGCGGTGAATGCGGTGAGCCTGAAGGTTCGCTCCGGCGCCATTCTCGGCCTGCTCGGCCCCAACGGCGCGGGCAAGACCACCACCATCCGCATGATCATGAATATCCTGGTGCCGGACTCAGGCTCGATCCGTGTCCTCAATGAACTGGTCAACGACAGCACTCGCGACAAGATTGGCTATCTGCCGGAAGAGCGCGGTCTCTACCCGCGCATGAAGGTCCTGCAGATCATCGTCTTCCTCGCCGCGCTCCACGGACTGACGCAAGCCGAAGCCGCGCGCCGCGGCAAGGAATGGCTCGAGCGCCTGGACCTTTCCGAGTGGTCGGGTAAAAAACTGATTGACCTCTCCAAAGGCATGCAGCAAAAAGTGCAGTTCATCACCTCGGTGATTCACCGTCCGCCCGTGGTGATTCTCGATGAGCCATTCTCCGGTCTCGATCCTGTGAACGCTGCCACCATCCAGGAAATCATGCTCGACATGCGCAAGCAGGGTTCCACCATCGTCCTTTCGACTCATCGCATGGAGCAGGTCGAGCGCCTCTGCGATTGCATCTGCCTGATTGACAAGGGCCGCAACGTCCTCGATGGCGAACTGCGCGCAATTAAACAGTCTTACGGCAAGAACACACTGCACATCGAATTCACCGGCAGTGATGGTTTCTTGAATCATCCGGGCATTGGCGAGATCACGCGGCTCATCACCGGCGTCGAGGCCAAGCTGAAACCGGGCAGCAATCCACAGGAAATTCTGAAAGCCGCGGTGTTGTCGGACGTTCACATCACGCGCTTCGAGCTACTGGAGCCTTCGCTGAGCGAAATCTTCATTGATAGGACCACCCATGCGTAAAATCCTGCTGATCATCAAGCGCGAATACCTCACGCGCGTCAGGACCAAGCGGTTCATCATTGGCACAATCATCGTGCCCCTGATCGGCTTGGGCTCTGTTTTGCTGGTCGTGTTCCTGGTGGGCCACACAACCACGCAAAGCTTGCGCATCGTGATCGTGGACAATTCCGGCTCGCTCGCTCCCGCGATCGTCCACAGCCTCGACGGCAAGCTTGCCGATGGCCAGCCACAATTCACGGTCGAGGAAACCGTGTCGCGCCCCGCGTCGCTTGACGCCCTGCAGCGAGATCTTCGCGCGCGTCAACAGCGAAAAGCTCGACGCTTATCTGTTGATTCCGCAAGACCTCGACCAATCGTTCGAGCTGCACATGCGCAATCCTGACAATTTCGGCCTGATCGGCCCGCGATCGAGAGCCGTGGACCAGGCCGTGATTTCCAGCCGCCTCGACAGCCGCGGCGTGCATCTCGACAACATCCAAAACGTCCTGAAAAGCACCGATCTTCAGCTCCTGAAGGTCAGCGAGACGGGCGAATCGGTGGAGAAGGGACAAGGCATTGCGATTTCGCTGGTGGTGCCGCTCTACACCTCGCTGCTGATGTAGGGCCTCATCACCATGCGCTCGGTAATTGAGGAGAAAACCACGCGCACGATGGAAGTGTTGATTTCATCGGTGCGGCCGTTCGAGCTGCTGGCGGGAAAAATCCTGGGCGTGGCGGCGGTGGCGTTCACGCAGTTTGCGATCTGGACGACTTCGACGGCGCTGCTTTTTTCCTTTGGCGTGCTGGCCTGGCTGGGCATGACGCGCAATTCGCCGCTTGCCGGAGTGCATGTGCCGATTTCGCTAGTGATCTTCGCCTGCGTCTTTTTCATCGGCGGGTATTTCATGTACGCGTCGATGTTCGCAGCCATCGGTTCCGCCTGCTCCAACGAACAGGACGCGCAGCAACTGCAGTGGCTGGCCATGGCGCCGCTGGTTTTCTGCATGATCAGCTACGGCGTGATCCTCAATGACCCGGCCTCCCGCACCGCTGTGATTCTTTCCGAAATCCCGTTCTTCGCGCCGGTCTTGATGTCGCTGCGCATTTCGCTGCAGACGCCGCCTGCCTGGCAGATTGCGCTCTCGGTTACACTTTTGGTCCTCACCACCGTCGCCGTCATGTACGCCTCGGCGAAAATCTACCGCGTCGGCGTTCTGATGTACGGCAAGCGTCCCTCACTCGTCGAATTGGTGCGTTGGCTTCGCTATACCTAGTCGCCATAGCGCTGCCCATTCGCGATTTTCGTTGTGTTATCCTCCGCCGTGCAGGCAGCAGCTGCCGAGCTACGAAGAGAGGAATCCATGGGCGTAAGCGTGAATCCGAATATGGTCACCACTGCATTTGATTTGCCGGGATATCGCGTGGTGAAAAGTTTTGGCCTCGTGCGCGGCGTCACGGTGCGCTCGCGCAGCATTCTGGGCACCATCGGCGCATCGCTGGAAACTCTGGTGGGCGGCAACATCACCCTCTTCGAGGAAATGTGCGAAAAAACGCGCGAGGAATCCCTGGAATTAATGATGGAGCACGCCAGCCAGCATGGCGCGAACGCCGTGATCGGCATGCGTTACGACGCCACTGAAGTGATGCAAGGCGTCACCGAAGTGCTGGCCTACGGCACCGCCGTTCAGGCAGAACGCATAGCCCCATAGTCGCCGGTCGTGGCTGCGCGAAAGCGTGCCGGGGACTCAACACCAGATCGGCGCGAACCCGCTGCGCGCTCGATAGCACATGGCGCAGACTCGCCCACAGGCTTACAATAAGCCGTTTGCTCATAGGGGAGGCACCTCAGCATGAAGCGTTCCGTTAAGCTCATCTCCGCGCTCGCCGCTTTCGGATTGATCGCCGCCGCGCTGGCAGTTCGCGCGCAAACGCCGAAAACCGAAACTGTGCAATTTCCCAGCGGCAAAGAAACCGTGAGCGGGTTTCTCGCCGTACCGGACAAGCCCGGCATATATCCCGGAATCGTGGTCATTCATGAATGGTGGGGATTAAATGATTGGGTAAAGGAACAAACGGAAAAGCTCGCCGCGCAGGGTTACGTGGCGCTGGCAGTTGACCTGTACCGCGGCAAGATCGCAACGGACCCCTCGGAGGCTCACGAGCTGATGCGCGGTTTGCCGCAAGACCGCGGTATTCGCGATATGCAAGCCGCCTACGATTATTTGGCGGCGCGGAAGGACGTGAAGCCCGGCCGCATCGGCTCCATCGGTTGGTGCATGGGCGGGGGACTTTCGCTGCAGTTCGCAATCCACCAGCCGCGCCTCGCCGCCTGCGTGGTGAATTACGGTTCGCTTCCCACTGATCCGAATGACATCCAGCAAATCCTCGCGCCCGTCCTTGGAAATTTCGGCGCGGATGATAAAGGCATCACGCCGGCCGACGTTGAGGCATTCGACAAAACCATGAAGGGCCTCCACCGCTTCATCGACGTGAAAATCTACCCGGGCGCTGGCCACGCGTTCGAGAACCCGAACAACACCAACGGTTATCGTCCCGAAGCCGCCGCCGATGCGTGGAAGCGCACCCTGGCGTTTCTGCACAACGCCCTCGGATAGGCTCCCCCGCTGACCGATTCGCAGGACGGAGGAACTATGTCGTTACCCCCGCCCAGCGAACCTGCGATGGAACCGAATGCCTGTGAGAATCATCAAACCGGGAAGATAAGCCCAAACACTGCGGCAAGCGAAAAGAAAGGAGAAATTAACATGAAAAATAAGACCGACCGCAAGATTCCCACCGCGAGCCAAAACGCCGAAGGCTCCGAACGCGCCCGTCCGCTTCTGCACCAGCACGCTCACGAGATTCAGCCCTACGGCAAAATTGCGAAGTTACCCATCGCCCTCGACCAGCAGGTGTGTGCCACCAGCGTCGAGCTGCTGAATCAGATTCTTGCGGATACCATGACCCTGCGCGACCTCTACAAAAAGCATCATTGGCAAGTCGCGGGACACACCTTCTATTCACTGCATCTGCTCTTCGATAAACATTTCGACGAGCAGTCCGAACTGGTGGACGCCATCGCCGAGCGCATCCAACTTCTAGGCGGCATCAGCATCGCCATGGCGCCCGACATCGCGGAGACCACTTTCATTCCTCGTCCGCCGCGCGGCCGCGAAGAAGCTCCCGTGCAAATCTCCCGCATGCTCGAAGCCCACGAAATTATTTTGAAGGAAGCGCGTACCGTGGCCAAGCAAGCCGCGCAAGCAGGCGACGACGGCACCAACGATCTGCTGGTCAGCCAGGTCATCCGCACCAACGAATTGCAGGTGTGGTTCCTCGCCGAGCATCTGGTGGACGTTCCGCTGGTGCGCGCCGACAACGCCAAAGCGGTCGCGTCCGGCTCCTGATCACAGATCGCAGCTCGTACCCGGCCCATGCTCGAAGGAGGCACGCAAATGCCAGAATGTACGCACCTGAATGAGGTTCGCAAGGTGAGCCCGCATACCAAGGGCTGCGAGGAATGTTTGAAAATGGGCGACACCTGGGTTCACCTGCGCCTGTGTCTGGAATGCGGCCACGTCGGCTGCTGCGATTCATCCAAAAATAAACATGCCACCAAGCACTTTCATTCCACGAAACACCCCATCATGAAATCGATCGAGCCAGGCGAAACCTGGGGCTGGTGCTACATCGACGAAGTTGAGCTGGACTTCGCGTGAAACAGCCAAGTCCGGCTGGCGCAATGGCGGCGTCTTCCGCAGCGCCGAATTCAGATCTTACTCACGGCGTCCAGAAACGGGGCGGGTTCCGTGATTGATTTCCGGTCGCGCCGCCGCGGCTGGTGCTAGGGTTTTCCAAAATGCGCATGGGAAATTTTCGCGCTTATCTGATCGTTGCAATCTTCTCGCTTGTGTATGGAACCCTGCGGTTTTCCAGCACTCTGCAAGCTGCTCACGTTTTTGACCGTCGCAATCGCATCGATCTCGCAACCCTGCATCTGCAAGGGGAATTCATTGAGAGCAATCTGGGCGCGGTTCGCGCCGCGGATGGCTCAGTGACAATTCACATGATCGCGGAGAAATATATTTTTGCGCCCGCCTGCGTGACCGTGCCTGTCGGCGTCCCCATCCGATTGCGAATCACCAGCGCAGATTCCGCGCACGGATTCAAGATCGCCGGCGTCGAGGTGAAAACGCTCCCTGGGTCTATAACCGAGAGACATCTTCGGTTCCCGGCCGCTGGCAAATATGAATTCTACTGTGACGAATTCTGCGGGCCGGGCCACCATGCAATGATGGGCCGCATCGTGGCCGTCCCTGAAAGCCAATTCCAACCGCAAAAGTCCGATCGCGGAGCCGCGTGTGGACAGCCCTAAACCCACGATCGGAATTCGCGGCGTTGTGCTTCTCTGCATCGCTGTGGTGATTTTCTCGGAGCTGCTTGGCCTACCGATTCTTCGTCGGGCGATTGTGCCCGCGCCTCCGCCCGGTAATCTCGTTGCGGCTGCCAGCGCCCCTTCGCTCGTTGCTTGGAACGAAGCCACCATCGTCTTATCTTCGACAGGCAATCCTCAGCGTGGCGAATTCATCTCCAGGCGATGCGAATCATGCCACGGCGTCGAGGGCTTCAGTTCACAAGCTTCCACGCCTAATCTTGCGGGGATCGATGCGCAATACCTCTGGAAACAGTTGCAGGATTTTCGTACCGGCAAGCGGAAATCGGTCCTGATGCAGCAGATTGCCGGAGCTCTCACGTCCCGCGACGCGGCTGACGTGGCCGCCTATTATGCGTTGCTGCCAAATGCTCCGGACGCGCAGTTCAATCCCAGCTTTCCCCAAACCTTGCATGACCAGAGCGCAATCGACAACGCCCAACGCTTGCTCGCCGTGGGAGATCCTAAACGAGGGATTCCACCTTGTCAGGCCTGCCACGGGCCGCTGGGATACGTGCGGGCGGCCCCGTCCCTGGCGTCGCAAAATTCCGATTATGTGCTGAGACAACTGAACGATTTCGCTCAGGGCGTTCGCACCAACGATGTCAACCTGCCCATGCGAACCATCGCCGCCGAACTGCTCCCGAACGAACGCCAAGCCGTGGCCGAATTCTACGGCGCGGATCTCGCGCGTTTTCCCGTGGGCTACATCAGCCAGTAGCGGCAAAGCCTTCGATTCTACAGGCGACGACCAGGACGGTCTTGGTCATCGCCTTGGATGAAATGCCGGAGCTTCAGCTCCGGACACTAAATTGTCCCGTCTTCGCTCAGGGCAGGGTTAAAAACGATTTCGTCGTCCGCACTCAATTGCCATTTGATCAGGGGACCTTGATCAGTAACCGATCGATTGCACCCGCATGCGAGCAGCGCGAGCGGCAGGCAACCTGAGCTGACTAAGAGCAGGCGGTTGCGGGCCATTTAGCGAACTCCGCGAGCAGTGTTCCGCGAACCCGCTCCGCGCTTGGGCCATTGCCCGTCGAGCCCGCCGTTATTCTCCGAATCTTGGATCGCGAACAGCTTGCCTTCGCCATTCTGGAAATAAATCGTGCCGTCATCACCGATCGTCGGCGAGAAGACTTGACCGGCCGTCGTGAATTTCCATTTCAGCTTGCCGTCGCTGGCGATCGCATACAAATTGTGGTCGGTGCCACCGAGATACACGGTTCCATTCTTGGCGAGAGCGGGCGTGGACTTAATTGCTCCTGCGGTGGCGAATTTCCATTTCACTCTTCCGTTCGGGTCCAACGCGTAAAGATTGCTATCGTCGCCGCCGAAATACACCGTGCCGTCGGTTGCAATTGCGGGCGACTGAATCATGTGGTTTTGTAGCGAGAATGACCATTTTCCAGTGCCGTCGGGGTTGACCGCGGTGAAAGCTCCATTTCCACCTACATAAATTGCCCCGTCGCTGCCCAGCACGGGTTCACCTCCCGCGTCACCCGCTTGCGTCCATTTCGTGTTGTGGTCGTTTCCGTAGGCTACCAACTGATGGGCCAGCACGGCATAGGTGGTGCCGTCCTGTGCAAATGAGAAAAAGTATCCGCCGACGCCCTTATTTAGATCAGCTCCTTTTCCGTCAATGGGTACGGGAACTGCAGAACCTCCCATGGCTACGTACACGGTCCCGTCATAAGCCTCGCTGAGCTGGGTGACGCGCTCGCGTGAAATTGCGAACGGTTTCTCACTGCCGTCGGGGTTCAGTTCAATTGCGCCTCCAACGAGCCTGCCCACTTCAGCCGTTTCGTCGATCCAGATGTTTCCATTGTCGTCCACGAGTGCAAAATGAATCGGAAAAGCGGGCGATTGATATTGCGCGCGATAAAACCACTTCTGGGTTCCGTCCGGACGCACGGCGTACAGCCCTGAGTTGCCCGGGACGTAGAGCGTGCCATCGCTGCCGATGGCTGGAGATTGGTCGTCGAAGAAGTCGCCGCGCGGCAATGGATGAAGCGCCCCAGTGGAAAATTCCCACTTTTTCGTCGGAGCAAGCGCGGAAGAGGCAGGAGCCGTCCCGGACGAATGGCACGACGCCAGAATCGTCAGGATAAACACCAGCAGCGCGAGGGAGGCGGTGAGACGAAAAGCGTTTTTCATCGCGCGATAATAGCGCAAACGCTAATTCAGGCGTGAGGGGGGAAGAATATGTATGCCCAGACGGTTATCCTTCAGCATCATTCGAAAGTCGAAACTAGAATTCACGACTGGAGTTGTTCTGAACAATATCTAAGCAGGCCAACAGAGAAATGGTAGTCTCGCGCGGGCTCGAACTGCGGGCCTTGGCCGTGTGAATTGTGCGGCCGGAAAACTAAACTCCGTTGTCAGTCTTGCTCTCCGTTTACTCGAATTGCAGCACTACAATTTCGGGATTCGAGCCCAGCCGCAGCGGTGGGCCCCACGTTCCGGCTCCGCTCGAGGTGAAAACCTGCATCTTGCCGATTCGGCTTAGGCCATAGACAAACTGGCGGTAAATCCGGCGCGCCATCCAACTCCAGGGGACGAACTGCCCAAGATGCGTATGCCCGGATAGCTGCAGGGACACGCCGGCCGCTTCGGCGACCTCCGGATGGTCGGGCGCATGAGTCAACAGAATGCTTGCGCGATCGTGATCCAATCGGATGCCGCGCAGCACCGACGCAAAATGGTTCGCGTGCGTCGCGTTACGATATGACACGCCTGCAATTTGCAAACCATCTGCTTCCACCTTCTCATTGTTGAGCACGCGGACACCCGCCGCCGTAATCGCATCCAGATACTTGCTGTCGTCGCGAAATTGGTCATGATTTCCCGCGACGAAATAGACACCCTGTGGTGCCGCGAGCGCGCTTAACGGTTCTGCTGCGCGGTGCGCGTCGATGGCCGTTCCGTCGTACAGATCCCCTGCGATGAAAATCGCATCCGGCTCTTCCCGCAAAATCTTCGCGACCATGCGGCGCAAGAAATTGCCGTTGCGAACATGGCCGAGGTGCACGTCACTGATCAGCGCCGCTGTTCTGCCGCGCCATGCTGCGGGCAGGTTCGCGAGCCGCACTGTCGTGCGCGTGACGCGTGTCCAGCTCGCGTTGATGACGCCGTAAAGTCCTGTGACTGCCGCAGCTGCGAACAAAAATTCCACGACGTGATGGAAGTTCACGTCCTGACCTAGCAATCGCGCAACTCCAAAAATCGTCCACGAGAAAACCGCGGCGAAAAAAAGGAACGTCAGCACGCCCATCCAAACTGCGGCAGCTCGGTAGAACGCGCGCAGGGGTGCATTGGTATAGCGATATGCGAGTAGCGAGGCGGCGACAAAGCTGACTGACAAAATACCCAGCGTCAGTTTGATCCAGAACGCCCCGGGCGTAGCGCCTCCAGCGGACGAAAATGTCCACGTCTCATAGAGGAAAAGATGTATCAGGAACAGGAGGGACTGAATCACCGCAATGAAAGTAATTAAACGTCGTCGTGGCATTATATTCCTTGGTCCGTGATTCGGACTGGGCTCAGTTTCTTGCTGCTAGACCGTGCTGGCGATCTGTGGCTCCTCTCGTCCTTGCTTGGCGAGATTGGCAAGAAGTTCATAGGAGCGCAGCCGGTCCTCGAGATTGTAGGTGTTCGATACGACGATCAATTCGTCCGCCTGCGTCTGCTCCAGAAACGCATTCAACCGCGCGGCGACTCGTTCGGGTGCGCCGAAAATCGCTGCTCCAAATTTAGCGGCCACCATCTGTCGCTCTTCCGGCGTCCACTCGAGGCTTCTTGTAGGAGGTGGCAGAGGCCCAGGAACACCGCGGATCAAGTTCAAGAACATTTGGATTGGTGTTGTAGCAAGGAACTGAGCTTGCTCGTCTGACTCCGCCACCAGAACTGGGATCCCCACCATCACGTAGGGCCGGTCTAGAACGGGGGACGGGCGAAACGACGAGCGATAGATGTGCAGAGCCGGCATCAGAGGGCCTGGCTGGAAATGAGCGGCGAATGCAAACGGCAAGCCGAGTTGTCCGGCCAGCCGCGCGCTAAAGTCACTTGAGCCCAGTAGCCAGATGGGAACATTCGTGCCTTCCCCAGGGTAGGCATGCACGCGCTGTGAAGGTTGTGGCTCGCCAAGATAGCGGCGCAACTCGTCGAGAAGCGCTGGGAAATTCTCGCCCGCGTCGGGCGCGGAACCGCGAAGAGCGCGCGCGGCAGCTGAATCGCCTCCGGGAGCGCGGCCGAGACCCAAGTCGATCCGGCCGGGGAAGAGCGATTCGAGTGTGCCGAACTGTTCTGCAATGGCGAGCGGCGCATGATTAGGTAGCATAATGCCCCCGGAACCCACGCGGATTTTCGAGGTGGCATTCGCAATGTAACTGATCAAGACCGACGTGGCCGAGCATGCGACTCCCTGAATATTGTGGTGTTCCGCCAGCCAAAATCGTTTGTAGCCCAGGGAGTCTGCGCGCTGGGCCAGCGCGCGGGCGTTGTGGAAAGCTTCCTCGGCCGTCCCTCCCTGACGCAAGTGCGCCAATTCCAGGATGGAAAGCGGAGTATCGCTGAGACGCGGACGATCTGCCATGGATCCCTCGATTGCGCCACTCGCAACTGAAACGGGCACCAAATGCCTACAGTGGTTGGATGCTTGAATTCGCTGCGCGATGCGACACAGACGCCTATGCAGGCAGGCGTTGCCGGTCCTCGCCTGCGATTCGCCACAGAATCACAACAATTGTGCTCGGAAAGGTGTCGGCCTAGATCGTTGGTTGAGCCAACGTGGAACTGGCTGGAAGAACCTGAAACCCGATCCGAAGGAA
>Ga0181531_10000108_pt1 | contig 63491 bp, 61 predicted proteins | sample PEATcosm2014_Bin_38_FD_119743 | JGI IMG/M metagenome (GOLD analysis project Ga0181531, IMG submission 119743) | Peatland microbial communities from MTU Mesocosm Facility, Houghton, MI, USA - PEATcosm2014_Bin11_10_metaG | ecosystem: Environmental > Terrestrial > Soil > Wetlands > Peat | place... | reverse complement strand
CCCGGAAGCTATCCGCCGCATCACCAGAGAAGCCGGCCCCACAGTCCCTGTCCTGGGCTTCGCCGCTGCCCCTTGGACCTTGGCCTGCTACATGGTCGAGGGCCGCACAAAGGAAGGTTTTGCGGCCGTAAAGAATTTCCTGCTCAGCGACCCGAAGACCTTTCGCGAACTCCTCAACAGAATCGCCCAAGCCACTATCCCCTACCTGAAGGCCCAAATCGCCGCGGGCGCCGCAGCCGTCCAACTCTTCGACACCTGGTGCGGCGAACTCTCCCTCCAGGACTACGAGAATTTCGCCTTACCCGCGGTCCAGGAAATAATCTCCGCCCTAAGCGGCAGTTCCACTCCCGTAATCTATTACACGAAAGCCTCCCATCACTTGATGCCAGCAGTCGCCCGCTCAGGCGCAAATGTTTTGAGTGTCGACTGGCGCGTAGATCTACCCGCTCTTCGCAAAGTGCTCGGCCCAACGATCGCCCTGCAAGGTAACGTGGACCCGGCCGTGCTCTTCGGCCCGCAAGAGCAAATCCGCCGTATTACGCAAGAGACGGCAGCAAGCCTAAACGGCACAGGCCACATCCTCAACCTGGGCCACGGTATCCTCCAGCACACTCCGGTCGAAAACGCGAAGCTCTTCATCGAAACCGGCCAACAGTCTCGGCTGCAAGAAGCCAAACCCGCAGGAAGGACTGCGTAGGGGCGCGCTTCAGCGCGTTCCCTGCGCCAAAGCCGCACATGGCACAAATCGTGACTCTCTCCAACCCCAACCTAAGGCAAGCCCGCGAAGAGCTTCGCGTAAGCGAAGCCTTCCTCTCCCGCTACAACCGTCCGGGCCCGCGCTACACAAGTTATCCCACCGCCCCGGTCTGGAACGACTCCTTCGGCCCGAACGATCTCGAAAAAGTTCACGCCGAAGCCAACGCCGCCAAATCCCCCGTCTCTCTTTACATGCACATTCCCTTCTGCGAAAGCCTCTGCCTCTTTTGCGCTTGCAACGTAATCATCCAAAAAAACAAATCCGTCTCCCCTCCCTATCTCGACATCCTGAAACGCGAAGTCGAACACGTAAGCCGCAATGTGTCCAAAGATCGCCCAGTCGTTCAATTCCATTGGGGCGGCGGCACTCCCACCTACCTGACTCCCCCACAAATCGAAGACCTCTTCCATTTCACTCAGGCCCAATTCCATTTCGCCCCAGACGCGGAAATCGGCATAGAAGTTGATCCCCGCGTAACGTCCCGCGAACATCTAGAAACTCTGCGCAAACTAGGTTTCAACCGCCTTAGCATGGGCATCCAGGATTTCAACCCGCTGGTCCAAAAAACAATCAACCGCGTCCAGCCCTACGCGCTGACTCGCGAACTCATCCAGTCCGCTCGCGACCTCGGCTTCCAGAGCGTCAACGTCGACCTCATCTACGGCCTTCCCTACCAAACCGCCGAAACATTTGCTTACACAGTGGATCAAATCCTCGAACTAACTCCCGATCGCATCGCTCTCTTCAGCTACGCCCACGTCCCTTGGTTAAAGAAACAGCAGAACTCCTTTGAAGGCCATCTCCCCGAAGGCATACAAAAATTCGACATCTTTCGCACCGGCCTTCTTAGATTTCTCGAAGCCGGCTACCTCTACATCGGCATGGACCATTTTGCAAAACCCGGCGACGAATTAGCTGTTTCGCAGCAAAACCGCACGCTCCATCGCAATTTTCAGGGCTACACCACCAAAGCCGGCGCCGACCTCTACGGCATGGGCATCACCGCCATCAGCGGCATCCAAAACGCCTACGCCCAAAACCAGCGGGACCTCCCCGCCTGGCAAACCGCCGTCGAACACCGTGGCATCGCCACCATGCGCGGCTACCACCTCTCCGAAGACGATCGCCTCCGCCGCGCAGTCATCAGCCGCCTCCTCTGCCACATGGTTATCTTCAAAGAGGAAATCGAGCAAGAATTCAAGATCGACTTCGACCAATATTTCGCCGGTGAACTCCGCGGTCTCCAATCGTTCCAAGACGACGGGCTGATCCTTCTGGACGCAAACGAAATCCGCACCAGCTGGCTAGGCCGTATCTTCATCCGCAACGCCGCCATGCTCTTCGACCCATACCTCGAAAAGCAGCAACTCGCCTCCAAACCTCTCTTCTCGAAGACGCTCTAGCCATATTTCTGGCAGGTCCGAGACTGCCAGTCCCGGTACCCGAGCCCAACTGTTTGGCGGAATATTCACGGAAAATTCAACTTGGCTCCCGCCCCGGTCACTACTATCGCCCCTCGGAGGTATCACATGAAGGGGAAGCGGTTATTCTGGGGTGGAGTTGCGTTTGCCACAGCGCTCACGTGTTCCACATACAAAACGTCAGCGGATACAAGCTCTTGGGGCTGGGGCAAAGTCAAGCACGTCCTGTTGATCAGCATCGACGGCATGCACGCCGTCGATTTCTATAACTGCGCGCACGGCATCGCGGGGGCAAACGGCGGCGCTCCCTACTGCCCGAACTTGGCTGCCCTCCGCCATACCGGCATCAACTACGTGGCTGCCGTGTCGTCGAAACCCTCCGACTCTTTCCCCGGCATCGCCGCCTTAGTCACCGGCGGCACTCCAAAATCCACGGGCCTCTATTACGACGTAGCCTATGACCGCTCGCTTGATGGACCCACCATTACGACCGGCACTGGTCTCGCCGCCGCCACGTGCACGCCCTACGCTCCACCCACTGGAACAACCACAGACAACGACCAAGGCGTGGACATCGACGATACCGCGCTGAACGGTGGCGCTCCCAATGCCTCTCCGACCGAAGGCGGCATTGCTTCGCTCGATCCGAAAAAGCTCTCCCGCGATCCGGCCAAAGGTTGCGCTCCCGTCTATCCGTGGAACTTCGTTCGCACCAACACCATCTTCGGGGTAGTCCATGCCGCTGGCGGATACACGGCGTGGATTGACAAGCACCCTTCCTACTCGATGGTGGGCGGACCGGGCGGCCACAATCTCGATGACTACTATTCTCCCGAAGTGGACTCCAACGTAATCAATCTTCCCGGCGTAACCACTCTGCAGGGCGTCTCCTGCGCCACGCCTCCTGACCCGTCCAGTCTCTCCGGCTGGAACAGCAGCTTCGCCAATATCCAGTGCTATGACCAGTTGCGCCTGAACGGCCTGCTCAACCAGGTCGCCGGCAAAACCCACAACGGCAGGCCTGCGCAAATCCCCGCGGTCTTCGGAATGAACTTTCAGTCCGTATACACCGGCCAAATCCTCATCGAGCCCAACCTGGGCGTCGGCGGCTACCAAAACGCGGCCGCTGTGCCGAGCCCAGAGCTGGTCAGTGAAATTGAGTACGTCGACATTGCAACCGGTAAACTCGTCAGCGCGCTAAAAGAAGCAGGCATCTACGACAGCACCTTAATCATCATTACCGCAAAGCACGGCATGTCGCCCATCGACCCGAACCTGCTGGTCACCGGCCCTCCAACCACTCCAGCAACCTTGCTGAGCTCGGTTATTCCATCCACCGAGTCGCCGCTCACACCCGGCGGCATCGGCGCAACGGAAGACGACGTTTCCGTACTTTGGCTGAACCCGGGCGCAAGCATTCCGGCAGCCGTCCAGTTGCTCGAAAGCAACGCTGGACCGATCGGCCTCGGCCAGATTTTCTATGGCCCGACACTGGCACTGAACTATGACGTCGGCGGCCTTGGTCCAGGTTTGGATCCTCGCTCGCCGGACATCATCGTGACGCCCAACGCCGGAGTGACCTACATCGGGCAAGGCTCGGCTTTAGGAGATCACGGCGGCTTCGGACATGACGACACCAACGTTATGATGCTGGTATCGAACCCGCATTTCTCCCCGCAGACCGTCTCCAACGCAACTACCACAACACAGGTCGCCCCCACCATCGTGAAGGCCCTGGGCCTTGATCCGCAACTCCTGGACGCAGTACGCATCGAGGGCACAGCCGTCCTCCCAGAGGTTGCAGCCCAACTGGATAAGCAGCCGTAACCGCACCGGCCGGACACGTGTTTGCAAAGCGGCGCGCGTTTTAGTTCATGCGCGCCGCTTTGATTTCCCGCAAATCTGAAGAAGCCTTTTTTAGAATCAACACGTGTGAGCCCGCTCACGCAAGTCCTGTGTTGTTAAGACCTTAACCTCCGAGGGGCCCCTCATTTTTTGTAAGTATTGCATCTAAAAGAGTTAGCCGAGCTGCAACGGCACGTAAAGGGTGGCGATTGTCTGGGCGGAGGCTGGCGGTGTCGTGGCTCCCTGTGCCAACCTGGTGTACGGATTTCGTCCACGTGTCGGGCGGGCGCAGACTCAAATGATAGTATGGCTCGGACCATGGCCACGCATACCCAAGTCCTGATCATCGGTGCCGGAATCTCAGGCTTGGTCTGCGGCTACACCCTCCGCAAATCGGACATAGACGCCCACGTGCTCGAAGCATCACCGTGCCCCGGCGGCGTGATCCTCTCCGAGCGCCGCGACGGCTACCTGCTCGAACTGGGCCCGCAAAGCTTCAGCGGCACTGCGCAGATCCTGGACCTCTGCCGCGACTTGCAAATCGAAAACGAATTGATCTCCGCCCCGCCGCAAGCCCCGAGATTTCTCCTGATGGACGGCCAGCTGAAACAAGTCCCACTGACCCCGCCAGCATTTCTCACTACTTCCCTCTTCAGCCTTCGCACCAAAGCGAGCATGCTCCGCGACGCCCTCGGTGGCAGCACTCCGCCGAACGCCGACGAATCCGTCGCCAGCTTCACGCGCCGAAAATTTTCCGCAGAACTTCTCGACAAACTCGTCGGCCCATTTGTTTCCGGAGTGCACGCCGGCGACCCGGAAAAACTCAGCCTCCGCGCAGCCTTCCCCCAGATTTACGAAGCCGAGCGAACTGCAAGCAGCGTGATCCGCGGCCTCACCCGCGCAGCAAAAGCCGCTAAATCAAAAAACAGCTCGCAGCAACCTCGCACGCTGCAAGCATTCCGTGACGGAAACCAAACTTTGATGAAAGCCCTCGCAACAAATCTCGGCCCGGCTCTCCGCACCGAAGCGGCCGTAACAGAAATTCGGCCATTCATCTCAGCTGGTTCAACACTCAACTCTCCGAAATTTGAAGTCGCACTGAACGCGCGCGGCACGGCCGAACAAATCACCGCCGATCATTTGATTCTCGCGACACCAACGTACATCTCGGCCTCTCTCCTCCGAGGCTTTCATTCCAACTTCGCATCCACGCTAGGCCCTATCGAATACGCGCCGCTCGCCGTTGTTTCGTTAGGCTACAAAATCGCCGACATCGGCCACTCGCTCGACGGCTTCGGCTTTCTCGTGCCTCGCTCGTCCGGCCTCCGCACACTCGGCACAGTCTGGAACTCTTCCCTTTTTCCCAATCGCGCCCCTGACGGGCATGCCTTGCTCACCAGCTTTATCGGCGGCGCAACGGATCCCCATGCCATCACTCTTTCGCCCAAAGAGCTGGTCTCAATAGTTCACAAGGAAATTGCGCCCGTAATGCAAATCCGCCAAGCGCCGACCTTCTTCAACGTCACGCTTTACCCTCGGGCGCTTCCCCAATACAATCTAGGCCACTCGGAGCGTTTGGCGTCGCTGCAAAAGCTGCGAGCGGAGTTTCCGAATCTTTGGTTGGCGGGAAATTATATGCGAGGGCCTTCGGTTGGAGCGTGCGTGGAGCAGGCTTTGGAAGTGGTAAAGGAAATACGTTTGGTGATTTGATTTGGGCGGCAGGGTGCGGCCAAGGGCGCCTCCATGCCCGCGCTACAGGCTAAAACACAAGGCGCAAGGATAATCCCTGGGCTACATGGCTTGCGCATCTGTTTCTTTGTTTCTGACGTATATTATTTTAAGGAGAGGAAGAAGCCGACTCTCGTGATGTTCCTGGCGGCTTTTACATCCAGAAGTCCCCGCGAAGTGTCGCCTGACGCGACGCTATTGTCGCGCCTTCTTCAAAAAGACGTGAGCGCCTTCGAACAGCTCTACGACCGCCATTCGCGCCTAGTTTATGGGCTAGTTCTGCGCATTCTGCAACACGCTTCTACGTCCGAGGAAGTCGTGCAGGACGTTTTTCTGCAGCTTTGGCGCAACGCGGCGCAATATGACGAGTCCCGCGGGCCGTTCGTCCCCTGGCTTTGCACCATGGCGCGCAACCGCGCCCTGGATCATCTCCGCCTAAAAAGCGAGCGGCAGCGCCGCCGCGAGGATCTTCCCGAAGAGCTACCCTCGATTGCCGTAGCTCCCGAGTACGAAAAAGCACTCGACGATCAGCGCCGCGCCGAGCGCGTCCGCGCGTTGGTGGCTGCCCTGAACCCGCAGCAAAAAAGAGCGATCGAACTGGCGTATTTTGAAGGATTAAGCCATTCGGAAATAGCGGCGACCTTGAAGGAGCCACTCGGAACGGTAAAAAGCTGGATTCGCAACGGTTTGCTTCGCTTGAAAGAGGGATTGCAGGCAACAACGTGAACAACTGCGACCAATTCCGTGAGCTGCTAGAGGCTTACGCTCTCGGTGCGCTCGATCCGGAAGAACGCGCTGCGCTCGAAGCTCATCTCGCCACGGGCTGCCACGATTGCGCGCGCTCCGTCGAAGAAGCGCGCTGGCTCGTCTGCCAGCTCGCCTACACTGCCCCCGAAGCGACGCCTTCAGACATGCTGAAAGGCCGTCTGATGCAAACGGTCCGCGCCGAAGCGCAATCGCACGCGGAGGCCAAGCCGCAGGCACTGCCGGCAAAGCGCTACGTTCCCGTTTGGATGTGGGGGCTGGCTGCCGCGATGATCGTTTTCATGATCGTGGTCACCCGGAATGTACGCCACCTCCAAGACGAAACTCGCGAAGCGGAGCATCTCAACGCCGAGCTCATGGAAGGTAACCATAAATTAGAAAAAGAGCTCGCCGAAACCAAGCGCGAAGCCATGATCATGATGGATCCCAAATCCGTAAAAATCATGATGCCAGCAAACGGCAAGCAGGGCGCGCAACTCGAAGCCAAATGGAACGCACAACTTGGCGTGCTGGTCATGGGCGACAAAATTCCCATGCCCGCGCCGCATCACGTTTTGCAGCTCTGGCTGATTCCTAAAGATCCAAAAGCCAAGCCCATGCCTTCGATGATGACTTGGCCCGACGCTGACGGAAAGTTCATCTTGCTCGTTTCCAATCCCCCAGACTCCATGGGTAACACCAAAGCGCTCGCGATTACCGAAGAACCCGAGGGCGGGAGCCCTGGGCCTACAACGACGCCGATCTATGTGGGCGGCGTCAGCTAGCCCGGCACCGACTAAATTTTCGCCTCATCATTAGCGGTTACGACAATCGCCCATCCGAGTACTATCCAGATTTCGCCCATCGGCCAGCGAAAATAAACGAGCACGTGGGCACGACACGCGGCCCGCGCGAAAGAGGCCGCCTGTGCGAGCGCCCTTCAGAATCATCACCATACTGGTTGGATTTGCGCTGATTATGATCTATGGCTGCCCCTCAAAGCAGCCGCTGACGAGCGATAAAGCCAAGGAATTGCTGGAAGCCTCCAACGTGTTCCGCCCGCAATTCCCGGTTGTCAATTTGACGGAAGCGGAAGTTCAAAAAGGCAAGGACTTCGGCTATTGGGCCCTCGCGCCGCAAGCCGAGCACCACAGAGAAAACGGCGGAATGCTCCTCGTCACGCCGGAAGCAACACACTACTTTCAGGGCAATCCCATGGTGAAGAATCCGGTCATTACACTGAGAACAAAGCTTGGCGGGCGGCTCATCGAGATCAAGGACATTCAACCCAATCCCGAAATTCCGAACGAAGAAATCGTGACCTACACATATACCTGGAAATTCGAAAACGACGTTCCCCAAGTCGCCGACCTTTTCAAGGATCACCCGCCCACAGAAGGCAAGCAAGGGTTTGCCTATGGAGACAATGGCTGGCAGCTCTCGCAATAACAGTTCACTGCTGTACGTTTTCTTCCGCCCGATCACTTGCCATACCGCAATGCCAAGCGTACCTCACGGCGTTTCAGCGCGTCGCGGAATCTTCGCCGCTCCTCCGCAGTCTTCACAATCAGCGGGGCCACAAGTTTCGGGCATCGCGTGAACTCATCGATCGCCACAAACGTTACGTATGCCGTCGTCGTGTGCTTCTTCTCTCCCAACATCACATTTTCGGAATAGACCTCGACGCCGACCTCCATCGAAGTGCGAAAGACGCGATTGACCTGCGAAGTCAGCGTAACGATTTCGCCCAAATTGATGGGATTCCGAAAATCGATATAGTCCACCGAGGCAGTGACCACGTAGCTGCTCGAATGACGGTGCGCGGCCATTGCCGCAACCATGTCCACAAGGTGCATGACCTGGCCGCCCAAGAGTTTTCCCAGCGGATTTGTCTGCGCCGGCAAAACGATTTCGGTCATTTCCGACCGTGATGCGCTCACCGGTTTCCCTTTCAACGCCGCTGCCCCGCTTTTGCCATTCTTCGCCATCAAGTTTTCCTTTGCGCTTCTTCAATCCTGGAGCCAAATTTTAGCAACACGTGTCCCGGTCCGGCCTCCTCCCGTATAATACAAACTCAACCATGAACGACCAAAAGAAAACGCGCCGGCAGATGCTTGAGGAGTTTGTGGCGCAAAAACCGAATGATGCGTTCTATCGCTACGGGTTGGCCATGGAATGCATGAACAGCGGCGATGCAGCCGCGGCTGACACCCACTTTCGGATGCTGCTCGAGCGTAGCGCCGACTACGTTCCCGCTTATCTCATGTATGCCCAATTGCTGGCGCGCGAATCCCGCGCCTACGAAGCTCGGCAAGTTCTGACGGCCGGCATCGCCGCTGCCGACAAAAAAGGCGACTCGCATGCGCGATCGGAAATGGAAGCACTCTTGAACGATCTCGTGTGATCTCGATGAAATGAGTGCAACCCCTTCCCAACAGCTGCCTCTGCCTATCGCATGCGCGGACTCTTCAAGAGATCAAAGCGGATGAAGAGTTCGGGCTTTATCCGCAACAACCGATGTGAACTGGGGTCGTATCCGCTGCACGAAACCCTCTCCCGCCGCTCAACTTCAGGGCTTCTCTCCCGCCGCGCTGCGATTCCGAGGGTACCGGCTGTTTACTTGCATGTTGCATCTGCAACACGCTTGTGTTGTACTGGCAACATGGAGACAGCCATGAACGACATCCTGGAACCCATTTTCCGAAGGAGAGCCGTGAAAGTTTTCGACCCAGTCGAAATCCCGCAAGAAGTACGGGAACAAATCCTCAACGCCGCGCGTCATGCTCCTTCCAGCTTCAACATGCAGCCGTACCGCTTCTATTGGGTGCAATCTCCCGCCAAGAGGAAAACGGTCGCAAAGCTCTGCATGGGTCAGAAGCCCGCGGAGACCGCTACTGCACTTGTCGTGGCGGTTTCCGACATTGGATCGATGCATGCGACTTCGCGCGGCCAAGTGGAGTGGATGCGCAAGAGCGGATTCAGCGATGAGAAAATCCGCGATTATGAGCGCACAGCGAAGATTGGCAGGATCATCTTCATGCCTGGGCCTTTCGGCATTTTCGGCGGGCTCAAATGGTCGATTTTTCGGTTCGTGAATTTGTGGAAGACTTTCGGCATGCCACCCGTCTCGCGGCAAGGGATTTTCAAATGGGCGGCCAAGGGTACTTCACTGGCCTGCCAAAATCTGATGATTGCCGCAGAAGCCCTTGGCCTTCACAGCTGCCCCATGGAAGGCTTCGACGGACGGCGCCTAGCAAAATTTCTTGGCCTCTCGAGCCGCCATCACGAAATTGTGATGGTGATTGCCATCGGCAGAAAATCCTGCGATTACTCCGAGACGCCACAGTGGCGCAGGCCTTTCGAGGCCACGGTGACGGTTCTATGATCATCGTGCCTGAGAAAGAAATTCCTTCCAACATTCTGAAAGACTCCGTGTTGGCGCACATCGCGGCGGCTTATTTTTCCGTCAGCAAACAGCTGGAACGAAAAACGCAGTGCTCGGCGACGCGCGGCTTTATTCTTTCGACTCTGCGCGACGGCGCCACGCTAAATCAAAATCAAATCGCCACGGCCCTTGGGCTCGACAGGACCGTTGTGCACCGTTCCATCAAAACGATGGTTAAGGAAGGGTTGGTTTCCGAGAAGAAAGCAGAAGTGGGAAGAGCGATTCAGATTAGCCTGACGCGCAAAGGCACGAGTTGTAGAAAGCGCCTTATTGAAGCACGGAGGGCGGCCGACTTGACGGTGCGGAAAGAACTTTCGGCGAAAGACCGCAGCACACTTGTAGTTCTCCTAGAGCGCATCGCAGAATTGACGTTTTAAGCTCCCGCCGGCGCAGCTCCGGCGCAACGAGGCTGCTGCGAGCGCCGGGGCCAGGGCTTGGGATGAGCGCGGCAACTCTGTGAGATGGGAGGCTTGTAACCATCGGCACAGTTGAACTTTGGTTCTATGTACTTTAGTGGCGGTAATCTCCATTATGAGGTTATTGCAGGTTAGAAAAACTATGCCTGTTGAAACACTTCGATGTCCGTCTTGCGGCGCGGGAGTTTTGTCGGACGCGACGCGCTGCCAATTCTGTAGAGCGGGGTTGGCCACGGTGGCTTGCCCGTTCTGCTTCGGCCTGATGTTTGCCGGGGCGAAGTTTTGCTCGCATTGCGGGGCGAAAGGGGACCGCAACGAAGTACCGGGCGGCGAAATGCGGCTGTGTCCTCGATGCAAGGTTGGCATGAAGGCTGCCAACGTTGGGACCACGAAGTTGCTGGAATGCGGTACTTGCGAAGGGATTTGGGTGGACGTGGAGACGTTGCAGGACATTTGCTCGGAGCGCGAGAAGCAGGCAGCTGTGCTGGGCATGCCGTCTCATCCAGAGCAAGGAGTGGCGTTTGAGGAGAAAGTCCGCTATGTTCCCTGCCCTGTCTGTCTCCAGCTGATGAACCGCGTGAACTTCGCGCACTGCTCGCGCGTGATCGTGGACGTGTGCAAGGCGCACGGGACATGGTTTGACAAGGACGAACTGCGGCGGACGGTGGAGTTCATCCGTGGCGGGGGCCTGGAGAAGGCGCGCGCACAGCAACTGCAGGAGATCAAGGACGAACAAAAGATGCTGGAGGCGACGCGGAGACTCAACAGTCATTCCGATCCGATGTCCTACGGGGGGCACAATGGGGAACTCCCGACCGGTGTGGCTTCGACAGCGATAGACCTTCTGTTTGAGCTGCTGCGATAAACCGAATCATTTTCAGGGCGTCGGCTTCCCTAGCGCTTCTGCAATTCCTGCTTCGGCCAGCGGAGCCATGACCGCGTATCCCGCGGCGTTTGGATGGACGCCGTCCGGGCTGAACTCGCCCTTTAAGCCGCCCTCGGCGTTGACCATGGCGGAATAGTAGTCCACATAAACGAAGCCGTTTTTGGCGGCGTAGCCTTTAATCGATGCATTGAGGTCGAGAATTTTGGACGCCGGCTGAAGGCCTTTGTGCCACCAAAAATCGCTGGCCGGGAGCACCGAGCACAGCACGACGCGAATGCCGTTGGCGCGCGCAAGTTCGCTCATCGAGGCGATATTGCCAGCGGATTCCTGCAGCGTCATCTTGCCGGTGTTCTCCGCGATATCATTCGTGCCGGCGAGAATCACAACGGCTTTCGGCTTCAGATCGAGCACGTCCTGGCGAAATCGCACCAGCATTTGCGGCGAGGTCTGGCCGGAGATGCCGCGGTTTACATACGGCTTATCCGGGAAAAATACGCCGCGATCCGGGTGGCCGTTCGTTCCCTTCATGCCCCAACCTTCTGTAATGGAATCGCCCATGAAGACTACGCGTACAACACCGGCGGGTGGGTCTCCCATGGCTTTGTCGGCGTCACGATATTTCGCCAAGAACCCCCAATCCGCGTAACGCTGTTCGACCAGAGATTTCTCGTAGTCGTTTCGCGATTCCCAGAATGCTTGATGGGGATCCTGCGGCTTGTTCTCCTGCGCGGGAGCGGCGGGGGTCTGTCCAAACAGTGGAGCGACACCCGCGAGCATCACGCAAAGAGCGCACATTGCCAAAGAAAGTTTCGTTTTGCCGTTCACGAACGAGTCTCCTCTCCTTCTTGCGGTAAAGGGACCATAGCTTATCACTGTCTTTGGCCGGCGATGATAGCGAGCTGCACCGGTGAGACGGATTGTTTGTGCTAGAGTGCGGCGGAGCGCGGTAATGGCTTTGAAAATTGGTTGGCGCTGGTTTGGGTGCTGCGGAGTCCAACGATGAGTGATTTTGAGCGAGTGACCTGGATTGTGCTGGATAGCGTAGGCATCGGCGAATTGCCGGATGCGGCGGATTATGGCGATGTGGGGCGAAGCACTTTGGGGCACATTGCCGAATCACGGCCGCTGGCCTTGCCAAACCTGGTGAGGCTGGGCTTGGCGAATATTGCGCCACTTGCGCATTTGCCGGCTGCGGCTGCGCCGATTGGCGCTTATGGGAAAGGCGCGACGCATTCGCCGGGTAAAGATACGACGACCGGGCACTGGGAGATGGCCGGGGTTTGGCTAGATCAGGCTTTTCCCACGTATCCTCACGGTTTTCCTCGCGAATTGATTGCCGAATTTGAAAAGCGAATTGGGCGCGGGACGCTTGGCAACAAGCCGGCTTCAGGAACGGAAATTATCAAGGAGCTAGGCGAAGAGCACGTTCGGACGGGAAAGCCAATTGTCTACACTTCAGGCGACAGCGTTTTTCAGATTGCCACACACGAAGATGTGATTCCTATCGCGGAGTTGTACCGGATCTGCGAGATTGCGCGGAAACTACTGGATGGGCCGAATCGCGTCGGACGCGTGATCGCACGCCCATTTGCGGGGCCTGCGGGAAACTTCAAACGCACGATGCGTCGGCATGACTATGCGGTTGATCCGCCGAAGCCGATGCTGCTCGACGTCCTGGCCGAGCGCGGGGTTCCGGTTTTTGGGATTGGCAAAATTCATGACATTTACAACGGACGCGGAGTGCAGAAGTACGTTACAACATCCGGCAACGCGGACGGAATGACCAAAATGGCTGAGGCGCTGCAAGAACGAAAGAACGGGTTGATTTTCTGCAACCTGGTGGATTTCGACATGCTTTACGGTCATCGCAAGGATGTGGAAGGCTTTGCGGAATCGCTCGAGGAGTTTGACCGCATGCTGGGCCCGTTCCTGGAGTTGATGCGCGCGAAGGATTTGCTGCTCATCACCGCGGACCATGGCTGCGACCCCGATCCTCGCTGGCCGACGACGGATCACTCTCGCGAGTACGTCCCCATTCTGGCATATTCGCCGGGAAGCGGGGCTGGCGTGAATCTTCGCGTGCGCGCAACGCTTGCCGACATGGGACAGACGGTCGCGCAGAATTTTGGAGGCTCCATTCCGCATGGCGCAAGTTTCCTGGCGGAAGTCACCTCCTGAGCATCAAACGGCCGCAGTTCGTCCAAGTTGCAAGGCCTCCCTCTATTTTGTTTAGCGGTGATTGCCTCTTTGCACCATCGCGACTTGCGCCGAGGGCGCAGCGCTTGAAACGAGTAAGCGGGATAGCGCCTGAGCTTCCGCAAGTTCCGCTGCGTTGAGATGGGGCGCAAGCGCACGGAGCATTTCTTTGGCGCGGTTGTCGCCTTGTTGCGCGGCTACTTGAAACCATGCGAAGGCAAGTGAGTTGCTTCGGCTAACGCCTTCACCGCGAGCATACAGATCGGCAAGATTGAATTGGGCCTGGACTACGCCGGCTTCAGCAGCTTTGCGATACCAGACCGCCGCGGCAACGCGATCCTGAGCAACGCCCAGACCTTGATCGTAGAGATACCCCAGGTTCATCTGCGCGGCGGAATTGTCCGCGTTCGCGCCTTGCTCGAAGAAGCGGAAGGCCTCGGCATAGTCCTGACGCACGCCGCATCCTTTCATATAAAGAACGCCGAGGTCGTAGTAGGCAAGCGCGTAGCCTTGATGGGCGGCTTCGCGCAACCAATAGAGCGCACTGGCTGCGTTTGGTGGCGCGCCCCAGCCTGCGAGGGTAGCGACCGCCAAGTTTACCTGGGCGGGTGCGTAGCCGCGGCGCGCGCCTTTTTCAAACCAGTCTCGCGCTCGCTGAAGCGTGCGCAGCGATTCCGGGGCTTGCGCGGCGGCAATTCCCTTTTCGTTATCGTGCTCGCCGGCTTGCGTCGCGGCCGGCGCATTACCGGCGCTTACGCGGATGGAGTTCCCTTCCCGCGCCAGCAATTGCGCCATTGCCGGTGATACGCAGGCACTCGCCTTTGCATTTCCCGCATCTTGTGCGTTTGCAGGTCGGCCCAGCAATGTGCAAGAAACCAACGCCAAGATTACAAGACAGAGTAATCGTGCTGCGCACTTCCTCTCGTACCCATAACTTTCGATAGAATTCATGGTCAATCCTCCGTTGTGTGACCACCCGATCCCGGAGCGCTCGCGGTTCAAGACGCTGCCCCGGCAGTGTCCGTTAACGCAGGCACAGGCAGACCGGGAGGGGCGGGGGAGGCCTGCCCCTCCGAGGGAATGCCCACAGGCGGCGGCCTTGCCTTCAGACTGTCTACCTGTAGTTAGTCTACCTATATACCTAGACGAGCTACAGGTCAAAAAGTTCCGTGGAATTTTTGGCGAAATAAGGAAGGAGACTGGATTTTCCAGCTATTCGTAATGGAGGGCGGTGACGGGGTCCACGCGGGTGGCGCGCCGTGCCGGAATCCAGCACGCGAGAAGACCAATCAAAAGCAGCAAGACAACGACAGCAAAAGCTGTGAGCGGATCGTACGGCGAAACTCCCCAAAGCAGCGTGGTAACGACGACGCGCGAGATGGCGAAGCTGGCGGCTATGCCGACTACAATGCCCGGAATTAGCAGCCCAAGGCCATCTTTAAGGATCATGCCAAGGACATCCGTGCCCGCCGCGCCAAGCGCCATCCGAATGCCGATTTCGTGGGTGCGCCGCGAGGTCGCATAAGCAATCACGCTATATACGCCGAGAGTTACGAGAACCAGGCCAATCGTGGCAAACGTCGCAACGAGAAAGAACCCAAGCCGCGGTTGCGCGTACGAAAAAGTGTCGAGGGTATCCGACAAAGACCCGCCTTCCGCGAACGCCACGTCAGGGTCAGCAGCCCAGACCGCTTTGCGAACGGTCGCAACCATGGCGCTAGGGGGAAGCTCGGTGCGAACGAGCAGCCGGCGCATCAGGGAACCAGTGACGCTGTAAGGCACCCAGACCTCCGGCTCGGGTGCCCGCTCAAGTCCCACGTTCTTAGCATCCGCGGCGACGCCGACAATCCGAAAGGATGGCTCCTGGACGGGGTCAGGTAAATCCTTCAGGGCATCAAGCACAATGGTCCGGCCGATGGGGTCGCCATGGTCAAGAAACCGGCGCTGGAACGTCTGATTAATCACAACGACCTTTTGCGCATCACTCACTTCCGCTTCCGTGAACATACGCCCCGAAACCAGCGGCTGCCGAACGACGGAAAAATAATCCTCGCCGACAAGTTGGATGAGCGACTCCCACGTATCGGAGTGCGTCTTGCCCGGAATTTCAATCTTTCCGCCAAAGCCGCCATAAGGAGGAGTAGTGGTCACTGGCGAGGCGAGTGCGATGCCGGGAGTGGACTTGAGCCGCAGCAACAGCGGCTGAAAAAAAGTCGTCACATCCCGGCCCGTCTTGTGGCGCTGCCGCGGCAAAGGAAGCCGCCCGGTGACCAGATGGTCCGGCTGCCAGCCCAGCGAAACATGCTGAATGGCCACGAAGCTGCGCATAAAAAGGCTGGCCGTGAATAATAAAATGAGCGACAAAGCTACTTCGACCATGATCACCACATTGCGCATGCGCGATTTCGCCGCTGTGCCTCCCAGGCCCTTACCGGAGTCCCGCAAAGCGTCCTGCACATCCACGTGCGAAGCCTGGAATGCAGGGAAAAGCCCAAAAATAATGACCGTCGCGAAAGCCAGGCCAATTCCGAAGAGCAGCACCCAGATGTTCATTTCGATGACGGTTTCGGATGGAATCGTAAAGGCAGGCATGGAAACAGAGAGCGCCCGTATGCCGCCCCAGGCGAAAAGCACGCCAAAGATGGCTCCGCCAACCGCGAGCAGCGTGCTTTCTAGTAGCAGTTGGCGAATGAGCCGCGCGCGGCTTGCTCCCAGCGCAGCGCGCACGGCAAACTCCTTGCCACGCGTGGTGGCACGCGCCAACAAAAGATTCGCCACGTTCGCGCAACCGATCAGCAGAAGGAGCCCTACAGCGGCAAATAAAACATAGAGGGTCCTGCGAAAACCCGAGTAGATTACGGCGTGAACGAAAAATTCGGGGATAACACGGAAGTGCTGCGGATAATCCTCACGAAAATTGGGGGCGATCCTGCCCCCAATCACGTTGAGATCCGCTTCGGCTTCCTCCAGGGTGACGCCGGGTTTCAGGTGTGCGATTACCCCCCAATACGCCGGAAAATCTCCGCGAACCACTTCGGTAAGTGCAGGATCGCGCGGCATCCAGAGGCTCGCGCCTCCCCACGCAAATCGCGGCGGCATCACGCCGACCAGCGTGCGCGAAACACCATTCAAGCGAAACATCTTGCCGACCGCATTCGGGTCGGAACCGAATTCATCCGTCCAGGCCGCGTAGCGCAACACAAACACGAGCGGAGCACCGGGCTCGTAGTCAACGGGTTCAAGCCCTCGCCCGATCAGCGGCTCAACGCCGTACATCTCGAACGTCCCAGGAGTCACATAGTTGGCCGCCATGAAGCTGTTGTTTCCGCCGGAATCGTAAACGACATCGAACTCGCAATTTGCAACGAGGGCGTCGAAGACATGGTTCTGCTGCTTGTATTCCAGCAGCTCGCGGTAGCGCATGAGCCCGCGAAAATCGCCGTCGTCTTCGCTGCTTCCACGCCGGTCGAGGTCGCGGATACGCAGGGTTACGAGGCGCCCTTGATCTTTGTAAGGAAACGGCGCGACGAGCGCGTTATAGAGCACGCTGAACATCGCCGTGGAGGCTCCGATGCCCAGCGCCAGAGCCATTACGGCGACAATCGTGAATCGAGGATCCTTGCGAAGACCGCGCAAAGTAGACTGCAAATCGCGGTACAAAAGTTCGAGATGATTTTCCCAACGCGCTTCGCGGCACTCTTCTTTGAAGCGCTCCACGCCACCGAATTCCAGATTCGCGCGCCGCTGCGCTTCCTCGCGCGTCATTCCAGCCGCAATGTAATCGGCGATTTGCTGCTCCAGGTGGAATTGCAGCTCGGAGTCCAGCCGCTTTTCAACGAGCGGCTTTTGCCATATTCGGCGCAACCAGCGCATGTTCTTCATAGTCGAATCCCGAGCCTAATCCGTCACCTACTCCGCGGTGCGTAAAATCAACGACACGGCATCGGCTAGTTTCTCCCAGCCCAGGACTTCCACTTCCAACTGCTTCCGCCCCTTTTTGGTCAGCTTGTAGAATTTGGCTTCACGGCCGGTGCTGGTGTCCTTCCATTCCGCCTCAACCCATTCGCGCTCTTCGAGGCGGTGCAGCGCCGGATAGAGAGACCCCTGCGGTACCTGAAAGTAGTCTTTGGAGATCTGCTGCAACCGCTGGGCAATCGCATACCCATGCAGCGGCCCGGCCGCCACTATCTTCAGGATGAGCATGTCGAGCGTTCCACGGTGCAAGTCGTTCTTTTCGAGGGACATGTTAGACACCTAGCTTGGCTACAGGTACGCTCTCTACATATACGGCCACGGCGCCCCAATGTCAAGCCTCTCTTCTTGCGAGTCTTGCGAGCGCGGGCCTTGCGGCCGGGGTGAAACGTTTTCGACACGCGCTTTGATTTGTCCGATAGCGACCGCAACTACCCTGTATTAGCCTTATAGAATGCACGACGAACTACGTGGTCTGCGGTTCCCATTTGACGCGCGCGCCGAGGTATCCCTCGAAAAGTCGCCCGCCAAACTCCTTGCTCGGGTAACCGAACTCAGCCTCCGAGGTTGCCGCCTGGATATGGCTGGAACAATAGCGGAGCGCCTTACGGTTCAGGTAAGGATCTATAATTCGGGCGAGTACTTTGAAGCTCCTGCGACGATCATTTACGTTAAACCCTCCGGAGTGGGTTTGATGTTTGGCGACATACGGCCGCATTTTCGAGAAGTGCTCCAAAAGTGGATTCTCGCCGAGGTGGACAAGCAAACCGGTGAACTTCCCGAGTTGCCCAAACGGGCTTAATGTCCTGGCCGCCACGCTTTTTGTCCTCATTAGTACTCGGGGCGAGATACGGCAGTCCATTCATGGATATAAGGATTAACACCTATGGTCCCCCACCCTTGCCGATGTTCTATTTGGTGGGTGCTAAGACTCCCGGCTGCGCTCCTTTGGACGCCACGGAGCTCTTGGGGAGGATGCGCAATGTATTACGTAATCGGGGCCGTCGCAGTGGTTTTCTTGGGAATGTTCATTGCAATGCTTCCTGATTTGATCCGCTACATGAAAATGCGCTCCATGTAGGGTCAGTCCTCCGCGGGTGACCGTTCGCTACTTCCGCAGATAAACGCTGATTTCTTCTCAAGACAACGGCCTTGTCTTTCGGGATGATAGTTTTTCGTTGCCCTGGACATAGGTCACGTTTCGTCTGTCTCTTTCTGTCCGCAAACTGTCCGTATTCCCGTGTCCCCTTCTCTCTTCCCAAATCTCCCCGAAGCTGTCTATTTTCATCGGCTTGGCGCATCATGACTTCCTAACGTGCCGCATGGCACACTGAATTGCAAAATTGACGCACATTTTCGCGGAGGAGCTACGTTATGGGAACGTTCAGGAGAGGTGGCGGCGACGAAGCGTTTGAAATGAGAAAGACCAGCCCGTTGATAAAGTGGGGAATTCTTGCAGTTGGGGTTGTTCTTGTGTTGCTAGTGATGAGTATGTTTCTACTGCGCGTCACGCGGATTGAGCCCGGCCATGTCGGCGTGCAAATCAACTTGGCCGGCGCGCAGCGCGGCGCATCGGAAATACCCGTGCGCACGGGTTGGGTCGTCTACTCCCCGTTGAGCACGCAAATCATCGAGTTTCCCACTTATGTGCAAACGGTGAAATGGACTAAGGACGTGAACGAAGGGCATCCCATCAACGAAGAGATGGGCTTCAACTCCAAGGAAGGCATGGAAATTTTCGTGGACGTTTCGCTGTCCTACGCGATCGATCCCCAGAAAGTGCCCGACTTTTACGTGAAGTACCGCGTCTCGGACATGGACACGTTCACGCACGGCATTCTGCGCGACGTGGTGCGCAACTCGCTGAACGAGGTGGCGTCGACTTACGTCGTGGAAGACATCTACGGCGAGAAAAAGGCCGAATTCCTGGGTCAAGTGGAAGCGATGATCGAAAAGAAAATGGCGCCGGTAGGAGTAGGCGTCCAGCAGTTCGGCTTTATCGGCGCCCCGCGCGTGCCGGCAGTCATCGCGCAGGCGATCACCGCGAAGACGCAAGCCAATCAGCAAGCGGAGCGCGCTCAAAACGAGTTGGCGACAACGCGCGCCGAAGCCGCCAAGAAAATCGCGGAAGCCGAAGGAGAAGCCAAGTCCATGGTCACGCGCGCGCAGGGCGAAGCCGATGCCAACCGCATCCGTCAGAATTCGCTGACGCCGCAACTGCTGGAACTGCGCCGCCTGGAAAACACGCGCGCCTTGATCGATAAATGGAACGGCCAGTTGCCAACCGTCGAAAGCGGACAATCCGGCTCAATGATGCTGCAACTCCCGAAGCCGCAATAATCTGTTTTTGGCGTTGTGGGGCGCGGCCTGTTTATCCCTAGCCGCGCAGGGCCGCGCGCTCCCTATGGTGCTTACGCGGCGGGGCTAATTTCCTGCTGAGGCAGACGCCTGACCGCCCGGCGCGTAATACCCATTACGTGTGCGGGCAATCAACTTGCCACGCCCGCGCGGCGGCACAACTTGCACCGCGACGGCGCGGAACGTTCCGTCTTTCTTGGTGTTCGACGGGTAATATGCCAGCGTGTATTGATTCCGAATGTCGTGGGCCACTTGTTCGCAAATCGTGTGAACGTCGTCCACGCTTTCCGGAAAAAATGCCAGCCCGCCGGAAGCTTCGGCGATTTGCTTCAAAGCCTTCATCGCGGAATTTTTGTCTTTGCGCTTTTCTTCGCCCAACAACCCGATCGTGTAAATTACCGTGTCGGTTTTTTGGATCTCGCGCAGCGTCTTTTCCAGCGAGTTGTGGCTGGCATTGTCCTCGCCGTCGGTAACGACAAGCAGCACCCGCTTATCCTTGCTGGCTTTTTTTAGGTGATCTAGCGAGCCAATGATCGCATCCCGCAGCGCGGTGCTGCCTCGCGAATCAATGCGCTCCAGCGCTTCTTTCAGCTCTGGAATGCTGCTGGAGAAATCCTTGTCGAGGTCCAGATAAAAATCGTCATTGAAATTGACGACAAAGGCCTCGTCCTGCGGATTGCTCGATTCGACCAGCGTAAGCGCGGCCTCATTCACACGCGGCCGCTTCTCGCGCATGCTCCCGCTATTATCAATAACCAGCCCCATGCTCACGGGGACATCTTCGCGCTTGAAAGTCGCCAGCTTCTGCTCGACTTTATCTTCGAAAACGCGGAAGTTCTCCGCCTTCAACCCGTCGGCAAACTTCCCGCGATCGTCAATCACCGACGTATGCAGCACCACAAGCCCAACATCAATCTTAATCGAGCCTTGCTTCCCGGCGTTGGCATCCTGTCCCGGCGGAAGCGGCTGCGGCGTAGTGGTCGGAATCTGCCCAAACGACCGCGAAACAAGCCACGGCGAAGCGCACACCGCCGCAGCGCAGAAAATCCAAAGTATGCGGGAAACAGAACGCACGCGCGAAGAAAACTCAGTGGCTAGGCGCGTAGTAGCCCGTTCTCGAATAAACATTGAGCGGCGGCAACCCTTTTGGTGCGCGCAGCTTGATCTTGATTTTTCGCCACCGTGCATCGTGGGCTTTGTTGCTTGGTCGATATCCCAGGACATATTGATTTCGCAGCTCCATGCCAATTTTTGAAGCGATATCCGGAAGCTCTTCCACATGCCCGACCGGAAAAACGCGGCCGCCGGTCATTTCCGTAATTTCTGAAAGCAACGACGGACCATTTAGTTCTTCGGGGGTCCGGTTGCGATAACCAATTTCGTCAAAGATGCCAATGGCATAGAGCTGGGTATCGGCTTCTTTCACGAGGCGCTTGATATCGTTTTCGTTGTAACGACTATGATTATCTCCCCCATCCGACAAGATGAGCAAGGCGCGTTTGCCGTTGTGTGCACCTCGCATCTGGCTCAGCCCGAGATAGAGAGCATCGAGCAGCGCCGTGCGCCCTTTCGCGGACGTCAGCATCAAGCTGCTTTGCAGGTCTTCCACGCTGTTCGTAAAGGAACTCGTCAGCTCGGCGCGCTCATTAAAACTCACCAGAAAAAATTCGTCTTGCGGGTTGGCGGTCTTGAAAAACTGTACGGCGGCTTCGCGTGCTTTGCCAACTTTGTTGGACATGCTGCCGCTGAAATCGAAAATCACTCCGATGGATATAGGCACGTCTTCCGCGGAAAACGTCACCACTTCCTGCTCGATGTTGTCCTCGAAAACGCGGAAGTTGTCCATATCGAGGCCAGTGACCAGGCGATTGTAAGGGTCGGTAACAGTAACATTGACCAGCGCCAGATCCACATCCAGCTTCAGATTGCGCCCCGGCTTGATGACCTGCCCCGGAGTATTCTTGCGTACGTCGTCCTTCTTTGCCTCTTCTTTGGGCTTGTCAGTCTGCGGATCTTGGGCAGGCGATTGTGGGGAAGCAGCCAGAATTGTTGCGCGGGTTACAACCAGGCATGCAAATAGCAGAACGACCACGGAAAACAAAATAACGCGAGACCTGTTTCGATCGCGTTTCACGGCACCCCCAACGTTCCGCTCTTCCGGAACGGCCGCGCGGCTCGGACGTGTTGAGATTCTACCACTCGCGCGAGCGAAGACAAGGCAAATCCCCCGCCTGCTATTAGATGGTACTTTGCGCGCGAATGGCGTGGTCTCTTCACGATTTTATCTTGTACCACCGCCATGCTGTCCATCCAGGGATGACTGTAGGCAGTGCCCAAATATTCCCAGATGTGGGAAACTGAAAAGCCTTCGAGAGCCAACCTCATGAGTCCGAACAAACCCGAAGTCGTGATCGTTATCCCCGCTCGCTATTCTTCGACGCGCCTGCCGGGCAAACCACTCGTTTTTCTGGCCGGCAAGCCGATGATCCAGCGCGTGTACGAGCGCGCAAAAATGGCCGCGCAAGCCACCCGCGTTATTGTCGCGACGGACGATGAACGCATCGTGAAGGCAGTGGAAAGCTTTGGGGGCGAGGCGCGCATGACCCGCCAGGATCACCGCACCGGCTCGGAGCGTGTAGCCGAAGTCGCGGCCCACGAAAAGGGCGACGTCTTTGTAAACGTGCAGGGAGACGAGCCTTTGCTCGATCCCGTAGCGGTGGACACGGCCGTCAATGCCCTGCTGGAAGAGCCTGCCGCTGCGATTGCCACTGTCGCGACGCCCATCAAGACCCCTGCCGACATCATGGACCCGAACGTTGTGAAAACGGTCCTCGATTTCGAGAACAACGGGCTCTATTTCTCGCGCGCCCCAATTCCCTGGGTGCGCGATACCTCCGTCAAAATTCAGGTGCGCCACCTCAAGCACCTGGGCTTGTACGTCTTTCAGCGCGAAGCCCTGCTCGAATATCCCACGCTGCCGCAGGGAGAACTGGAACGCATCGAGCAACTCGAACAACTCCGCTGGCTCGAAAACGGCTGGAAGATTCGCGTAGCGGAAGTCGAACACGACGCCGTCAGCGTGGACGTCCCGGAAGACGTAGCCCGCGTTGAAAAATTACTCCAAAAATAAAACCGCCCGGCCAATTTCAGCCGGGCGGCCATAGAACGGACAAGGTTGCTGCGCAGCGATTACTGCGTCTGCGGAGCCAGGACACCGGCAGCAATTCGCACGGTCTGAGTGGACATCAGCAGCACGGTATTGTTGTTCGCCACGTAAGCAAAAAACGTGATGCCGTCGTTTGCCGGGTTGGTCGCCAGGTTGATGGTAAGGGCGTTGTGGCTCGTGGGATCGGTCGCCAGCGTCAACTGGCCCGTAAGCGTCGTACCGAGGTACTGCCTGTCGGTCGAGAATTCATTGAGATTCGCGGTACCGGTAAGCGCATCGCTGCTGCTGAGAGTGGTCTGCCCTACGAGGTCTTCTTCGCCGGATGAACCGCTCGCGCTCGTGACGCCGCTCCAATTGAGCGCGTAGGTCCCGGCAAGCGAAGCGTTGGTGATGTTGGATGTTCCCTGGCCCATCATGCTGCCGTCGGCCACGATCCCAATGCTCTGATCCTGAATGAAGGCCTGATTGGGAGAAACCAGGTAGAACACGTATTGGAAAGTGTTCTTCTGACCGGAGACGTCGTAGTTGATGGTCCCTCTGCCGTCACCGCTGGAATCGATCGTGTAAGTACCGGAAGAGGATTTCAGGCTCAATAGAGTCCCTGCATTGTTGTTATCCACGATGATATTCGAGAGGCTTCCGCCGCTCGTGGAAAACTTTCCGCCTCGTGCAAGTGGCCCACCAGCGCCAGAACCTCCCATCACGTAGACGAAGCCGCCGCTAATCCCTGCCGTCGTCGTTGGAATGCCGGTTTGCTGCAACGCAGTTCCGGTGAGCAATCCTCCGGAAGTGGTTTCCAGAAACAGCACCTCGTTCGACCCCACGATGTAGAAGACGCCCGTGATGCCGCCAAGTGAGAAGTCGCCGCGGCCAAAATTGACTAAATCGGTTGGGTTAAGACCATCCGCGGCATAGCTACCGTTGATCTGCTGATTGCCGCCATTCGTAATGACCGCAGCGTCGTTGTCGTCATCCACCCCGGTTGAGAAACTGCCGCCGCCATTGGAGAAGAATTGGCCAACAACGGATCGAGGCAAGCCGCTCGAATCTAGCCCTGAAAAATCGAAGGCATAATTATTCGAAATTCCGGTCACGCCGAACTGGGCGGCATCCTGCTTCATGAAACTCCCGCTAGCTGTAGATTCCAAGTCCGTCGGAACCTCGATCAAGTAGCCGGTAGAAGACGAGGCCAGCGTGATCGCAAACGTGAGCGTGCCGCTGCTGTCCGTCAAAGTCAAACTGCCGGTGCCATCTCCACTGATGTCGTAGCTTCCGCCGGTGAACCCAAAATAGTTAACTCCTGTTGCCAGGCTGACGTCCTCAACTCCAGTGCTGATTGTGCCGTTACCGAGGGCGGTGAAAGAACCGATGCGCGCGTAGGGTTCGACATTCCCCGTGGAACGCGCTTCCGAGCCCGTCATGATAAACGCATACTGCCCGTTCAAGCTGCTGTTAGAAAACGGGCCGGTGGGAGGAGGCGGTGTCGTCGTTGAGCCTCCACTGTTGCTGCAAGCCACAGCCCAAAATGCCGCCACGCATACGAGTAAGACGGAGGCTCGCTTCACTGCGCACCCCCCTGCGACGACTTTACGCTCGACGTTGACACCACTCGTCTTGGACTAATCGGAATGCCTTGCCTGTTTCGCAGGGTTACGGTCTGGCTGCCCTTCTGAAGGACGCGCGCGGCGAAAAATGTCCCGGCGCCGATTGGCTCGCTTTCACCGACGATGCGAACGGAGTCGCCAGCAGCCAGAAAGATGTCGTTCTTTTTAATTAAATACGGGTTTCCAAGGTGGACATCGACGAGGCCGGAAGCGGTTTTAATCGTCGCGTGCGCTCCGGCGGGAGGGGCCTCGGATGCTGCCGTATAAGAGACTACCGTGCCTTGTATAACCGTCTCACGGCTCAAATCATAAGTAATGCTGGCTTGCTGAATGGAGGCTGGTTTCTGTTGCGCACCGGAAAATGATGCGGAAAAAAGTGCCGATGCGAGAACACCACTGCTCAAAAACAGTTTTGCTTTCAGTTTCATACCCCTTCCCCGAGTTCGAGAGACTCCCCCAAGGATCCCTCAGGATAGCGAAGCTCGCGCTGTGCGCGCCGCTACGCAGATGTTCCCCTACTTTGATGGCTCCAACGCAAGAATCGGTTTCTGGCCCTGAAGCATTTTGTTCAAATTGATACTATTTTAATATCTGACCTTAGAGCAGTCAGACTCCTCCCCATTGTGTAAACCCGCCCCCTCCCGAAAAGTTTCGCCGTCTGGATACGCTTGAACAAAAGAGTCCACGATACGCTTTCACGATTCGCTTTCTTGCTTTCCGCGAATAATTTCTTCGATTTGACAGTTTTCCGGTTTGCGATGATAATTATTCGTACGTCAATCCTGAGGAGGGCTGATAAGCTCTGCGGCCGGGAAATCCCGGGTGCGGGCTGCAAGGATGGCGCCAAAATATATTTTTGTTACCGGCGGTGTTGTTTCCTCACTTGGAAAGGGAGTAGCAGCTTCCTCCATCGGTTGTCTCCTCGAAAGTCGCGGTTTCAAAGTCACCCTACAGAAGTGCGATCCGTATCTGAACGTCGATCCCGGCACCATGAGCCCGTTTCAGCACGGCGAAGTATTCGTGACCGAAGACGGCGCGGAAACCGACCTCGACCTCGGGCACTACGAACGCTTCACTCACGCCAAGCTTTCCCGCGACAATAACTGGACCACCGGCCGCATCTACGAAACCATTTTAACCAAGGAACGCCGCGGCGATTATCTCGGCAAAACCGTGCAGGTCATTCCGCACGTCACCGACGAAATCAAAGCTACCATCAAGAAAGTTACCGAGGGTGTGGACGTCGTCATCGTCGAGATTGGCGGGACCGTTGGCGATATTGAATCACTTCCCTTCCTCGAAGCCATTCGCCAGATGCGCCTGGAACTGGGCGCGGAGAATACGCTTTTTGTGCACGTCACCCTGGTGCCTTTCATTGCCGCTGCCGGCGAACTGAAAACCAAGCCTACGCAGCACAGCGTGAAGGAAATGCTCGGCATCGGGATTCAGCCGGACATTTTGCTTTGCCGCAGCGACCGCCATATTCCCGTCGAGCTGAAGAAAAAAATTGCCCTCTTCTGCAACGTGGCCGATTCCTGCGTCATTTCCATGGAAGACGTGGACACGATTTATGCCGTGCCCGTAGAGCTCGGGCGCGAGGGGCTGGATGCGCAAATTTTGCGGTTGCTGAAGTTAGAGGACCGGCCTTCGGATATGCGTCCGTGGCTCGATCTCGTCTACCGCATTCATAATCCCGCCGGCGAGGTTCGCATTGCGGTTGTCGGCAAGTACGTTCAACTCGAAGACGCTTACAAGAGCCTCCGCGAAGCTTTGCTCCACGGCGGGCTGGCGCACAATCACAAGACGATTCTCGAATGGGTAGAGGCGGAGGAGATTGATTCCGCGGAAGCGGCCGCCGCTCGCTTGCACGGCTACGACGGCGTCCTCGTGCCCGGAGGATTTGGCAAACGCGGCGTGCAGGGCATGATTTACACCATCCAGCATGCGCGCGAAAACAAGATTCCCTATTTCGGCGTTTGCCTGGGAATGCAGTGCGCCACCGTGGAATACGCGCGCGACGTTGCCGGACTGAAGCAGGCGGATACGACCGAATGCAATCCGCAGTCTCCGCATCGCGTCATTTATAAACTGCGCGAACTGCTCGGCGTGGACGAAATGGGCGGAACCATGCGCCTGGGCGCGTGGCCCTGCAAGCTCGTCCCGGGATCGTTCGCGCATCGCGCCTACGGCAAGCTGGAAATCAGCGAGCGCCATCGCCACCGCTATGAATTCAACCGCGACTACGAGAAAGTTTTGACAGACGCAGGCCTGCGCATCACCGGCCGCACTCCCGACGAAAACTATGTCGAGATTATCGAGGCGCCGGAACATCCGTGGTTCCTGGGCTGCCAGTTTCACCCCGAGTTCAAGTCCAAGCCGCTCGAGCCGCACCCGCTCTTCGCGGCCTTCATCGGCGCTTCCATCGAACACAAGAAAGCTCGTCAGCGTCCCGTGAGTTCTTCCGTCACCTCCGCAGCGGCCGTCGAACCCCAACACGCTACGGCTTCCGCCCCCGAGCCGCGCGCCATGAGCGCCGCCCCGCAAGCCCTGTAGCGGCGACTTTACGTCGCCGCCTTTCCTTCTTCACGCTTTTCCCGCCGCGCTTTTCCATGGCTCCCGCTTTTTTCACCCCGTATGTTATCTTCGATATCCGCAATGCCTTCACCACCACTGACCCGTGAAATTTCTCTAGGCACGCTTCGCTTAGGCGGCGGAAATCCACTATTCCTGATCGCCGGCCCCTGCGTCATCGAACGCGAAGCGCACGCCCGCAATATGGCCGAGAGGGTTTCCAGGATTGCGGCCGATGCCGGCATTCCCTATATCTTCAAAGCTTCCTACGACAAAGCCAACCGCTCCTCGACAAAGGCCTTTCGCGGCCCCGGCCTGAAAGAAGGCTTGCGCATCCTCTCCAAGATCAAAGCGGATTTGAACCTGCCCATTCTCACCGACATTCACGAATCCTATCAGGCACAGCCCGCCGCCGAAGTATGCGATATTCTGCAAATTCCAGCATTTCTCGCGCGCCAAACCGATCTGCTTCTAGCCGCAGGCAAAACCGGGCGCATCATCAACGTAAAAAAAGCCCAATTCCTTTCCCCATGGGACATGGCCAACGTCGTCGACAAAGTCGCCAGTACCGGCAACCGCGACATCCTGCTGACAGAGCGCGGCGCATCCTTCGGCTATCAAAACCTTGTCGTCGACATGCGCTCATTCCCGGTCATGCAAAAGCTGGGCTATCCAGTGGTCTTTGACGTGACTCATTCCCTGCAGCTTCCAGGGGGCCTGGGCCACGCCAGCGGCGGCCAACCTGAGTTCATCGATACTTTGGCCCGGGCGGGCGTAGCCGCCGGGGTAGACGGCGTATTTCTCGAGGTCCACGACAACCCAGCAGAGGCCCTTTCCGACGGCCCAAACGCCCTCCCGCTCTCCCAACTCCCCGCCCTCCTGAAACGCCTGAAAGAACTCTCCGCAGTCGTCCGCCGCTGGAGTATTCAGTGACTCGCACCATCACCCGATCATCAAGTCTATGGGCGCGATGCACCGTGGCCACGCTGCGAAGCCACCCCCTTCCACAAAAGGGCCGCCCCACGGTGAGGCTAACCGCTGCAGATGCAACACTTACAAGCCTCCCTGCAAGTGTTGAAAATAAAAACCTTACGCAATCTCTAAATCCTTTACATGCAACACTTACAAAATCCGCAGGGGGTGTCTGTTGACACTGGACACCGCCCGCCGCGTCCTCAAAATCGAATCGCAAGCCCTTCAGGACGTCCTCGCTCGTCTGGATGGCACGTTTGAAAAGGCGGTAGGCGTCCTCTTCGCCTGCAAGGGGCGGGTGGTGGTGACCGGCATGGGCAAGTCCGGCCTGGTCGGCCGCAAAATCTCCGCCACCCTTTCCAGCACCGGCACGCCATCGTTTTTCCTCCATCCCGCCGACGCTCTGCATGGCGACCTGGGCATGCTAGCCCGCGGCGACGCCATGCTAGCCGTTTCCTACGGCGGCGAAACCGATGAAATCATCGCTCTGCTGGAAGCCTTGAAGCGCCTGGAGGCGCCGCTGGTTACTCTCACCGGCAACATTCATTCGACTCTAGCCGAAGCAAGCGACGTAGCGCTGGACGTAAGCGTGCGCGAGGAAGCCTGCTCACTGAACCTCGCACCCACAGCCAGCACGACGGTGGCAATGGCGGTTGGCGATGCGCTGGCAGTGTCGTTGCTCGAAAGGCGCGGATTCCAACCGGATGATTTTGCTGCATTGCATCCCGCCGGGCGCCTGGGGCAAAAACTGCTGCGCGTAGAACACAAGATGCATTCCGGCGAAGCGCTGCCCCGCGTGGCGATCGATGCGGCAATGCCCGACGTGATTCACGAAATGAGTGCCAAGGGTCTTGGCATGACGACCGTCCTGGAGACCGACGGGCGCCTCGCCGGAATCGTGACGGACGGCGACCTTCGCCGCCTGATGGAAAAGCATCGCGGCGCAACCCTGGAAATGTCCGCCGCCGAGGCGATGACGAAACATCCGCAGACCATCGGCCCGCACGTCCTGGCAAGCGAAGCGCTGAATCTGATGGAGAAACGAAAAATTACATCGGTAGTAGTAGTCGACGCATCCAAAAAGGTGCTCGGCGTAGTGCATCTCCACGATCTGTGGACCCTGGAGCTCATGTAGTGGCGGACCTTTAGGTCCGCTTTTTCTTCTCCTTTAGTTTTCCTCTCAGGAACAGGAGCCCAACTTGGCAAAAAGCAAAGGCATAATCAAAATCCCCGCAAGCCTCGCAAAGCGCGCAAAGCAAATCCAGGTGCTGCTCATGGATGTGGACGGCACAATGACCGAAGGCACCGTAACCCTTCTTTCTCAGCTCGACGGCAGCGCACTCGAAATCAAAACGTTTGACGCCCACGACGGCCAGGGCTTGACACTTGCACACACAGCTGGCCTCCGCACCGGATGCATCACCGGGCGCGAGAGCGCGGCGCTTACGCGCCGCGCGCACGAAATGAAAATGGAATTCATCTATCAAAAGCAGCCGACGAAGATTCCAGCACTGGAAGATATTTTGAAAACAACAGGAGTTTCGGAGTCGGCTGTCGCTTTTGTCGGCGACGATCTGCCGGACTTGCCGATTTTGCGCCGCGTGGGCCTCGCCGTGGCCGTCGGCGATGCGGTGCTTGAAGTGAAACTCGCGGCGCATTACGTCACGAAAGCAATCGGCGGAAAAGGCGCCATTCGCGAAACCGTCGAACTCATCCTGAAATCCAAAGGCGTTTGGGACGAAATGATAGAGAAGGCACGAGCCTAGGCGCGTACCGCCCTTGTGCGGCGGTTGTGCCCGTTGTATGGTCCTGCGCCATACAGTCCAACTCTGGAGGCTTAGATGGCCCAGCCCGGACGTTCCCGTGTGCAAGTGCTCACCTATCTGGTGATTCTTTTTGCGTTCAGCTCGTTTTTCTACTTTCTCATTCTTCATTCGGGCAGCCTCGGCAACGGCCGCGGCATGTACACCTTAGGCCTCATGTACTGCCCCGGCCTCGCGGGAATGCTCACGCTGCGGCTGAACGGGCGGAACATTTCGGAGCTTGGTTGGAAATGGGGAGAAACCAAGTACCAGGTTCGCAGCTGGTATATTCCGCTGCTCTATGCGTCGATCGCTTATGCGATTGTCTGGATTTTTCACCTAGGCGGATTGGGGAATCCGGATTACTACAATTCGCTGATAAATTCGATGCACTTGGGCGGGTCGCCCTGGATTTCCATTGTTTTGGGAACTCTGCTGATTGCTACATACGGATTGTTGCGGAGCATGACCAGTGCGCTAGGCGAGGAGATTGGCTGGCGCGGGTTTCTTGTGCCGGAGCTGTCAAAGACTTGTTCCTTTACCACGACATCGCTGATCAGCGGAATCATCTGGTCGGTATGGCATTATCCCGTATTGATTTTCAGCGATTACAATGCTGGGACGCCCACCTGGTATGGATTGACCTGCTTTACGGTGATGGTGGTTTCCATCAGCTTTGTTTTTGCCTGGATGCGGTTGAAGTCCGGGAGTTTGTGGACTGGCGCGATTTTGCATGGCAGCCACAACCTCTATATTCAGGCGATTTTTACACCGCTAACGCGAAACACGGGCAAGACGGCTTGGTTTATCGACGAGTTCGGCTGCGTCCTGCCGGTGGTGGCCATCGCGTTTGCGATCTATTTCTGGAGCAAGCGCCGAGAACTGCCTGCACAGCCGCAGCCGGTGTAAGGACTTTGCAAGGTTCCCTATTTCGAGTCCAGATTCTGCGAGAATCACTTTGACATCCTCAATTGGCGTAAGAAGCTCTTTCCACGGATAATGTACGTCTACATCCCGAGGACAAGGACGGGCACGAATGCTGCACGCTTGGCACGATGTTTCTCCGGGGAGCGAACTCCCCCGGGATTTTCAGGCGGTGATCGAGATTCCGCTGGGCTCCAACGTCAAGTATGAATTGGATAAGCCTAGCGGGTTGCTCAAGGTGGATCGCATCATTCATTCGGCTGTGTTCTATCCGGCGAATTACGGTTTCATTCCGCAAACGTATGCGGAGGACAACGATCCTCTTGATGTGCTCGTGCTGTGCCAGGAGCCCGTGCAACCGCTAGCGCTCATCAAGGCGCGGGCGATTGGACTGATGTCCATGATTGATTCCGGGGCCAGCGACGACAAGATTATCGCCGTGGCTACCGGCGATCCGGAGTTCAGCAGCTACCTGGAAGCACGCGATTTGCCGCCGCACCGCTTGCTCGTTTTGCGAAGGTTCTTTCAGGATTACAAGCTGCTCGAAGGCAAGAAGGTGGAAGTTGAGGAAATTCGCCCGGCTTACGCCGCGCTCAATGTCATCGAGAAGGCGCTGGCCAGTTACAAAGCGGAGCGAGAGCGGCTTCTTCCGAAGGGTCATCACAAATAAGCCGCTGGAGCCTTCGACCCTAGTGCAAACGTACTATTCAATAGTACAAGTTGAGATGATATTTTTCGCGGGCATGCTGGCCTTCGCCATGATCTTAGCGTCTTGCCCAAGTCAGAGAAACGTGAGATGAACCCAATCTGGAAGTGGACGCTTGGCATTGTTCTTGTGCTGCTGATCGCTGCGTTTATCGGGCTTTCGGTGATGGCAGGCAGCCCCAAGGATGCCTACGGCATGGTGCGATACGCGTTTCCGCACATGCATCGCGGCAATCTGAAGCCCGGCGATGACGCGCCGGACGCGCGTCTCGTTTCGCTCGATGGATCGAGTCATTTTCACATACGCGAGAAGACCGGCGCGCGGCCGCTCGTCGTGATTTTTGGCAGTTACACTTGACCGCCGTTTCGCCGCCACGTCGGGGACGTGGTGCAGATTTATAATGATTACAAGGATCACGCCGATTTTCTGACAGTTTATGTGCGCGAGGCGCACCCCACCGATGAATGGCAGATGAAATCCAATGTGAAGGAAGACGTCTGCTACGCCCAGCCTAAGACGCTCGCGCAGCGCGTGGCCATCGCCAACGATTTCATCAAGCGTTTTAATTATCCGATCGAGTTTGGCATTGACGACATTAATGACGCCGCCGACGGCGCCTACTCCGCATGGCCGGAGCGGCTCTACATCATTGAGAAGGGGCGCATAGCCTATCGCGGGGGCATGGGTCCATTCAAATACGATCCCAACGAAGTCCGCGCATGGCTGGCGCAACGTTACGGCGAGGTGAAACACGACGCGCCCGCACCGCCGACGACCACTTCCTCGGCAACGCCCGCGAGTTGACTAGATGACAGCACAAGCTGCGTCGTGTTACAAAAAAGAAGCGGGTCAAGCCAAAAGCGAGAAGGTGATGCATGGCAATCGACTGGTCTGAATGCCCTCTCATCGAAAAGGTCCCAGGTAAAGTAAGCGGAGCGTGGGTCTTCAAAGGGACGCGCATGCCCGTTGCCACGGTTTTTGAAAACCTTGAAGATGGGTGTCCATCGAAGAAATCCTGGAGCAGTTCCCCCTGACGCGTGAGCAGATCAAGGCCGTTCTGGAATTTGCGGCTCGCACCCTTGATGTGCCCGTCGCCCGCTAGCAAATGCGCGTCCTGCTCGACCACGGCGTCCCTTTCGGATTCGTTTCGTCACTCCCCGGCCACCGCGTAAGCGAGTTCAAAACATTTGGATGGCAAGAACTGGAGAACGGCGCCTTGCTCGACGCTGCTCAGGCGGCAGGTTTCGAAGTCTTCCCGACAACCGACAAGGGAATCCGCCACAAACAAAATCTTTTATGGCGCAAAATTGCAATCGTCGTGCTCGGGAGAAGCAGTTGGCGACTTGTACGCCAAATGCTTAGAGAAGTCGCCGCCGCGATCAGCGCTGCAGAGCCGGGTAGCTAGCACGAAGCGGCCATACCGAATCGCTAGAGCTTCGATTGATCCAGAAAAACAACAAGACGGGATTGGCACGGGCGCTATCCAAGATGGGGTATTGCTCGCGTTCGCGGGCGGTGGAACTCATCCGCGCGGGGAAGGTGCGCTTGAATGAGGTGGTTCGGCGTGATCCGGAGACGCCTGTGCGACTTGGCAGGGACCGTATTGACGTGGATGGGCAACGCGTTGGGACTGCCAAGAAAATCTATTTGGTGTTGAACAAGCCGCGTGGGATTGTCACTACGGCTGCTGACGAGAAAAATCGCGAGACGGTTTACAAATTTCTGGGTGCTCACTTGCCTTGGGTTGCGCCTGTTGGGAGACTGGACAAGGCCAGTGAGGGGTTGCTGTTATTGACCAACGATTCGGAGTGGGGCGCGCGCATCGCCGCGCCGGAAACCCATCTCGACAAAACTTATCACGTGCAGATTGGAAGGGTTGCGGATGCAGAGCTCCTGGAAGCTCTGAAGAAAGGCGTTCTGGCAAAAGAAGGCGACTTGCTTCGCGTTAAGAGCGCTTCCCTCTTACGTAAAGGGGAGCGGAATTCATGGGTGGAGATTGTCCTGGATGAGGGGAAGAATCGGCAGATTCGGCGGATATTTGAGGGGATGGGAGTTAAGGTGTTGCGATTGATTCGTGTGGCTATTGGACCGCTCTTGTTGGGTGATTTGGCGAAAGGTGTCGTGCGGGATTTGAGCGTTGAAGAAAAAATGGCGCTGGACCGGGAGATGCTTTCTAAGCATTAATCGCTGGCGAAGCTGAAGGTTCGCCATTACTTTTTTGGTTTTTCTGCTGGCTTGGGTTCGGGTGCGGGTTTAAGGTCTTCGGCCGCTTTTTCGAGGCTGGTTACTGCCACTGGATCGAATTGATACAGGGCCGATTCCCCGTCACGTTTTGCTATGTAGTGGTCGTTGCTCTTCGCGATCTCGACTTTCTCGATGGTTTTTCCGCCGTTGGAAGTGACCGTTAATGCGACAGTTGCGGCGCTGAATCCTGAGTCTACGAAAGCATTGGCCGCGAGGTCGCGGACTTGTTCGACAAACCCTTGCGCGCTGAAGGCGTCTGCTTTCTTTCCGTCGGGAAGCCACCAATCGTCTCCACCCTTCGTCAGGAACCAGGATTTCGGGCCATCGTGGAGTTCGATTTTGTCGGGGTCGGCAGATCCGAGATCGAAGAGTTTTTTGTTGCGGAAATCGTCGACGCCTTTGTCGAGGGAAGTACCCAGGTCAGCGGTCACTTTGTAGACGCCTTCGACGGCGCTGGACTTGGCGTAGTAGTCGGTCTTGTTCTTGCGAACCTGCAGCTCCTGCGTGCCAGACGCGTCGGTCAGTTTCGCAGTGGCTATGAGGGTGCCGCCGGCAAACTCCGCGGCGGCTTTTTTCTGATCATCGTCGGAGGCGGTGACCTCCATTCTGGCGTCCCCAAGCTTGCGGATGAGTTCCTGGACCTGAGAATCGTCGGCGCGGAGCGGTTTGGGCTTGACGATTTGCCACTGGTCTTTGTTGCGGCCGAACTCGATGTCCTGCTTTTTGGCCTGGAGTTCAACGCGGCTGAGTTTGTCGGACTCGAAGGTGAGGAGGCGCTTGTCGCGGAGGTCTTTAGCGCTTTTATCCAAATTGGTTTTGGTGTAGTTGGAGAGGGTGAAAACTCGAGGGTCGCCTGCGACGGCAACGTAAACGCCATCGCCAGTCGGAGTGGCGTCGCCAATCAGCAATTTGTGCGTTTTATTATCTTTCCCGGTGAGGTCCACTTCGACAGACGGATTTGCCAGGCCATAGGGTTCGAGGCTGGTGGTTTTATCCTCAATGAGGCGCTCTGAAGTGAGCGAAGAGAACGTGGAGAGCATGGCTGAGATTTCATTCTGATCGGCGTGCCACGCTTTATTGGGAGCTACCATCTGCCATTTGCCGGCATCGTTCCTGGCCAGCGATACTTCGTCGACGGACTTTTTCCTGATATCAAGTTTGGTGATGTCAGCGGTGTTGAGGGAAAGAATTTTGGGAGGCGCGTCCGCGGAAACTTTCACCTCTGTATCCGCAGGCTTGCGATGATTGGACCAATAAAGAACTCCAGAGAGAACCGCCAGAATGATGGCGGCAACCAACAAACCATAGCCTTTCATTGGACTTTCCCCAGCATTTTTTGAATTAGCTCAAGCGACTGCGGTGCGCTACCTTCTGCGCCACCAAACCACAAATCCCGCAACAACGACAGCGAGCGGAAACAAAAACTGGCTCGTGGTGCGAACCCAACTCATCTGGGCATTGGTCATCGTAATCCGGCGATCTTCCGGTTCTTTCGGGCGGATGGAAATGAGGTCTTCGTCCGAAGAGAGCCAGTTCATGGCGTTCAACGCGAGGTCACGGTTGCCGTTGAAAGGAAGAAACGAATTGGCGGCCCACTGCGAGCTGCCAATGACCACGAATCGGCCCTGGGAGTTTTCCTTGCCGGTGCGATAGGAGCCAGCCGCGGCGATCGTAAAGGGCCCTTTTTTGTTTTTCGGGTCTTGCGGATCGGGCTTGACCATGTTGATGGCCGCGATACTGTCCTGGGAAGATTCGAAGAGTTTCTCTACTGTTGTCTTGTCGCCGTTTTTCGTTTCCATGGAGCGGGAGAATGGGAAGCCCGTGGCGGTGCCCTTCATCTCGTTCACAATGGGATGCGGTTCGTACTTAACCACCAAAGCGAGTTGCGCGCCAACGCCTGCCATTTGCCCCAACGGATCGAGAACCAAATCCTTGTCCAGGGTTACGCCCCAGCTTTGCAGCATGGCAGTCAGCGCGTCATTATCCGCAATATCCAGGCCCTTCAATTTAAGAGGCGCTTCGAGGAGAAACATGGCACGGCCGCCGTCTTCGACATATTTCCTGATGCCATCAACTTCGGGTTGCAGGTAATCGCGGCTTGGACCACCGACCACCACTACCGTGCAATCGCCGGGAACATCGGATTTTTCTATGAGGTTGATGGACTTGGTCTGATAGTCGTCTTTGCCGAGAAGATCTTTCAGGCGAGAGAAACCGTCGCGACCGGACTCATCGAGCTGGTGCTCGCCGCTGCCGCTGAGGAAGCAAACCGTGCGAACGGTGCTTTTGAGGTCGCGGATGAATGCCCCGGTGATGTCTTCTTCCGTAGTGCTCTTGGCTTCGTTTTTGTTTGCGCCGATTTGAACGACGGTGGTGCCGTAGTTTTTGATACCTGCGTCGCGCGCCACGAGCGGCTGCTTGTCTGGATCCACATAGACGACATGAACTTTGGGAGAAACGGCGGCGTAGAGATCGAGCTCATCCTTGGCGGAGGAGAAGTGGCTGGGCTGATCGAAATACGTGATCGTGGCATCCTGCTTCAAACCTTTGACGACTTTTATGGTTTGGTCAGAGAGGCTGAATCGCTTGTTGGCGGTGGTGTCGTAGGTTTTTTCGTAACGGTTGGCGAGGACGTTGGCTACTGTGACGACCGCGAACGTGACGGCAATGTAGAGGGCCGCGTAGGCAACGTACTTTGTTTGGCGGGCTTTGAGAAACTGAGCGTTCAATTTACGACCTCCACCGCAGGGACTCCATCGAACGAGCGGTCAGAAAGAGTCCGACAAAAATTGCGCTGACGTAGTAGACGGCGTCCTTCAGGCTGAGCAAGCCTTTTGTAAAGGATTCGGCATGGGTGGTGATGGACATGTAGGAGAGAACCTGAGCCCAAGTTGAGGTCTCGAATTCGGTGACCCACTCAAAAACCCAGAGAAGGAGGCAGACCGCGAACGTTACGGCGCCGGCGATAATCTGGTTTTTAGTGAGACTGGAAATGAAGGTGCCGATGGCGAGCATGGCGCCCGCCTGCAACAAGAGGCCGAGGTAGCCGATGGCAAGAGGCTTCCAATCGGGCTGGCCGTACTTGAAGACGAAGACGAAATTCAACGCGGTCAGGAGAAGGATGCAGGCGTAGAGCGTTACGGCCGCAAACCATTTGCCGAGGATAACTTCGAGGTCGCGGATGGGTGAGGTGGTGAGCAGCTCGATCGTGCCCGAGCGTTTTTCTTCGGCGAAGAGGCGCATGGTGATCAGCGGGATGAAGAAGAGGCCGGTCACACGCACATTTGCGAGAAGCGGGCGAATGAGGGATTCGTTCACGTTCATGGGGAACGATTGGCCACGCTGCATCATTTCGGCGCCGTATTTGACGAAGCCCTCGAGCTGGACCCAGAAGAAGAAGCCAAAGATGAAGCCGAACATTGCCAGCAGCAGATAAGCAACGGGCGAAACGAAGTAGCTGTGCATTTCTTTGCGCCAGATGATCAGGACGTTTCTCACTTGCCTGGCTCCTTTGCGGCCGGTTCTTCCTTGGCGGCAGCTGTGGCAGGGTGGTCCCCGGTGAGCTGGAGGAAAATTTCCTCGAGGCTCATCGCAGAGGAACGAAGTTCGTTGAGATCCCATCCGGCTGCGACTATGGCGCGAGCCAGATCGCCGCGGATGAGGCGGTCATTTGAGCCTTCCACTTCAAAGATGCTGCGTGTCTGGCGTTTTTCCTTGAAATGGACTTTGATAACGCCGGAAACTTTCTCCAGTTGAGCCTGTACCTCTGCGGCATCCAAGTCGGCGTTGCGTCCAGCGACTTCGACGATCACGGACTCGATGCCGCGGGCGCGATTCTGAAGATTGTGGACGGAATCCGTAGCGACAACTTTTCCCTTGTTGATGATGATGACCTGTTCGCAGGTCTGTTCAACTTCGGGGAGGATGTGGGTGCTCAAGATGATGGTGTGATCGCCGGCGAGGCTTTTAATGAGGTCGCGGGTCTCGTTGATTTGTTTTGGATCGAGGCCGGCGGTGGGCTCGTCGAGAATCAGGACGTCCGGATTGTGAATGATGGCTTGCGCGAGGCCGATGCGCTGGCGGTAGCCCTTGGAGAGCTTGCTGATGAGTTTTTGCCTGACGTCGGCGACGGAGCATCGCTCGCAGACGTAATCCACGCGCTTGCTGAGGTCGGCTTTCGAAAGACCTTTCAGGCGGCCGACGAATTCGAGATATTCGCCCGTGCGCATTTCCGGATAGACCGGAGGCGTTTCCGGGAGATAGCCGATGCGCTTCTTTACTTCCATCGGCTCTTCGAGGACGTCGAAGCCGGCGATCGTAGCGGACCCCGCGGTCGGCGGCATGAAGCACGTCAACATGCGCATCGTGGTGGTTTTGCCGGCGCCGTTTGGACCGAGGAAGCCTACGATTTGGCCTTTCTCGATGTTAAAGGAGATGTGGTCCACAGCGGTGTTGCGCGCGTACCTCTTGGTAAGCTCTTTAACAGTGATCATGTATTTTTATTCTGTATTGCGAGATGCACAGCTCTTTTCGAACCGCCCGAGCAGCTTCTTTCATTTATATGCGAAACCTCATGTTAAGAATTTCTGTGGGTGCGTGTCAACCCTTCATTGAACTTTACGAAATTCTACCGGTTTGTTCGGAATTGACGGCTATTCAAACTGCTTGCGAAAGTCGGCGAACTGGCGCTTGAGGTCTGCAATTTCATTTTGCAGGCCCGCGACCTCGGTTTCGAGACGGGATATTCGGTCTGTTTGCACGGAATTGTTTACAGACGGTTGCTCCTTTGTGCCTTCCTTTGTTCCTTGGATTGGATGCGTGCCCGGCGCTTCCACGTTTCCTGACACATTTCCCGAAAGGAGGTGAGCGTAGCGGGCTTCTTTTGTGCCTGGCTGGCGCGGGAGGAGCGTTACGAGCGGCTGCTCACGTTCCATCAAGTGCTTTAGCGTTGTCTGAACTAGGCCGAGGTCTTCAAACGGGTGCATACGTTCGGCACGGCTGCGGAGTTCACCGGGAGTTTGCGGGCCGCGCAAAAGCAATTCGCAGAGGATGGCGGTTTCCGGGCGCGTGAAATTGAAGGTGTCGGCTAGGCGGTGCTCGTATTTGGGGACGCGACTGTCGCCGCCCGCAGAGCGGACCAGGAATTGCTCGCCGAGTGTGCGGAGAGCGCGACGGACGGCGTCTTCGTCGAGATTCATCATGGGGTCGCGATTCGATTTTTGGTTGCAGGCGTGGAGAAGGGCGTTCAGGGAAAGGGGATAGTATTCGGGCGTGGTGATTTCCTTTTCGATCAGGCAGCCGAGGACTCTGGCTTCGACATCGGTCAGGATGATGTTCGGAGAATTGTTCACGGAGAAAATCATACCGAAACGCGGGCCGCTTCCCAAATGCTGCTGGCTGCGCACTTCACCTGTACACCCGGCGTGGCACTTTTGATGTACCATCCTCCTTCTCCTGCGGGACGGCCTGAGGGAAATCTAGAGGAGATGGTGCGATGACCGCTTTGGGGCGCAATGCACTGGTGTTGTTCTGTTTACTTGCGATTGGCGCGGGATTTGGCGTCAGACTTTCCGCTCAGGATGAGGGCGACGCATGGGGGAAGAAAAAATCATCGTGGCTACTGCTTTCTTCCGCAGACCGGGCGCAGGCACAGGAATTCGCGGAAGATTACAAATCCTACTTGAACACCGCGCGCTCCGCTTACTTTTCGACACGTGAGATGATTCGCCGCGCACACGCGGCGGGGTTCACGGAATTTACGAAAAACGAACAGGTGAAAGCGGGCGCGCGGCTTATCATTCCCAATCGCGATCGCAGCTTGATTCTGGCGGTGATCGGCTCCGACCCTATCGTGGATGGAACGCACGTGATTGGAACCCACCAGGACAGTCCGCACATCGAGCTCAAGGGGCGCCCGATTTATCCAGCGGGGGGCTTCGCGCTTTTCAAAACAAAATATTATGGCGGGATTAAGAAATATCAGTGGTCGAATCTTCCCCTGGCGCTGGTCGGCCGTATTGATACGACGGACGGGCGGACGATCGATGTATCCCTTGGGCTGAGCCCCGGCGAGCCGGTTTTTGTGATTCCCGATGATGCGCCGCATTCCGATGCGGAGCTGCGGACGCGCACGTATACCAACGTGCTGCAGGGGGAAGAACTCGATCCGGTAATCGGAAGCATCCCCGGCGAGAAAGAGTCGGTCGCAGTGGAAGTCACACAACTTTTAACCCATATGTACAAGTTCAAGGAAGAAGACCTGGTGAGCTCGGAGCTTGCGCTTGTGCCTGCGTCGCATCCTGCGGATGTCGGCTTCGACCGCGGATTGATTGGGGCCTACGGGCAGGATGACCGAGTGTCATCCTATTGCGCGGCGCGGGCAATCATTGATTTGAAGGGAACACCAAAGCAAACGGCGCTGGCGTACCTTTCCAATTTTGAAGAGGTCGGCTCCGTGAATAACACGGGTGCGGGTTCGCAATTTTTGAATTCTACTTTTGCGCGGCTGGTCGCGGCGCAGCGTGGGAATGCTTACAACGATCTGGATTTGCGGCGCGCTTTGCGCAATGCGCAAGTCATCTCAGCGGATGCCAATGACAGCCTGAATCCGATTTTTCCGTCCAGTTCCGAAGCCACCAACGCGGCGAGGCTTGGCTATGGCGTGACCATCAAACTTTACGGAGAAGGCTTCGATGCACCGTCAGAATATACGGCCAAGATTCGCGGATTGCTGGACCGCAACGGCATACCGTGGCAAACGCACACCTACAAAGTGGAGGTCGGAGGCGGCGGGACGATTGGCGGATTCATGTCCAACCAGGATATGGAAGTAATTGACCTCGGTGTGCCACTGCTTTCCATGCATTCACCGTTCGAGATGTCGTCGAAGGTGGATGTTTGGAATTTTTATAGGACGATGAGCGTTTTCTACGCGCAGTGAGGACGAAGGCATTTCCGGAGTAAAACAAATGACAGTTCCCTTCCTGAGCCAACGGCTATGAACGCGAATCTGGCAAAAGCAACCGCTGTCGGGGCGCTCGGTGGATTGCTGTTTGGTTTCGATACGGTGGTTATCTCCGGTACTACACACTCTCTGACCATGGTGTACGGATTATCGCCCCGAGCGTTGGGAATTACGGTGTCAATGGCGCTTGTTGGGACCGTGATCGGAGCGATATTTGCCGGGATTCCCGGGCAGAAATGGGGGGCGAGAGAAACCCTACGGGTGCTCGCCGTTCTTTATGTAATCTCGGCGCTGGGTTGCGCATTTGCCTGGAACTGGTATGCGCTCCTCGCCGCTCGTTTTATTGGGGGACTTGGCATTGGTGGCTCGTCGGTACTAGGGCCCGTGTACATCGCGGAGCTGGCACCCGCAAAAATCCGCGGGCGGCTAGTTGGCACGTTTCAAATCAACATTGTGATCGGTATTCTGTTGGCCTACTTCTCCAACTACAGTATTGGACGGCTCGGATTCGGAGCCACGGAATGGCGCTGGCAACTTGGCATTGCTGCCGTTCCAGCTTTTCTTTTCCTGATACTGCTGTTCGGAATTCCGCCGAGTTCGAGATGGCTGGTTACGCAGAAACGCGTGGATGAGGCGCGCTCCGTCTTGCAAATGATGGGCGCGGAGAATCCTGAGGGAGAGCTGAAAGAGATTGTGGATTCTATTCACCTCGAGCGGTTGTCCACGAGCGAGCCGCTTTTTTCGTGGAAATATCGCATTCCGCTCTTTCTGGCCATCAGTATCGGCATGTTTAACCAACTCTCGGGAATCAACGCCATTCTTTACTACCTGAACGACATTTTTGCGGCTGCCGGTTTCAGCAAAATGTCCGGCGATTTGCAATCGGTGGCTGTGGGCGGAATGAATCTTCTGGCGACATTGCTTGGAATGTCCGTTATTGACAAGCTGGGTAGGAAAACTCTGTTGCTTATCGGGTCCGTCGGAACGGCCGTCTGCCTCTTTGGCGTTTCCGGCGTGTTCTTTACGAATAGCCACCAGAGCGCGCTGCTTTGGTTTCTTGTCATTTACATCGGCTTCTTTGCGATTTCGCAGGGCGCGGTTATTTGGGTGTACATCGGCGAAGTTTTTTCGAATCGCGTTCGCGCGAAGGGGCAGAGCGTAGGAAGCTCTTCGCACTGGATCATGAACGCCATCATTGCTTATACGTTTCCGCAGGTCGCTAAATCCTCAGGAGCCTATCCGTTCGTATTTTTTGGGGTAATGATGGTGGTGCAGTTCTTTGTGGTGCTTTTCTTCTACCCCGAGACGAAGGGGTATTCACTTGAAGAGATGCAGCACAAGCTAGGCATCGAATGAATTGCCTGTTGATGGCGTGACCAACGGACTCCACTGGTGAAATCCGAACGCAATCTGGCGCTGGGTGTTGATATTGGCGGGACAAAAGTTGCCGCTGGGCTCGTGGACGAGTCCGGGAATATCCTTTTTCAGACACGCGTCGCGATGCCGGCGCGGGAGAGTGCTGAGGCGGGATTCGCCGCGGTGCAGTCTGCCATCGAAGCTGTTTTCGCGACGCAACCCTCTGCCAAGTCTCTTCTGAAAGGGATCGGCATTTGTGCGCCCGGCCCGCTCGATCCGCTCACTGGAGTCATACTGAATCCACCCAATGTTCCCTGCTGGCGGAATTTTCCTCTTGCTGACGAAGTGCGGCGCGTTTTTGGAATTTCCGCGCGCGTGGACAACGATGGAAATGCCGCCGCGCTCGCGGAGGCGATTTGGGGCGCGGGCGTCGGCTATCGAAATGTTTTTTATGCGACGTTGGGTACCGGCATAGGAGCTGGGGTTGTTTTCGACGGGCGAATCTATCACGGGCGAACCGGCAGCGCGGCCGAGGGCGGGCACTTGACGATCGACTATCACGGACCGAAATGCGGATGTGGAAAGCGCGGGTGTATCGAGGCGTTTTGCTCCGGGCCAGCCATTGCGCGGCGGGCGAAGGAAAAGCTTGCGGCTGCGGGGCGTGGAGAATCGAGGATTCTGCCGCTTGCCGGCGGGAGCACGGATGCTGTGACTGCGGAGATTGTCGCGGAAGCGGTCCGCCAAGGTGATGTGCTTGCCGCAGAGACGCTGCGAGAGACCGCGGATTTGTTGGCGATCTGGGTTGGAAATGTCATTGATTTGCTTGAACCTGACGTGTTCATTTTTGGCGGAGGCGTCGCGCAGTTGATGAGCGGATTTTTCGGGCGCATGCAGGAGCAATTGGCGAGTTGGTGCGTGAATACGCGGGCGGGAGAAATGCCGATGGTGCTGGCCAAGTATGGATCGGATGCAGGAATTGCGGGGGCGGCGGCTCTTTGTCACCTCTAAAAATTAAAAAAAAAGATTTACGCGGAGGATTCAGAGAGCACATCGTTCACAGAGAAGAGCTCCCTGAGTAGCGCCGTTGAAGAATCCAAATGACACTGCTTGTGGCGCACGCACCCAATAGCATAGGCTACGGCTGTGCGTGGATATCCTTCTGAGAGGGAAATGAATATGACTGAACTTTCAGCGGCGCCTAGCGGCACGTTTACGATTGGCGAAGACCTTACCGTGACGCGGCTTGGATTTGGAGCGATGCGGATTACCGGCGAGGGTGTTTGGGGGCCGCCCAAAGACCACGATGAGGCGATTCGCCTGCTTCGACGGGTGGTGGAATTGGGCGTCGATTTTATTGACACGGCGGATTCGTATGGGCCGAACGTCAGCGAAGAACTGATTGCCGAGGCCCTGCATCCTTATCCGGCAAGCCTGGTGATTGCAACGAAGGCGGGATTTGACCGTTCGGGACCTGGCCGGTGGACGATGAATGGGAATCCGGAGCATTTGCGAAAGGCTTGCGAAGGAAGTTTGCATCGTTTGCGGCTCGAGCGGATTGATGTCTTTCAGCTTCACCGGATTGATCCGGCGTATCCCGCGGAAGATCAGCTTGGGATGCTGAAGGCTTTGCAGGAAGAAGGAAAAATCAAGCACGTCGGGCTTTCGGAAGTGAACGTGGAACAGATTGAACATGCGCGGACGATTGTGCCGATTGTATCGGTGCAGAACCGGTACAGCGTTGCCGACCGTGCGTCGGAGGGTGTTCTGGAATATTGCGAGCGGGAGCAGATTGGATTTATTCCGTGGTTCCCGCTGGGAGATGGGAAACTGGCGGAGCCGGGCGGATCGCTGGCCAAGGCTGCAGCGGAGTTTAAGATTTCGACTTCACAGCTGGCGCTAGCCTGGTTGTTGTGGCGGTCGCCGGTGATGCTGCCGATTCCGGGGACTTCCAGCGTGAAACACCTTGAAGAGAATGTGGCCACCGCAGGGCTCAAGCTCGATCAGAGGAAATTGGGAGACTTGGGGAAATTGGCGCAAACGGCTTAGCCTGGGTTAGTTGAGACAAAAGCAAGAATATAAACGCCGAGGCGCAGAGAAGGATGACTGGCAGAACAGCAGAGACCCTCGTCGGATCGGCCCGTTCCCTTCCGCTTGCCGGCACATCACCAATTGTCTGTAGCGTGGCCGGATTCAGAGTAAGTGCCGACCCAAAGAGCCAGCTGTATCTGAATGGACTTGCACCAGGCGAGGTGCATCTTGTGGACCTCATCGGGAGAATTTCCCTTTGCCGCGAGATATGGCTTGATGGTTTCATTCATTACGGCGATAAAAGCGATGACGTCGCGCAACGGTACGAAGGGCGTTGATTGAACTCCATCCACCTGGTTCTTCTTTGAAGTTGTGTGCCGCAGAGCAATTTCCCGCTGGTAATTGATCCAGTCCTGATTGTAAGGCCTCAGGCAGGTGTCCAGAATCCATTGCTCGAAGCGGAGATTGCTCTTCGCGAGGTATTCGGGGAGAGGATTTCCTTCCGGGCTGCGCGAATGCCTGGCGAGGTTTGGGATACTGGCGATAATTTCAGCGCGCCAGTCGTGGACGATTTTCGCGGTTTGGTCTGCGAGCACCTCACCTGCGAGGCGCAAATAGCGCTCGTCTTCGTGGGTGAATCCTGCGCTGATTTTTAGCGATTCCAAATCCTGCACGGAGACCGTCGATTGGACTATATCGGCTGCTCCGTAAGAGTATCCGGGAATGTTTTCGGCGATCTCTTTCATGGACTTTGTGTTAGCGGTTTTCCCAGCCCAAGGTTACACGCATATGCCTTCCGTCCGTCAGCTGTTCGTTGGCTATCTGTTCGTTAGAGGCCCAACTCGGTCAGCCCCGGATGATCGTCCGGGCGGCGGCCGAGAGGCCAATGAAAGAGACGATCCTGCTCTTTGATGGGCAGGTCGTTGATGCTGGCGTGGCGAAATTTCATAAGCCCGTTGGGCTCGAACTCCCAATTCTCATTTCCGTACGAGCGGTGCCACTGGCCGGAGTCGTTGTGCGACTCGTAGGCAAAGCGCACGGCGATTCTGTTCTCATGGAAGGACCAAATCTCCTTGATCAGGCGGTAGTCCAGCTCCGCGTTCCACTTTCGGGTGAGAAATGCGAGGACCGCTGCCCTGCCGCGGAGAAATTCAGCACGGTTGCGCCAGAAGCAGTCTTCGGCGTACCCGCCCGAGACGATTTGGGGATCGCGCGTGTTCCACTTATCCTCGACAACGCGGACCTTCAAAATCGCTGATTCCAGCGTGAATGGCGGCGCGAGACTTACGGACGGTTTTGGCGGTGTGCTCATGGTGATCTCCTTTTTGCTGGCCCTTTCGCTCAACCATTTTGTTAATCGAATTCTCTTCGGCTGTCAAAGGAGCCTTGCTTACCTTCGCGTGCTTGTCGCTTCGCGGCTATCGGGTTTGATGTTTCCTAGACAAAGAAGGCCATAGTTTTCTTTCAGGTGCACTCGATAAGACATCCAGTCCGACAACGCCGAGCAGCAGTTCGAGCCGAGCCGCCACCGTCAACCCTGCGGAGGCTTTGCGCGCGAGATCTGTGACTGAATCTGATTCCCGAACCTATCTTCTCCCTGAATCTTCCGCGGTCTTTCCCTGTTCCAAACACTTGGTCTCGAATAGATAGAGGTTTCGAAGTCCGGGCATGTGCCGAAGCGGTAGAACTCCTTGATCATCTACATCGGTCGCCGTCAAGTTGAGCGACTCCAATTTATTGAGATTGGCGAGCGGCGCCAGGCCTCGAGATGTAATCGCGGTATGAGAAAGATCGAGTGACCGCATATTCGAAAAGGCGGCAAGCGTCTTGATGCCCGCGTCCGTGATCTCCGTTCGTGCGAGCTCTGCATCAACGATGAGATCGGCGACCGGCAGAAGCGCTTCCAGTACGGCGTCGTTGCAGCTCCCAGGAGCGGTGACGGTGCGAAGAATGAGTCCGTCGCGAGGATTTTCTGAGCGTGGAACGAGGCGTATGCCGAATTGTGTTTGCAAGGCTTGCATCGTGCCGGAGCGCGGACGATAGTCGGGAGCTAACGGGGGAGGCGCGGGTTTTGGCGCCGGCAGCGGCGGCGCGCCGTGGACGTACCCGGCTGCCAGAGTCTGCGAAGCGCCTGAAGCAATCCATAGCGTAATGACCTGAATCTGTGCCGCACTCAGGCCGGGTTTGCCTTCCGAAGGCATGGCGTCTTTGTCATCGCGTGGCAACGAGATTCTGCGAACAAGTTCACTGTTTTTCGGTTCACCGGGCCTGACCACGAGCCCATCTTTCCCCCCTCGCATGACATCCTCGAAGCTGTCGAGGCGCAACTTACCTTTCTTTTTCTCAGGGCCGTGGCACGTCACGCACTTATCGTCGAAAATTGGCGCAACGCGGGCGGCGAAAAACGCGGCAGAAACCTGCGCCGACGTTGGGGTTGTGACAGTAATCGCGCTAGTTTCCGGCGCGACAGCGGCAAGCGAATTCTTTTTCGGCGGCGGTATGTGCAACGCGGCGCGGAGTTTCGTCGGCATATGTTCAGTCAAAAATGCTTCCCCATGGGTCAGCTTCCCGCCCTGGTCGCCGGTCCATCCCATGAGACACACCGCGGCAATAAAAGCCAAAGCGTACAGCTTGGCGTTCCATCCTCGCAGTGCGCAGCAAAGCACCAATGCAGCCGCGAGCGATGTGCCTCCCCACATGTGGCGGGTGACCAAGGGCCCCTGGTAGCCTCCGCTCCAGGCGAGAAGCCAGCCGAGAGAGACGGAAATCAGTGCACTCGCCGCCGCCAGACCGAGAACAAATCCGGCAGAACCTTGCAGATGTTTTCCACCGCGGAAGAGTCCTGCGGATTCCAAAACCGCTACCAGCAATACCAACCCGATGGGCAGATGCACGACCAGGGGATGAAAGCGCCCCAAAAATTGACTGAAATCTCCCCGTTCGAGTCCATCGGGCGGAGCCTTTAATAGGATGACGGTCATCCCGGCGATGACAGAGAAGCTGATTCCGTAGAGAACCAGTCGTGTGCGCGACGTCATTCGATGAACTCAGACACGCCGCAACAACGTGAGGCGTCCGATAGGCAGCCACTCGGCCACCAGAAGGTCGCCATTCTGCAAAAAAATTGCAGCGTGAGGTGTGATGAACTGGCCGGGAGTAAATTCGCTTCGGGACTGGCCGCGGCGGGAGCCAACCTCTCCGTTAGAGGCCCGGCCATCACCAAGCTGCGCGACCACGTTGTATGCGCGGTCGAGAATGCAGACCTGGCTGTCAAGATCGGGACAAACCATCCATTCCCCCTGCGCATGGAAGTGACAAGGCATGCGCAAATGTGATTCGTCTTGGATCGTGCGCAAGTGCTCGCCAGATAGAGAAAAGGTCTGCAGGCGGCGGTTCCCGCGGTCGGCAACGATTAGGACAGGTTCCTTGCCACGTGTGTCGACGAGTAGGCCATGCGGCGTATTAAATTCTCCGTCCCTGTGACCGGGTTGCCCCACTTCGCCCAAAAACTTGCCTGCCTCGGAAAAACGCAGCACGCGGTGCGAACCATACCCGTCACCGACCCAAAAATCGCCATTCGGAGCGAAGGCCACGTTGGTAGGAACAAAATCGATTGGCTTTTGCGAATAGAAAGAGTCTTCGCGCGGATAGCCGTGCGTCCAGAGAACTTTACCGGCGAGATCCGTCTTTACGATGTTGCAGCGATTTATGTCGCAGTGATAGAGCACTTCTTGACCGTTTTCGCGGCGCAGGCCTAGTCCGTGCGCACCGCCTCGAAACTCTTCACCGAACGCACGCACAAAACGCCCCGACGCGTCATAAACGACGACGGCTTCTCCGCGCATACTGGATTTGTTCACGGTGTGCGCCACATAAATGTGGCCTTGCTGATCTTGAGCTAACCCGTGCGTGTCTCCCCAGACCAAGCCTTCGGGGGGAACGAGCCAGTCATGCGCGCACTCATACACCTGTGCTCCGGAACCGACGACGGGCAGGCGGCTGCCCGATTTGTTTGAGGTCTGCAGGAAGAAAGGTGGAAACATCGCGGCCGCTGCGGCCTGCGAGCCAGTTCTGAGAAACGCGCGACGATTAGCCCTTTTCATGCAATAAGGTCCGTTACCACGTTTGCCGGAACAACTCCGGTCAGCTTTTGTTCCAGCCCTTGAAACTTGAAGGTGAATCTCTGATTGTCAAACCCAAGAAGCCGTAGCACGGTGGCGTTAAAATCCCGGACGTGCACCGGATCTTTGACCACGTTATAGCAGAAATCATCCGTCTGGCCATGAATGTAACCCGCCTTTGTGCCGCCGCCTGCCATCCACGTGGTGAAGCATCGTGGGTGATGGTCACGCCCGTAATTGTCTTTGGAAAGACCGCCCTGGCTATAGACCGTGCGGCCAAATTCGCCGCCCCAAATGACTAGAGTGTCGTCCAGCAGCCCCCGGCGCTTCAGGTCCGTCACGAGTGCATAAGATCCTCTGTCAGTCGCAGTGCAGAGCTTTGGCAGATTTCCGACCGCGTTCGAATGCACGTCCCAGCCCCGTTGATACACCTGTGTGAAACGCACGCCGCGTTCAGCCATTCGCCGCGCCAGCAAACAGTTGTAGGCAAAACTTCCCGCTTGTTTGGCTTCGTCGCCGTACAAAGTCCAGGTACTGGCGGGCTCATCGCGGAAATCAGTGAGCTCTGGCAAGGAAGTTTGCATACGAAACGCCAACTCATATTGGTGAATGCGGGCGTTTGTCTCTGGATCGCCTACGTCCTCGTAGGTCATTTTGTTAATCGCATTGACTGCGTCTATAAGGTCACGCCGAACCTCGCGGCTCATTCCGGCGGGATCGTTCAGATAAAGCACCGGCGAACCTTGTGAGCGAAATGCCACGCCGGCATATTCGTTGGACAAAAATCCACTACTCCACAACTTCGGGGAAACCGGCTGCAGATCGGTGCCTGGTAAAGTCAAAGAATTCAGCACCACAAACGCAGGCAAGTTTTCGTTCATGCTGCCCAAGCCGTAAGCAAGCCAGGATCCGAGTGAGGGTTTGCCCGGATTCATATTTCCCGTATTCATCAACAGGATGGCCGGCTCATGATTGATCGCATCCGTCTGCATCGTGTGGATCAGCGTGATGTCGTCCACCAGTTTTCCGGTCCATGGGAGGAGATCGCTCACGTACACGCCGGATTTGCCTTTCCGCGAGAAGCCCCAGTGGGAAGGCGCAATCGGGAATCGGGCCTGCCCAGAGGTCATTCCGGTTAGTGCCTGGTTTCCGCGAACAGAATCAGGCAGATCCTTGTCGAAAAGATTGGTAAGGCCCGGCTTGTAATCCCATAAATCCATCTGCGAAGGTGCGCCGGACATGAACAAATAGATGGCGCGCTTCGCCTTCGGTACAAAATCCGGCAACCGGTGCGCTCCGGCTCCAGCACCAATGGATTCGGAAGCGGAAGCACAAGCGGTTAGTGAATTTCCAAGAACAGTCGCAAGCCCCGCCCATCCCAGCACTTTTCCCACGCGTCCCAGGAAATGCCTCCGTGTTGCCAGACGCTTCCATTCCTCGCGTAAACCGGACGGCAGTGGCAAATCATAGACCGTCGGCCCTTCGCCGCCGTGGTCGCAGCATCCGCCGTGAATCGGCAGGTCCCGGTTTTGTTCCATTGGTTTCGTTTCTTTCATTTGTTCACGACGGCATCCAAATTCATCGCTGCGCTCGCAACCAGCATCCAGGCGGCCAGCTCGTTCGGAGGCAAAGCTGTGTCGTGCTTGCTCTCTCCCACAGCCAGAAGTTTTTCAGCAGCGCCCTGATCTTGGCTGTAGGCGGATTCGAACTTGGCCAAAGCTTGTTCCAGAACCGCCTTTTCTTTGGGTGCCCAAGGTCGCGCCAGGAGAAGCTCGCCAAGCGTGTCAAATCGCGCATCTGCAATCGGCGACTCATGAATGACACGTTCTGCCAGGCGACGCGAGGCTTCGAGCCATTGCGGATCATTCATCAACACCAGCGCCTGCAGTGGCGTATCCGTCCGCTGGCGCCGCGTGCACGCCGCATCCCGAACTGGAACATCCAGAGCATCCATGTTGGGCATGGTCGCCATACGTTTCCAGAAAGTGTACAAGCTGCGCCGATACAACGCGTCCCCATGATCTTGCACATATTCTTTGGTGTCGCTGACCTGGTGGCTGCCCGCTTCCCACACTCCCGGCGGCTGGTAAGGCCTCACGCTTGGTCCTCCAATTTTCTCAACTAACAACCCGCTCGCAGCCAACGCGGTGTCGCGGAGCATTTCTCCGTCCATTCGAAATCGAGGTCCGCGCGCCAGCAATCGGTTATTCGGGTCTTTGTCAATCAACTGAGGGGTCGCCCGGGCCGATTGCCTGTAAGTCGCCGAGAGGACAATCTGCTTGTAAAAGCGCTTCACGTCCCAGTCGTGTTCGCAGAAATCAACGGCTAGCCAATCCAAGAGTTCGGGATGGCTTGGCCGCGCACCCATGACACCAAAATCCTCGGTCGTCTCTACCAATCCTGCCCCAAAAATCTCTGACCACATGCGATTCACGGTCACTCGGGCGGTGAGAGGATTGGAAGGGCTAACGGTCCACTGGGCAAGCGTCAAACGATCGAGTGAAGCTCCCGCCGACAAGCCAGGCAGGAAATGCGGCACGCCCGGGCGCACGCGTTCCGCACGTGCGCTGAACAGGCCCCGAGTAAGAACGTCTGCATAAGCCAAGGTTGGCGCTTCCTCGCTGACGAGCTCGATGTCTCCGCCCTTGGCGAGCCGGTCAAGTTCCCGGTTCAAGGGGTAAATCTGGCTTTTGAGTGTGCGCGCCGGCTCGTCAATTTCCTTGAAGTAATATTCACTGACCGCGTGCAGTTCGTCTTCGGACCATGCCGAAATGGGCTTGCGCACAACTTCTGCGACATAGTCCGCATAAGGCAAGCGCGACGCCTCGAGAGCAGAAAGTTCTCGCTCATAAAAGCGAAAATCCTGGAACCCGGATTGCCGAAGGGGATTGCTGTCCGGATGAGTGCGGCCGAATTCGAATGGAGCGGTCGTGCTCGCGGTATCTTTCAGTCCGTCTTTTACGATCGTCAAATACTGTGGCACGCCATCGATATAAAGGCTCATACCAGCGGCCCTGCCAGAACCGTCGTAGGTTGCCAATAGGTGGTTCCACCTTCCGACCTCCAAAACTCGGTCGGTGGTTTCTACTTGAATCGCTTCGTCCGGTAGCTTGTGGGCGAATACAAACGTCAGTCTCCCTTTATTCGAAATGAGCTGCCATCCGCGGGCGTCCTGATTCGCGTCCGCGCGAGAGAGAATCACGCCGTCTGGCAAATCGTCGTTCTTCGGTTCATTCGGGCGCAAATGCGGCCGCAACCACGTAGCCACGCTGAAGGGTTTCGCGCCGTCCTCATCTCCGACCGCCGGAAACTCTAGATACGTACCGGTCTCCATGCGCATGAACGGCCAGAAGAACGTCCCTTCCCCCCAGACCACCGGCGCCCCCGTTGCTGTAACAAATTTTCGCCGCACTTCTGTCGAGGAATCCTCGAACACGTCTCCCTTCTGTTCGTCGAAGCGGAGTCGCACCACCAAGCCCTCCGAACTCACGCCATGCGGGCCACGAATCGGCCGTGCCAGCCAGTTTGTAATCAGGTCCCGAGCGCGGGCGCGCCGGTCGCTAATCTGTCGTTCGATCGCAGTTATTTTCCCCAGGGTCTCCTCATAGGCAACGCGATTTTCGGGCTTGGGCACAATCAAAGTCGGAGGCCAGTCGTTGCGGTCATCGTTGAAGGGCTTCTCGGCCAGATTGTTAAAGAATGCGGTTAGCCGGTAAAAATCCTTTTGTGTTATCGGATCGAACTTGTGATCGTGACAATTTGCACATCCCACGGTCAGCCCCATAAAAGCGGCGCCATAGGCTTCGGTCCGTTCGCGCTTGTTGTTCACGCGAAGTTCTTCCGTAAGGGTGCCGCCCTCGCCGCTACTGATTCCAGCGCGCACGTAGGCGGAGGCCATGAGGGAGTCCAGCGTTTTATCCGGCAGCATGTCTCCGGCGAGTTGCTCGCGGACAAACTGGTCAAAATGCTTGTTTTGGTTGTAGGCCTTGATTACGTAGTCGCGATAGGGCCAGATGTTGCGGAAATTGTCGATGTGCAGACCGTGGGTATCGCCGTAACGCGCCACGTCCAGCCAATAATGGGCGCGATGCTCGCCGTAGCGTGGGCTCGCCAGTAGACGATCGACTACTTTCTCGTACGCATCGGGTGATACGTCGGCAACGTAAGCTTCCACTTCTTGCGGAGTTGGCGGAAGACCCGTCAAGTCATAAGTTACGCGCCGGATCAGCGAGCGGCGATCTGCTTCTGGCGATGGAGCGAGACCCTCTTTTTCCAAACGAGACAGGATGAAAGGGTCTATCGCAGTGCGCGCCCAGTCCCGGTGCTTTACCTCGGGAATGGCTTGCGGTTTTGGAGCAAGAAACGCCCAGTGCTCTTCATAAACGGCGCCTTGTCGCACCCATTCCCGCAACAGCTTAATTTGCTCCGGCTTCAGGGACTTGTGCGCCTCGGGAGGCGGCATGCGGTCCTTGGGATTTTTCGCTTCGATCTTCTGCACCAAAGGGCTTTTTTCCGGCTGTCCGGGAAGGATCGCGGGCCCGCTCTTGTCGTGTGGAGCATAGGCAAACTCCGCGCGGTCCAGTCGGAGCTTGGCTTTTCGTGCACCTGGGTCCGGGCCATGGCACGCATAACAGTTCTCCGAGAGTATGGGCTGAATGGTTTGATTGAAGGACAGCCTCTTCGAAGGAACCAACACCTTAGAGGCAGGATTTGATTGCGCACTTAGCGTGCTGGGGAAACCCGCCAAACTCGCACAAACGAGAAACACGGCACCCGGCCAACCGCATCCTGATATTCGCGGCACCCGGCTGTACCACATCGCGAGTGAGCACTCCGTTCGCAGCACTTGGGCAGTTAACTTGATTCGATGAATGGCCAGCTTACTCCTAGCTCCTGCGCAAAAGCGACTGCTTTCTGCACACGACTATGTTATGGAAAAAAGAGCCGCAAGTTTGGTAGCGTTTCCAGACGTAGCATCCAAACTTCATCGTAGGCAAAAATTGGAGAGATCATGAAACACGCTAACGCCACCATGCAGGTCTTTCGAAGATTGCCGGCAACGGCAATCTTCGCGCTCGCGCCCGCGTTGCTTGTAGCTCAAACTACAACTGAGATTACGCTTCCCGGCACACGCGTCTTTCCGGAGAGCATCACGTCCACCAACGACGGAACCTTGATCATCGGAAGCTTGGGACACGGCAATGTGCTACGCATCGCTCCCGGCAAAACGATGGCGGAAGAGTGGATAAAACCTGGCACAAACGGCTTGAACTCTGTCCTTGGGGTCTATGCCGACGAGAAGAGCAATCTGCTCTGGGTATGTTCAAACAAATTTGGCAAAACCGGTGAGGCTACTTCCGTCAAGACTTTCGATTTGAAGAGCGGCGCGCCGAAGAATACCTATGCATTGCCTGGCGACGACCCTCTCTGCAACGACATCACCGTTGCAGCTGACGGCACGGCATACGTAACCGATACGAATCTCGCTAGCGTCTTAATGCTGAAGCCCGGCGCGAACTCTCTGGAGATTGCCGCCAAGGATCCTCTTCTGGCTGGTGCCGATGGCGTGGCCTTCGGCGATAAGTCCACGCTTTATGTGAACAGCGTCACCGTCAACAAACTGGTGCGTCTTGAGATCGGGCTGGATGGTAAGGCGAAGAACCTTACCGAGCTAAAACTGCCGCGGCCCCTCGAGCGTCCCGATGGCATGCGCACAATTGGCAAACAGCGATTGTTGATGGCCGAGAATTCCGGAAAGATGTCCGTCGTTACATTCGAGGGTCCGGAAATGCAAACCGTCGTCCTTCAAACACTCAAAGAAGGTTTGGAAGCCACGCCCGCCGTGACCGCCACACAGGGCATGGCTTGGATTGTCGAGGGAAAGTTGAACTATATGAACGACGGTCCCAAGAAAGATAAAGACCCGGGTACTTTCAAGATGTACGCTGTGCCCCTTCCGAAGCAGTAACGGATATCTGGGCCTCTACGGTTGGCACGCCAAATGACATCTTGATATTCGCGGTCCCGGCTGTACCACATCGCGAGGCATCGTTCGCAGCACTTAGGCAGGTCCCTACACAGATACAGCGATTTTGGATATTGGGCGCACGCAGCCACACAATCCGACGACCTGTGATGCTTGCGGCGGACCAGAAAGAAAACCGGGAATGAAAAGCGACAAAGGTTAGTTTAGCGGCTGCACGCTAGCGCGTTTCACCACTGGCGACTTTCTCTGGCGCTCCGCAAAGGCCACAGCTCTTGCTTCGTCGGTGTAAACCCGCATGAAAGTTTCACCGTCGCCGTACTTGATTGTTACGGCAAAATGCTGGTGTTTGCGGCGCTTGTCGCCGAGCCGAATCGTTTTTGCCATGACTCCTCCCAACAACATAAGTGAGATACGAACTGGAAGGGACAATAATGTCCGAGCGTGACGCTATGCGAACCTGCTGATCGAACAACAGTGGAACTCAGCCTAGCTGGCTGCATTCTTGGGGTAGTTATATTCATCCGTTCATACAACTGTATGTATGCTTTCTTTTATACTCTATGTTATGTATACATAGTACCTAACGGCCTCCCCACTCTACGAAAACCAATTCTTTTTTGTCTGTTCAATTTTGGACATCCCTTCGGGACTCGGTTTCGGGTAAAATCTGGACAAGTTTTCGGCATCGGGCGTGGACAAGGCAGAAATTGGGAAGGGTGAATGTCTAGAAAGAAATCCGCGGTGAAACGCCCCTTTAACATCGGTGAGTATCTAACGACATCGGGTGTAAAGAAGACCCTGAGCCACTACCGTAAAAATCAGGTCATCTTTTCCCAAGGGGAAAAATCTCAATCTGTGTTCTATTTGGAGAGCGGCAGCGTGAAGGTTTCCGTAACTTCTTCCGCTGGCAAAGATGCCGTAATCGCGCTTTTGCAACCTGGGGATTTCTTTGGCGAGGGATGCATCGCGGGCCAGACATTGCGAGTCTCAACGGCGACCGCTTTAGAACGCTCGACGGCACTGAAAATCGAAAAGGAAGAAATGTTCCGCGTGATTCACGAAGAGGGAGAACTGGCCGACCGATTTATCGCGCACATGCTGAAGCGTAATGTGCGCATTGAAGAAGACTTGGTTGACCAGCTTTTCAATTCCAGCGAGAAACGACTGGCGCGAGTGCTGCTGCTGGTGGCGAGATACGGAAATGATGCCACCCCGCTCAAAGTGGTGGCATCGATTTCACAGGAAACGTTGGCGGAAATGGTGGGCACTACGCGCGGGCGGGTCAACTACTTCATGAACAAATTCCGGAAATTAGGCTTCATAAAGTACAACGGCGGAATTCATATTAACGATTCCCTACTGAAGGTTGTTCTTCGCGATTAAGGCTGTTCTTCCCGATCGGCTTCGCCGAATACGTCGTGAAGATTGCGCTTCAACAAAGTCGAAATTCTGTTGGACATATCTCTGCTCTACAGAATTGCCGCTGCCTCTTCAAATTCGAGGCGCGGACTTCGCGGAAACAACTTTGCTGTATCCCCATATCCCAGATTGCAAATCAAATTAACCTTCCACTTGCCATCTGAGAAGAATTCCGCATTCACCTTACTCGAGTCGAAGCCGGACATCGGACCACAATCGAGTCCCAAAGCGCGAGCGGCCAGAATGAAGTACGCGGCCTGGAGTGAAGAGTTGCGGAATGCAGTCTCGTCGATCAATGGCTGATTGCCGACGAAGAACGAGCGCATGTCCGCATGCGGAAAGAGCTTTGGCAGCTTTTCGTGAAACTCGGTGTCCCACGCAATGAGTACCGTCACCGGGGCGGCCATTGTCTTTTCGACGTTCAGGGGCATCAGTGCAGGCTTGAGCCGTGCTTTCGCTACCGGCGTCGTAAGAAAAAGAAATCTCGCGGGGGAAGCGTTGGCGCTTGTCGGTCCGAGACGGGCAAGTTCGTAAGCCTCGCGCAGCAAGCCGGCAGGCACAGGTTCGGAGCGCCAGGCCGAATGAGTCCTGGCCTCGCGGAACAGTTGGTCGAGAGCTTCGTCGGAAATCGGTGCTCCTACGGCATTGGCATTTCTTGTTTCAGATGGCTTTTTCATAGAGTTCTCCTTCTATTAGATTCCCTTCTGTAATCGACTGAGTATCTTTCTCCTGCGCTCAGGCCCGCGGCTGCAGGCGCGACTGGAACAACCCGGAAAAGGCTGATCGCACGTCAACGAAGACCCCGACCCACAGTACAGCCACAAACAGTGCCAGAGGCAAACCACCAGGGGCCATTAAAATGTGGAAGCAAAGTATGTTGAAAATGACGGCCGCCAAAATCGTCAGCGCCAGCGGCACATAGCGATTCGCAAGCAGTAAAACCGCGGGCACGAGTTGCATTACAAAAATCGCCACGTAATAGCGGGACACGAAGAGGGCGCCGAAGAACTGCCCCGCGACGCCCGCAGGCGGCTGCATGGGTATAAAGTGGAGGAACCCGTTGAGCCCGAACGTCAAAAAGATCAAACCGAGCAAGTATCGCGCAATGGTGGAAGCAACCTTCATCCGTATCTCCTGTCCCGGTATTCCGTTCCGGGCATGGTTGTATTGATGCAGGGTATATTGATATAGATACATCGTGTGGACAACTAAAAAGAAAGCAGCCACTATTTAGCGGTATGCCTAAAAGACCTGCCGATCCCGTCCATTGCTGGCTGGTATGGAAGAAGGCTCACGAGGCCGCCTCCGACTATCTAATTAGAGGAATCGCTCAAACGGGCATCTCGGACACAGACTTTCGTGTCCTGGAAGTGCTTCTGCATAAAGGACCTCTGCCCGTGAACACCATCGGTCCGAAGGTCCATCTAACCCCTGGTTCTATTAGCGTTGCAGTGGATCGACTGCTTGAAAGAGGTTTGGTCAGCCGTGCCGAAAGCCCGGGCGATCGAAGAGTGCGGGTGGTTGCGTTGACCAAGGCTGGCAAGGATCTGATTGTCCCAATATTCCGGAAACATGCCACAGAAATCGCGAAAATGTTTTCCAATGCGAGCCTGAAAGAACTCCAAATCCTCGAAGCCCTCCTTAAGAAGGCCGGTAAACGTGCTGAAGCACTCATTGCGGAAAGGAAGGCTTCGCAGCCGTAAATGAAAGGACAAACGGGCGGGACAGATGGCGAGCCCAATCAGCGCGATTCACGACGCCCTCCGAGCCGACCTGGGCACGACCTACTCAACGTCTCATCGTCTCTCCCCTCATGGCCGGACTGCTCTACGGCGTGTCGCCTACCGATCGACCCACCCTTCGCCGGCGTCACCCTTGTACTCACAGCTGTCGCGCTTGCCGCCAGTTATATTCACATCCACAAACACGGACGTGAATCCGTAGTAGCCCTTTTTATCGGCTACTCCGGCCTTTTCGCTGACATCCGTGAACGTTCCGTCCCCATTGTTGTGAAACAGGTGATCGCCCTCGCCCGGCAATCCGTGCGGTCCGCACATCACCCGCGAAACTGGCAAAAGTTCACCGCGTGCGCCGCGGTATTCGCCTCGGCGGCAGATGTTCCATGTCCCAGTGAATGTATCCGGGCACAAAAAGGTCCAGCTTGCCGTCCCCGTCGTAATCCCCAAACGTCGCGCCTGTCGACCAGTTTCCCAACGTTACTCCCGCTTTCTCCGCTAGGTCCGCAAACGTCCCGTCGTGATTGTTGTGATAGAGCCGGTTCTTACGTGTACCCCAGAAAGTCGGGTCGGCTCCTGCATTGTCGGTTTCGGGGCCTGCTCAGCGTTCACTCACGTTACGGCCTGCACGCTCGCCAAGTCGCCTAGCAACTCTCTGCACCAGACGCTTCAGCAGTTTCGTTGCCTCCACTGCTGCTCTGATTGCTACCGGGTGGAGCGAACCAGTTCCCGGGAGTTGAGAACGTGTTAGCACTTGGGTGGCCAGATCCGTCTTAAGCACCAAGGAGGTCCCATGCGCCCGATTGCACGGTATCCTCATATTTCTTGCAGCCACCGGTATCGCTCACGAAGCGACATCCTGTTCCGCCCGGAGCACTGTTCTCGCGAATGCGTCGCCCGCAGGTTCAGTGAGCCCCGGAGCGCCCATGCTTGAACCGCGTTCGGGCCACACCGCGACGCTTTTGCAAGACGGCAAAGTCCTCATCGCCGGGGGAATGCGCCGCAATCAGGATTTCTATAGTTCCGCCGAACTGTATGATCCTGCTTCGGGTAAGTTTCAGGTAACTGACGCGATGACCATTCCGCGCGTCGGACACGCAGCGGTTTTGCTTCGCTCAGGTAGGGTGCTGGTTGTCGGAGGGTGGGTGGGCCACGGCTGCACGGATGCCGCCGAACTCTACGATCCCGCGACCGGTAGGTTTACGGCACTGTCGAGAATGACCGCCAAACGCGGACAGCCGAGCGCTACGTTGCTCGGTAGCGGCGATGTGCTCATCACCGGCGGTGCAGACCACGACACTCCAGGCCGGAGTCGCATCCGCCGAAATCTCCCGCGCAGCCACCTCCAAATTCGAGCCTGTGGGTCCGATGCACACTGCGCGCATCTCGCAGACTGCGACGGTGCTGAACGATGGTCGCGTGCTGATCGTAGGCGGGCGCGGCGACACGGTCACTGCCAGTGCCGAGATTTATGACCCCGCCACGAAACAATTCGTGACTGGCGGCCTGCTAACTGCTCGCTATAAGCATTCCGCGGGACTGCTTCTTGACGGACGGGTACTCATCGCCGGCGGGTCCGACGATCGAGATTGGCAAGGAAAGATGAATAGCGCTGAAATCTATGATCCCCGAACGGGGAAGTTTAGCGCCACATCTCCTTTGAACGAGAGCCGTTTCAAGCTTCCCGAGGAAGCGGCACTACTGGTTTCGGGACAAATACTGGTCGCCGGGGGAAGCAAAAAGGTTGAGGTGTACGATCCAGCTAGCGAACAATTTCTGATTGCCGCGGGGCAAATGATAGACGCGCGCCACTTTATGACCGAAAGTAAGCTAAAAGACGGCACTGTCCTGCTAGCCGGTGGCTATCCCAACAACGACCAGGGCACCGCAGAGACTTGGATCTATCATCCCTAGCGACCGAGCGAATCCAGCGCCACGCGTGAACTTACTGGAAGTCGCTAGCTTCCAAAGCAGTCGAAGAAATAAGTAATCCCGCCAATCATCCGCCCAGTGCCTGGTTAATGTAGAAATCTTTGAGTACGAACATGTCCGATAATCCGGCACGACTAACCGGGAGTTACGAGCGAGGGCTGCCTCTTCGAGGTCGGTGGACACAGTGAAATTCCTTTTGCATCGCCCACGGATTCTCCACTTACACGCTCTGCAAATCCCGTACATAGGCCGAGAGCTTGTTCAATTTCAGGCTTGCTGGATTCTTCCGCAATATCTCGAAGTGCTTCTGCCAGCTTCATCAGATGACTCATTGCGCCCCTTGACTGAACCCGCGACATACCAGACCCGTTGCCGTGGATCAGTCTAGACTGTCAAAAACTACCTGACCGCCCAAAATTGCACACACTCCGGCATGAGGTCATGGTGTCCAAGCTCCTGATGGGCGTGATCGATAATGTTGCGATCTGTCCGATTGCGTTCAACGCCTGTGAGTCTTCGCCAAAGTGAAGCGAATCAAAGCCTCGACTCTACACACGTGGAATCTAAGATAATTTCCTAGCGTCCAATTGCCAGGACCGGCGTCCATCTGCGTCCAGCGGCCGGGCTGAGACGTTGGGACCAATTTATTTCGTTGGGACCATCTTGGGACCAAAGACCCCTGTTTTATGGGCCTTTTCAGTGGGGTTAGCGGCGTAAGGACAATAGAATCATCGTGAGTTATGGAGCGGGCGATGGGAATCGAACCCACGTCCGAAGCTTGGGAAGCTTGGAATAAGCAGGCAAAAACGCATGAATTGGCGGCAATTTAGCGTTTTTCGAAGTTCTTAGATGGATTCCAATTGGAGCAGCTGAGACTCACTCAAAAAGCTGTGGTGGACAAGATGGCATAGGTTCTCGCTGGACCGTCTTCGGTCGGTACTTCCATGACCGAGCAGACAGAACACAAGCCGCAGTAAACACAGCAGCTACCAAGAAACTTCTAAGACCGAGCACGATGCCCTGTTGACGTGACATCGTTAGCTTCCACCAAACCTCGGGGTCGCTGTAATCGGCAACCATAAGAGAGATAGCACGGCCACCGAGAACTGCCACTGCGATACACGGAAGTAAGACCAGAGTTAGGAACAGCATGCGTTGGGCAAATTTCGTTTGGTCCATTCCAATCCAAGGAACATCCCAGCCGGGGTCCTCCGCGCCTAATTTCCCGCTCAATTGCTTGAGAAATAGGAGCAGATAAATTTGGATGCCAAGGACTACGATGCTGCCCCACGCCGCCAGCTGGGCAATCGGTATTTTTAGTCCTAGAACTTCGAAAACATCAACATCTCTTGTAGCCTCAGAATCAACAATCTTCGATATATCTTCCAATTCGAGGCTACCCAAGTCTCGCGCTGCTAGAGTCAAGTCAGAGAAAGAACGATTGAAATCCCCTCTCCGCCAATTCTTGAAAAACACGACTAGGCTTGTTTGGTCCATCCGCGATTCCCCGAAGCCTGTGACAACAATTCCGAATGTTTCAGACTTGTTGGCGACTGACGTAGGAAATGAACCCTGATAATCAGCTTTGGTTACCATAGAAAACTTGCCGAACTTTAGAGGTATCGAGGGCCTATCAGTCGAGGAGGTACAATTTTCTTTCTTCTGAGGGTCAGTTCCAAATATACTCAATTCGCTGGACGTGCGCCCCTCTATATCGGATTTTACATCCCCTTCGATAGAAACTGGATACCACATCGCCAACCGACTGGACAACGCGTTCCACCACAGCTCAAACTCATCCAATGAAGAGACGGAAAGTTCCTTAGCATGTACGAGTCCGGTTTCGTCAGCCACTTCAAAATAATTCTGCTCGGGTAATATAAGACAAAAGTCAGAATAGTTACGCTCCTGCAAACTACCTCGGCGGAGAGTTGCTTCGAGACTTCTCTGCCCATGCCACACCCATACGTCGCTCCGTTCTTCTTCCTCTTTCCGTGGAGAGTATCGAATTCCGGGAATGAACCTATAACTTCCATGTTCCATAATCCATTGTGGGGACCAAAGCCTTCTCAATTCCAATATTTGGTGAATTTCTCTTGACGCCTTTGACGGATTGTACGATTTGGAAGAAGCAACGATGATGATTATGGCGACGGACACCGCCACAAGGGTCAAATGAACCGTTCTCAGGTGCTCGACATAATCCTTAGACCAGTGAACGGGTTGCAAAGCCGGATTTGAGCGGATGGGCATCTGGGTGCATCAGCTTACAAGGTATGGACAAATGAATTCAACGACCGCCGCTAAAGAGCGCGTTGACACAACCCAACCTTAGTTCTAGACTCGGAGCAGGTCAGTGGAAGCTGACCGCTGGATTCCGGTGGAAGCCGGGAAGTAGTCGCAGCCGCACTTGTCCGGTGCCGTGCTCGCTCACCATTACTTTCCCACCTAATTTTCACAAGAATCCTGCATCTCACTGCGCTTGACGGCGTGGAGGTTGTATGGCGTCAGAATCACAAGTTGAAAAGATTCAGAAACACTTTCAAGTCCTTTCCGGCATCTCGTCTTCGCTCAACACCGCTTCCGATGAGCTTACGCAGGCTGTCGGACTCCTCGACGAAGCCTTGAAAAAGCTGAATATTGGATTGAGCGTGTGGGTGATATCCCGCAGCCGAGGCAATGACGACTACCCCGAATATTACGACTTGGACCAAATCGGTTATTGCAAGGTCAACGGTAGTTGGGGCATCGCGATTCAGCACATTTGGGGCGATGAAACCAGAGATCACCACAACTCGGAAGGCCCTTGGCTTTTCAACGATGCCTCAAGAGAGATGCGCATTCAGGCCGTAGACAAGTTGCCGGAATTGATTGAAGAACTCAGTAGAGTAGCAATCGAGACTCAAAAGAAGATACAGGAAAAGACTAAGCAAGTCAGAGATTTGGCGGAGGCGATTCGGGGAGAGTCGGCTAAAAGAAAGGTCGTCGCAAAAGGTGTTTCACACGAACAAGTCGAGACCATCATTTCGACGGTGAATCGCCAGCAGAAATTTCTCGGAGAGATTCTTCAGCAGGCAAGTTGTTGGGAGCGGGACGCCGACACGTTGCGCGTTTATTTTTCATCTGAAAAGCGCGCTTTCGGAGAAATGCTTCAAGGTAAAGATTCGCTGCTCAAATTCCACAATGTGGTCCAACAGGTTTTAGGTGCTTCGGTTCAAATCGGCGTGCAGACAGAGCAGCAACTCGTCCCGACGCCTCAACGGGCCAGCAAGGTGCAAAAGTGAGCGCCCTCGCAGTTGTGACGACGCTCGACCCCGAAGCGCTGATTGTTAAGGGCGGCGTTTTGGCACTGGCTGCAATGTCGGTAATTCGTTTGGTCTGGTCAGATTTTAGCCGCATGAGAGCCGACTTCCGGCGAAAACGGAAGCACCGCAGACCGGACGCAGGTGCAATAAGGTGAGCGAGATTCCTTCATTTCTATCGCATCTCAAAACCTACGGCGAGTACCCAGTCCCGTTCGTTCAAATGTGGATTGACGGCAAGCCAGACTTCCGAGTCATCGACCCCGAGCGCTCCGAGGAGTGTGTGAATGATAAGTTGTGCGCGATTTGCAGGCGGGAGTCTGGGCGAATATTGCTATTTTATTGGCGGAGGGTTGTGCAAACAGAACCACTTATTCGCTGACGCTCCGATGCACGAGCAATGCGCTGAGTTTGCCTCGAAGACCTGCCCGTTCGTATCGGGGCGCAAGGATGAATACTCCGGTCGGCCCGTTGACGAGACAGTGATAAAGGTTAATAAGATGGCGTCGAGCGTTCGACCGGGGAAAATGTTCATCTTCAAAACTCGAACCAAGAAAGTCCGGTACGTCTTGGTCAACGAAAATAAGTTCATTCGAGCTGGCTCGTGGGCAAGGATTACCGAGATTTAATCCAAACATTGAAACTCATGCCTTCTTAGTTGTTAGGGACCGTTGGGTGTTAGAGCACCGGGCGGTCCCGCTATGCTGTTCTACTACTGCTTCGCATCCTTCCTATGGGCTTCCGAGTGGCCTATCGGGTCCTTCAAAGTAAGCGCCATCCGGAGGCCGGGTTGACGAAAAGGAATTTCACTATGCTTGTCCAGAGCCGTGGAGGCTTTGTATCATCTCGCGCATGAGCTGAATGCCATTTTCATTGCAAAAGTGCCCTTT
>Ga0181531_10000107_pt1 | contig 63591 bp, 61 predicted proteins | sample PEATcosm2014_Bin_38_FD_119743 | JGI IMG/M metagenome (GOLD analysis project Ga0181531, IMG submission 119743) | Peatland microbial communities from MTU Mesocosm Facility, Houghton, MI, USA - PEATcosm2014_Bin11_10_metaG | ecosystem: Environmental > Terrestrial > Soil > Wetlands > Peat | place... | reverse complement strand
CGGGTTTGAGCCCACGGGTGCCGGCCTCGGGTGGTTGGAGGGAAGGCTAGCATTGCTGAGGCGGGCTTGCCAGCAGAACGACGAGAAAATAGGGTGGGAGGATTTCGGCTACGGCGATGAGGGCCGGGGCCTCCTGCCGCCTACTTTCCTCATGAGTGTTCATTCTAAACGGAGTTAAAGTCCCTTGTTTTGATACAGATTTACAAGTGTTCATTCTAAAGGTAGTTAGCGGTGTGTCGAGAGAAGCGCGGAGTAAAAGAAAAGGCGGCAGATTGGCTGCCGCCTTAGTGCGCTTGGCGCAATTACCCAAGTGCAAGCATAGAAAATTTTGCGACTAAGTCAGGAGAAATCGGCGCGAGGCAATGGGTAAATTTGAAACACAGCTTCCTTACAATGATCGGCCAGCGGCGTAGGCGGCCACTTCATTCGGCTGGGCCGGCAAAGAGAATGAGATTTCCGTCGGGATCCACAGTGATGAAGGTTCTGGCACCCCAAGGTTCTTTCTTTAATGTCTGGTGAAAGCGCACGCCAGCGGCCTGGTAGCTCAAGTAGAGCTGTTTGATCTCGTCTAGTGTAGCGACCGTGAGTGAAGCGGAGAGCAGATGCTCACGTTCCCGAATATCGCCAGCGAACACGGCTTCGCCAACCACCCTTAGATTGAGACGCGCATGGTCGCGCGTGACCTGCCCGTAGAACGGCGGCTCGCCATAGACGAAGGCGACCTCGAAGCCGAGCTTATGAGTATAGAAATCGCACGATGCTTTGATGTCGCCAACGAACAATTGTGCTTCGGTTGAATTGAGAATGGGGTGTGCTGCAGACGGTCCGGCTTTGTGGGTCATGCCGTGGGCTCCTGATTTGAGCGCCTGCCATCCTTCGAAACCTCTCTCGCGGGCCACGAGCTCTTGCGCGTCGGCGAGTTTGAAGTTTGCATCCAGCACTTGCGAATCGCTGAGGTGGCAAAACCGGGGCAAGCCTGCCTTGATTCTGGCTGCGACCGGATAATACCGTTCGCGGTGCCAACGTAAATATTGTTTGGCTTGCTTCTTGAGGTTTTCGAGGTTCGGCATAGGCGCAAAGAATCTACACGTCGTAGGTGGGCGTTGCCCTTTCGATTTGCACCGATGCGCCCTACGCAGCCATGAAAATGGTGCCTCCGCCAATAAGGAGTTGTCAACTCTTGCTCTGATGGCTGCTCCGGCCTTCACTTGGGAGCGCTACAAAAGCGGGAGCAAGGCCCCCGCACATCGCATAGTTTTTTGAGGGGTTACAGTTTTGGTGGGGAATTGTCGCCTATCAGAGTAGGAGGAAGTTCACCATGAAACGAACAAGTCAGGCATGCGACCTGGTCCTGTGGCTGGGATCACTAATCGGAAGGCAAGAGAGTGAGAGTGGGAAAGGTTTCCCTGCGACCGCGGAGCGGGCCATCTCAAAAAGCATGGGCTATTCCCGTTGGGCGATTACGGCGGTGCTGGGGTTGCTTATGGCGGCAAGCAGCTTTGGGCAGGTAAAGGGGCTGTACAGTTATACGGCCGGTCAGGCGATGCTCCCGGCGGTGGCGACAACCGCGTCCAGCAGCCGGAGCTCGTATATCGTAACGATGAGCATGGCTGGGCCAGGCGAAACGATGGAACTGAGAGCGTGGAATGATGCGGGAGGTTATCTTGTGCGCATTGGGACGGCTAACTGGACTCCAGGAACTGGACCAAGCGCCTTCGCTTATGCGATTGCCACCCTGGATGCGAACCGCGTGGTGGCCGCGTATGCGGATGAGTCGAGTAACTTGTATGTCGGAGTCTGGATGGTGGGAGCGACGAACCCTTCGCCGTTCTATCTACAAGGGATGGGCAGCACGACAGCGTCTGGAAGCCTGGGACCGGCCTACGGTGCCGGCCTCGCCATAACGGCGCTCAGCGCGACGGAAGTGGTAACCGCAGCGGTAGATCCCGCCGGCAACCTTCGCGTGCAAACCTGGGCGATCGATGCGTACGGAGACGTCGCACTGCAAAACACAGAAGTTGGAGGAGGAATCCTGAACGTCTTCATGACGGCCATAAACTCGACGCAAGTGGCCACCGCTGTGGACTCAAACGACGGAGACAGTGTGATTCGGGTTTGGCAAATCGGCGCCGGAGGAGCTATCACGAAGCAGGGTGACTACAGCCTCACGGGCGCGAATAACATCACCACAGGGATTGCCCTTGCGCCTCTGGGTGGCCTCCTGGGCAACTATGAAGTGATGACCAGCTACGCGCACAATATTGTGAGCAAAGGAGTTCCGGTCGGCACCGAGCTTCAAGTGAGGAGCTGGGGCATCAGCAGCGCCGGGAACGTAACCATCGGGCAAACGGGAACGGATGCGAACGGCGCATTCGAATCCGCCATCGCGTGGACGCCGGGTCTAAATCCCGTTACCGTTTCGATGGAAAATACGTCCGGTGGTACCACGGAAAGCGCCGCGGAGGCATGGAAATACAATGCGACCTCCTGGTCTGTGTCCAGCTCCACCAACATTACAGAGGTGACGAACCCGGGTTCTATAACTCTGGTGAGCGAAGGGACCAGCGGAGGCGTCAACTACTACGTGGCCGCATTTCCAGACAGTTCAGGAAACCTGCGAGTCGAGGTGCTGTCGTACACACCTTAATGTCCAGCAAGCAGCAGAAACAGAGAGCCGGCTTCTTCCAACTCCCTCCTCGATGGCGAGGGGGAGTTGCCGTTTCAGGTTCAGCCAAAGACGAGCACTTGTTTCGTTCGCGTTTTTCTTTCGGCAACCTTTGTGTAGGCTTCGATAGCTTTTTCAAATGGATTGGCTTCGATTTGCGAAACACGCAGAAAGCCAGCCAGAAAAACTTCTCGCAAATGATTCATGATGGCGGCAATTTCGGGGCCTGTGAGCTTCTGTGTGTCTACTCCAATCAGATGAGATTGGTTGTGGTAAAAATCGGTCAAGTTCAGATGAACCTCGGCGGCCGGACCGGCCGAGTTCGTGATCGCGATCTGCCTTCCTCCCACCCGAAGCGAACGCAGGCAGGAATTAAATAGATTTCCCCCCACCGTATCGAGGACCATGTCCACCCCGTGGCCTCCGGTAGCTTGCCGCGCAGCGCTCGCCAGATCGGCTTCCTTGAGATTGACAAAGACATCTGCCTCGGGCGCGGCCTGAACGATGTCGGCTGCCACCACGGAGGCGCCTTTCCAGTGGGCAATCTGAATCGCGGCGCTACCTACGGCACCGGCGGCGCCGGTGATAAGAAGGCGCTCTCCTTTTTGCAGGTGCCCCACCTCAATCAGAGACTGCCAAGCCGTGATATAGGGCACGCCGACTGCCGCAGCCTGCTCGAGGCTGAGCGCTTCCGGCTTTTCCGACAGCCAGGAAGAAGGCAAGGTGACAAATTGAGCGTGCGCGCCGGGGCGGACAACTCCGAAGCCGGATCCTGTGCCCCACACCTGTTTGCCGGTCCATGCGCCGCCGGCCACCACGAGCCCGGCAAAGTCACGCCCTGGAGTCATCGGAAGCTTAGAATGAAAGCGCCCAGCGACTGTTGCGATGTCCGATGGATTGATGCTTGATGCCTTGACCTGCACCAGCACTTCATCGTCATGCAAAACAGGAAGCGGTAAGTCCTGAAAGCTAAGAACCGCAGGCGGGCCGAACTCTTGAAACCGAAGGGCTTTCATCGTTTTTGTGGACATTTTTATACCAGCGGTGAGCAATTCCAATTTGTTCGGCACACGAGCGCGCCTGGCATCCGGCGGAGGGCAAATTTTCCTCCTGTGTCATGTGGTTGTAAAGGGAGTTCTTCGATTGGTGGTGGTCAGTTTCCGGTTAATGCTGTCAATCGGGATTCAGGAGGTGAGTTGCCGACCACTCGACCTCAATCAGGAGGAATTTCACCAATCGCTTGGGTAACATGGAGAACATGCAAAGATTCTGTCGATTACCTGCTTGCAGTCTCCTGCTTGTGGCTTTCGCCAGCGTATGCGTTTCTCCGAATTTAGCGCAAAGGGTATCACTATCGAGCAAACCGGAACGTCCTAGTCCTTGGCTCGAAGTGGTGCAGGAATCGGCAATCGATCAACTCTTTTTTCGGCCCCCGGACTCTCCAGGATATGCAGTGGCCCTCATCAAAGATGGCGAGTTCGTCTTCGCCAAGGGGTACGGTCTCGCCAATCTTGATGACAATATTCCGATAACGCCCGAGACGTCCTTCCATCTCGCGTCGTTGTCCAAGCAATTCACCGCCGCGGCGGTGGCGCTTCTGGTTCTCGACCACAAGATCGCCCTTTCCGATCCGGTTGCGAAGTACCTGCCTCAGGTCTCAAAATACGGCGACGGCCTACGCATCGAACATCTGGTTTACATGACTAGCGGGCTTCACGAGTACACCGATGAGCCGCGAAAGAATGGCTCGCCGTGGATGACGTTTTACTATTTCACGCGCGATGAAGCTATTGCGGCGGCGCTGGAGCCGAAGCAGTTGGAATTCGCCCCTGGGACGAAGTGGGCCTACCGAAATATCAACTACATGATGCTGACGAAGATTGTTGAGGTCGTCAGTCACGAACCGTTCGCCGCATTCATGCAGGATCGGGTCTTTGGGCCTCTCGGGATGTCGCACAGCAAGATCAACGACGACAGCACTGAGATCATTCCGCATCGGGCAACAGGCTACGCTCTGCGTTCCGATCCGCGCGTTATTGAAGAACTCGAACAGGTGGGTATCGCGATCCATCCTGGTGACGGCTGGGTGCGATTGGTCCGAGTCGCTCCGCACTTCGGCGGTAGCGGTGTCTTTACGACACTCAACGATCTCCTGTTGTGGGATAGAAACTGGTACACAGGAACTCTGGCGGGGTCCCCGTTCGTTGAACTCATGGACAAACGAATGAAGTTCCAGCATGACAAGGACAACGACGCTCTCGGCCTAGTATGGCGCTCAACGTATGACCATCCCATGCTCGACTATACTGGCGGCGATACAGACACCTCGACGTATATGGCCCGCTTCCCGGAACAACGCTTCACGATCATATGTCTTTCGAACATGCCGCTCGGAGATGCGGAAGGCAAGGCACACGCAGTGCTAGATCTCCTCCACGGTTGGGGCAAGCTGTAGAGATCGCTCGCCGATTACGGGCAAACCGGACGTAACTCATGAGTCGAAGGTCAGCCAGAACTCGCACTGCTCTCCCGGCAATCGCGCCCGTTGAGACACTGCGAACTCACGACTTTCCAGCGTGGTCGCCATATTCCCAGTCATACGGTGCGCCAGTTTCGCCGAGTATGAACCTGACCAACTCGGAGAAGCCCGCTTCGGAGCGAACGTCGTTCGACAGGATGACCACGCAACGCTGCGTGGTCTCGATGCAGACCATGGTGTTTGCGGTCTGACCGTCGTGGCCACCTTTGTAGAAGCCGCGGCCCTGCGGGCCGTCGAAGACGACGACGCCTAACCCCGCGTACAAATCCATGCGCTGCTCACTCACCGGCAAGTCGGGGAGGAACGGGGGAAACTGATGGGCCGTGGTTATATGCAGCAGCGGCTTGATCATCTCGGCGCGTGATGCTTCACTCAGGCCATCGCCACGCACCAAGGCAGCGGCGAATTTCGGCAGGTCGGAAATCGTAGTGTCCATCGAGCCCGCCGCGCGCACTTTCTTGCGATGGTCATATTGCTGCGGCTGGCCCTGATCGTTCCAGCCATCGGCGAGATTGGCAGCGAAATCGTCACGCCACACCAGGCTTGTGCGAGTCATTCCCAGCCGGCTGAAATTGGTGTTGGTGAGGTCGCCGACATCGAGGCCCAACCCCTGGGTCTTGCGGCCGTGCTCGATAACAAATTGCAATAGGATGAAACCTTCGCCCGAATAGTTGTAGCGCGTGCCCGGTTCGCAATGGATGTGCAATTTTTGGTCGGGTTCGATGAACCAAAAGTTGCTGAAGCCAGTCGAATGGGTAAGGCACATACGCGGCGTGAGCTTTTCCCAACGCGAATCGCCGGCTAGATCCTTGTATGGCCCGTACTTGTCCGGAAAAATCGGATCGGGGCCATAACTCGGCAGTGGATTGTCGAGATCGTCTTTGAGGGGTGTATCGAGCTTGAGCTTGCCCTGATCAATCAGTTGCATCACCGTGTAAGCAAACACCGTTTTCGTTAGGGACGCGCCGTACATAACGGTGTCCGTGGTGAGCGGATCTCCCTTGGCGTTACGGAGGCCGTAGGCGTGGACGTAACCGACCTTGCCGTGATCGACGACCGCAACGGCCATGCCCTTGGCGTTGGTGTGCGACATGATCTTGCTGACTTCGGAGTCGATCGACGCGCCGCTGGGTATGGTTTGAGCGACAGCCCCGACGGGAAGGCAGAAGGCAGCAAAAAGCGGAGCGAAGAAAGGAAGAATTTTTTTCAGCATTGTCAAGGTGAGGTCCTTTTAGAACTGGATGCTGACTGATGTCCTTTTCGAAGAAAGCGTACGTTCCGAAACCTGATTAGAGTTACTCACAGGGTTCTAGCAAAAATCCGTCCGTTTCTGAACATTGGTAAAACTGAGGGCCGACCACGTAACTCATATCGCGCGCAAAATGCAATTTACAGAATTCTCTGGAATGTGACCAGCCCGGGATTTTAGTCCAGGATGAGAGTGAAGAGATTCTAAATCACAGCCATTGAGGTGCGGTGGGGATTGAAAGTGGGCAGATGGATGAGGAACGGATGGAGCGGGGAGAGAGGAGGCTAGAAAGGCTGGGGAGGCGGGTATTGGAATTTGTGTGGGTTAGCTTGCTCCGGAAACAGAGACTCCCAGCTTTTTGAGTTCGCCTTCGGCGATGCGGTCTTCATCGGTTTTGGGATAGCGGCGGATGACTTCGCGTAGTTCGCGGACTCCGGAGGTTTTTTGGCCGAGGGCGATCAAGGCCAGGCCTTTCTTCAGGCGAGCTGGAGCGAGCTTAAAACTCTTGGGGTAGCCAGTGAGCACTTTGTCGTATTCGGCGACGGCGTCCTGGTATTGCTTTTGGGCGTAGGCAATTTCGCCGAGATAGAATTGCGCGTTGGAGGCGAGATCGGTGTCGCTGTAATACTTCAGGTAGTCCAGGAATTCCTGGCGGGCGAGATCATATTTGCCGCTGGTAATGTCACGCAGGCCATTGGAATAGAGCATGTCGGCGGAGGGAGGCGGTCCGGCAGCAGCGCTGCCATCCGGGGAGGCAACGTTGTTGGACGGCTTGGGTGTGGTGCCCCCGGTCGGGGCAGAGGTCGTTCCGGAAGCAGGAGCTGAGCCGGAGACTTTGGAATCGATGCCCTGGACGGCGCTCTGGAGATCCACGAGTTGCTGGTTTAGTTTGCCGAGGCGCGATTTGATTTCTTCGAGATTGTCGGAGAGGCCCTGGACCTGGGTGGACATGGTGTCGAGGCGGGCGCCGGAGTTGGCTTGGACGTCCTGAACGGTCTTTTGTACGTTGGCCATGGTGCCGTTGAGCTTGCCGACGTTGTCGCTAGCCTGCTCGACCAGAGTTTTGAGGACGGTATGGTCCTTCAACATTTGATCGGACATGTCCTTTTGATTCTGGAGCAGCGTGGTGACATCACGCTGAAGGTCGAGAATTTCGCGGGCCACGGCCTCAGCTGGGCGCGGCCCGATAATGCTGCCGCCGATAGCACCGGCAAAAACAGCGGCGGCGAAAATGAAGATGTTGCGGATTTTCATGAACAAAACCTCCTCGGATGCTTCTACTGCGTGCCTCTACTCAATCAGATGCCAGGCCAGGGAAGAACGCGCATACTGGAAAATGCGGAGGCCTGCGGCAGGGTGGATGCCGCGGACTCTTTACTCACTCTAATGGGAGAGCCGCGTGCGAGCAAGAGGTTGCTCGAACACGCGGCTCGGTAGGTCATCGAACAGTTACGAGGCTGCAGGTCAGCTAGTTCGCTTTCACGAAATGGCCGACACGGTTTTGCTGCCAGCAGGCTTCGGTGCTTTCCGAGCAGAACGGCTTTTCCTTGCCGTAGCTGACAGTGTTGAGGCGGTCCGCGGAAATGCCGAGTTGAACGAGATAGTTCTTGACGGCAGTGGCGCGGCGATCGCCGAGCGTGATGTTGTATTCGGTGGAGCCGCGTTCGTCGCAATGGCCTTCGATGGTTGCCTTGATCTGCGGATACTTGCGCAGGAAGTCGGCGGTCTGGGCCAAGGCGGTGCGAGCGTCGTCGCGGATGTCGGCTTTGTTGAAGTCGAAGTAAGCGTCCTTCACTTCGCGGAGGAAGAGGGCATTGTAATCAATTTCCTCTACCTTGGGCGGCGGAGGCGGCGGAACGGAAACAGTGACGCGAACACTGGAGTCCGCCGAACCGCCGGGACCACTGGCGGTGATCGTATAGGTGGTGGAATCGGAAGGCGAGACGCTGGTGGAACCTTGCGCGTTCACAGTACCCACGCCGGGAGCGATGGTAAGCTGCGTGGCGTCCGTAGAGGTCCAGCTTAGAGTCGTCGAACCGCCCTGGTTAATGGAGGTTGGGCTAGCCTGGATCGAAACGGTCGGCTTCGCAGGTGGCGGAGCCGCAGGTGGTGGAGTTGGTGGCGGCGGCTCAACCTTTTTCTTGCCGCAACCCGCGACAAAGGCGACCGCCAGAACGGCGGTGAAAATGGCCCCGCGGTACAAAGAGCTAGAAACCCGAATCATTCGAATCCTCCTGAACGTAAGAAATCCCCTTGTTGGTCCGCCTAGCGCCGACATCCTACCACTAGATGGCTGGGTTAGGGAAATACATCGTAACACGATATATTGTACATCGCACTGGTACAAAAGCGAGTAAAAACTTATATGACAACACGGCTCGCCCCGAGAAAAGGTTATAGGCCCACACGTGGGATGCTACGCGCGAACGGAAAGTTTCGAAAAAATCAGCGTGACGACCAGTTGGGCGACTCGTTGTGGCCGGTCAGGGTGAGCTGGCGGGGTTGTGAGCCGTCAGCCAGCATGGACCAGATCTGGCGCGTGCCCCCCCGGGTAGATTCGAAAACGATGTGGCGGCCGTCGGGAGCCCAACTGGGGCGCTCGTTGCGGCTTCCGGAATCGGGCGTGATGTTGATGATGCGCTGTGACGTGGGTTCCATCACGTAGATATCGTAGTTGCCGTCGGGACGGCGCCAACTGAAAGCGAGAACCTGGCCATTGGGAGACCACGCGGGGTCAATGAGGTAGCCTTTGTCCGGGACATCGAGCAGATTCACATTAGTGCCGTCAGCGTTCATGGAGAAGAGCTTGGGGATGCCGCCGCGATCACTAACGAAGATGACGGTCTGGCCCGTCTTGGGATTCCAGGTTGGCGAGGTGCTGCCGCCGGTGGAGAAGGTTAGACGCTTGGGCTTGCCGCCAGCGGTGTCCGTGACGTACAGCTCCGGATTGCCCTGCATGGAGGATGAAAACATGATCTGCGTTCCATCGGGAGACCAAGCTGGCGCGCTGTTTGAGCCTTTGAAGCGAGCGAAGGAGATGACCTTGCCGGCGTCCACGGAGTACATGCAGATTTGGGCGTTCACCACGCCGTTATAGGGCTGGTAGCACGTGAAGGCGATGCGGGAAGAGTCGGGAGACCAGCGGGGCATCAGGGAGATGGTGCGGAGATTGGTGAGCGCGTGCTGGTTGGCGCCGTCGTAGTCCATGACCCAGAGCTCCTTGGTGCCGGTGCGCGAACTTATAAAAGCGATTTGCGTGGATGCCATGCCGGGAGTGCCGCCGGAAAGCCTGCTGATGATTTCGTCGGCGAACATGTGGGCAAATTTGCGAACTTGATCGTCGGTGGGAGCGCCGCGATAGATTTTGCCGACAACGGATTGGGAGGAAGGATTGTTGACGTCATAGAGCCAGGCTTGAATGGCGACTTCCGAGGATGTTTCGGTGAGATTTCCGAAGGCCACGTAACCAGCTTTGACGCCAGGGTCAGACCAGGCGGGGTATTTGAGTTCGGAAGGCTGCGTGAGGGCCTCCGTAGGGTAAAGGCTGGGGCTGACGAGATCAATGATACCGCTGAAGGCGAGGTCGTCGCGGACGACTTGGGTGAATTGTTCGGAATGGGTTTTGGCACTGTCGGCGCGAGGGCCGAAGTCGGCGACAGCTACGCGAACCTTGTCAATGCCGAGGCCCGTGGCGGTGTGGAACCAAGGATCCCGAGTATTTTGAGCGTGGGCGCGTATAGGGGCGAGGCTGAGAACGAGAGCGACGGCCAGCCAACTGAACTGATTGAACTTCACGAGCACCTTTTCCTCCGGTTTTTCCATTCGCTAAAGAACGCGAAGTAAGAAATGGTTTAGTGTGTCAAAGACAGATCAAAATCAAAGATGACATCCACCCCGCTGCCGTTGAAATCATTGGGCAGGGGGCCGAAACGGATGCCGTCCAGGGCGCGGCGGGCTGAGTTGTCCATGGATAGATTACCGCTGGTTTGGGCCATCTGCACGTTCGTTATGGAACCGTCACGCAAAATACGGAAGCTCATCACGCATTTGGCCTGGCGAGCGGCGCGCACGCTGGGATCTATGGTCGATTGGAGCCAATTTTGACTGATGTTGCGTTTCACCGATTCGACGTACCAGCCGTAGCGGGAGGCAAAGTCACCGCCGCCCTGGCCTTTCACCGTCACTGGCCCGGAACCACCGCCAGGAGTTGGGGCATAGCCGGTGGGAATGTCGGGAGCACCACTTCTGCCGGTGCCCACGGCGTTGTCGGGAGGCGGGACTTTTGATTCGTCAATTTTGGACTTAGGCGTAACAGGCTTCGGTTTTATTTCCTTGAAGGGTGCAATTTTTTCGGTTGGTGTCTTGGGCTCCGGGACAGGTTTTGGAGCAGGATCTTCTTTGTAGAGGCTTTTGGTCGGCTCAATGGTTTTGCTTTCGGTGACGGCGGGCGTCGTGGGCATGGGGATTCCCGAGGCGGCGCCGACGAGTTTCACATTGACGCTGCCGTCAGTGCCGCCAATGTCGCCCCATTGGGGGCCTCTTAGGCCTTGTAAATAGACAAAGACAGCGATCCAAAGGACCAGGGCAAAGTGAAGGACCAGAGAAAAGATAAGGAATTTTTTGAGCTTGAGATCTTCGTCGGTGATCGAGGCGAAGCGTTCAACGGGATGGGCTGCGTAGCTCATGTTCAGCGTGTACGAGCGCGTTCAGTAAGAGGCTCCGTAACGATACTAATATTGTTGATGCCCGCCACGCGCAAAGTGTCTATGACTTTGGCAAAGATGCCGAAGGGGATGGTTTCGTCGGCGCGAAGAAAGACAGAGTCCTGTGGCTTTTTGAGCTGGGCTTTCACCTTGTCGCCGAGCTGATGAATATTGACGGGAACGTCGGCAAGGTAGATGCGCTGCGTTTTGTCGATGGTGACGATAAGGCGCTGCTCGGTGATTTCCTTGACGGTGGTGGTTTTGGGGACGTCGACTTCGATGCCGGACTGGAGGATGGGTGCGGTGATCATAAAGATGATGAGGAGGACGAGAACAACGTCGATGAACGGAACCATGTTGATCTCGGAGAGAGTGGATTGCGTTTGTTTAGAGAGTTGGGGCATGCGCTTTGCCTAGAAATTGCTTTAGGTAAAAGTTTTTTCGATCTGGGCGCCAACTTCCAGCGCGAAGGTGTCCAGGCGCTGGGCCAGGTCGCGAATGTTTTGTAAGAACTGATTGTAAAAGATTACGGCTGGGATGGCGACAAAGAGGCCTGCGGCTGTGGTGATGAGAGCTTCCGATATACCGGGTGCTACGGCGCGAAGGCTAGCGGCCCCTGCGTTGCCGAGGCCGGAGAAGGCATCAATGATGCCCCATACGGTGCCGAAGAGGCCGATGAAGGGAGTGGTGGAACCCGTTGTGGCGAGCCAGGACATCCCTTTTTCCACGCGACGAACCTCTTCTGCGGAGGCTACTTGCATGCTGGCCGTGACAGCTTGCAGGCTCTTGAGTTTTTGTGTGGGTTGCGGATTGCCGGTGCCCACCTGGCTTAGAAGTTCGCGGTAGCCGGCGGCGTAGACGGAGGAAAAAGGCGAGCCGGCGCTTGCGAGGGCCTGGGGATTGGCCACACCTTTTGTGGCGCGAAAGATGCGGAGGAATTGATCGCTTTGGCGGCGAACGCGTCCGAACATGCCGATTTTTTGGAGAATCATGGCCCAGGAAACGATGGAGAAAATGGCGAGCAGGAGCAAGATGCCGCGGGCGACCCAACCCGTTTGTGAAAGGATGTTACCGAGATCTGCGATGAAAACCGCTGAGAACAGGAGAATGATCAAACCCCTCAGTAAGAGCAAAAATTTCGCAACTTCAGAAACGTAGCACAGGGGTACCCGAGATTCAAATAGATGAGATGCGGTAGAGGCGAACGGTGCTGCCTTTTTGGATACAAAGTGGGAGCTTGCCTCGAGCTTAGTGGAGCCCCGAAGAGAAGGACTGCTGGCTTGGTTTGGGCTTGCATGTAGAAACATCTCGCCCGTTTTATACCTGCCGAAGCGGGAGCAGAGCTCCCGCACTCCAAACAGAGCTGTGTTAAACTGCGATTGAGTATGGGCAAAACGTTTGATATCGGGCTGGAGAGTTTGACGGCCGGGCCCCTGCCTGCAAACCGGCGAAGCGCCCTAGCAATGCCAAGCGGGCCTGCGGTCCGCGGGACGTTTTTTCTGGAAACATTTGGATGCCAGATGAACGACCACGACTCGGAGAAGGTGGCGGGCGTGTTGATGTCGCGCGGGTATCGACAGGTGGAATCTGCCGACACAGCGGGACTGATTCTTTACAACACGTGCAGCATTCGGGAAAAGGCTGCGCAGAAGGTTTTCTCGCGACTTGGAGAATACCGGACCAAGCAGGCCCAAGGGCAAGTGATCGGCGTGCTGGGTTGCGTTGCGCAACAGGAGGGCGAAGACATTTTTGAGCGTGCGCCGTGGGTGAGTTTGGTGTGCGGGTCGGCGAGCTACAGCAAGCTGCCGGAATTGCTGGCGCAGGTTGAGGCAGGGAACCAGCGCGTAACCGGGCTGGAAACCGATACGGACGCGACGTTTGAGACGGAGATGACGCGACGCGACAATCCGTGGCGCGCATATCTGACGATTATCGAGGGTTGTGACAAGGCTTGTTCCTATTGCGTGGTGCCTTATACCCGAGGGCCGGAACGCAGCCGGGCGAGCAATTCGATTTTGCGCGAGGTGCGACAGGTTGCGGAGTTGGGATACTCGGAAGTGCAGTTGCTGGGACAGACGGTGAATTCGTATGCGGACCCGACTTCACGCAAAATGCGGTTTTCGGAATTACTGCTGGCGGTGGCCGATGAGCCGGGCATACGGCGGGTGCGGTTTACGACCTCACATCCCAAGGACTTTACGCAGCACATCGTAGATGCCATGGATGCGCAGCCCAAGCTTTGCAATCACGTACACTTGCCAGCGCAGTCGGGGTCAACACGCGTATTGCGGGCGATGCAAAGGACGTACACGCGGGAGGAATATCTGGAAAAGATAGCCATGATACGCGGTGCGCGGAGGCCTATCAGCATTACTACGGACATTATCGTGGGTTTCCCGGGCGAGACAGAGGCGGACCTAGCGGAAACCCTGAGTTTGTTGGACGATGTGAAGTACGACGCTATATTCGCATTCAAATACTCGCCACGACCGCACACGCCGTCGCTTTCGATGAACGACGCCATTCCGGAGGAAGAGAAGAGCAGGCGGCTGGCACTGCTGCAGGAGAAGCAGCGCGAAATCCAGATGGAGCGTCACGCTGGTTTTATCGGGATGGCCTTTGAGGTGCTGGTCAGTACGAAGTCGCGGAAGGAAAACCACTGGTCGGGACATACTACGTGCCATCGAGTCATAAATTTTACTTCCCAAGAGACGGCGCTTCTGGGAAAGTACGTGCAGGTTCGGGTGACGGGCATGACGCCGAACAGTTTGGTGGGCGAGCACGCTTAGTAGATTAGATTGGCGAGTGGAAACAGAAGGGACAGGCTGAAGTCTGTCCTACGGGGGCCAACATGGAAGTGGAGATGAAAATCCGCGGCCTGATGATGGATCCCGTTACAAACATGCCCATTGTGGTGCTGAAAGATGTGCAGGGTCAGGCGATCCTGCCGATTTGGGTTGGCGTTTACGAGGCCAATGCCATTGCGCTTGAAATTGAGAAAGTCCAGACGCCGCGTCCGATGACACACGATCTTTTGAAGAATGTCTTGCTTGGGCTGGACGTGCAGGTTCATAAGATTGTGGTGAACGACCTGAAGGATGACACGTTCTATGCGTTGATCTGGGTTGAGCGCGACGGACAGTTGATGACTATAGATTCAAGGCCGAGCGATGCTCTGGCGCTGGCGTTGCGGGTGGATTGCCCGATTTTTGTAGATGAAGAGGTATTAAAGAATTCCAAGGTTTCGAGCGCGATTACGGAACGCAGCACCAACGAACAATTGCGCAACTGGCTGGAAGGCCTCTCCGATGAGGATCTCGGCCGCTACAAGATGTAGATCTACCGCAAGTCGGTTTATCGTTCGCCTCGCTAGCTCATTCCTGCGACTGCACCCTCCTCAGGAAATGGATGTATCGCCAAATCGCGAACCCTCTTGCGCCAAACGCGAAGCAAAACAATACCGATTAAGATGAGCGCGAGGCTCAGGCCAGCCCAAAGGCCGAAGGCTCCCCAACCGAGGTGGAAACAGAGCCATGCTCCCAGAGGCAGACCGATTAGCCAGTAGGCTGTGAAATGGCAAAGCATTGGCGTGCGCGTGTCGCCGAGGCCGCGCAGGGCACCCGTGGCGACGGTTTGGATGCCGTCGAAAAGCTGGAAGGCTGCTCCGGCGGCCAGAAGAATGATGGTGCTGTGGATGATGGCTTCATCCGGTGTGAAAGCTCGGGCAATCCAGCGGGGAAAGACGAGCAGCAGGACGCCGGCAAGGGTCATAAAAGCTGCGCCGAGAAAGATGGCGGTGCCGCCGGCGTCTGCCGCGGCCTGTGGATCTTTTCGTCCGATGGCCTGACCGACGCGAACGGCTGCGGCGGAAGAAACGCCGAGCGGTACCATATAAGTGAGAGAGACAGTATTCAGGGCAATCTGATGGCTGGCCAGCGCTACGGCGCCGAGACGGCCGATTAAGGCGGTTACGAGGGCGAAGACGCCGATTTCCAGCGTAATTTGCAAGGCCGTGGGCAAGCCGAGAGCAATCAGGCGGCGTATGCGGCCCAACTCAACCTCGACCGGCGTGTGCAGCAGGCGTGTGCGATGACGGTGGTCGTACCAGAGGAGATAGCCGACAAGAACTGCGGAGAGGTAAATCCGCGCCCAAGCCGTGGACCAGCCAGAGCCAACCGCGCCCATCGCGGCGGCTCCGAACTTGCCATAGATGAGGACCCAATTTCCGCCGGCGTTGATGATGTTTGCGGTAACCAGAGCGAAAGCAATGGGCCTCACAATGTTCATGGCTTGCATGCAGCGCCGGACCGCGGAGTAGAGAAGCAACGGGAGCGTTCCCCACGCCAGCGCTTTCGAGTAGGGAACTGCCAATGCGATCACGTCCTCGGCAATACCCATTTGTCGAAGCAGAGGTCCGAAGAACCAAACCGGAGCCATCAGAAGCGGCGCAAGGGCGAAACTAATGTAGATGCCGTTGAGGAGGGAGCGATGGCAGTCCTCGCGCTGGCCCGCGCCGAACGCTTGCGAAACGAGCGTATCGAGACCGACGAGGAGGCCGCCTCCAAACATCGCCAGAACGTTTACCAGAATGCCCCCAAGACTGACCGCGCCGATGGCCACCGCGCTGTGTGGGAGACGACCTACCATCATGGTGTCAACGATGCCCATGGTCATCCAGCCGATTTCCGCGAGAGCAAGAGGAAGAGCAAGGCGCAGAGTGGGACGCAACTCGGCGCGGAGTGTTTGGAGTTGGATCATGGAAGCAAGTGGAACGAGTGTAAGCGGGGACAACGCGTGGGAGCAAACAGCGTGCCGTGGGGGTAACTTACGAGGCGTTCTAGTTCCGAAGTCCCATTGACCAAACAACGGGCGAACCTTAGGCTGGATAAAGTGCTGAATTTGCGCGTTTTGACGCGCATTGTCCCAAATTCAACTTTAATTGCCGGTGGCGAAACGACGCGCCCGATAATAGACAGGCAACTCAGGAGAGCACTGTGGCGGTAGGGAGCGTTTCCAGATTTGATTCACGAATGCAAAATGCGCGCGCCGGAATACGCGTCAATTCCCGTGTGCCTGTGGCCGTGGAATGGGCGGAAGGCGGGCAGGCAAGACGCGCGGAGGGCTACACGGTGGACGCAAGCACAAAGGGATGCCTCGCCGTTGTTCCGCAGTGTTTCGGTGTGGGAGAGCGACTGCTCCTCGTAAATCTCGCTAATAGAAATGCGTGTGAAGCGGTTCTGATCTGGCGCGGGCACGAGTGCCGCGAAGGTTGGGAACTGGGCCTCGAACTCCAAGACGCGCCGATGGATTTCTGGGGATTGGAGTTTTAGGCGGCGAGATTCGCCGGGCCGTCCGTTGTTTTTGATTTTCCGCACTTCTGGTCTGCTCTGCAAAATGAGTGCTTAGGTCGTCGAGTTAGTCCCTGGCACTTTTCCCGAAAAAGAACTTCCGAGATTTCCACCGGTGCGTGCGCGATTTTGCATTTTTTGCTTGCACGCGAATGGCTTGCGAACGTAGAGTGAGCCTAGGACTAGGGGGTTTTCTGCAGGCGACACCCAGATATAGGGACGCAGTTGCCGGACGACGCCGGTGCAATTCAGCACCCGCATAGGCGGAGGCAGAAGTCTATGACTGCCATCATCACGGTTGCGAATCAAAAGGGCGGCGTGGGAAAGACAACGACGGCGATCAACCTGTCGGCGGCGCTCGCGGATCGCGGCAAGCGCACGCTGTTGATCGACCTGGATCCGCAAGCGAATTCCACGATCGCCTTTTACAATTCCGGCGAGATTGCCGCGTCGATGTTTGACGTACTGAGCGAAAGCAAAGCGGCCATGGCGTCGGTGATCAAACCGACAAAGGATAAGATGCTGTTTCTTGGGCCAGGCCGATTGGCGTTGGCCAAGCTGGAACAGGTTCTCGCGGGGCAGTTCGATGCGCCTTACCGGTTGAAGGACGCGCTGGCGCCGGTTTTGAAGGATTACGACTATGTTGTGCTAGATACGCCCCCTTCGCTTGGGATTTTGACGGTGAATGCGCTGGTGGCTTCGACGCATTTGCTGGTGCCCATTCAGGCCGCTTACTTTGCGATCGAAGGCACCGACGACCTGCTTGAAACGTACGAGAGAATTCGGGCGCGTCCCAATCCTGGATTGAAAGTGCTCGGCGTAGTGATCACGCTGTTCGACAAGCGCACCAACATTTCGCGGGATACGCATGGGCAGATTCGCACGGTCTTTGGGGAAGTGCTGTTCAAGACGCGCATCAGCAAAAACGTGCGTTTGGAAGAAAGTCCTGCGTACAAAGAAACCATTTTAACGTTTGCGCCGAAGTCACCCGGCGCTATCGAGTACAAGAAGCTGGCTGCGGAGGTTATCCATCGTGTCGAAGAGGATCGGGTTACCCGTCACGCTGAAGATGCGGCATGACGCGCACTACGTCGAATCACTGACGAGCTATAGCGGGGCGGCGGTGGGGCGGATGCTGCCCGTGGATCAGATCCGGCCGAATCCGGATCAGCCGCGAAAGGCGTTGGGAGATTTGCGTGAGCTTTCGGAATCGATTCGGGAAAAGGGCGTGCTTGAGCCGCTGTTGGTGCGGTTTGTGCCGCGAGAGGATTGCTACTACATCATTTCCGGCGAGCGGCGATACCACGCGTCCCGCGCGGCTGGATTGCGCGAAGTACCATGCATAGAGAAAACAGCGGATGACGCCGAGACTCTCGAAATCGCGCTGATTGAGAACATTCAGCGCAAGGATCTGACGCCGTTCGAGGAAGCTGACGGCTTGCATCGCCTGGCGACGCAGTTCGAATACACGCATGAGGATGTGGCGCGCAAAATTGGGCGCGCGCGTTCTTCCGTGACGGAGACCTTGTCGCTGCGCAATATTCCGGAGTCTTTGCGGAAGAAATGCGTAGAGCACGGGATTGTCTCGAAATCTCTTTTGTTGCAAATTGCACGCCAGCCTACCGAAAAGAAAATGATCGAAATGTTGCAGCGCATCCTGCAAGGCGGGCTTACGCGCGACGAAGCACGTCGTGAGCGGCGAGATGAGCAGGGTGGCCCGCAAAGGCCGCAGCCGTTCATTTTTCAGTTTGAGCCGGAAGACGAGAATTTCAAGTTTCGCATTCAGTTCAAGAAGAGCCATGTTTCACGGGATGAATTGATTGTGACTTTGCGTGAGATTCTTTCGCAGCTTGAGGGGTCCTCGGGCGCGGCGGATTCTACGGCGGCTTAATACAGCTTAGAAGAACTTCGCAGATTTCGACTGACTTCAGGGAATCCAAACTCGAAAATCTGTACTATCTATATTCATGGTCGAACTTAGTCCGGAGCAGATGCAGGCACTGGAGAGATTGTTTGCGGCAGGATTTCGGCCGATGGCGATTCCCCCTTATGAGAGTGCGCTCTGTGTTCGGCGGGGCGCATGTGCGGTCGTGCTGTCTGCCGTTCCAGGGAGAGGATTAAAGTTGCTTGCGCCGCCGTCCTACATCGTTGCCGGCAACCTGAGCGTGCGGCTCAAACGCGGAGCCGGCGAGGTTTTTATTTGGAAAAAAACCGAGCTGCCCGCGACGCCGGAAAGGCTCGCGGAGTTGGAATCTTTCCGGCGCGAGCTGACCGAAATTCTGGAGCCGCCGCAAACCCAATAATTTGTCTGATTTGCATTTCCTGCGCTCTCCCGGCAAACTAAAAAATATGGGAACCTACGACATTATCTGTATCGGCGCCGGACCCACCGGCCTGGCCTGCGCCATCGAAGCCAAACGCGCGGGAATGACCCCGCTCGTTATTGATAAAGGCTGTTTGTGCAACTCGATTTACCACTATCCGGTCAATATGGTCTTTTTCACGACGCCGGAGCTTTTGGAAATCGGCGACTTGCCGCTCGTTAGCGCCGCGGAAAAGCCGGTGCGCGTCGAGGCGTTGAAGTATTATCGCAAAGCGGCTGAATATTATGGTTTGGAAGTGCGATTGTTCGAACGTGTACTCCGGGTGGATGGACACGACGGACATTTTACGGTCGTCACGCAAACGGCCAAGGGCGGGGAAGAGCGCTATTCGTCGAAAAAGATCTCCGTGGCGACGGGTTACTACGATCTTCCGAACGTGATGGATATTCCAGGCGAGAACCTGCCTCACGTTTCGCACTACTACACGGAGCCTTACGAGTTCTGGAATGAAGACGTGGTCGTGATTGGAGGAAAAAACTCAGCGGCGGAGGCCGCCTTGGACCTCTATCGTAACGGCGCGCGAGTCACACTGGTGCACCGGAAAGCGGAATTGGGTTCCACCATCAAGTATTGGGTGAGGCCGGACATTGAAAATCGCATTAAGGCATCCCAGGTTAAGGCGCTGTTTGAAACGCGCGTAAAACAAATTACCGGGGATGAGGTTTTGGTGGAAAACGGCAATGGCGAGACCCGCTTGCCCGCTAAACAGGTGTTTGCACTGACCGGCTACCATCCCGATTTTACTTTTATCGAGAGCCTGGGAGTGCATCTTGATCCGGAGACACGCAAACCTGCACTGGACCCCAACACGTTGGAGAGCAATGTCCCTGGGATTCATCTGGCGGGTGTGGTGATTGGCGGGCGGCACACCAGTGAGATTTTCATAGAAAACGGGCGTTTTCACGGGAAGCAGATTATTGAATCGCTCAAAGCGTGAGCTGTTTCTGGCGCACGCTGTGACGGCTTCGGGTGACTGAATGCTCTGTATAAACGCGGTCATTTGCCCGAGTGTGAGCCGTTTTGCTAGACTCCCAACATATGCCATCCATCCTACGAGAAGTGGGCGAGACGTTCAGCACCCTGATCCAGGGGTTTAGTGTGACTTTTCGGAACATGTTCCGTAAAACCGTCACGGAAAATTATCCCTACGAAAAGGTGCACTTTCAGCCGCGCTACCGTGGAATCCACGTTTTACACCGCGACGAATCTGGTCTCGAAAAGTGCGTAGGGTGCTTCTTGTGTGCGGCGGCGTGTCCGGCAAATTGCATCTACATCGAAGCGGCGGAAAATACCGATGCGAAACGCATCTCTGCCGGCGAACGCTATGCCAGCGTCTATAACATCGATTACTCACGGTGTATTTTCTGCGGTTATTGTGTCGAAGCTTGCCCCACCGATGCGATTACGCACGGGCACGGTTTTGAGCTGGCGCCCTATGACATCAATTCGTTGATCTATCGCAAAGAACAGCTTCTGGAGAAGCCTTCCGGCACTCCTGCCAAACTGTCTTAAGACATCTCTTTCTAAAAAACTCATTCAGCAAACAGATAAAAGCGGCTATCGCTTTCGTTTGTTTATCACGGGCCCCTGTCGTCCTTCCGAAATCGTGTCCCCTAATAAATATACCTCTTCCAAGACGTAAGACTTAGGGGAAGGAGGGCGCGCTGTGGGATGGAGATTGCGGCGGGACGCAGCGGTGCGCGGCGGCGGCGAGCCGAATGGCGAGCGCCGGAGACGCGCTTGCGTGGCGTGCTCCGGACACACCCTTGGGCCATAACGTAGAGTCGGACAGCGGCGGCATTTTTGTTGCACGAGAGACGAGCAAACTCCAAAAAACACGAAAAACGTCAGGATCAGTAACCGCTTGTGGGCTGCGAGACGGTTCGATCCGCGAGAAAATCATCGGACACACCATGCGCGCCATTGCTGCCGGGCGCGCCAGCGGAAAGGGCCTCCGGAGAGTGGGCGGCGCGTCGCCTGATCGAGAAGCCAGCGCGCCAACATGGCGGCCGTGTTCTCTTCGATCCATTGATCAATCATAATCGCAATTTGCTTGCGCAGATTGGCAGCATAGGCAAGACGCGACAGCGCAAAGCTTTGCAGGGAATTCTTCGAAGCCGAAAGCAGGAAATCCCAAGGTGGCTGGGCCGAACGGGTGGTCCTAAAGCCTCCGCTGCGGGGAGCCATGAGCGTTAAACCGGAGCTGGCGTTTGCTGTGTGCTGGGAAGTCAACCGAGGGGCGCGCGAAGGAATGGAGAGCAAGCGCGGCATCTCGGCACGGAACTGGAGGGACACGGGGAAATTTTTGTGGCGTCCGGACTTTCCCGCGCGACTAAACGAATGGGTGGCGGACTTCGCGCTGGCCGGGCAAAAGGCGCTCGATGGACCGGATTGGGCGTCGCGCATGGTGCTGTTCCGGCTGTACTACCTGGGGCTCGCGCCGCCCGAAAATGCGCGGCATTTCTTGGGTTGAGCGAACAGGGTTGGGTGAACTGGATGGAAGAGGTGCGCCGCCGGTGGGGCAAAGAGTTGCTGCGGCGCGGGATGTGCCCCCCTAGACGATACTTTACAAACGCGGGTTGAAACGAGTCCCGAAACTTAAAGCAAGTTCCCGCTCCCGTCAAAGAGGAACTACGAGCGGGGAGGAACGAGAAGCAGGTCGCCGAGGCGGAGCAGTTTGCCTGCCTCCGTGCTTGGCACGCGGGTGTTGGTGGACAGGCGGTAAAAATGGTCGAAGCGTTCCCCGGGAGCCCAGGGCGGCAGGTGTAAGCGGCGGAGTTCGTTGAAGCGCGCTTGGAAGCCGATCGCCCCTTCACCGGAGCTGGAATCGCGGGCGGGAACTGGGCAGCGGGCGCAGGGGTTACTGCCCTCGAAGGCGACCTCGCCGATCTTGAAGCGCACAACACTGGATTCGCTCTCGGCGAAGAGTTGGTCCTCCCAGAAGGCGGGCAGTTTTTCGTCAGGCGCGCCGTTTACGTTGGCTGGCGCATCGATTTCCAAAGTGGCGCGGAAGCGCCGGCGAGATTCTTCCAGCGTCATGCCGGGAAACCACTCGCAGACCGCTTCGAGCGAAGCGGTCGAAATGATCGTGGGCCCGGCGGCGAGTTCGTCGTCGGGAAATCCTGCGCGCGCGTAGCGGACCTGGATGGTCTGCTCAAAATACATGCTGAACCATTCCGCGGCGCCTTCGGTGTCGCCGGGAAAGGGAAATGTCATCGGTGGAATTTTGCGGCGATCGCCGGGAACGGTCAGCGTGACGCTACTGACATCAGGGGCGTAAGACGCCCGAATCAACTGCACCGCGGCGGTGCGTTTGGCGTTGACCCAGCGGCCATCGGCAGCATAAAGGGCCCACGCGCGGTCGAGTTCCAGCCCGCCATTGGGACCGATGCGCGCTTCGTTCACGCAGACAGGGTCGAGTGACTTGATCGGGTGCAGGCGAATTTTCGCCAAGCGCGGCTTAACTGTTGGGGCGGACACTGCTAGAGTTTAGCAGAGCACTGGCGGTGGGATACGCCGCCGCGCGATGAAAAAGCGCGCTGACGTTTACATGGAAGGCCGCGCTGCGTGGGTCTTGACGGATCCACGCGACGCGACTGGTAATGCGTTCCGATGATTAGCCTGCCGCTGCAGCCGCCGCAGTTTCCGGCTCCGCAGCCTTTGCGGAAGGGCTCGCCTTTTTTTTGCGCGCCATCTGCTGCACCGTGAAGAACAGCAGCTGACGGTCTTGGGGTTCCATCTTGCTCAGCAGGTGGCGCAGCTTGCGCATGAAGCGCAAGTCCTTACCGGAGCTGCCCCAGGAGTTGGATCTGGATTCGGTCCATTCCGCTGGGACTTCGGCCACGGGCGGCTCGTCGCCGTCGTAAAGCAGTTGATAGAGCGGCATCTCCAGCGCGCGGGCCAGCTTTTCGAGTGTTTCGACGGCTGGAACCGTATGGCCGTTCTCCACGCGTGAGAGGTAACAGCGCAGGAGGCCGGTCCGCTTTTCGATATCGCCTTGGGACATTTTCTTTTGCTCGCGCAGGACGCGCAGGCGTTCACCGATAATCATGTAGCACCTCGAGGAACTTTTCCGCAGGCGAGCCGGGTACCGCGGAATGACTGGAGTATAAACTGACAAATAGAGTTAAGTCGAGAAGATAACGTGGCGAAAGCTGGGAGAAGGCTTCTCATAGAACCCCGCTCTGGGAGCTCGGATCTGGGGGCTGTTGAGACACACACGACCGCAGTGCCCCGCAGGGACAGAACAGGGCGAGCTTTGTCTTTGCAAGGGTTGGAAGCTGAAGCCCACGTCGCCTGGCATCAGGGAACTCGGTGGCCACGTGCCGGTGGTCAACGCGACGGCGCAGGAAGCTATCGCTTACGCGACCGCGGCGCTGGCTGGTTGGGCGCGCGGCAGCCCGTTGGCGGAGAGGTGGGACGAGGCCGCAGCCGATGCGACCGAGGACCTCGTTGCCGCCGCGGTTCGCCGCGAGCAACAGTCGCAGCGGCGGCGGCGACCATTCTCCGCGCGTAACGGCTGCACGCCGTTCTAGCATCCCGCAAGCATTTCTTGACAGTTACTTAGGCCTCCTGCTTCAATCGCCCTGCACGATTGGTTTTCGTCGCAGGGGGACGCGTGTTTCAGCGGTCAAAAAGCTGCATGAAGTGGACTGCTTTGGGGCGGACGTTTGGATGGTCTTCCGCGGCCCTCGTAATGACACTGTTCCTGTTCGTTGCCGGGGGCGGTGCCCAGGAAAAAAAAGGTGGCCCGGAGCTACCTGAATCCGGCGAGAAAAAACCCAAGGGCACCGTGCCGCACACCGCAGAATCTGCCGGAGACGTCGTCATCTCCGGACAGCTCGGCCTTGAACAGGCGGGCCCGCACGAGCATTTTCGATTCTGGATCACCGTTGAAAATCGTTCCGATGGTGACTTGACGAATCTTAGCCTCGAGCACCTCGATATTCCTGGCTTCGTTATTTCCCGGCGTTGCTGGAGCACCGATCGCAACGACCCTTCCTGCTGGGCCAGTGGCGAATCGCATCCTTCCGCGACTTCCACCTGCCTGGTTAGCGGAAGCTTGGGTAATCAGCCTGATTTGCTGTGCACCACTCTCGCATCCAAGCATGCGGTGACGGTGTGGGGGATTCTGGCCCCCGGCAAGGATTCGGCGCAAGGGAGTGCCTTCGCTGTTCTTGCCTGGACGGCCGAAAATAAATGGTCGGAACAGGCCGTTCCGCTGGGAAATGTGGAGAGTGAAGGGTGGTTCCGTTACTTGTGGGTTTCGCTGACGGAACGCTGGATTGCTCTTCCCATCTGGATCACTATTTTCGGCGGGCTCTACGCTCTTTGGAGCGGCAGGCGAGAACGAAAACGGCACGAAAGAGAATTGGAACTGCAGGCAGCTTCAAGCCGGCGTGCGACAGAGTCCGAGCAACAGCGCCATACATGGAACGTTTTACTGCTCAAGGTTCACCGGCTTGCTTTTCAGCATTACTTGCCGATCGCGAGTACGGTGCAAGGCATCCTGTTTTACTTTGCCCGGGAAGCACGCGCCGAAGGCGACAGTGACGACAATTTCCTTGGCGCCTTCTGTTACATGCTAAGGTTTCATTGGCGCGTTCGCAAAATGAAGCGTGGGGGCGCGAGCTGGTACTTCAAGAAACTGACCGCCGAAGAAATGGTTGTGGTGCTATTTCAGACCCACCGCAACCACATGGGGCTTCAGGATCTTGGCCGTCAAGCGGTGCTGGACGGATTCTTGGATTGGATTAAAGACGAAACAACAGTTGCGGATGTCCTCGAATACTTGAAGTCGTGTCCGCCAGCTCAATGGGACTTTTGGCTGGAGTTCCGTGCCAGGGCCAAGAGATGGTATCGGGAAGAGATGTTGTTGCTCTCGGCCATGACCACCATCATGACGTTCGAGATTAACCGCGTTTACTACTATTGGTACGAGGAGCGTCGGGCTATTGCGCTGGATAAGAATGAGCTGAGAGTTCTTCGAGCTGCAATGGCAGAGGCGGCGTCGCAAAGCCGTGATTTGCCCGGCCAAGTTGAGGAATACCTGAGCGAAGCACTTACGGCGAAAAAGCTGGAAAGGGAAGAGGAGAGCGCGCCTTGAGGTTTTCTACAACGAGGCTTTCTACAACCGCTTTGTTTCTAACGAACTCCAGGTCCCATCGGGGTTGCCATGACGAACTCCTTGTACTTCAACCGGGGCCAGTATAGCAAAAGAGCCGGAAAAGTCAAGGTTTTTCCAAACAGCAGAAATCAGAATCCAGGTCCCATGGGCGTAGCCTGAAGGGCCGCTTCCATGATGGTGTTTCTCATGAGGGTCTTCCTCCTGGAATAAGAGCGCTTGACCTGACCATTGGATGTCGCAGCAAGCGTCAAAGGCACTTCGCCGACAGAGCGATTTTATCACGAACCACTAAATTCAGGAGCAACATGCGAATTTCGATCACGCTTTTGCCGGGCAACGAAGACGGCTCAGGCAGCAATTTGTTTTACGCCATCGGAACGCTCACGTTTTCCGGCAGCTATCCGACAGGCGGCGACACGCTGGATTTCACCACCGTGGCCAGCTTCCTTCCCAGCGACACGGTCATCCAGGTCTTCGCCGATAGCCAGAACGGCAAATTCCATGTATTACGTTCCGGTGCAGGGAAGCGCTCTGGATAACTGGAAGCTCAAAGCCTTCACGGGCGGCGGCACGGAGCTCACCGCCGGCGCTTATCCCAAGCCAAGGAAGACGAACAACAAGAACATCGCAACTCCAACTACGGCCATCACTCCGTTTAAGAAAGCTGTCTCGGAGTCGCCTAGCACGAAATAAACCATACACCCTAATAAAGCGACGCTAATCCAAAACAAAACCCGTTTTTCCCAACCGGTTCGATGCCTGGCGAGTTCTCTTAGCGCTGTCGCGTCGTCTTTTTGCGTCAAGGTGACGGTGATTGTGACTTGTTCGCTGTCGAGCATTGTGTTGGGAGTCCTAACACGGATTCAATTCTGCAGAAGCGTCCTCTTCTAGGACAAAGGACCGCAATGATACCATCACACATCGCGCTGCGGCGGTTCGCCATGCTCGCTTCGCGCGCGCAAGAGCTATGACGTTTTTCTTGGGAATCCTGTTGCTCGCGTTGCACGTGCTTCCCGGCGCGCTTCCACCCGTGCACGCGCAAGGCGCGCGCAAGGACGACATTGTTTTCAATTCCCGCGGCGTACCGCTGGCGGGAGCTACCGTGCGCGTCTGCACCATGCCCGCTACCGGGCAGCCCTGCGCGCCGCTCGCGCTCGTCTACTCCGACGCCGGCCTGACCCAGGCCCTCGCCAATCCCACAAGCACGGACGGCCTCGGCAACTATTTCTTTTACGCGGCCCCGGGCCAGTACGAAATCGAAATCTCCGGCCCCAACATCACCGACAAGCAGATTCCCAACGTCGTCCTTCCCAACGATCCTTCCTCGCCAACATTCAGCGGCGCCGTAAGCGCCTTCTCCCTGAGTCTTGGTGGCAACCTCACCGTCTCGGGAAGCACCACGGTGGTCGGCTCGCTCGCGAGCGGCACTCTGAACCTGACCAACCAGAGCACTCCGCCAGGCGCAGCCGGAACGGGCACGGTGAACCTATACACCAAAACCGCCGACATGCGCCTCTACGACAAAGATCAGACCGGCACGGAGGTAGGCCCTCTAGGTCCCGGAAACGGTGCGCAGACCAACGTCTCCAACACCTCCACCGCAACGCAAAATATCGCAGCTGACTTCCACACCAGAGGCCCGAATCCCTCTTTCGACATTTCGCTTTTCGGCGGCTATACCAGCGGCACTACGCCGCCCACGATTACCTGCGCCACCACCGCCTCTAGCAATCAAATCACGTGCTCCGGCGTAGGCGACTTTCAGAACAGCCCCGGTTTGCCCGGCTACGGGGTCGCGATCCCTGGCGCGGGTGTCGCTCCCACAATGCTTGTTCCCGGCGCAGCGTTTCCGGTATCCGGCATCCGTGTGGCCAGCAACGTTGCTACCGTGACGCTTGCCAATAACGCGAGTTTCACACCCGGCACGAACGTCGTTCTCGCCGGCTCAAGTGACGGCACCTTGAACGGAACGTTTGCCGTCGCGAACATGCTCACAGGCATTACTTTTACTTTTAACGTAACCCACGCCAATTGCTCTCCGTGCACGATCGGCTCAGGTGTCACCGCCATCGCGCAAACCCCCAGCGCCGTTACACCGCAAGGCATCTTGAACGGTACTACGACCTGGAATTACAAAGTGGTGGCCATGGGCTTCCACGGAGAACTAAGCCCCGCCAGCTCCGCCTTTACCACGACCACCGGTGCCGCGACGCTGGGCTTGAACGCCGCCACTATCGCCGCCAATGGATGCGTCCAGAAAAACGGCGTCGTCACCTTCATCACCACCGCCGCCCACAATTTCCAAAGCGGCGTGCCCGTCAACATCACGCGCGGCTCGACCGGCACGACAGCGGTGGAAGGATCCTGGACCATTGCTTCAACGCCCACCTCGACAACCTTCACAGTGGATATCGCTTCGTTTTCCAACGGAACCTATTGCCCAGCGGGAGGAACCGCGCAAGTCATCGCTAAAAATCTTGTGCAGTGGACCATGCAGCCTTACCAGGTCATGGGCTACTACATTTACCGCTCCCAGGGAGCAGGTAGATATTCGCTCGTCGGTGTCAGCCAGGGCATGGATAGCGCTTTCATAGACTGGAACCTTCCTTCGCCACACATCCCGGCGTATGTTCCCGCGACTCCGCCAACCACCGCGACCAACGGCATTCTGGCTACCACCATTACCAAGATCGTCGGAAACACCATCACCCTCGCGGCCAATTCCGTTACGACGCTACGCAGCGCCACGGTCTTCCACGACAACACCCCGAACGTGCTTGCTGTTTGCTCCTCCACGCCCATGGCCAACATCGGCGGCACGATTTTCTTCTCAGCGGCCAATCCTCAGGGAGCTCTTTACGTTATCAATTCGCCGCTCAACATGGCCGCCGGTTGCCCGCAAAACACCCGCCTCCAACTTGGTGCGCAACTCTTTATCAACTATCCGATTCTTCCCGGCCCCGCCAACGATTTTGAGGGCACCATCCAAGGAGCCGGGGGCAAGGGCGCCAGCCCGTCCTTCTCGAAGTACGTCACCACGCGCATCCTGGGCTATGCCTATCCCTTCTTCCTGCTGGAACCCGGCTCTGGCAGCGACGTCACCTTCCAAAATCTCAACGTTCAATGCGCTCAGTCTTACCAAAGCTGTTTTGTACAGGACCAGGACAACAGCGGCAACAACGTCACAACGGTCACCTACGACAACGTCTACGTGGCCGGGGGAAATTATGCTCAACCCTTCAAAATGGGCGGCGGCTTTAATTTCTTTTTCCGTTACGGCGGAATTGGCTCGTCCCCGCTCGCCTGGGGAATTCCTCCATCCCTTTGGGATGTCGTGGACATGGGCTTCGGCGCGTACAGCCAGCAGCTCGCCGGCATTGCCGAGTTCGACTATACCGACATGGGCGGCGGCGAATGGCTTTTTGACACCGCCGGCGAAACGGGCCTCATCGGCGGCACTGGCCATCTCGCGTTCTACGAGGTGCTCAACGAAAGCAGCTATTATCCTTCGCTGCGCTTTAACACCGGCATCAACACCATCAACGCGATCCGCATCGAACGCATGAGCTATGCTGATCCCATCGGCGGGTTGTCCACCCCTATGGTGGATCTGACCAACGCGCTGACCTTGAGCAACGTCCGCGTTATCGAACCGTTTTGCGCCACCGGCACGCAGGCTTTCTTTTCCGGAGCGCCCGTCGGAGGTATTCAATTCGTCTCCGGATACGGGGGCTGCGCGACAGGATTGCCATCCTCAACGCCGGTGATGGTTACTGGGCTGAATGGCAGCACCATCTCGCAGACCTACGCTAACGTGCCGGTCGCGTTAACCGGCACCGGCCAGGTCTACTATCCGATGTCCGTCCCTGCAGCTCCGGCTTCCGCAGTCGTTAGCACGGGAGGTTCCGTGCCAGTTGGCGCACACACCTATGCCATCACGGCGATCGACGTGAACGGAAAAGAGACCACGCTCGGAACCAGCATCTCGGCAACAACCACCGGCGGAAATCAAACCGTCACTGTAACGCCGCCAACTCTGCCGGTCGGAGCGGTTGGCTATAAGCCATACCGTGATGGATTGCTGGCCGACATTACCCCCTGCAGTTCCGCTTACATCCTCGGCGCGACGCCTTATGTGGATACGTTTTCGGCGGTGTGCAGCAACAATCCGCCCTCAATGAACTCCGGCGTTACTTCCTCGCTGAATGCAAACGGCATCACCACCTATCAGCTGAAGATGGCGAACAATTTTACGGACGTCGTCTCTCCCGCGCCGCTGACCGCTGCACGTGCGCAAACGCTGCCCGATGCGACCGGCATCGTGCCGGTCTCCAGTTACCAGAACAGCGCGTATGACAATTTCACTCGTGCCAATGGAGCCATCGGATCGAACTGGACGGTAACTCTCAATGGCCTGAACGTCGTCTCGAATAATATCCAGGGAACCGTGGGCGGAGCGAATGACGTAGGCATTTGGAACGCCAACAGCTTCTCCGGAAATCAGTTCGCCCAAGCCACCATCACTGCTCTGAACGGCACCACCGACTTTCCGGGCGTCGCCGTCAACATGAGCAGCACAAACAACTGGTACTACTGTACGGAAGACACCACGACGCTCTTTCTCCAGAAAGATATCGCCGGAGCGGTGACCAACACCAGCACCGCCGTTACTGGCGCTGTTGGCGATCTTCTGCGCATCGAGAACAACAACGGCACGATCACCTGCTACCGCAACGGCGCAAACGCGTTGTCCATCACCGACACCACCCTAACCGCAGGCGGCCCAGGCATCGTCATGAACGGCACCGTGGCCACCATGAAAAATTGGTCCGGCGGCAACCTTCACCCTCTCAGTCATCTCGATACTGAACAGGATTGGACCAAAACGCAGCACTGGCTTGCGAATGGTGGCGTCTGTACGATGAGCTCGGCGACAACGTGCACGGTGACGTTACGCGAACAGCCGTCTACTCCGGCACTCATGCACTGCCTCGCACAGGTGCAGGGCACGACGCCGATTGCGGCCGCCTGCAGCGTATCGGGGACAACTGCCACGGTCACGGCCGCCAGCTCAAACTCGGCAACGTGGGCTGTATTTATCTTCTAGCTGTATTCATCCTTCTCGGCAATTTCAACGGAGGTTTTCGGAGCACAAGGCTGCCAAGAGGCGACGACAGTCATCAAAGCAAGAGCCACAGCAAGCCTCAAAAAGACCAAAGATTTCGCTTGACGTTGCGTCCGATAAGTTATATTATGTTAACTAAGAAGTCGGCCTGAATCCTAACCTCTGAACTAGGCCTCGGGCTCTAACCAGCTACTCCCCTACGTCACCTGCGGCTCAATCACTCAGTTCTTTCCGGAAGGATTGCGCTGTTCCAATTCGTATTTGATGAACTGTTCGATCAGGAGGGAATCCGCGCCGACAACTCTTCGGCCGTTCACGAAGATCGTTGGCGTACTCCCAACCTCAAGCGCAATGCCATTCGCCTTGCTGGCGTCAACAGCGGCCCCAGCCGCCGGGCTAGCCATGCAGCCCTTAAAGTCATCCACGTTAACCCCGGACTGGCCAGCGAACTCCACCATTTTGTTCCAGGCATTCTCGGCGGAAATAATATCCTGATTGTCGTAGATAAGGTCGTAGATCTTCCAGAACGCCTTGGGATCCTGAAGGTAGACGCAGCGCCCGGCGAGGGCTGCTGATCGCGCCCAGGGGTGTATTTGATCCAACGGAAAGTCCTTGAAGACCACCCGAACCTGGGGATAATTGGGCAACAGCCCACGTAGGGCATCATGCAAGCTTCGGCAGACGGGGCACTCGAAGTCCGAGAACTCCACCATAGTAATGGGTGCTTTGGGGTCGCCGAGTAAAGGCGCGTCCTTTGTCTGGAGTTTGGCGACGTTCTCGGCTACGGGGTTCTTCGCAAGGTCGGATATCTCGCCGCGAAACATGAACTTCCCGTCTTTGGTCACATAAACCTTGCCGGTCTGCTGGTTCTCTCCGACTTTGACTTCGATATCCACTTCCAGGAGCCCTTCAACTCCAAATTCCTTTGGCACGCCGGCTTTGACGACGGTGTCAGCCCCGAAGCCGTAAAGATTGCGCAGGTAAGCCTCCACCGATTTCTGAATCGGCGACTCAGCCACCGAAGTCGTTGTACCAGCGGATGCAGGCTTTGGTTGTTGCGCGTGGGCAGCTGGAATGGCCAGCCCGACAGCAAAAATTGCAAGCAGTGTCAGCAAAAGAAGCAGTGCTTTCTTCACGCTGGACCTCGTTCTCTAAGGTGTCGTTCTTCAAGGTATAAACCGCTGCGCAATCGGAAACGGCCTGCCGAACCCAAACGCCCGCGATGTAATTTTAAGCCCAGGCGCGGCCTGCTTGCGCTTGTATTCGGTTCGGTCGACGAGCAGGGCAATGTCGCGTACAAGTTGCAACTCAAATCCATAGTGGTCCGCAATCTCCTGGGGACTGTGAAGGTCCTCGATGTAAGCCTTCAGGATGCGGTCCAGGACATCATAGGGTGGGAGGCTGTCTTGATCCTTCTGATTGGGGCGCAACTCTGCCGACGGCACTTTTTCGATACTCGAGACAGGGATGACTTCCCTTTTGCGGTTGATCCAACTCGCCAACTCATAAACCATGAGCTTCGGCACATCCGAAATGACCGCAAGCCCGCCGGCCATGTCGCCGTACAGCGTGCAGTAGCCTACGGCCAATTCCGATTTGTTGCCGGTGCTCAAAACCATGGACCCAAACTTATTGGAAATCGCCATCAAATAATTCCCGCGAATGCGTGCCTGAATGTTTTCTTCGGTTACATCTTCCGGCCGCCCGCCAAACGCAGGCACCAGCGCTTTGCGATAAGCATCAAACACATCGCCGATCGGCAAAGTAACGAACTCGATGCCCAGATTCTGGGCAAGAGCTTTGGCGTCCGCCTTGCTGCCTTCCGACGAATAGGGTCCCGGCATCGAGACTCCCAAAACGTTCTCTGCGCCAAGCGATTCCACGGCCAGGGCCGCGACCACGGACGAATCTATGCCGCCGCTCAGCCCGACCAAAACCTTTTTGAATCCGCATTTGCGAACGTAATCCTGCGTGCCGGTAACAAGCGCTCGGTAGGCATAAGCAATCTCCTCGTGAGGTTGCTCGTGAATTTCGCCTTCACCGGTCACCGTATCGAACATCACCAGATCTTCTTGAAACGCGAGCGCCTGGGCAGCCACTTTGCCGTCGGCCGTAAGGGCCATGCTCGCCCCATCGAAAATCAGACTGTCGTCGCCGCCGACCTGATTGACGTAAACCACCGGCCGGCGCTGGTTCACCGCGATGGACTGAAGCATCTCCAGACGCAGAGCCCTTTTGTCGATGGTGTACGGCGAAGCGGAAATATTCAGAAGAACGGTAATTCCCTGCCCAACCAACTCGGTTACCGGGTCGCGATCGTAAAGGCATTGCGCCCAAAAATTCTTGTCGTTCCAGACGTCTTCGCAAATGGTGATGCCTAGCTGTTCTTTCCCGAAGCCGTACGCGGATTGCTTGTCGGCAGGCTGAAAATAGCGCGACTCGTCAAAAACATCGTAGGTCGGCAGCAGCATTTTGCTCTGCTCGAAAACGATGCGGCCGCTGCAAATCAGTGCCGCTTTATTGGCGATGGATTTTCCCGTGCCGTTCTTCACACGGCCTGCGTAACCGACAATCGCAGGAAGCGGCAATTTCTTTGCGAGGACCTTCAATTCGCTGTGGTTGCGGTCAATAAAGGAAGGACGCTCGAGCAGGTCCTGCGGCAAGTAGCCACAGAGGCAAAGCTCTGAAAAAACAGCAATATCGGCCCCTTGCTGCCTGGCTTTTTCCGCCAGGCTCAGGATGCGAGCCGAATTCCCCGCAAAATCGCCTACCGTGGGATTGAACTGGGCAAGAGCTATCTTCATGCTGGCACTTTAGAATACGGATGCCTCCGCGAGATTGCAAATAGCGGCGCGAAGGGTTGTGTCCCATGTACGGACACGTTTCACGCGAATTCGCTTTAGCGTTTTTTTCTCGGCTTTTGCGCAACCAGGCTCGCAATTCCCTGCCCGGCATTCAATTCCCGATAAAACAGCACGTGCAGTCCGGGAAAACCGGCGCGAAGTTCGCCGCGTTCCAGGAGATACGCGGGATTGCGCGGACCGGAATAATTCAGTTGTGCCCGCGTAAACGTCTCAAAGAGCAGCATACCGCCTGGCTGAAGCGCGCGCCCCATCGGCGCGAAGAGTGATCGTTTTAAATATTGAAGGCACAAAATCAGCGCAAAGGAATTCTCTGGAAGTTCTAAGTTCTCGAGGTCGGCTTCGAGAAGGTGAATGCGGCCAGCACGCAACTTCGTGAACTCGCCCGGAGCGCCGCGAGTCGCAGGGATTTTTTCCATGCGCGCACGATTTTCGAGAATCTCGAGTGCCGTCGCTGAATAATCCACGGCTAAGACCGATTGCCCCCGCGCAGCTAACAGTAATGAGTGCCGCCCGGTCCCGCAAGCGAGATCGAGTGCAGGCCCTTCAGGAAGCAGCGGCAACCATTCCAAAACGATGCTGGCGGGCTCCGCAGGCGGCTTTTGTGCAGCCGCGCGGTGACGAGTGTTCCACTCTGCAGCGTTAGCGGACATAAAAAAGGCTCCTGAACGATGAGTTCAAGAGCCTGGAACTCCAGACACGGGGCGCAAGCGGCGCCCAAATCATGTGTATTTAACCAGCCGGTTAAACGCTAAACGAGCTGCCGCAGCCGCAGGTGCTCTTCACGTTCGGATTATTGAACTTGAAGCCCGCGCCCTCGATGGTTTCGATGTAGTCAATCTCGACGCCGTCGAGATACATCGAGCTCATCTGGTCCACCGCGACCTTGAGCCCATTGAAATCTACAACTTGGTCGGTCTCATTGGTCTGGTTTTCAAATGCCATGTGGTACTGGAATCCGGAGCAGCCTCCGCCGACCACGGCGACGCGCAACGCCACCGGCACGGGGTTCTGCATGCCCATGATTTCCTTGACCTTGGTACTGGCAGTAGGAGTCAGACTAATCATAAGTTCCTTGGCCTCCGCTCGCGAGCAAGCCCGCGCAGCTATCAACAAGCATTAACAAACCCAGTATACCAAACCTCTTCCACAACTGCACATCGGAAGCAATTTCGCGATTTCTTCTCAGGAAACTCGCCGCCCGGGCGCCTTTCGACAACCCTATGCCCTTCGCATACAATAAGATGCATCTATGAGACACAAAGTCACGTTGATCCCCGGAGAAGGTATCGGTCCCGAAGTCGCAGGTGCCGTGCGGCGCATTCTGGAGGCCGCAGGCGTACAAATTGATTGGGAAGAGGTCGAAGCACGCGCCGAAAAAGCCTCGGCCAGCGGGCAGTTTGTCACCGAAGGCGCTGTAGAATCGGTGCGGCGCAACCATGTTGCGCTGAAAGGGCCCATGGGAACGGCCATTGCCGGCGGCGCTCCCAGCATCAATGTGGCCTTGCGCAAAACCCTCAATCTCTACGCCAATGTCCGCCCCGTGAAAAATCTTCCCGGGGTGAAATCGCGCTTTGAAGATGTGGATGTCGTTTTGATCCGGGAAAATACCGAGGATTTGTACTCCGGCCTCGAGCACGAAGTTGTTCCGGGAGTTGTCGAAAGCCTGAAAATCATTACGGAAAAAGCGTCCACAGCAATTGCGCAGTTCGCCTTCAAATATGCCATGCGCGAAGGACGCAAAAAGATTCACGCCATCCACAAGGCAAACATCATGAAGCTCTCCGATGGTCTCTTTTTGAAGTCCATTCGCGTAGTAGCCCAGCAATATCCCCAAATCGAGTACAAAGAGATGATCGTGGATAACGCATGCATGCAGATCGTGCTTAATCCACAGCAGTTTGACATGCTTCTGCTTCCCAATCTCTACGGCGACGTCATGAGCGACCTGGCCGCCGGATTGGTGGGTGGACTCGGCGTGGTAGGCAGCGCTAATGTGGGCGATGAAGCCGCCATGTTCGAGGCCGTGCATGGCACAGCCCCGGACATTGCCGGAAAAGGTCTCGCGAACCCCACCGCGTTGCTTCTCAGCAGCATTATGATGCTGGACTATCTAGGGGAACGCTCGGCGGCGCGCCGCATTGAGGCTGCCCTGGCAAAGGTACACAAGGAAGGCAAGCACATCACGCACGACGTAGGCGGCAAAGCAGGCACAACCGAGTTCACCGATGCCCTTATTTCCTCGCTCCATGCAGGCTAGCCCATTTAACAAGCACCAGCGCTTAACCAATCGAGAATGTCTCGTTTTGAAACACTATAAACCCTTGTTTTTCTGTTCCATCCATGGCACTCTCTGTCCGCCCCCTTCCAGGGCGGTTCATGATGCACATTCATCGGTCCAGATATCCAGAGCGGCGTCGCACTGTACGAATCACGCTGCAAATTCCATTAAGAGTACGCTGCCAGATGCCGGAAGGCGAAGCCATTGATTTCAAAGCGTTTACGCAATTCGTAAGCGCCAACGGGGCCCTAATTGTCATGGACACCCCGCTCCTGCCGGGTCAGATGATAAAGCTGTTCAACGACATGACCGCGGAATCTGTGGACTGCTTCGTTACCTCTGTGCGCGAGAAGCAGGAGCGCCGATTCATCGGCGTAGGCTTCGCCACTCCCAGGACCGACTTCTGGCACGTGGTCTTTCCGAAGGCCGGTACGCGCCAGCAGGTACGTTCGGCGCAAACAGGCTCGCTCGTACAGCCCGAAACGGGCCCGTTTATTCCTCCACAATCTTAGAGCTCTGCTTCTCTCCGCTCTGAATGACTCAATCTGCTTTGGTTTTCCAGGTGTGCCCTGAGGCCGAGAGATTGGTCTGTCTCGAACCTGCGTGCGGGACATATACCTGATAGAGCAGAACGTAAACGATCACTCCCGTGACCGAGACATAGAACCACAGCGGCAACGTCCATCGCGCGATCAGGCGATGTCGATCAAATTTCTCAAGCCACCCCCGGCGCAGTGTGACCAAAATCATGGGCACAATGACAATCGCCAGCACCGTGTGTGAAAGCAACAGCGCAAAATAAACCGGCCGTATCCATCCTTGGCCATGAAAAACGACGTGGCCCACGCGGTAGTGATAGATGAGGTAGGAAATCAGAAATGCCGTTGAGACCAAGAACGCCGCGATCATAAAAGCCTTGTGAACCTTCATTTTTCCTTGCCGGATGGCCGCATAACCGCAGGCGAGCAGAATCGCGCTGGTGCCGTTGAGGGATGCGTTGAGCGCCGCTTGTGAGAACATAAACTGGTTGTCCTTCCTTGGAGATCGGAAACGGCTCAGCGCGGAATTTTGTCGAAGACCATTAATCCCAGAAGCACGGGAATGTGCAACACGGTGGCATGCATCAGCCATTTGGCGCGCACATTGGTCTTCGCATTCGCGGCCCACACGCAGACCTGTACCAGCGCCGTGCACAGCACAAGCGCCCCAAAAAAGTAACGCACGCCAGCCAGCCCCATTACGGCAGGCAACAGGCTGACGGCCACCAGCGCGACGGAAGTGAGAATAATCTGACGAAAAGTACGCGTCCCTTCGCGGTCCACGACTGGCAGCATCAGGATTCCGGCGCGCGCGTAATCCTCCCGGTACATCCAGGCGATCGCGTAAAAGTGCGGGAACTGCCACAGAAAAAGAATGGCAAACAGCAGCCAGGCGCCACGGTCCAGAGTACCCGTGGCCGCAACCCATCCAATCATCGGAGGAATCGCCCCAGGGAACGCACCAACAAACGTCGCCCAAACCGTCCGTTTCTTAAGTGGCGTATACGCAAGCAGATAGCTCAGGCAAGTAAGAACGCCGAGGCCGCAAGCGAGAACACCAGCCGTGAAGTACAAATCCACAGCCCCAGCAACGCTGAGGATCACGCCAAACCAGAACGCCTCCCGCGGCTGCAACTGCCCGCTCGGCAACGGCCGCGAAGCCGTACGCCGCATAAACCGATCCGAATCTCGCTCAATGTAATGGTTCAGCGTGGCCGTGCCGGCAGCAATCAGCAGGGTTGCGAAAACGGTCTGTATCAAGTGCGACCAATCCACCGCGCCTCGTGCACCCATGTAATAGCCCGCAGCGGTGGTCATCAAGACCAGAAAGGAGACATCCGGCTTGGTCAGCGCAACGTAAGCATTGGCACGCGACGACAGCGTCATCTCCGTCGTGCGCACTGTGCTCATCAGACGGCCACCTGTCCGCGCGATGAAACGGCAACTTCCCCGCCCCGCGGCACGAGCCGGTAGGTCAGCAGAATCGTCAGAATCGAAACGGCAAACAGCAGGGCGCCGACGACCGTGTGAATCACGGTCAAAGAGACCATAATCGGCATCGGCTGCAAAGCGTGCGCCGTCACTAGTCGGGACCAATACGCGCCAATACCCAGAAGAAACTGCAAGCCAAAAACGGAGTGCAGCAAAATTCGCATCTTCGTAAGTTCGGGCGATTTCTCAAATCGCTTGCGCAGCACCACTGCCGTCCATAGGACGGTAGCAAGCACCGCCAGAGAGCCCGCCGCGTGCGGCCAGATGGGAATCTCAAGGTGGCGGAATCCCGCTCCCAGGAAAACCTGCAGAAAAATTACGATGGCGTTTAGAAGAGCAAGCGAATGAATCGAGGGCGTCCCGTGGTCTTCCAGCGGAACCCGCTCCGAGACCCACCACCTGCTCGTGAACACCGCAACACTCAGCAGCGCCCCGAACATAATCTGCGCAAAACAAGCGTGCCACACTGGCAGCCAATAATGAAGAAACTGGATGACCACCTCGCCGCCGAGAACCGCTTGCGCGACGATTCCACCCAGCGCGATGACCGTGAACCAGCGCAGCCAGCGGCGCTCGTCTTTCAGCCAAACGAGTACCGTCAAGATGAGCGTCAATATCCCCAACACTCCAGCAATCACGCGGTGAGAGTATTCGTACACATCGCCGCCCGTGATTTGCGCGGGGATCCACGCGCCGTGCGATTTCGGCCAATCGAGCACGGAAAGCGCGGCAGCATTGGAGGTTACCAAAGCCCCCGCGATCAGAAGGAGAATTGTCCAGCAAACGGTAAAGACCGCGAAGCGGTGAACACCCGGATGATAAGTGGCTTTCATAAGCTTTGTTTCAAACGCGGATTATATCGCACTCCGGATTTTCGTGCTCTTTAGACCACCCCGCGTTGGATGTCCGGACCCAGCTCTCGGATGAAAGAACTTTCATCAGGAGGCGGTCGAAGAAACCGGGACCCCCTGCGGATCTGGCGCCGAACTGATGGCTCGCAGGACGAGATCTTTCAACGCCGCAATGAACAGGGGCGAGTCGCCCACAGCGGGCATCATCCGAAAAATCTCGACGCCCGCCTTTTTGGCGTCCTCGCGGGCCTCAATGTTGATTTCGTGCAAGGTTTCTATGTGTTCCGTCACAAAAGAAATCGGCACGACGAGCATTTCCTTGACGCCCCTGCGGCCCAGTTCCTCGATCGTAGTTGTCAGAGGCGGTTGTAACCACTTGGCCGGCCCAACGCGGCTCTGATAGCACAGTAAATGATTCACTGGCCAGCCCGGGTATTGCTTCTTGCCTTCTTCGCAAACCAAACGGACTGTGCCCTCAATGTGCTGTGGATACGGATCACCCTTTTCGACAAGGCTCATGGGCAAACCGTGCGCGCTAAAAATCAACTGAATGCGCTCGCTGTCCGCAAACTGCCGCAGCACCGAGCCGATGCGCTGCGCGACGGCCTGAATATAAAGCGGATGGTCATAAAACTGGCTTACGGTGCGCTCCCGCGGCTTGCCCTCAGCCGGGCCGTAAACGCGCCGCCACTCCTTCAAGCTGCTCAACGTGGTCGCGTAAGAAAAATGCGGATAAAGCGGCAGCAGCACAATCTCATCAACAGTCCCCGCTTTTCGCAGCGTCTCAACGGCGTCCGCCGTGAAAGGTTTCCAATAGCGCATCGCAACAACCGCAACCGGATCGATTTCCGGCGATAAAGCATCCGCGAGCGCAATGCGCTGCCGTTCGGTTAAAGCTCCAATGGGCGATCGTCTTCCAATTTCCGCGTACTTGCCGCGAACGGGCACCGAACGCCTTGAAGAAATGAGCTTCGCCAGCGGTCGCCGTAAAAAGCCTAGCGGCCCCATCGGAATAATGTCCGGATCAAGGAACAAGTTCAGCAGGAACGGTTCAACAGCATCGAGTGAATCCGGTCCGCCAAGCTGGAACATCACAATTCCGACTTTTTTCTTTCTGGCCAACTATTTCCCCCGGTTCAATGTGTTCTTCAATCGCTCGACTTCTTTGTCGAGCGTTGCGGTGCGTCTCGCCACCGTCAGGTAAAACACAAAAAACACGGCCCATCCGAGAACATAGGCAGCGAATACGCTATCCAGACTGCTCATATCGCTTCGGCCTCCCGGCGGACGATCTCAAACTTGGCACGCAATTTCTCCAGCCGGTAGCGCTCGTTGATCAGAAACACAACCAGACAATGCAGTGCAAATACGCTGAAAAAGAACACCTTGCTCATCGTCGGATCCAGACCCGAGCCGGGCCCTCCCATGATGACCGGTGCCGGATGCTGCGTCCGCCACCAACGAATCGCACCAAAAACGATCGGCACATCAATAAAAGCAAAGATCCCGAACAGCGCGCTGAGCAGCGCCCGCCGATCAGGTTCCTCGATTAAAGTGCGCAGCAGCAAATAGGAAACGTAAAGAAGCCACAGGATAAACGTGGAGGTAAGCCGCGCATCCCAGGTCCAGTAAATTCCCCACGCGGGTTTAGCCCAAATGGGACCCGTGATGAGCACGACCGTGAAGCACGCCAATCCCACTTCCGCGCAGGCCACGCCCAGCGCATCCCACTTCCCTTCGCGCCGCCACACGTACAGCAAATTGGCTACGAAACCGATGAAAAGAGCAGTCATCCCAGCCCATGCCGTAGCCGCGTGGAAATAGAAAATCCGCTGCAGCACGTGCATGGTCTTCTCTTCCGGTGCGATATAAAAGGAAGCATAGGCCGCCGCGCCCATCAGGAAGACCACAACCGCTCCGGCCAACGCACGCTTGCCCATGGTGCTTCACTCCTCTAGAAGATATTCGCCGAAAAGCCATATCGCCGTCAAAAAAACCACGTCGAAAACCGTGAGGAAGCCCATTCCCGCCCATGGAACGTAAGGCGCCCGGTCGAGGAGCGCCTTTGTGGCCTCGGCGCTAGCCACGAGAATCGGGGTCAGGAGCGGAAGCATCAGCAAGGGCAACAACAACTCACGCATACGTGCCTGCGCCGAAATGGCGGAAAGCGCGGTTCCGGCGATCGAAATTCCCAGGCTTGCCAGAAAAAAAACGAGCGCCAGCCAGTGCAGCACCGGTAGCACCGGCACGTTGTACATCACCGTAAAAAAGGGGAGTAACAGGAGTTCCGTGAGCAGCAGGAAAAGTGCGTTCGCCGCAAGTTTGGCCAGAAAAATCGAAAAAGGATCGCTCACCGAAAGCCGCAGAGCGCTCAACGTGTCATTGGGCTGTTCGCGCAAAAAGCAAGACTGCAGCATCAAAGAGGAAGCAAACAAGAACGCCAACCAGAACAGCCCGGGAGCAAATCGCCGCGATTCGTCGGAAGTCGGATCAAACGTAAAACTGAAAAGCACAATTATCGTTAGGATGAAAATGAACGTAGTCGTTAGCAACTCGCGCGAACGAAACTCCGTCCGGAGTTCCTTGCCGAGCAAGACGGCGGTGTTGGAGAGCAGGCTCATTTAAACATCGGCAAACGTGAGAATCGAACGAAACGTCGCGCCGGTCCGCGTGTCGGCTACAACCGATCCCCCATCCAGCCGAATAGCCCGCGTTCCCAGCGACGCTATTTCCGATTCGCCGTGCAGACTCATCAGGATGGTGCGCCCCGAATCGCGAAGCCGTCGCAGCGTTTCCGCCAGCCAGGACACTCCCTGCGGATCAAGGCCCGTAGCGGGTTCGTCCATCAGGATTACGGCGGGCTCATGTAACAGCGCTCGGGCGATGGCCACGCGCTGACGCATCCCGCGAGAAAACGTGCGTACCAGCGACGCGCGGCGTTCGGAAAGTCCAACTTCCTCGAGCAACGCCGCAACACGGTTCTCCGGCTTGGGCGTTCCCTGCAATCGCGAAAATAGAAGGAGATTTTCTTCGGCGGTCAATTCGTCGTAGACCATCGTTGCATGAGCGACGAATCCCGCGCGAATGGCTGGCGTTTCCTCGTTTGGGGATGCGCAGGAGAAGCTCAGCTTCCCGGCACTTGGCCTCACCAATTGAGCCGCAATTCGCAGGAACGTGGTTTTCCCGGAACCGTTGCGCCCCGCAAAAACGACGCATTCTCCCGGACCGATTGTGAGCGAGACTCTTCTCAGCGCGTAGATTCCGCCGTAACGCTTGTCAATGTCTTCAAAACGAAGTCCGATGGGAGCAAATGCCGGCGGCGTCACGCCTCAGCCTCGCACAAGATCGCGCAGGATCTTTTCCGCGCGCGCGCGTTCCTGCTTGTACTCGTCTTCGGAGATGGTTCCAGCTTGCCGACGCAGCTCAAGCCGGAAGAGCATGTCCTTCAGCGCGTCGAGGCTTGAGCCAACCGCAGCATCCATTGCCGGAAGATTCGCACTGTTGGCAGGTGGCGCCGGGTCTGCACTCGAAGTTGTAACCCGCGCCTTCGAAAAACTCTTGTCCGTATTGGCAGGCGCATCCTCAATCAAATTCGTGGTACCGTTCGCGACCGCAACTACAGGCCGCCGCGCCAGAATAATCGCCAGCAGGGCAAAGACACACACGAAGCCCCCAACAATAGGCCATTTCAAAACATCCAGCCGTCCGGGCACTGCCTGAATCGGCACTCCCGAAGACGGATCACCACCCTGCTGCTCTTCCCGGTTCTGAGCCCCCGCACCAGCGTCGGAATCGTTGGAGCCACCGCGTGGCGCCGTGCCCGAAACGCTGACCGTCAACGTGGAATTCGCGGCAAGGCCATCCCTGCTGTAGAGACTCATGCCCTGCTCCTGCCCGCTCGGCTGCAAACCATCGCCGGCAATCCGCAAGCTCGGCGGCGCGACCAACACCAACCGCGCGCCAGGATAAACAATCGGCAATTTCACGGCGGCCGCATTTCCCGGATACGGCAGCTCGTAAGAATAGCGCACGCTGTTTTCGCCCGGCCGGAACGCAAACGCCACAGAGTAACTATTCTTTCCGCGATCCATCGGCGCCTGTACAACGGGCATCCCCGCTGGCCCCTGCGCGCCAACCTGCTTCAGCGTGGCGCCGTCCGGCAAAGTAAAATCGAAGTTGCCATCCGCGCGAAAATAAGCTTGTGCAGGCTGCGACGAATTCTTGATGGCGTACTCTTCCCCGACAATCAAGGTCGCACCACTCGGCTGGAAAATTACGAAACGCGTCTCAACGGAAATGGTTTTGGGATCGCGTGACGGCTCGAAAACTTCCACCTCGATCTCGTTGCGTCCTGGAGGCAGTGGCTGATGAAAATTTATGCCTTTATATACCGCCCGAACCAACATGGGCTGCGCGCCAATGGATGGAAAGTCAAAAGTAAACTCCCCCTGCGCGTCGGTCTTTGAATTGAGCACCGGCTGCATCCCGCCCTGCAATTGAATGAGAATAACCTCGACGTTCGCGGCGGGCTTGCCCGTCGTGCCGTTTTTCACCGTGCCATGAACGCTAGCTCCGTGAACAAAGGAAAGCGGCAGCAGCCACGCAATAGCCAGGCCGCCGAGCAGCCTCACCAGAGCCCTCATTGTGGGATCCGCCCGGTAGCCGCTGGCTTAGCCCCGCGCGGTCGGCGTACTTGCGATTCGGTGATCTCGTCAATTTCCGCCAGCACAAGCGCGGCCTCATTCTCGAGAGAAGTTTTCATCGCTTCGTAATCATTCTCCGCATACTTCCCGGAGCGATACTCGAACCGCAAGTCGCGCAAATTATCGTAAATAGCATCGCGCCTCTCGAGCAACTGATCGAGCTTCGAGCGATGCGGCGCAAGGTCCGACGCATCCGGCTGAATAAAAAATATGAAAAGCGCCGTAGCGAATGCGAGCGCGAAGGAGGCTCCGAGAACGGCCCAATCCCCGGTGGCAATCACAAAAATAGCAGCAACCGAAAGCATGGTCAAAGTGATCAATCCTCTGTATCGCGAGCAGCCTGCGCCCGCGCACGTTCCAGCAGTTCGTGCGAAACGGGAGGCGCGTTACCAGCTGCAGCCAAGGCAGGTCCAGGCGACAGCCGCTTCCGCCATCTCGAAATGACCGCTATCACCAGCCCTAAACCAGCGGCGAACGCCAGGCCCGGAATCCACCAAGCCAACCCGGCAAAACCGTTGTGCGGAGGCTCCGTAAGAACAGCCTGCCCAAACTCCTGCACAAACGATTGAACGATCAAGTCGTCCGAATCTCCTTTGGCAATCCGCGCATCAATCGTCTTCAGCATGCCCTTTGCCGTATCGCAGGGACCGGAAAAAGCGCCGCCCACGTGGTAGCAGCCTCCGGCGGAATCATTGCAGCCGCCGCACATGCAGCGCACCTTCATTCCCAGGCGATGAGCATGATCCGGCTCCTGGGTATCCCCAAAGGCGGGCAGCAACGGCAACACGCCAGCAAAACACATCGAGGCCGCGACAAATACCAACGCAATGCGCTTCGTCTTTGGCTTCGACTTCGTCTTTCTAATCATGGCCTTCTCGTATGGTAACGGACGGTGTCATTCCGCGAACCAGCGTCTCGCCTGCAGTCTGCTTTGCTCCGGCACCGGTCAATACCAGCACCGCTCGACGGTTCGGCATCAACGCCACCAATGTCCCAAACACAACAATCACGCCGCCAAACCAGATCCATTTCACCAGCGGGTTCAGGTAAGCGTGAATGACCGGCAAATCAGATCCCGCCGGGCTCTGTCCCGCGTAGACAACATAAAGGTCTTCGCGCAGTGTCGAGTAAATCGCTACCATCGTCCCGGTCTCGCCATTCGTCTCGAACTCTCGGCGTTCCGGATACAACATCATAATTGGCTTGTTTGCCACGAAAACTTCCACAATCAGGCGATGCCCGGTGTAGTTCGCTTCTGGCTTGGTATCGAGGCCCTGCAAAACCAGCGTGTATTTCCCGATCTGCATCGAAGATCCCTGTTGCATCTCTTTTTGCACGTTCTGGGTGAAAGCAGCGCCGGCAAGTCCGATGAAAATCAGCACCATTCCCATGTGTACGATATACCCGCCATAGCGCCGCGTATTGCGCATGGTCAACTCAATCGCGGAAGTAAGAAACGATGCTCCAGAACGCGTCCGGATGACCTTCGCGCCGCGGTAGAACTCCATGAGAATCGTCGTCGTGACAAAGATACACAGAGAGAAACAGAGCAGAGCGTAGAACTCGCGCATGCCCGCGAAAAATAAGGCTGCACCACCAATGAGGCCGAGAATCAACGGCCACGCAAAATTCCGTTTCAAACTCTCCGCGGAAGTCTTTCGCCAGGCAAGGAGCGGCCCTACGCCGGTCAGAAACAGCAAGAAAAGTCCAAGCGGAATGTTCACTTTATTAAAAAAAGGGGCACCCACGCTGATCTTTGAACCGGAAACCGCTTCCGACAATACCGGAAAAAGCGTACCGGACAGCACGGCTACGCAGGAAACCAGCAAAACCAAATTGTTGAAAAGGAAGCTTGACTCGCGGGAAACAACGGAATCGAGCTGATTTTCGCTCGTGAGATAATCCCGATTTTTGACGTAGGCCACAAGGCACGTCAGGAAAATAACCACGAGAAACCCTACAAACCAGCGGCCAATATTCGATTGCGCAAACGCATGCACCGAGCTTACGACACCGCTGCGCGTCAGGAATGTGCCCATGATGCACAGCAAAAACGTCGAGAATACCAGCCACACGTTCCAAACCTTCATCATGCCGCGTTTTTCCTGCATCATCACGGAGTGCAGAAAGGCCGTGCCGGTCAGCCAGGGCAGCAGCGAAGCATTTTCCACTGGGTCCCAGCCCCAGTATCCTCCCCAGCCGAGAACCGCGTAAGCCCAGTGCGCGCCCAGAAGAATGCCCGCTGTCTGAAAGCCCCACGCGATCATGGTCCACTTGCGTGTGAGATGAATCCACTTCTCGCCCGGGTAACGCGCCAGAAGCGCCGCCAGCGCAAACGCAAAGGGAATCGTAAATCCCGTATAGCCCGAATAAAGATGCGGCGGGTGAATCACCATCTCCGGATATTGAAGTAGCGGGGTAAGTCCATTGCCGTCGCTGCGGGCCACGAACTCCATCGCCCCATTTGCGCCCGGAACTGCCAGCGCCTTGAACGGGCTCGCAATAAAATTATTCAGTGTCAGAAAGAAAATTTGAACGCCGGCAAGAATGACGCCCACATATGGCATCAGCTCGCCGTTTTTGTTCCGGTAAGCGACCAGCACGGAGAAAACATAAATGGCCAGCACAAAACTCCAGAAAAGGAGCGACCCTTCCTGGCCGGCCCACAAAGCCCCAATCTTGTAAAACGTCGCAAGCGCTCGATTGCTATGCGAAACAACGTAAGCCGAAGCGAAATTATCCGTGAAGAAAAGATACTCGATGCTAAAGGTGGCAATAAAAATCAGGCAGCAAGTGGCAATGCCGGACTGCCTGGCGCTCTTGATGAGCAGCGGATGGCGCGTAACAATCGCCGCAATTCCGCCGACAAATGCATACACCGCGCAAATGAAAGCCAGGACAAGCGCGAACGAACCAAATACATCCACGGGGACTCCGCCTATCCCCCGGCCAGGCCGGGAGCCTTACATACTGCCCTTCATTGCCGCCTTAGAAGGAGGTACCGCGGTTCCCCCCGGAGCCGCCTCGTACTTTGAAGCGCACTTCGCTTGCACGACATCCGCGACAAATCGTCCATCCGTCGTGGCATGGCCTTCCACGAGCGCCTGCGATTTATCAATGAAAGTGTCCGGAAGAGGATCGCTGCTCAGATAGCTAACGGGGAGCGATTTCCCTTCCCCTTCGAGAACGAAATCCACGCGTCCCGCCAAATGGCGAATGCTACCCGGCGCCACGCTGCCGCCAACGCGAATCCGGTGTGAAAGTTCCGAGCCTGAGAGCGTCTGAAGTTCCGCGATCGTGTGATAGTACGTTTTGCTTTCTCCGTACCCGAGCCACCCGAGAAAGCCCATGGAAAGGACGATCACGCCAATTCCAATACCAAATTTTGCTTGTTTCTTCACGCCTCGACTCCTACAGCGATCCCAGCTCCGCTAAAGTCTACCACACCTGTAAGATGCGCCTAGCTGGCCAGAATACAGATTCGGACTTACCCCAAAGGGCAATCGAGGCGCTTGTGCGGAGGTCAAATCGAGGACCCCTGTATCCGCAGGGCTTCCGTCAAATGCTGAACAACCTTCTCCGTTTTCAACGAGTCTATTCCGAAAGGTTCTCCATCATCCAAAACCACGGGGCATCTCAGATTTACAGCCGACAATGTGCCACACAAGGTCGCCAGCAGTTCCGAAATCAAAACGACACGCTTGGGCTTCAGCGACCTGCGAATCCGCGCCATCACTTGCGGCAGCCGACTCGATAGCAGCTCCTCGCGGGAAGGCATTTGTGCCTCTTTATTCTCAAGCGGGCATTCGAGCACGTGCGTCAAGAAAAAACCGCCCCTCTGGAATTCGACGAGGACTGCCTCCGCTGATTTGCCCGCGGTAGAAATTCCGACTGCCTCAAGCAAACGCCCGGCTTCGCCCTCGAACCTTCCTGAGTACAAGAAGTGGCCGTCGGCAGTTGGAGAAATTCCACCCAGCAACAGCGCGTTGATATGAACGGGCCTGTAACGCGTCGTCCATTCCAGTCGCTGGAGGCGCCGCGCGATGTGTTCACTCGATGTGAGCTGTCCACATCCATCGCATGGCAACGAAACAGGATTCGTCATTGGCAAGGATGAATCGTAGTCCAGGTGACGGAAGGAGTGCAAATCAAGAAGTCTGGTTCACACCAGTCTGAACAAAATATCTATACCAACAAAAACGCATTTCGCAACGGCGACGGCTGTGCGCCGGGGATGGTAATTTGGGTTTTGGCGTCGCACAACCGCCGTCGCGCACTACTAGTCGGTTCAATGGCTCTAAACCCTCTGGCGCGGTAAAAGTTGCACTCCGAGCGGACTTTTTACTAAGAAAACTACGAAGAAAACGAGGTCAAATCCTAAGAAGAAACCGCCGCATCCTCCGGCAATTTGGATCGGAGGCACCACTTCAGTTCCTGGCTCAGTTCGCTAATCTCCATACCTGCCATGACGATGAACTTGCAGCTCAGCATTTCGCGAGGCTCGTCGTCGTCTGGCAACTGGCAGGACACGCGGCAATACTGGCAATCCTGATTCCAGCAAAACCTCCCATACGGAATCGTCTCCGGGCTGATGAACTGGAAGCACCGCAAAAGCGAGTTGCGCTCCGGCACCTGGAACTTCTTGCCCATGATGCTGATTTCCACGAGTTTTTCATACGGGCGAAAAGGTTCCGACATTATAGAGTCCTGTCCTCCGAGGACGGGTAGCCGATGGAATGCCGAAGAAGTAGCCCCGAGCCGGATCGCACTGCTGTTTGCCTATCCAGATTAGCCCCCACCCAGGCAGGCCCACAACGATTGGTCTCGCAGAAGTTGCGAATGTGCCAAGGGGTGAATTTTGGTGGCAGATTCCCAGGAGAAAGGCTGAAAGAGTGATTCTAATTGCCGAAATCGAAGAATTGCCCCATCTTCCGAAACTTTTCATAACGCGCGCCCAGCAATGACTTCGTAGGCTGTTGCGTCAGCGCCACAAGCTGGCGATCAAGCACTTCGCCGAGCATCTGGCCGGACGCCTCGGGGTCTAGGTGAGCTCCACCCTCTGGTTCCGGAATGATTTCGTCCACGATGCCGAGTTCCTTCAAATCTTTGGCAGTGATCTTCAAGGCGGAAGCCGCCGTCTCCGCCTTCGACGCATCGCGCCACATGATGGCTGCACAGCCTTCGGGAGAAATGACCGAATAAAAGCTGTTCTCCAAAATGTTCACGTAATCTCCGACAGCAATCGCCAGCGCGCCGCCCGAACCACCTTCCCCGGTCACCGTGCAGATGATGGGCACGGGTAGCCGTGACATTTCTCTCAAGTTTCGCGCGATGGCCTCCGCCTGCCCGCGCTCCTCGGCGTCGATCCCGGGATAAGCTCCTGGAGTGTCAATGAACGTGAAAATCGGCCGGCCAAACTTTGCCGCCAGTTGCATGATCCGCAGCGCCTTGCGGTACCCTTCTGGCTTGGGTTGGCCAAAATTTCGCTGCAAACGCTGCTTGGTGTCGCGCCCCTTTTGGTGGCCGACGATGGCCACGGGCCGCCCATGGAATTTTGCCAGCCCGGTGATTAACGCTTTGTCATCGCCGTACCCGCGATCTCCGTGCAATTCCACGAAGTCCGTGAAAAGCATCGCCACATAGTCCAGCGTGTACGGCCGTTGCTGGTGCCGCGCGATTTGCGCGCGCTGCCATGGCCCGAGGTGGCTGTAGAACTCCTTGCGCAACTCGGCGACCTGCTCCCGAATCCGCTCGAGTTCCGCATCGGCTTCCTCGTCGCCCGCAAGGTGGCGCAACTCTTCAACGTCCTTCTCCAGACGCTCAATCTCGGTTTGCCGGTTCTCTTGAGCGGCAGGACCTTTTGCTTTTTCCTTGGATTTCATCACATGACCATATCAATCGACTGCTCGCCAAGGGTTTCGCGGATGGCGGCAATCAGTTCGGGGCACGTTCGCACGCGCTGTTCGACTTGCATTGTAGCGGTCGCTCCGTCCCTCGCCCTGAGATCGAGCGATACGAGGCTCGATCCCCGGTACGAAGATAGTATCTCTTCGAGCCGGTCCAGCAGCTCACTGTTTACGTCTTCGAGTTTCATGCGAATACGCAATCCCGAAGCAATAGGCCGTTCCTTCAAATCATCGAGGCGCGCCGCATCCTGCAAAGACAGCCGCGTACCAGCTTCCTCGACCTGCACGCGCACTTTCAGCAGCAGCGGCGTACCCGGCTTGAGCATTTGCTCATGTTTTGCGAAGCTCTCGGGAAACGTAAGCATTTCCTGAACCCCGGTCATATCCTGAATCGTGAAGATACCCCAGCGAGCGCCTTTTTTTGTGCGCATTGGCCGTGTGCCCACCACGAGCGCCGCCACCGTAATTTCTCTGCCGTTCCGCTGTCCTTCCACTTGATCGAGCGAGACACACTTCATCTCCTGCAAGCGCGAAGCGTATTTTGCCAGCGGATGCCCGGAAACGTAAAACCCGAGCATGGCATACTCGCTAGACAGCCGTTCGGCCTCGCCCCACGGTTCGGCTTCCTGCAATTCAAAGAGTATCGGCGCAGGCGCCGCCGCCGTACCAAACAACCCGTGCTGCCCTGATTCGCGTGTCCGCGAAGCCCGTTGCACGGCCGCCAGCGCATCATCCACGGAAGCAAGCATGGATTCGCGCGGCCCCAGCGAATCCAGCGCCCCGGACTTGATCAAGCTCTCAAACACGCGCTTGTTCAAAAACTTCGCCTCTATGCGTTCGCACAAATCATAAAGCGTGGTGAACTTGCCAGAGGCCATTCGCGAATCCTTGATAGCTTTCGCCGTGTTCTCCCCTACGTTCTTGATGGCCGCAAGCCCAAATCGAATCGATTCTCCGACCGGAGTAAAATACAGATCGCTCTCGTTCACATCAGGCGGCAAAATCGCAATGCTCATGCCACGCGCTTCGTTGATGTACTTCACGGCTTTCTCCGCGTTGCCCGTTTCCGACGTCAGCAGCGCGGCCATGAACTCCACCGGATAATGGGTCTTCAAGTACGCCGTCTGGTACGCAAGCAGCGCATAGGCACAGGAGTGCGACTTGTTGAAGCCGTAGCCCGCGAACTCCTCCATCAAATTAAAAATCCGCTCGGCTTTCTTCTCCGGAATCTTGTTTGTCAGGCACCCCGCCATGAACTTCGCGCGCTGCGCCGCCATCTCTTCTTTCTTCTTCTTGCCCATGGCGCGGCGCAAAATGTCCGCTTCGCCGAGCGAAAAACTTGCCAGCAAATTCGCGATCTGCATCACCTGTTCCTGATACAAAATAACGCCGTAAGTCTCTTCGAGAATGCCCTTCAGCTGCGGCAATTCGTAGCTGACCTTTGTTTTCCCCGTTTTCCGGTTGATGAAATCATCGATCATCCCGCCCTGAATCGGCCCTGGCCGGTAAAGCGCATTCAGCGCCGTCAAATCCTCGATACGTGTCGGCTGATAGCGCCGCAAGATATCCCGCATCCCATGCGACTCAAACTGGAAAATCGCCGTCGTATCGCCCCGAGCAAACAACTTGTAAGTATGCGCGTCCTCCAAAGTCAAATTATCAATATCGACCTTCACGCCGCGATTCTTCTCAATCATCTGCACCGTGTCCTGCAACACCGTCAGCGTCGTCAGTCCAAGGAAGTCCATCTTCAGCAGACCAATGCGCTCCAGCGCATTCATGTCGTACTGCGTCGTGATTTCATCCCGGCTTGTCTTGTAAACCGGCACCACATCGGTCAGCGGCCGTGGCGAAATCACGACACCGGCCGCGTGCGTCGAAGCATGCCGCGCCAACCCTTCCAATCGCAGTGCCACTTCCATCAAATCCTTCAGCTTTTCGTCGCTGTTAATCGCCGCTTTCAGCTGCGGCGCCTCGGCCAACGCCGTCTCCAAATCGATGCCCAGCGTGGTGGGAATCAACTTCGCCAGCTTGTCCACTTCCCCGTAGGAAATATCCATCGCGCGGCCGACGTCTTTAACAGCCGCCTTCGCCGCCATCGTCCCAAACGTGATGATTTGCGCCACATTTTCCCGCCCATATTTCTGCGTGACGTACTCAATCACCTCGCCGCGCCTCCTCATGCAAAAATCAATATCTATATCCGGCATCGAAACGCGCTCAGGATTCAGGAACCTCTCAAACAGCAGGTTGTACTGCAACGGGTCCACATCAGTGATGCGCAACGCATAGCTCACAAGACTTCCCGCAGCCGATCCTCGCCCCGGCCCAACCGGCACATCCTGCGCCCGCGCATAATGGATAAAATCCCAAACGATCAGGAAGTAGCCTTCGTACCGCATCTTCTTGATCATTTCGATTTCTGAAGACAGCCGCCGCTCATATTCCGAAAGCGGATTGTGCAGCAACCCCTGTTGTGCCAACCGATCCAGATAAGGCACGCGCGTCGCGAAGCCTTCACGCACAACACGCTCAAAGTAGCTGCCAGCCGTATGTCCTTCAGGAACCTTGAATTCCGGAAACGGATTCGCGATGCGCTCCACCTTCACATTGCATCGCGCCGCGATGTCCACTGTCCGGCTAAGCGCGTCAGGCAATTCCCCGAACACCTGAGCCATCTCGGCAGCTGTCTTGAAATAAAACTGGTCCGTCTGAAATTTCATCCGATGAGTGTCGCTCATCGTCTTCCCAGTTTGAATGCACAGCAGGACTTCTTGCGCGTGCGCGTCGCCGTGATGCAGATAGTGGCAGTCGTTCGTCGCAACAAGCGGAATACCAGTCTCTTTCGACAGCCGCACAAGCTCGCGATTCACACCCTGCTCAATCTCAAGCCCTTGATCCTGAATCTCCAGGAAGAAATTGCCCTTGCCGAAGACGTCCCGCAACCGGTACGCATTCTCCCGCGCCTGGTCATACTTCTCATCCACAACCGCTTCGGTCACCGCACCCCGCAGACAAGCCGATAGCGCAATCAATCCCCGGCTGTGCTTCGCAAGCAGGTCGTAGTCAATTCTCGGCTTGTAGTAAAAGCCTTCCAAAAATCCCGCGGATACGAGCTTTATTAAATTGTGGTACCCCTCCAGGTTTTCGCACAAAAGCACCAGGTGGTTACTCCCGCGCATACCCGGCTCCGCCTCGCCGCGGTCCTGCCCATTCGATCCATTTGTTTTCTCGCCGCGGTCGTGGCGGCTGCCTTTGGCCACATAAACTTCGCAGCCGATGATGGGCTTGACGTCGCGCTTACTGGCCTCGTTAAAGAAATTCGCCGCGGCAAACAGATTGCCGTGGTCGGTGATCGCGACTGCAGGCATCTTCTGCCGCGACGCTTCGTCCAGCAACTCGGACGTTTCGCACGCCCCGTCGAGCAGACTGAAATCCGTATGAACGTGAAGGTGGACAAACTGCGGTTGACCCATGGAACTCGATTCTAGAACGCTCGCGCGAGAATTGCGAATCGCATTCGCAAGATATTCACAGGCTTGGCTTTCCTCGCGGCGGAACTATCTCCGCGTGCTGGTCTTTTTTCCCGAGGTGGCGTGCTTGGCTTGCTCGCTTGCCGCCTTGTGTTTGGCGGCTTGCTTCAGCATAACGGGATGATTCTTCTGTCCGGGAACATGCGCACCCTTCGCGGGCGTGCCTTTTTCCGCCGCAGGAGTACCACCTGACGTGGCGGGGGCCGCTTGTTTTTCCCCGCTCTTCGCCGGTTTTTTCTCTTTTTCTTTTTTCTTGGGCTGCTCTTTTATCCCGGATAATTTTCTTAAGATCTTTACCCTCTCTTCCGGAGTCTTTCCGCGCCCAGCCAGCTGCATTCCAAAAACTTGCTCCACAATCGCGTCGAACTTCGCCCCGCGCTCAAGTCCCAATGCCTCCAATTCGCTTGCAACCAGCGGAACACCACTCCGAATTGGCCGCCATTTGTGCAAATAGGCCCGCACCTTCGAGAGCGCCCCCGAGTTGTTCGACTCCGCCAATATATAAGCGACCTTCTCCACCGGCAGCTTTTCCAGAAACTTGTAAGCATCAATCGGCGCATTCAATTTCTTGCCCGTCAGTTCCTTCTGGTCCGCTTGCACCTCTTTTTCAAATCCCAGGATCGCGTCCACTTCCGCCGACTTGAACCCCGCCTTTGATAAGACACTTCCCTGCTCCCGATCCTTCAGCTTCCCCAGAATCGCTAGCATCATCGGCGTGGCCAGCTTTGGACGCACCCCCGCCGTGAACAAATCCTCCCGAACCTTCATCAGTCTCGAAATGGCTTCGTAATCAGGATGCCGCTTGGCCAAACCCGGGTGAACCGCTTCCAGCAAATCGTGCTCTTCCCACTCTTTCAACACGACCGCGGGCCGCTCTTCCCGCGCCACGGCCCGCAATTCCGACCCCGCATCTTCCGGCGTAATGGTGTGGTGCAAATCGCGCTCAATCGCCAGGTCGAACCACTCCTGGGTCCGCGCCTCCACTTTGAATCCCATCCGCGCCGCAAAACGCAGCACACGCAGCAATCTCGCAGGCTGGTTCGTGAAGCTGTGAATCGTCAGCGCCCGCACTTCCGCGCGCTCAATGTCCGAAAGCCCATTCGTAGGGTCCAACAGCAACCCGCGCGAAGCCGGGTTTAACGAGATCGCGATGGCATTCAGAGAAAAATCCCGCCGTCGCAAATCCTCCATGATCGTGGACCAGCGAATCTCCGGCCGCGTCCCCGGCCGCACATAATGGTCGTCGCGCGCCGCCGATATGCTGCCGTCGGCATCCCCCGCAAAAAGTATCTCCACCTGCCGGTACTTTTCATCTTCCGCCAGTATTTTCGCCCCGCCTTTTTCCAGTTCGCGCGCGATCTTGGAAGGGTTTCCTTCCACCGTAAAATCCAGATCGCGCAGCGATGCGCCGGTAACAAGGTCGCGCACCGTTCCGCCCGTCAGGTAAACATTGAACCCCATCGCGGCGGACAGCTCCTGCACGCGCATCATGGCCGCTCGCTGCTCAGGGGATAGCCGGCTTTCCAGCAAAAACATATAGTCTGGCATCGTGCTCCTTCAGATTCTGGATGCCCGCGCTGACCGCCGCAGAGGCAACCGCAATAGGGCCCAGGTCCCCCGCGCTTCAAGCGCGCGGATGATGCGCCTTATAGATCTGCTTCAACCGCTCTTCTACTACGTGCGTGTAAATCTGGGTCGTGGATATGTCGGCGTGGCCAAGCATCAGCTGCACCGACCGCAAATCCGCGCCCCTTTCCAGCAAATGCGTCGCAAAGCTGTGCCGCAGCATGTGCGGCGTAAGGGCCACGCGCAACCCAGCTTGTCTCCCATACGCCGAAAGTATCTTCCACACGCCCACTCGGCTCAGCGCCACTCCCCGGCTGTTCACGAACAACGCCGGTGTCCCGGGGCGCTTTCCTAGAAGTTTTGGCCGCGCTTCTTTTAGGTATTTCTCGACAATTCCCAGTGCCTTCCGCCCCGCCGGGACAATCCGCTCCTTATCGCCCTTGCCAATGCACCGAATGCACCCGACCTTCGAATCGAGGTCGGTCACACGCAGCCCAATTAGCTCAGATACGCGCAATCCCGTGGAATACAGCACTTCCAGCATGGCGCGGTCCCGCAAACCGAACGCCGTCTTCGCGTCCGGCTGCTCCAGCAACCGCTCCACTTCCTCAAGCCGCAGATACCCCGGCAACGTCCGCCGGATTTTAGGCGACTCCAGGTTCAACGACGGATCCACCGCAATCAGCTCCTGAATCTGCGCGAACCGGAAAAAATTCCGCAGCGTAACCAGGTGCCTCGCCACGGTCCTGCTTTCCAGCTTCTCGCGGTACATCCCCGCCAGAAAATCTACCAGGTCGTCGCGGTTCACCTTCTCCAGGGTCAGCTTTCGCTTCTGCGCGAATACGTTGAACTTCACCAGGTCGCGCTGGTAAGCCTCCACCGTGTTCGAGGAGAGACCTTTCTCCACCTTGACGTGCGTCAAAAACAAAGTTGTGGCCGCCGGTATTTCCATCAAGGCTCCGCGAATCCGTTTCCGGCACTTGCCCGCCTGCGTGTCGCAATGCCGTAAACCTCTTGAATTTCATGACACCGGAAAATCCACGCCAGCCCTAAATAAAGAGCCGTCGCGCCGACAAGCAATCCCGAAAAGACCAGCAATTGAACAAGAAAACGGGAGTGCATCGTAAATTGCGTGTAATGATTCCCCACCGCGCATGCCACTCCCATGATGCACGCGCACAAGGAAATCTTCGCGAAGGACCGCAGTATTTCAATCGTTCCAATCGCCCCATACCGCCACCGGAAAATAATGAACAGCGCGAAGAAGTCGAAAAAGCACGCGATCGCCGTCGCCAGCGCTGGCCCCCCGTTTTGCACCCTCTTGAAAAAAAACTGAATGAAAACAATGTTCAATACAATGTTGATCACCAACGAGATCGAAGCCACTATGACCGGCGTTCTTGTGTCTCCCGTTGAATAAAACGCCGGAACCACCAGCTTCACCGACGCGAGCGCCGGCAATCCTATCGCGTAATACATCAATGCCCGCGCCGTCAGCCGCGTCGAAGCCTCCACGAACTGCCCGTGCTGGAACAGCACTCGTATGACCGGCTCGCGCAAAATCATCAGCCCCAGCGCCGCAGGTACCGTGATGAACGCCACGATCCGCACGGAAAATGCCAGAGTCTTTTTCAGGGAGTCAAAGTCCTTCGCCGCCGCCTGGTGCGACATCATCGGCAGAATCGCCGTCGCCACCGCTATCGCGTACCCGCCAAGAACAAGCTCCATCGTTCGGTCGGCAATGTTCAGCGCCGCCAAACTTCCAATCGGCATCAACGCCGCCGTCGCGAATCGCGTATCTATGAAGAGATTGATTTGCCCAATACCAATTCCAAACAGCCTCGGAACCATCAACCGAGCCACATTCCTGATCCCCGGATGAGAAAACGAAACTCCGAATTTAAACTTCATTCCTTTTTGTACGAGCAGCGGTACCTGCACCAAAAACTGAAGCACTCCTCCGACAAGAACCCCCACAACAATCGCCGTTGCCGGGTCATGGAAATACTTCCGAAAAACCGCAAATGTAAACGCAATCGTCGCCAGGTTCATCAGCACCGGCGTCGCCGCGGGCAGCCCAAAAATATGAAAGCAGTTCAAAATCCCCATCGCCAGCGCCGCCAGGGCAATGAAAAAAAGGTACGGAAACACGATCCTGTTCAGCGCTACTGCTTCGCCACCCTCAATGTTTTTCCCAGCGAATAAATGGACTACCTGAGGTGAAAAAACCATTCCCAGAATCGTAATTACAGCCACAAAGAGCGCCAAGGTCCAAAACAGCTTGTTCGCGAATTCCCAGACCTCCTCTTTCGTTTTCTCTCGCATGTACGTCGTGAAGACGGGAATGAACGAAGCCGTCATCGAACCTTCAGCGACCAAGCGGCGGAAGAGATTGGGGATACGGTAGGCGAGGTAGTATGCGTCCGCTATCGGACTGGTTCCAAGTAGAAGGGTGATCCGCTGCTCTCGTACGTAGCCTAGAATTCGGCTGACGACGGTAACCATGGAGATGATCGAGGCCGATTTGAGGATATGCTTTTTATCGGTCAACGGCCGACGCTCCGGCGCCTAACCCTAATGAAAACAACAGGTTGACAGGAAAAACGCGCTTAACATAACATACTCCTTAATTAATCGCAAATTTCCTCCGTTCCACGTCGTGGGCCTGTTCCGCTTGCCCGATTTATCAAGCGCGATGCGTCGGCGCGTCTGACTGGGTGGATTGGGGTGCAGTCTGCTTCGCATCCGCCACGCGGACGGACTTCGCTCGGCGCGGCGTCTTCATTTCTTTCGTCACCATGGCAAGTCGCGCTTCGCCGGAATCCTTACGAGAGGCTCTCTTCATCTTCACACCTTGGCCCCGAACCTGAATGAATACAGTTCTATACGATACAACCCCGCAAAATCTTGCCTTGCTCGGTCGTGTTCGCATTTGCACAAACTGGCGCTATAATGCAAATATACCGCGCAGGCTAGAGTGGAGTAATAGCCCTAATTTTCAGGGCTTCGGTTTCTCCGGGTGTAACTGGAGGTTTACACCGTCTGGTCCGCCCACTGGCGATTCGCTTGATGAGATGAAAAGCAAATACGAAACTGAACGCGACAAAGAATCTGCGGCGCACATTTGCAACGCACCCAGGGCAAAAAGCCCCAAGAGTGGCAGTTAAATCCGCCTGTTCAATTCGCTACAGACCCGCTTGTTCGGAATTGCTATAAAACACCTTCTCAGAAATGGGAGGCGTGTATGTTCCCTTCGTTTGATGTTTTCCAAATCGACGAACATGGCCGAGTTGTCTGGAAAGGCTTTGTAGAAAGCTTGCTGGCCGCGAGGGCGACAATCCAAAAACTGATGCAGGCCTCTCCCAGCGACTATCTAATTCTCGATCAATCGAGTGGGCAAAGGATTGTCGTGCCGAAACCTCCTAGCAAGCAGCCTGAATCCTCGTGCGGCGTCAGCGATGGACGTCCAGAAGCACGCGAGGCCGCGCGTTTGTATTTGTCAACGCTTAGTGCGCCCTCTCAGCATTTGCAAGGACTTAAGGATTAGTTCCGGCTTGCTCGTGACTCGGAAGCTCCTGTCGAGAGCGGATGTATGAGGCAACGTCGGCTCGACTCAGGAGATACCGCATTCTTCATGTCTAGTGGCGTTAGATCGTCGACCGACCCGTTAAAGATGATCGTTGGCGGTGGGGCCGTGTCCATCTGTTCTTCGGGAGAATACTCCCTGGCCAGGGCACGCTTGCCAAGAAGACTTTGGAAGTAGTTATCCTTGGCCATTGCGACCGCGGGCGAGATCAGCAACATAGCGTTGGGAACTGCGCTGATTTGGTTCTTGTCGGTAGAGCAGAAGAACGCCAATGAGGCTGCCAGGTGTCCTCCCGCCGAGATGCCATATGCCGCGATGTGGTTGGGATCGATACCCAATTCCGAAGCATTTCCTCGCATCCAGCGCACCACGTCGCGTGCGTCCTCCAGCGCTTCAATGGGGGTGATCAGTGTGTTTTTGTCCGAGAGGCGATACTCAGCGGCGACAGTGACGGCACCGAAGGAAGCGTATCTTTTCGCGGCGTCATAGACCCAGTCTGGGGCCCCCCATCGACCAGGCCTCGCCATGGAACAAGACAATGGCCGGCCGGGCTCGGCTAAAGCTGCTCTCGGCGGGCCGAAACACGTGCGCCGTCAGCTTGGCGCCCGCCACGGTCTTGTACACCATGATTTCGGGGCCGGACGCGAGTTGTTGCCCATACGAAACGGTCGAATGGATGGCAAGGAACAGCAGAAGGCTCAGCCGAAGGCGAGCGGGCTTTCCAGTCAACCTGGACAGCGGAAAACGCATTTTATACGCGGCTCCTTTCGTCGCGGCTCTTCAGATACGGACCTGCCCTGTGCGAAGTTCCCGCAAAGGAACCGGAGATGTGAAGTCCTGGTACGGAACTGGCTTTAGAAACGACGCTCGCCGTAGTAACAGTTTGCACCTCCGTCTTACCAAATTCTGAACAGCCCCCTTCCCAACTCTGGCATACTTAATTTCTTTGAAAAACCGAGCCCCAGCCTCGACCCACAAGAAAGTCGTCCTTGTTCTGGGCGACAAAAAGCCCCTCCGTGGCTATCTAAACCCGTCGCGCCTCGGCCAGTCCGATCCAATCGATCTCCTCACTCCCGACGGCGAGCACCAGGAACTCCCCCTGGCCAGAGTCCGCTCCATCTACTTCGTCCGCGATTTTTCCGACGACTTCGAGCCCGTGCGCAAAGCCTTCCTCAGCCGCCCCAAGCTCGACGGCCTCTGGGTCCGCCTGCGCTACACCGATGGCGAAACCATCGAAGGCGTCGTCCCCAACGACCTTCTCTCGCTCCTCGACAACGGCATCCAAATCACTCCGCCCGACCTGAACTCCACAACCGACCGCATCTTCATACCCCGCAGTGCCCTTTCCGAACTCACTGTCCTCGGCGTTGTAGGCATAGCCCGCCGCAAGCCCGCCCCAGCAGCCGCGGCAAACCAACCTCGCCTCTTTAACGAATGACACTTGCCGACAGCGGTCCAGTTTCCGATTACGCGTGCCGGATCAACCGGTAGAGCCGGCACGATTTATCCGGCGGCTGAGTCCTTGTCAGCAGCACGCACCTTGATTAGTATTCCGTTCAAGTGTGGGCGATTACGCAGAAGATAGGATTTGAAATGCACAGAAAGATGGTCATTTCGATTTGGTTTCTTTGCACGATTGCTCTGCCATTTTGTGCGGCGGGCACAGGCAAACTCGATGCAGCGATGCTCAAGGAGTCGGAGACACCCAAGGATTGCAAGGTCCTTGAGGGCAAATATGCATTCGATCTTCAAACCCAAATCCTGGATGAACACTACGAGTTGTACAAGTCGCTCTTGCCACCGTTGTCGGGAAAGCAGGCTCAATCTTTCAAATGTGGCAAGCAAAAGGGCACCATCTTCTACTATGAGTACTCAAGCCAGGCGGATCGGGTTGAGGCGGAAAAGGGCATCCGCCGTCTGTTGTGGGGGGAAGATCACTCCACTCCAGAACACCCCGAGCAAATAGAACACGTTGAGAATGTACTGATTGTGGTTTCGTTCGAGAAGGCCCCAAACGTACTACTGACGGCAATTCGTGCCAAGCTGCAAAGAGTTATGAATCCCACTTAGAATGAGGAATTTCCTGGCGCCGCTCTGGCAAGGAATGGGCTGCGTCACTCAATAGATCGGTTGTTCGGCAGAACCATGGGCGGATCGATTGATTAGTTGGTGTTTCGTCGACCGATTGAGCTGTCAGCGGTGACCGGAAACTGATGACCCACTACCCCTTGCTCAGATATTTGACAGTGCCTGGAGCGGCAAATATAGTTTTCACCGAAGTCTTACACCCAGGTAGCCAATCCATCGAAGAATGTTGAGCAATTCCTTTGGGAGACAGCCTTTGAACATGCACCGCAGTCGGAATCCCATGGCCAATGATGTCTGCGGCGTCGGGTTTAGTCCTGCTTTCCATTGGGGCTCTCGGCCACGAGCCACCCCAAGCAACCTCTCAGTCCACTCCGCAACTGACGCCCTATACTGCCCCCGACAATAGCGCCTCCGTCGGAGTCCCCGCAGGATGGCGGGTGACCAAGGGTCTAAACGCCGTAATTCAGATGTCCGGGCCGCAAGGCGAGAGCATTTCCCTTGGCAACGGGGTCTTTGTGCGCAACGGCCCCTTCCAGCTTGGTCACAAATTAACCGGCACGGTTTCCTTTTCCATGCCATATCAGGCCCCCCTTTCCCAAAAGTACTCGATGATCTGGCAGGAGGCTTCCGTCGAGGCCGGTCAGGCCCAGCCCCAGATCAACATCCTCTCTGCGACGCCCCTTCCGATAGCCAAGTCCATCGCCGAATGTGGCGTTTTCCTCGGCTCAATGACCGGGCCGCAAGGGGCGATGAAATTTGAGTCGCGGTTCTGCTCCCTGCCGCTCGACTCCGCCGGAGTTTTCAAACTATTTTGGGAAAACGCCAGCATTCCGGACAAGCTGGCCGCTAAAGAGCGTGCGACGGCAGAAGCAGTCCTGGTCAGCTATCACATATCCCCAGCGTCGTTAAAGTTGCTTTTCCAGCCTCTGACACCCCCCCATGCCCCCTCCGGGCAGCGCAGGCGAATCCAGCGCAATGTACGGCCTAAGAATGGCCAACCAGACCGCCACTTGCATGAACCTGGGCGTGATCCGCGAAGAACCAGATTGGAAACTCCCAAGCTACTGTCACTGACCAGAGGTGACCCCGGTAAATCACGGGCTCACCCCTCGACGAGCTGTTGTCCGCCGTCAATGTCGTATGTTGCCCCGGTTATCGCCGTGTTTGTCATGAGATGGAGGGCAAGGGCGGCAATGTCGGCCGGGCCGACCACGCGCCTTGTCGGTAGCGTCGCCCGGAGCCGCTCACGGCGTGCGTCTAACTGGTCCCCAAGGATCGCCGCCGACAACGGCGTATCAACAAACCCGGCCGCGATCAGATTCACGCGGATGGGCGCCAGCTCTAGCGCAAGGTTCTTGACCAGAGCAGGCTTCGCGGCTGTGAGTGCCGAGATGAGCGCGAGTCCCACCGCCGTGCGGCGGCCGCCCGTGCCGCCAATAAAGAGCAGCGTCCCTCCTGGGCGAACCTTGCTCGCCGCGTTCCGGGCGACCTGCAGCGGCAATAGCAGATGGGCTTCGACGTCCGCGCGTGCCTTATCCACGTCGAACTCCGGCAGGGGCGCGTAGTAGGGGCCGGGACCGGTGACCAGCACGTGGTCGATCGGCGTGGACAGTTCGTCGAAGAACTTCCCGAGACGATCGAAATCGGTGGCGTCGAACGCAACACTGCTCATCGCGCCGACCTCGCGTGCGGCATTCTCCAGGCGTCCCGCGTCGCGGCCCGTGAGTATCACGTTGGCCCCCTCCGCACGGACCAACCGGCCCGTTTCGAGTCCGATGCCTAGGCTCCCGCCAATCACTACGACGGTTTGCCCGAGAAGGGCGGGTTCGCGCCGGTTGGTGTTTGCGAAGGTTGCAGAGCTCATGGTTCCTCCGATCAGCAGTCTAGAATCGCGCTCGCACCAAAGGGGGGAAGATCATCCGAGTCATTCTGAACTGCACCGGGTGCGCAATCGACGACAATATTGCTATTTCAGGCCGATTGCGAACTGGTTGTCAGTGCCCGAACGCATAAACCGGACAATGGGAGTATACGGATTCTCGCTTTATGATGCGCTTGCGGCTCTCGCCGCGCCCTTCCGGGCTTCGATGGCCTTGACCGAGTTTTCAAACGCCTTTTCCAAAACGCGCTTGCCGATCGTCCCGACCACCAAGCCGAGCAACCATCCCTTGAGGTTCTTGCCTTCGCGTACGACGACCACGTCAATGTCGGTCATGCCATTCGGCTGACGCGTGAAGGTGTAGGTGTGGCCGGACGCGCCTCCCCACACGTTGGAGTCGGTCGTCTTGAGGACGACACGTTTGGGATCGGACCAGTCGTAGTGCAAGCGCTCCCAGACGCCGCCCGAGCCTTCCGTGACGTCGGCCTCCGTGCCGCCGCGTTGATGCACCTTGAGGTACTCATCGGCGCTATTGCCAAAGAGCTTCGAGCGGCCAGGCCCGAAGTCGGTCAGCCCGGCGACGTACTCTTCGGGCGTCGAGGTGGTTGTCTGGTGGAGGTGAATCGCGGACATGGGTGCTCCTTTCTTGACCGGTGTCACACCGTTTTAAGCGGATGTTATCTCATAAGCGCCGGGGATGGAGCTATTGCTGATTAACGCTGCCAGCTCAAACGGTGTTGCATCGAAAGCCTGGAATCTTTTTCCGAGCGGTTGTATACAGCATCACATGAAAAGAGCGAAGCCGTTCCCCTCGCTATCGCTGATGCTGCCCGACGATATTGCGGAAGACGCCGACTCAGGAATTGCGAGTTACTGGAAGCAGGACAACAACAATTGTCTTTTGCAAATCCTTTTTAGGGAGTGGGGGCCGCAGGTTTCTGCGTTGCATCATTTGCCGGAACGAACGAGTGCGGGAGGGGAGTGGCAGGCAGTCAGCCTGGCGGGTACGATTGAAGGTTGCGACATTGCCGCTGCACCGACTACAGATGCTCAGAATACTTCTTGGGTGCATGTTTATCTAGTCTGGGATTGGCTAGCAGTTCGTGTCACCATCTCCCACAAAGGTAAGGCGGGTGCATTCAATAGGTCGACGCAACACCAGATCAAGGCCAACGTATAGAGAATGCAAGCGCTGAAATCCCTCAAGCCGGAATCCCCTCTGTGGTTCAAAGACGAAACCGATCATGCACCCATCTACGCCGCTGCCGATGGCCGCACGAAAAGATAGCCGACGCCTTGGCACTGCGGGCAGTCTTTATTGCGGTAATATCCGGTCGAATCACAGTTTGAACAGTCGTCCCAATCGCTACGTTTGAGGGCGCTCGCATTCGTGCCGTTACATCGTTCTCCGGCGGTAGTCTTACTACAACGACGATCTGTCACTCTGCTGTTGTAACCTGCGCCACCACATTGGGTGCAATGCGTAACGGGGAGTTCTCTCTTCAACATGTTCCCATGATACGTCCGCGTTTACGCATTAACCAGCGCCGAGACATGTTGCCGGCAGAATCCCATTCCCTCCTGAACCGCATCGCCCGGTCCAGTCGCGCAAACAATGCCCAACTCCTGATTCAACGCGGTGCATTTCAATACGTCGATGCAACACCACCTGATATAAATCTTCGTTCCGACGGCGGCGTTATGCCCGCTCCATCCCGGCCCTCGCGTACCTCAACTGCAACCTCCCGGAATCCGGTCTACCCCAGGCCGCCTCCGAAAAGCGGACATTTCACGCGCTAATAAAGCGGACATTACATGTGCTAACGACGAAATTGCTCGGAATTCTCTCGACAACATATTACTTTTAGTGTATATATAACTATAGGTAATATTATGGATTAAGCAGGTAGCTCCAGCACACTTGCTGGCGTTTTTTCCTTTCACCGCACCGCATCCCGCTCCGCTGCAAACCATTTAGAATCACATCTTTATAAAAAGCTCCGCAAAGATGTCCTTCTAAATGGCTTACAAAAAACCTAAATCTTTCGATACACATCGTTCCGAAAAACCGGGGGGGGGGGGGGGGGGGGGGATGGAAGAGAAAAACACAACCCCCACCCCCACAACCCCACCCCCGCCCTAATCACCATCCACTCCAAAACATCCG
>Ga0181531_10000104_pt1 | contig 64641 bp, 56 predicted proteins | sample PEATcosm2014_Bin_38_FD_119743 | JGI IMG/M metagenome (GOLD analysis project Ga0181531, IMG submission 119743) | Peatland microbial communities from MTU Mesocosm Facility, Houghton, MI, USA - PEATcosm2014_Bin11_10_metaG | ecosystem: Environmental > Terrestrial > Soil > Wetlands > Peat | place... | reverse complement strand
TTCGACCATCGCGGATACGCGGCCTTTTTCGCCAGCGTTTGCGTAGTGTGCGAAGCGCAATCGTAAAGCAGCAACTCTCCGGAAATTTTTCTGACGGCGGCGACGTGCTGTCCGTCCGGTGAAGTTTGCGCCCACTCGAGGCCGGCGGTCAACGGAAGCACCGAGACAGTTTGCGACTTGAGGTTGAGGAGATGCAACTCCAGCTGGGACTCGGAATCGTCTGCACTGGAAAACAGAATGGTGCTTCCGTCGGAAGTCCACGAAGGATACTTCTGGCGATCCGGCGACGGTTGAGCGGCCAAGGAAGGCGCGCCACCGTCACGCGAAATGAGGAAAATCTTGCTGGCAGCGCCGGCCTGCGCGGACGCCTGGAAAGCAATCAGTCGGTCGTCTGGAGACCACTGCGCCATGAAGGCGTGCATGGGTGGAAAAGTAAGTTGGCGGCGGTCCGTGCCGTCGGCGCGGCTGCGCACCAGGTTGCCTTCGGGAAATTCGACGTAGGCCATCCACCGGCCGTCGTGGGAATAGCTGACCGAATCGGCGGAAAGCCCCCCGGCAAAATCCGAAAACTGATGCCTCTTGGCATCGTAATTTTCTAATTGTCCACGGAGCTGTTCCCCGACCACAAAGATGTGCTTGCTATCCTTGCCAGGCAGAGGCAAATAAAAATTCAAAGGACCATTGGTGAGTTGCACCGGCTGTGCATTGAGGCGCCGCCAAAATTCGCGTTTCTCTCGAATGGCCCAGATATTTCGAGTGCCATCGTTGAGCGCGCTGTACAGAAAATAGCTCTGGTCGGGCGTCCAGCCTCCGGCCCAGGGGTACGCGGCGTGAGGCAGGTCCTGAATCCACGGGCGCACAGTGTTGGTGGAAAGATCGGCTTGCCAAATGGCGTGCGCGGCATGAGCGGAATTTGCGACGGTGAAGCGCAGGCGTTTGCCGTCCGGCGACCAGGCCAGATAAAAAGGATCGTCGGGGAGCTTAGCAATCCTGTGGGCGTCGGTGCCATCGAGATTTGCGCGATACAAGCTGGAGGCGAGCGAATAGGCAATCGTGAGGCCATCCGGGGCCCACACGGCGTCCGTCGCCCGCAACTTCCCGGCAGGGCGGGGCGAACCGGAGGGCAGGGGAACACGCCACAGGCTGGCGTACAGCCCCTGCGAATCCGGCAGCCGGCGAAGGTCCTGGAGGTCCGTCTCAAGAAATTCCGAACCCCCAGGAGAGATATCGTCGATATCGAAGGCGGCGATGGGATTGTCCACGGAAATGACTTGGCCGCCTTCGGTGGAGACCGCGCGAAGAACGCGCTCTTTTCCCTGCCACGCGCGGAAGTAAATGCGCGGGCCATCGCTGATCAAGCGCGTGTTGTGCACCAAGGTGCCCAGGTGCGTTATTTGACGGATACGCGTTACACGCGGCGCCGGAACCGCCGGACCGAGAAAAATAAACACCAGGGCCAAGGCCAATAGCGACACGCAAACCACCAACGCCCAGCGGATGATCGGGCTGGGGCCGGCCTCTGCGACGACGGCTGACTTGGGGGCGGCGTTGGCGCGTTCGGCAGCATGGACTTCCGGAAGACTTGCGGCAGCGCCATTGCGCTCGACGAGCAGAACCCGAACCTTAACGGCCAAGCGGTAGCCGCGACCGGGAATCGTGGCAATGTAGCGCTGATCCCCGTCCATGGGGCCCAGCGTCTTGCGTAGCACAAATATGTTTTGCGCGAGGTTGCCTTCCTCCACGAACGTATCCGGCCAGACCGCCTGCATTAGATCTTCCTTTAAGACCACCTGGTCGCCGTGGCGCACTAGAACCAGCAGAGTCTCAAAGGCCTTCAATTGCAGCGGTATGGGCTGATGGTCACGGAGGAGAAGGCGCTTTTCCGGATCCAACTGGAATGCGCCAAACTCATATAACTCCTTTATGTTGTGGCTCATAGCGCGTCTGATAAATCTTTGAGATTTGTCTAAAGACTTTTCAAAGGCCATCCGTGCACGATGCTCGACGTTGCCCGTCGCGAGCACCCTGACCGAAGACCCAAGAAACGTATCACGGTCCTAACGGTGGGCAAAGATGCGCGATGCGCAAGAGTTCGTGCACGGTATTGCTACTTTGAAAGACCATCCTGGTCACCCCGGAGTTGTGGCATGAAAAGATCTTGTTTCCTATCACCCTTACTTCTTGGTCTTGGCGCTCTTTGCTGTTCGCAAGCTTCCGGGCAGGGTTGGCCATGGAGCCCACCAATCCAATTGACCTACACGCCTGGTTCCTCGCACAGAATCGAGCAGATTACCGGGGATTGCGACTGGCCGGTGTGGGACGCCACGCAGCTACCTGACGGTGCCAAGGTCGCGAATCCGGACCCAGTGTGCGTCCCAACGTTGAGCCAAACAGTGACGCGCGCGGACGTGTTGGGACAGGACACGGCCTATTCCTTCGAGCACGAAGGCGAGGTGATTTTTCTTTTCGGCGACACGATCGGCGCGACCACCGGACACGGAAACGGCGTCGATTTTTCGCCGTGGACGACGGTGCAGAACGACTTTGATTATCAGGCGGGCGACACGATGGCGTGGAGCACCACGCAGCGTTCGGAGGATGGGCTACTGCTTAATTATTTCCTCGCAAATGGCAGCAGTCCGAACCACGCACTCCTCGTGCAACCGATGTATACCACGCCTCAGACGTTTCCGGACGGATCAACCGGCACCGCTTTGCCGATGGGCGCGGACGACATCCCGAATTCCGGGATCAGCCTGAACGGGCAGATCTACATCGTCGCCAGCAGCGGGACGACCACGGTGACCGTCACGAATAGCGACGGCAATACGTCTACGATGCACGACCATTCTACCGACTACTCCGTTCTCACAAAGTTCGACCCGGGGGCTCAGACGTTTGCGGCTGGGCGAACGATTTCGCAAGCCAATATGGGTGGGCATTTCGTGTATCTGGCCATGCAGGAGTTCTCGCCCTTTCCGAATGTGCCGCTTCCGGGGCTGAACGACATGGTGGCCATCTTCGGAGTGGGCGACTACCGGCACAGCAACATTTATCTTTCGATCGTGCCGAAGAGCGGATTCGAGAGCGGCGCCGGAACTTTGTACTTCACGGGAACCGATGAATTTGGCTTTCCGACGTGGACCACGAGCGACGATGCAAGTGTAGTACCCGTGGTGACAGATCTGACCCCGTCGACACCGACGATTGGGAATCTCTCCGTGACGTACTCGCAACAACTCAGGCTCTGGCTGCTGACGTTCGATGGGGGAAGAACAGCGAGTGCGGATGCCTCCGATGGGCCGGGAACTTCAGGCGTGTACTTCACGTACGCATCCCAGCCGTGGGGACCGTGGGCCACGCCGCAATTGATCATGAATCCCTGCCGGGACGGAGCGATGGGAAATTACGTCTTTTACTACGCGAAAAGCGCGGCCGCCAACGCCTGCCCGTCCGCACTTCCCTCCAGCACGAATTCATTTCCTGCTGGTGCCGGACCGGGTGGACCCACGATCGGCCCGCAGACAGCTCCGGGAAATCCTCCTCTCTCAACCCGCGGCGGAATCTATGCACCCGAGATGATCGGGCGGTTCACGGAAATTCAGGGCGACACGCTGAAGATCTACTACACACTCTCGACGTGGAATCCCTACGCCGTGGTCGAGATGGAATCCGACTTCCAGATTACTCCGCGGTGGCCTAGCGTTCCGTGGTTGAGCGGCGGCTGGCCGTGGTGATTCCCGCAATTTTGACGACGGCTTCCCGGCCACAACGATGGTTTCACGAACCAAGCTGCGTGCTCGCCTGAAGTCCAGCGAAACGTGGTCGCGATAAACACAGGAGAAACTCATGAAACGCTGTCTTCTTGCCGCAATTTTGATTTCTGGATTCACGGGGCTGTGCTGTTCGCGAAGCTCGGCGCAAGGCTCGCCCTTCTTCTGGAGTCCGCAGGTTCAGCTGACCTACACACCGGGCAGCACGCACAAAATTGAACAAGTCAACGGCGATTGCGACTGGTCGGTGTGGGACGCGACGATCACCGCGGACGCTTCCGGCAAAATCACCAATCCCGATCCTGTGTGCGTGCCGACGTTGAGCCAAACGGTTACTCGCGCTGACGTGCTCGGACAAGGACTCGGCTATTCGTTCGAGCACGATGGCCAGCTTATCTTTCTTTTTGGAGATACCATCGGCGGAACCACCGGACATGGTGATGGGGTGGATTATTCTCCGTGGACAGCAGTTCAGAATTCGTTTCAATACCAAGCAGGCGATACCATGGCGTGGAGCACGACGCAGCGCGCCGAGGACGGATTGCTCTTGAACTACTTTCTCGCCGACGGAAGCAGCCCGAGCCACGCGCTTGTCGTCCAGCCGGTCTATCCGACCTCGCAATGCTATCCCGACACAACCTGCGGCACGAATTTACCGATGGGCGCTGACGACATCCCGAACTCCGGAATCAGCCTCGATGGACAAATTTACATCGTAGCGAACAGCGGGACGCTTGGGACAGGAGGCAGCGGACACGATCACAGCTTTGATTATTCCGTTCTGACGAAGTTCGACGCGGCGGCGCAGACCTTCGCCGCAGGCCGCACGATATCAAGCGTCAATACAGGAGGCCATTTCGTTTACCTTGCAATGCAGGAATTCCCGCTTTTCCCAGGCCCGCAGCTACCCGGCTTCAATGACGATCTCGTAGCGATATTCGGAGTCGGGCTCTACCGTCAAAGCAATATTTATCTGTCGATCGTTCCGAAGAGCACCTTTGAGAGTGGCGAGGGCACGGTGTACTTCACGGGAACCGACAAACTCGGATTTCCAACCTGGGGCCAGTCGGACGGTGCAGCTGACGTCCCCGTAGTGACTGATCTCGATCCATCCAACCCGACAATCGGCAACCTTTCCGTCACCTATTCGCAACGACTGGGACTTTGGCTGATGACGTTTGATGGCGGCCGGGCCGGCGATCCGAACGATCCCGATAGTCCAGGTGAAGCGGGAGTGTACTTTACCTATGCGACGGCACCGTGGGGTCCGTGGGCGACTCCGCAGAAGATTTTTAACGATTGCCAGAACGGCGCTCTGGGAAGCTATATGTTTTATTACGCCCGGAGCAACGCTGCCAATGGATGTCCAACGGCGTTGCCTCCGGGTACGACAACCTTTCCCGCGTCTGCAGGACCGGCGGGACCCACGATTGGGCCGCAGGTCCCTCCGGGCAATCCTCCGCTCACGACCCGCGCCGGCGCATTTGCTCCCGAAATGATCGGGCGCTTCACGGAAATTCAGGGCAACACGCTCAAGATTTACTACACGCTTTCGACGTGGAATCCGTACGCCGTGGTGGAGATGGAGTCCGACTTCCAGATTACTCCGCAATGGCCGGGCGTTCCGTGGTTGAGCGGCGGCTGGCCGTCGTCGTTCCAGCAGCAGTGATGGTCTCAGGCTTTGGAGTCACCAGCATGTTCATCAACGCATTGAAGACACGCAATAGACGAACAGCGCTGACCATCCCCGATGGCGACGGTCAAAACATCGAAACGGAAACGTTCGATGAACCTCATTTGCAGCGGTTTTCCAAACCGCCGCCGAGCAAAATAGTTCTCACGGATGAAATCTTAGTTCAACAAGCCGCTATACCAAGGACGAGCACCGCAGCCAGCTGGGCGTTGAAGAGAAACAACTGCAAGTTCAGTTTGCGTTCTTTTTGCGTTGTAGGATCGGAAATGATGGGCAGTGATGGGTTGTGAAGGGGAGCTAAGCTCTTGAGTTTTCAGCTATCTCGTTTGTTTGACGTGCCCGACCTCAGTTTAAGAGTCCGCTGCTCTATGCGTTCGTAATAACAGGATTAGGAATTAGCAATTCGCGACAAGGAAAGGAGCGCGAAGTCGTGTTGCACAAAATTCTGCGCGTTGCACATTCTGTTGCACAAATCACTGCCCCAGCCGCCCAAAACAGCCCATTTCGATGTAGTACCGTGTGCCGTAAGGTTGTTGATTTGCATCAGGTGAGAGTACTGCCTAGCAAACTTCAAGACCGCCGGATTCAACCGCTCATCCACTCCTCCGTTTCTAATTCTATTACATTCTGTGATTTTTAGAGGCCATTTTGCAGCACTCTCCGTTCTCACTGCTCCATTTTGGTGCAAGGTGTAGCAGAGTTGGAGCGGCGCACGCCAACTTGCCATCCGAGCCTGGGGGATCTGGCAAATTTGGTTCAGTGGCCGACAAGCCGCTTTGCTTGCTCTGAGAATGATGCTAATTTCGGTTCCCGGCGAGATTCGGGTCGCTGCGGCACCTTTATGCACGAGCATTTTGTTTTCTCCGATCTCCGAGAACTCTTCGCCAAAGCCAATGAGGAGAAGTCCGGTGACCAGTTGGCGGGCATCGCGGCGCGCTCCGAGCGCGAGCGAGTCGCGGCCAAGCGCAAGCTCGCGGATATCAGGCTCGACGAGATTGTCCAGCAGCCGCTGATCGACCCAGACAAAGATGAAGTCAGCCGCCTGATCCTAGAAACGTTCGACCGCGAAACCTTTCGATCGATCGAGAGCCTGACTGTCGGCGAGTTCCGTGAGCACATCCTGGACGATGGGACGGGAGAAGCGGAGCTCAAGCAGATGCAACGCGCGATCATACCTGAGGTCGCGGCGGCTCTGGCGAAGATCATGAGCAATAAGGATCTTGTCCTGGCTGCGGCGAAAATCCGGAATGTCACGCGCTGCCGGAACACGATGGGTGAGCGCGGGGTGCTTGGTATTCGCGTGCAGCCGAATCATCCGGCCGATGACGTCGGCGGCATTCTGCTCGCCGCGTTTGAGGGACTGCTCTACGGGTGCGGCGACGCGGTCATTGGAGTGAATCCAGCGTCGGATTCCGTCGAGGCGGTTTGTTCCATCCTTCACGGTCTCGACCGCCTCGTCGAATTTTCCAAAGCGCCTACGCAAACCTGTTGTCTTGCACACCTCACCGCGCAACTCGCAGCGATGGAACGTGGATCGCCGGTGGATCTGCTCTTTCAGTCGATTGCCGGCACGGAAGCGGCGAATCAGAGCTTCGGCGTTTCACTTACCGCACTGCGAGAGGGCCGCGACCGTGTGCTCGAGCATCATCGCGGGCGGGACGTCGCCTGGAAAGGCTCGAACGTGATGTACTTCGAAACGGGCCAAGGAAGCGCTCTCTCGGCAGAGGCTCATCACGGCGTGGATCAAGTCACGCTGGAAGCGCGCGCCTACGGCGTCGCGCGCGTGTTTGACCCGTTCCTGGTGAACAGCGTCGTTGGCTTCATCGGCCCCGAATACCTTTACGACGAACGTCAGATCATCCGCGCCGGTCTGGAAGATCATTTCATGGGCAAGCTCCTTGGCCTGCCTATGGGCTGTGACGTCTGCTATACCAATCATGCCGCCGCCGATCAGAATTCCGCCGACAATCTGCTTTTGCTCCTGGGCGCGGCGGGTTGCAATTACTTTATGGGTGTCCCCGGATCCGACGATGTGATGCTCAACTATCAATCCACCAGCTACCACGATGCCCTGGCCGTCCGGAGGCTCTTCAAGCTGCGGCCTGCTCCTGAATTTCTGACTTGGCTAGAGGAGGCCGGCATCTTCCGCGATGGCGAGCCAGCCATGCTGGAAGCGCCAGCGCGCCGTCAACTGATGCAGGGGCTAGAGTCATCCTTGCAAGGGCTGGATTGAGTGGCAGACGAAGGGAATACGTCCCTAAGCAATTCGGACCTGCCCGAGATCGTTCGAAAGATTCGAGCGCGGACGCCGGCACGCCTGCTTGTGGGCCGCGCAGGAGCCGCTTATCGCACGGGCACGCAATTGGATCTGCGCGAAGCTCACGCTGCTGCGCGAGATGCCGTACGCGCTGAGCTGAATCCTGCAAAAGACTTCGGCACTGAGTTCGTACAGCGCTGGGGCTTGTTTGAAGTGCAGACCAAAGCCAGCCGCAAAGACGAATATCTGTTGCGTCCAGATCTGGGCCGGCAATTTTCTGATGAATCTCGGGCTGACCTGAAATGCAGATACGCAGTTGTCAGCGATCTTCAGATTGCTATTGGCGACGGACTGTCTGTTCCGGCAGTGGTCGCACAGGTTCCTTCGCTGCTCCCCTTGCTTTACGAGGGAGCGAAAAAGCGCGGCTGGACGGTCGGCCAAACGTTCGTCGTCCATCAATGCCGAGTGGGAATCCTCAATGAAATCGGCGAACTGCTCAAGCCCCGGGTCGCGGTGCTGCTCATTGGCGAGCGTCCAGGCCTGGCCACCGCGGAAAGTTTGTCTGCCTACATTGCGTACCAGCCCCGTGATTCGCACACGGACGCGAATCGGAATTTGATTTCGAATATCCATGCACGGGGGTTGAGTCCACGGGAAGCAGCCGCGCACATCCTGAATTTCGTGGGCCGGATGATCGCGACCGGCACAAGCGGGTACCTTTTAAGGGAAGAGCGGCTCGCGCTTGAAGATTAAAAGCGGATGCTGCCCAAAGTAATTGGGACATTCAGAAGTATTTGCATGACGTGCAAAACCCACCTGATTAGAATATGGGTGCTCCGCATCATAAGAAAATCAAGAAGACTAAAAAGACCACTATGGGAAAATGGACCCGAGTTGCAATCGCTGGCATTTGGCTGCTGCTTTTGCCAGCCGCGAAGAATTCCTCCGCACAAACCCCGGCAGATCGCCAGCAAGTGCAGGTAGAGCGCGGGCACAAACAATTTCAACAAGCGTGCGGATTTTGCCACGGTGCGGACGCTACCGGCGCGCGCGGGCCAGATCTGGTACGTTCTGCGCTCGTTGCCCATGACGTAAACGGAAATCTTATTGGCGAGGTTGTCCACAACGGTAGGCCAGACAAAGGAATGCCGCCGCTGCCCCTGGCTGGCGAACAGATCGCCGACATCGCCGCGTTCCTCCACGCCCGCGCGAAGGAGGCACTCGAATCTTCCGGGGTCCCTGCGGATTATCCTGTGGAACGCCTGCTCACAGGAAGCGCTGACAAGGGCAAGGCCTTTTTTGAGGGCCCGGGCGGATGCAAAAATTGCCACTCCACAACCGGTGACCTCGCAGGAATCTCAAAAAAATATTCTTCGATCGAACTCGAAGCGCACATGCTTTATCCCGACGACCCGCCGGTGGCAGCCGTGTTAACGCTCGGTTCCGGGGAGCAAATTAGCGGGACACTTTCGCACATGGACGATTTCACCGTCTCCATACGCGTAGGCGGCAAGAACGGCTGGTACCGGTCGTTTCCGCGGAACGAGGTTAAGGTTGAACTCCAGGATCCGCTCAAGGCGCATCGCGAACTCTTGCCTAAGCTCACGAGCGCCGACATGCACAATCTGTTCGCGTTTCTGAACAGTCTAAAGTAGAAAATGTCTTCAATCGGAGCCCGCATGAAGCATCGATTGGCTATCTTGCAAAAATGTGTCGCAGCGGTCGTTTGTTTTTTCGCAGCGTTCTTCTTCTCGGCGGCCGCGCAGGCGCAGGGTCTCGATCCTGCTGCGTTGCTTAGGCCCGCGACCGATACGTGGCCAACGTACAACGGTGACTATTCGGGGCGCCGGTTCAGCACGCTGGACCAGATCAACACCACCAATGTCGGCTCTCTCACACTCGCGTGGGCTTTCCGCACGAGAGGCAACACAGTCAAATCCACACCTCTCGAAGTCAACGGCATCCTGTACTTCACCTCTCCCGATCATGTTTGGGCCGTAGACGCGCGTTACGGGCGCCAAGTCTGGCATTATTTCCGCAAATCGGAGGGCGATCACATCGGCAACCGCGGAGTGGGCATGCACGGCGATTCACTCTATTTCACAACTCCCGATGCGCACCTTGTCTGTCTCAACGCCAAGGACGGAACTGTTCGTTGGGATGTTGAGCTTGCCGACTCCAAGCTGGATTACTTCGCGACGATGGCGCCGATCATCGTGCGCGATCACGTCATCGTCGGAGTTTCCGGCGACGTCACCGACCTTCCAGGCTTTCTGGAATCGCGCGATCCGGAAACCGGCGCGATCCAGTGGCGTTGGAACACGGAACCCAAGCCGGGCGAGCCAGGTTCGGAAACCTGGCCCAAGGACAACGACGCACTTTCGCACGGCGGTGGAATGACCTGGATGACGGGCACTTACGATCCACAGTTGAATCTGCTTTATTGGGGCACCGGAAATCCGAACCCGGTCCTCGCGGGCGAAGGCCGCCTCGGCGACAATCTCTACACCTGCACGATAGTGGCGCTGAATCCGGATACGGGGAAACTAGCCTGGTATTTTCAGCCGTCTCCGCACGACGTCCATGATTGGGATGCAACACAGACGCCGGTTCTTTTTGATGCCGAGTTTCACGGAAAGCCCCGCAAATTAATCGCGCAGGCCAGCCGCAACGGGTTCTTCTTCCTGCTGGATCGCACCAACGGAGAGCACTTCGTCACCGCGCCGTTTATTGACACAACCTGGTCTTCTGGAATTGACTCGCGCGGCCGCCCGATTGCGAAGCCTGAAGCAACGCCCAGTTCCGATGGGGCGCTTGTCGAGCCGGGTTCCGACGGTTCGACGAATTGGATGGCCCCCAGTTTCGATCCGCAGACAGGGCTCTTCTACGTGAAAGCCCGGCGGATTTTCAGCGTGTACTACAACACGGTCACGACGAAGGCCGAAGGCTGGGGAGGACGCGACCGCATTCTTTGGGCTAATTCTACAATTCGCGCGCTCGATTATCACACGGGAAAAGTAGCTTGGAATCATGAACTCGGCGAAGGAGAAGATATTGCGGGAATCCTAACCACCGCAGGCCATCTGCTTTTCACGGCGGACAATTCCGGTAACCTGCTTGCCATGGATCCGGCGACGGGCGCGATCCTGTGGCACTTAAATATCGGCGGAGAAGTCGTGGCGTCGCCCATGACGTATCAGCTCGATGGCAGGCAATACGTGCTTATCCCCGTCCAGGACATCGTGTACGCCTTTGCACTGCCGGAGAAGTGATTTCGAGCCATTGGCTCGTGCACTATCCAAGCAAGATTTCCGGGGAGGAAAGCCGCCATGGCAGAGAGAATCCGTTCCCAGCCGAAGGATGCCAAAAAATGAAAGGGTGGTACTGGGGGCTTGGCTTGTTGCTCATTGCATTCGCGGCTTGCGTAGCTTCGGCCGCATCGGGAGTTTCTGCAACGGACGATGGCCCCTGCTGCGGGCCAATCTCAGCAAGCGGACAAAAATTAGCTGCCTTAATTGATAGCATGAACGTCGAAGCGCATTGGCCCGCGCATGAACACGTCAATTGGGAAACGGGCGATCCTGATCGGGGCGGTGAAAACGAAGGCCCCGGCCATACGCATTGCAGTGCCTTCGCGGCCGCAGTTGCAAAGAGAATGGGGATCTACCTTCTGCGTCCGCCCGAACATGGCCAAAAACTTCTCGCAAACGCCCAGGCCAGCTGGCTTCCCAGTGCTAAAGGACGCGAAGGCGGCTGGTCTCCCGTGAAAAACGGGCAGGAAGCACAGGAACTTGCCAACAAGGGGAACCTCGTTGTGGTGGTTTTCGCAAACCCTGACGCGCAAAAGCCCGGCCACGCGGCAATCGTGCGTCCATCGGATAAATCAGTCCGAGCCCTCCGGCTTGACGGCCCTCAGATCGCGGAAGCAGGCACACACAACCACAACAGCACCGTCCTTCGAATTGGCTTTAGGAGTCATCCTGGAGCGTTTCCAGATGGCGTTCGCTACTACGTACATGCCGTCGAGGGTGTGCCGTAGTTTCGACAGATCTGCATTCCGCTATTCTATGCATCGCATTGCGATCAGCAATATTCCATAATATTCCAGCAATATTTTGGTTTCCGCCTTTTCCGAATACCATTGACATGCTACGAGCCGCACCTTAGCATCGCTTTTATCTGATGGCTGAGTGTTGATTCAGCCGCGCTGGCAGCGGAGGTCCCTCATGAGTCTGCGCGATTTTATTTCCAAACAATGGATTGATGTTATTGACTGGACGGAGCCGGAGGACGGGATTCTTGCCTACCGGTATCCCATGCAGGACCGCGAAATTCAAAATGGCGGCAAGCTCACGGTACGCGACTCGCAGTTGGCTGTGTTTGTTAATGAAGGAAAAGTTGCGGACGCTTTTGCTCCCGGCCTGTACACGCTGACCACGAACACGTTGCCCATTCTCACGTACCTCAAGAACTGGGACAAAAAATTTCAATCGCCGTTCAAGTCCGATGTCTATTTTTTTTCCACGCGCATTCAGACCGATCAGCACTGGGGCACGCAAAATCCCATCACCATTCGTGACAAGGAGTTCGGCGCGATTCGTTTGCGTGGCTTCGGAATTTATTCCTACCACTTGAGCGACGCGAAAACGTTTTATACAAAGATCAGCGGCACGCGTGACCTTTATCACGTTGCTGATCTTGAAGGGCAGTTGCGCAATACCATCATCGCCAAGATGACAGACGCCTTTGCGCAAAGCCAGGTGCCATTTTTGGACATGGCTGCCAATCAAGGCGGGCTTGCCGAAAAAATCAGCGAGCAGCTGAAGCCTGCATTCACCGATTACGGCCTCGCGCTAGATAGCTTCGTCGTCGAAAATCTTTCGCTCCCGGACGAGCTCCAAAAAGTACTCGACCAGCGCATCAGCATGAACGTGCTCGGCGACATGGGCAAGTTCACGCAGTATCAGGTGGCGCAGGCCATTCCGATTGCCGCTGGAAACGAAGGCGGCGGAGCCGTCGGAGTGGGTGCCGGACTTGGCGCAGGCGTAGCGATGGGCCAGGCCATGATGGACGCGATCAAGCAAACCACGTCTACGAGCGGCGGCGCTGCAGCGCCAGCGGCGGCCGGGGGCGCAGCTTCGTCCACCACAAAATTTTGCAGCGAATGCGGCAAGACCATTCCGCGCACCAGCAAGTTCTGCCCGGAATGCGGAAAGCCCCAGGCTTAGTGGGGACATGCACATGAGCGGAGTCGAGTGGGTTGTGGAGGCCTTCGGTTGCTCATCGGAGTCCCTGCGGGATCTGCGCGCCGTGGAAACTCTCTTTCACGGAATGATCCGTGGCATGAAGCTGCGACCCGTGGGCCAAACGCAGTGGCATCAGTTTCCGGGAACCGGCGGCATCACCGGCCTTTGTCTGCTCGCCGAATCTCACATCGCTTGCCACACTTTTCCCGAACACAATTCGCTTTGCCTGAATCTTTTTTGCTGCGTTCTGCGCTCCGAATGGAATTTTGAAGCGGCGCTCCGGCAGCTTTTTCATGCGCAGGATGTTTCCGTGCGGCGGCTTGCGCGCCCTTATGAAGTGGCGCGCCATCAAGCGGCCAGCGATTAGCGTGACGATTTTGTTTTGCATCCGGTGAGCAACGGACGATGACTCAGCCCGTTTCGAACTGTCCCAACTGCGGCGCAAAAATTGTCTTTCAATGGTCCAGCAGCGTTCAAACGGTATGCCAGTATTGCAAAAGCATTCTGGTTCGCACCGACGTAGACCTCGAAAAAGTCGGAAAAGTAGCCGATCTTCCGCCGGATAGTTCCCCTATCCAGCTCAATACCGAAGGCATCTATCGCAACAAAGCCTTCGTCGTGATTGGCCGCATCCTGTACGAATACGATCAGGGCGGCTGGAACGAATGGCACATCGTGATGAACGACGGCAAGAGCGCCTGGCTCTCCGACGCTCAGAATGAGTACGCCATTTCTTTCGCTACAACCACAACCGGCTTACCGACCGCCGCGCAGGTCCAGGTAGGCCAGCAATACACCTGGAATAATCAGCGATACACCGTGAGCGTGATTACTCCCGCGCATTACCGTGGAGTCGAAGGCGAACTTCCATTTCCATATTGGGACAAGACTCAGGTCACCTTTGCTGATTTGCGCAGCGAAACAGGAAAATTTGCCACGCTGGATTTTAGCGATGAGCAACCAGCTCTTTATCTCGGAGAGTTCGTCGAGTTTGACGATCTGAAATTAAAGAATCTTCGCAGTTTCGAGGGCTGGTGATGAGCACCGGCACGCCACCACTCACCAATCCGCCAAAACCACAAACGCGTGCTTTGAACTGTCCGCAGTGCGGCGCGGCCATCGTTCTTCGCTCCTTGGGGCACGCCGAAACGGTTGTTTGTTCCAGTTGCCACTCGATTCTCGATGCCAAAGATCCCAATCTTCAGGTTCTCCAGAAATTCCAGGTTGCCACAAGCGAAGTGCCACCGCTTATTCCCCTCGGCACGCGCGGCAAACTTCGCGGCACGGACTACGAGGTTATCGGCTTTCAGCGCCGCAGCATTAAAGTCGAAGGCGTCCGCTACGATTGGCATGAGTATGTGCTCTTCAATCCCTACAAAGGCACGCGCTACCTGACCGAATACTGCGGCCACTGGAACGACATCACCGTCTGCAAGGAACTTCCCAGCGTCGGATTCGCCCAGGCCACCTATCTCGGCGAAACCTACAAGCATTTTCAAACCGCCGACGCCAATACGAATTACGTCCTTGGGGAATTCCCCTGGCAGGTGCGCGTAGACGAACACGCCACCGCCACGGATTACGTCAGCCCGCCGCGCATGCTGTCTTCGGAAAAAACCGCCAACGAAGTGACCTGGTCGCTCGGCGAGTACACTTATGGCACCGACATCTGGAAAGCCTTCCAGTTGCCCGGAACTCCGCCGGAGCCCGTCGGCGTTTACGAAAATCAGCCGTCGCCTGTCAGCGACAACGTCAAGGGGATTTGGGCTGCTTTTCTGGGCTTTGCTTTTCTCCTCTTGATCGCCATGGCCGCATTCGACCTGACCTCGAGCAAGGGCACGGTCTTCGATCATTCGTATGTGTTTCAGTCTGGAGAACCGAAAGGCGAAGCATCCTTTGTCACCGACATATTCGACCTGGCGGGCCGAACAGCCAACGTGGAAATCACGACCTCCGCGAACGTTGACAACGCCTGGATCTATCTGAATTACGCGCTGATTAATCAGGACACCGGTCAGGCCTGGGATTTCGGACGCGAAGTCAGTTATTACTACGGCCGCGATAGCGACGGTTCCTGGAGCGAAGGGAGCCAGAAGGACTCCGTTATTGTGCCCAGTGTCCCGGCGGGACATTATTATTTGCGCATCGAACCGGAGGGCGATTCCAAGCACCCGCCGATCGGTTATTCCGTGGAGGTAAAGCGCGGCGTCCCCGTCTTCGGCTTTTTCGGAATCGCTTTTCTGGCGCTGTTGATTCCCGCGATAGTCATTACTTGGCGCTACATCAGTTTCGAACGCGCGCGTTGGTCGGAAAGTGATCACCCACCCGTTAAAATCGGCAATTCGGAGGATTAATGTTCAAAAAGCTTTATCTCGCTTATGGAGTGCTGGTTCTCGGAGGCACGGGCGTTGCCCAATACAATGGTTGGAGCCTCGACCGCGTCAACCAATTGAAAAATGTTCCCAAGTCCGTTCGGGATAATCCTGGCTCCTATCGTTCCGTTTACGGCTTCTATCATCACTACACCGGAGGCAAATAAGATGAACTTCGTTCCGCTTGGCAACATCATTTCTGCGCTCGTGTTCGCCTTGATTGGCATGCTCATCTTCATCATCGCGTTTGTGGTGATGGACAAGCTCACGCCGTACCATCTTTGGAAGGAAATCGTGCAGGAACACAACATGGCTCTAGCGATTTTGGTTGGGGCCATGTCGCTTGGCATTTGCATCATCATCGCTGCCGCGATTCATTAGCGCATGGGCGTCCTGCTTTTCATTTCGGTGCTGCTGGTAGCGGCGTGCGGGCTCATTTATGAGCTCGTCGCCGGCACGCTCGCCAGCTATCTCGTGGGCGACAGCGTTTTCCAGTTTTCCACCATCATCGGCACGTACCTTTTTGCGATGGGCATCGGCAGCGCGCTTTCGCGTTTTCTCAATCGGGGCCTTGTCTATCGCTTCGTCTGGATCGAGTTATTGTTAGGCGTAATCGGCGGTTTTTCGTCCGCCGCATTGATGTTGGCCTTTGCATTTACGCAAGGGTTCGAACTGATTCTCTACGCCGTCGTGATTATCATGGGTGTTCTCGTCGGCTTGGAAATCCCTCTGCTCATGCGCATCGTGCGCGACCGTTACGAATTTCGCGACGTCATCGCCCACGTTCTCACTTTCGACTACCTCGGCGCGCTCGGCGCCTCCCTGCTTTTCCCTATTTTGCTCGTCCCGCGCCTTGGGCTCGTTCGTTCCGCCATGCTTTTCGGTATCATCAACGCCGGTGTCGCGCTCTGGACTACCTATTTGTTTTCCACGCAACTTTCCAGCAAGCGCGGACTGCGCATCGCTTGTATGGTTGTTTTATGCAGTCTTGGCGCGGGCATGCTCGAGGCTCGGAAAATCACCGCAGTCGCCGAAGACAATATTTACGCGGACGACATCATCTTTGCCCGCGACACGCGTTACCAGCATCTCGTGCTGACTCGTTTTAAAGACGATTTGCGCCTTTTCCTCAACAGCCACTTGCAATTTAGCTCTCGCGACGAATACCGCTATCACGAAGCTCTCATCCATCCCGGCCTCGCCTCAGTCCCCACGCCGCGCCATGTTTTGGTCCTGGGCGGCGGCGACGGCCTCGCCGTCCGCGAAATCCTGAAGTACCCACAAATCGAAAGCATAACTCTCGTCGATCTCGATCCCGAGATGACCAAACTTTTCTCCACCCACCCTATGCTCACGAAACTCAACGACAAATCGTTTCTCTCCCCGAAAGTTCACATCGTCAACGCCGACGCCTTCCCGTGGGTCGATTCGAACACCGACAGTTTCGATTTCATCGTCATCGATTTTCCCGACCCCACAAACTACTCCCTCGGCAAGCTATATACGACGGCCTTCTACCGCGCCGCCGCGCGCCACCTCAGCGCCCAAGGCCTCATGGTCGTGCAGAGCACTTCGCCAATGTTCGCCCGGGACTCCTTCTGGTGCATTGCGGAGACGCTCAAGCAGTCCGGCATGCAAATTTACCCGTATCATGTCTACGTCCCAAGCTTCGGCGAATGGGGTTTCGTCTTGGCAGCAACGCATGAATACATTCCGCCCACCACTCTTCCCGGCGGTCTCCGGTTCATCAACGTCGAAGGGCTGCCCGCATTATTTCAATTCCCGCCCGACATGGCCCCGCTTCCCATGCCGCCGAATCAACTGAACAGCCAGATCCTCGTCCGCACCTATGAAAACGATTGGAAGGACATCAGTCATTGAAGGTGGGCCGCCGCAAATTCCTCGGCGCTGGCAGCGCGGCCCTTGTCGGACTCTCTCTCAAAACGGACCGCCCCATCGCAGGCTCCTTCGTCAACGATAATTTTCAGATGGGCCATCTTCTCCGCGACCGCACAAGCTTTCCTCCTGCGAAACACGTCGAAAAATTCCCGGCAGTCATTGTTGGCGGAGGAATCGCAGGCCTGAGCGCCGCGTGGCGTTTACGCAAGCGCGGCTTCACAGATTTCGTCCTGCTGGAAATGAACGGGCAGGCCGGCGGCAACGCCCGCTGGGGCGAAAACGAAATCACAGCCTACCCGTGGGCCGCCCACTACGTCCCCGTCCCCGGCGTCAAAGCTGAATTCGTCCGCGAACTCTTCGAAGACCTCGGCATCCTGAAAAATGGCCAATGGGACGAGCGCGTGCTCTGTTTCGCGCCGCAAGAGCGCCTCTTCCTCTACGGCCGCTGGCAAGAGGGCCTCGAACCCGCCATCGGTCTCACCCAAAAAGATCGCGAGCAATTTCAAAAACTGGAAGATCTCTTCGCAAAATTCCGCGCCACCGGGGAGTTCACCATCCCTCTCGAACTCGGCCGCTCCGCAAAGTTCCAGGACCTAGACCACCTCTCCTTCTCCGGCTGGCTCCAACAGCAAGGCTGTGACTCACGCCTCGTGAACTGGTATATGAACTACGCCTGCCGCGACGATTATGGCGCCCTCGCCAAAGACACTTCCGCATGGGCCGGGATCCACTATTTTTCCTCCCGCGAAATCGAAGAAAAAGGCCCTCTCACTTGGCCCGAAGGCAACGGCTGGATTACGCGCCGCCTTCTCGAACGCGTGGGCGAGAAGGTCCGCACCAATCAAATGGTCTATCGCATCGCCGAAACACAGCACGGCGTCAGCATTTTCGCTGGCGACACCGAATTTCAAGCCGAGTTCGCCATCTTTGCCGCGCCCACATTCCTGGCCCCTTATCTGATCGAGAATTTTCCTCGCCTCGACGACTTCGTCTATTCGCCCTGGCTTACGGCCAATCTCACGCTGGAGCGCATCCCCGATTCCCGGGGCGCCGAACCCACCTGGGACACCGTTTTTCTCGACTCTCCCACACTCGGCTACGTCGACGCCATGCATCAAACTCTCCGCACTCACATCGAGCGCACCGTCTGGACATTCTACTGGGCGCTCGCGGAAGGCACTCCCGCACAAAACCGCCAACTCCTACTCGACAAGGACTGGACCTATTGGAAAGAAGCCATCCTTCGCGACCTCGAGCGCGTCCACTCCGACATACGCCAATGTGTCTCGCGCATCGACGTCATGCGCATGGGGCACGCCATGATCCGCCCCGCGGTCGGCTCCGTCTTTTCCCAAGAGCGCCTCCGCTTCGCGCAGCCTCGACGAGAAGCCCGCATTTTCTTTGCCAACTCCGATTTGAGCGCTATCTCCATTTTCGAAGAAGCGCAATATCACGGCGTTCTAGCGGCGCAATCCGCGCTCGACCGCCTCCACGGCCACCGCTAGCGTTCCTCTCCGCTACCGAACCTATCCAGGAATCCCGTCCCAAATTCCGGCATCCAATACGGTTGGGCTTGCGTAATATAGAAATGAGGTAGTTTGTCGTTTTTGGAGCCAGTGAAGAAAATGATGCTTCAGCGAAAACCCGATCTGACCCACGCCGACGTCACGCCCAAGGAAATCTATTTCAACCGGCGCAAGTTTCTACAAGCGATGGGCTTTGCAGGCGCCGCGGCTGTAGCCGGAAAAGGCCTGCTCGATCTCGCGTCCCCGCGGCTCGATGCGCGTGCCGCCGGAAAATTCCCCAACCTCGCCAAAAGTCCTTTCAGCACAACGGAAAAGGAAAGTACCTTTGATGAAGTGACGCACTACAACAATTTTTACGAATTCGGCGTTGACAAGGATCAGCCCGCGAAAAACGCGCAGAAATTCCGCACGACACCCTGGACCGTCTCCGTCGAAGGCGAGGTAAAAACCAAACGCAAATTCAGCATGGATGAAATTCTCAAGCTGGCCCCGCTCGAAGAGCGCATCTACCGTCATCGTTGCGTGGAAGGCTGGTCCATCGTGGTTCCCTGGATCGGCTTTTCCCTCAGCGAAATCGCAAAATTAGTTGAGCCCGGCCCCAAAGCAAAATATGTTGCTTTCGAGTCTTACTACGATCTAGGCCAAATGCCCGAAGGCAAGTATGCCGGCATCCAACTTCCTTACGTCGAAGGCCTCCGACTCGATGAAGCGATGAACCCGCTCACACTGCTCTGCGTCGGCATGTACGGCGATTCTCTCCCCAATCAGGACGGCGCGCCCGTCCGCATCGTCATCCCCTGGAAGTATGGGTTCAAGAGCATCAAGTCCATCGTAAAAATTCGCTTCGTCTCCGGCGAACCGCCCTGCACCTGGAACATCACCAATCCTCGTGAGTACGGCTTCTACTCGAACGTAAACCCTAACGTCGATCACCCGCGATGGAGCCAAGCCAAAGAGCGCCGTCTCGGCGAAATCTTCAAGCGCCCTACTCTCCTCTTTAACGGTTATCAGGATCAAGTCGCAAGCCTTTATACTGGCATGGACCTGAAGAAATATTACTGAGGCTGGTAGAGCGTGCCCACGTTCCTCGCCAACAAATGGACCAAAATCCCGGTTTTTCTTCTTTGTCTCGTGCCTTTCGGCGTCATGTTTTGGGCCAGCCGCACCGGCCACATGGGCCCCGACCCCGTCGCGTTTTTTCAGCACGCCACCGGCGATTGGACCCTGCGCTTCCTCGTCATCACCCTGTGCATCACGCCACTCCGCAAGCTCCTGAAGCTTCCTGATCTAGTCCGCTTCCGCCGCATGCTTGGCCTCTTCGCCTTTTTTTATGCCTGCCTCCACTTCGTCACCTACCTCGGCCCGGATCAGTCCTTCGATGTCGCCGGAATGTTCAAGGACGTAGCCAAGCGGCCCTTCATCACGCTAGGTTTTGCCGCTTTTGTGCTGATGATACCGCTGGCGCTGACCTCCACCGCCGGGTGGATTCGCCGTCTCGGTGGCCGCCGCTGGCAAATGCTTCATCGCCTCATCTACGTCAGCGCAATCTGTGGTGTAATTCACTACTACTGGCTGGTGAAATCCGCGATCCTGCGCCCACTGTTCTACGCCGCGATCGTAGCAGTTCTCCTTGTCTGGCGTTTAGTGGATTGGTTTATTCGCCGCAGCAAGACCGCCCCAGCCCCTGCCAAAACGCAGAACGCTTCTGCAAACGGTTAGCTAAATTTTAGGGGTGGGGATTGTCACCTGAGTGGCGAAGGGCCATGCCTTCTTGCCTTTGTCTTAGTGCGTGGTCGTTGAGTTCTCGACGCCCGTAGCAGCCAACTCACTGAATTCCAATCCCCAAAATCGTGGCGCCGGCGTCAGAAATTCCACGCCGATCCTCTGCCCTTTTTCGCAAGGCTCGCCCTGGTAAACGACCCGGCACTCCTGATCTTCCAGTGTTTCGGGGTTCGTCAGAACAATCATCTCTCCGTTGTCAATTTCGTGCTTCAGCATGAGCAGTCCGCCATGCGCGTTGACGACCACGGTCTCGCACGCTTCCTTGAATTTCTTTCCGTTGTGCGCGCGCCCTTGTGCCTGCACCCGCATCTTGTGGAATACCCTGCCGCTGCGCCGCCGGGTTGCTGCCGTTGCTTCGCTCATACCGTCATCATCAAACGCTTTGCGAAACACCGTAAACTGGCCGGCAGGACAGGTGTTCCCCACCAGCAACTGCCTCCCGGTTTTTGCGCCCTTTGCGCCTCGCCCCTGATGAGTGATAATCAGCCGCCATTTCGGAGGGCCTCTCCACAATGAAAATTTCCCTCAGCCGCGCCACACTCGCAAGCGCACTCGCTTGCGCGCTCGCAATCCCCATCCTAGTCGCACAGCAGGGGACTCCCCTAACGCAAGAGCAGCGTGATCAACGGGTTCAAACTGAGAGTGAACTCGAATCCGTTGCCATCATCGAGCGTAAAGTCATGGTTCCCATGCGCGACGGGGTACGCCTCGCCACCGACATTTATCGCCCGAAAAGCCCTGCTGGTCCCGTGCCCATCATTTTCGTCCGCACTCCCTACAATTTTAATTTCTGGGACGTCCGCAACGGCCTTCCTGCGGATATGAAAGCCGCCCTCACCGCCGTCAAGCGCGGCTACGCTTACGTCGTTCAAAACGAGCGCGGCCATTTCTTCTCGGAAGGTAATTACGATATTCTCGGCCCGCCGCTCACGGATGGCGCCGACATGATCGACTGGCTCTCCAGTCAACCGTGGACCAACGGCAAAATCGGCACCACGGGCTGCTCGTCCACCGCCGAATATCAGATGGCTATCGCCGCTCTCGGCAAACCGGCTTACGCGGCCATGAATGTGCAGAGTTTTGGGGCAGGTGTCGGACGCGTTGCCCCTTACTATGAGCAGGGCAACTGGTATCGCGGCGGCGCCGTGCAGATGCTCTTCATCACTTGGATTTACGGCGAACAAAACCAGGTCCGGCCCATGTTCCCGCCCAATACTTCGCAGGAAGATTTGATCCGCGCCTCCAAAGCCTTCGATCTTGCGCAACAGCTTCCGCCGGTCGATTGGTCCAAAGCGCTTTGGCATCTTCCCGAACAGGACATTCTCAAGGTCCTTGACGCTCCTCACGGCATTTATGCTGATGCCATGCCCGTCCCGACCGGCGGTCGCATGATCCAACGCGCGCCCAACGACCCCGCGTGGTACAAAGGCGGGTTATATCACGACAATATGCCGCTCAATCTTCCCGGCCTCTGGTTTATGACCTGGTACGACGTCTCCATGGGGCCCAATCTCGCGCTCTACAATCACGTTCGCGCCACCGCAACTCCGGAAGTCGCCAACGAGCAATGGGCCATCATCGCACCCGTCACGCACTGTGCTTACACTCGCGCCACCGAAGACACCATCGTCGGCGAACGCAGCATGGGCGATGCGCGCCTCGACTATCAGGAAATCACCTACGGCTTCTTCGACCGCTTTCTCAAGGGCGAAAAAAGCCCGCGCCTCGACGCGCTACCGAAGGTCACCTACTTCACGATGGGCTCCAACAAGTGGCAAACGTCCGACAAGTGGCCTCCCACTGGCGCGCAGGAACTCACCCTCTATCTAAACAGCGCAGGCCGCTCGAACTCGCTCACGGGCGACGGCGCCCTCGTCTCATCCCCGCCCGCATCCGATAAACCCGATTCCTTCACGTACGATCCGATGAATCCCGTTCCGTCCTACGGAGGCAACGTTTGCTGTACGGGCACCGCCGTCCAGGCAGGCGCCTTCGATCAGCGCAAAATGGAAGCCCGCAACGACATTCTCGTCTACACCTCCGAGCCCTTCAAGGAAGGCACCGAGCTCAGCGGCCCCATTACTCCCACTCTCTACGTTTCCTCCGATGCTAAAGATACAGACTTCACCCTCAAAGTCCTCGACGTTTACCCCGATGGCCGTGCCTACAATCTCGACGAATCGATCCAGCGCCTTCGCTATCGAGATGGCTACGACAAGCCGCTCGTTTGGATGAAGCCCGGCGAAGTTTACAAAGTCACTCTCCAGCCGCTCAACACGAGCAATTTTTTCGAAGCGGGCCATGCCTTGCGCATCGAAATCTCTAGCAGCAACTTCCCGCGCTTCGATCGCAACCTAAACACCGGCGGCAACAACTACGACGAAGACAAATCCGTCGTCGCGCACAACTCCGTCCACCACTCCAAACAATATCCCTCACAAGTCACGGTGACGGTGGTCAAGCATCCGGAGTCTGCTGCCCATTAGGCTATTCGAATGGTGTTTGTGATCCGCGGGGAAACCAGCGCCCGTTGGCGCAACCTGGACGTCCATCCTCGGCGCATAAGAGCGTCGAAGTTTGCCGATTGGCTGCCTCAACGCAGGCCGGCAAGCCAGTTTAGGACTGTGCCTTCCAGTGCGATGCGGTGGTCCGCGTAACCGTGATCGGTCGCCATATGCGTCGACGTCACTTTCTTCCCACCCTGCGCTTGAATTGCTTTCACCAGTGCATCCGCAGCGGGCGCAAGTCCATCGTCCGACGTAAGTACAAGCAACGGAGTCTGCGCCAGCCCTGCCGCCGCGCTCTCGAATCGGAACGGGGCGCCCAGTCCGCGGGCATCATCCGCCATGCTCTCCGCGGTCACACCTGCAAGTGCTTCCCTATTGTCGGCCATTAGCGCGATAACTTTTTCGCGCGGCATTTCGCTCAATTTCGCCATGTCCGCGGCCGAAATCAGAATCGCCCCTATTAAGCCGTGATCGTGCGAGGCAACGTTCACGGTAACCCAGCCCCCCATGCTGTGGCCTGCGATCGCAATCCGGTGCGTGTCAACGCCAAGCCGCTTTGCGTTTTCCGCATCGCGAAGATATGCCAGTACGGCATCGGCATCCTCCACATTTTGGGCAAAGCGAAATGCTCCGGGGCTCCCCCACGACCCGCGATAATTGAATGTGACAGCGTTCCATCCCGCCCGCCGAACTGCCTGTGCCAGGTCCAGATTCTTTTCGTTTCCTGGCAATCCATGACAGATCACCAGCGTCGGATGAGGCCCGGCCCCCGAAGGTTGGTAGACGATGCCATTGATTTGTACCCCGTGCGTCGGGATGTGCAGCACGGTCATCGTCGCTGGATGCGCGGAATCCATCGGCGGATCTGTATAGATCGCCGCGGGCGCGGTTTGCCCCGCCGCCGTGCCCGCGCATAGTCCAGCAAGAATTGTCAGAAATAGAGAACGCATCAAAGCACCCCTCGGGAATACATCAGTCCCTTATATAGTCTCGGCGCCACTCTAGCAAAGCATTGCGACTGCGTCTCTCTACGACCTGATTTCTCACGCCCACCTCAAATTCCCCGCAATAACCAGCAAGGAAAACATCCTTGAGATCTTTCGCAAATTGCACCTTGCCTTGTGTCCAAAATGATTCTGCACGGATTGAGCCCCGCTGCTTAGTTTCCATCGAGGAATCGGCATGGCCGTTGCTCACCAAACGCACAAAGGGCCATTTCGATCCTCCGCCTTCCATGTCTCGATGAGCGCGCATCAACACTTCGTATCTCATCGAACTATGCGTTTCTAATATTCTGTACCGTCCTCTGAAGCTATCACCGCTGATGCGCTGCGCGTCCAACTTGAAATCAACCGTATATTTCTCTGCTTCACTTGTGCCCAGGGCAGGCCCAGTCCTAGAATATAGCTAGGCAGTCGAGCGCGATTACGCTTCTCCGCATTCTTACCGCTGCCGTATTGATTCGATTCAAGCTTAGCTTTATTCCCGAGAAAGGACTCGTAGCCCCCGAGAGCCCCTTATGAACCTTTCTGAATTTATAGAAGGTAATCGCGACGCGCATTTGGCGGAGTTGTGCGAATTTCTGCGCATCCCCAGTGTCAGCGCCAAGAGTGAGCACAAGCCAGACATCGAGCGCGCCGCCCGCTGGGTCGCCGATCATCTTCGCGCCGCCGGGTTCCAGAAAATCGAAATTGTACAGACAAATCTCCATCCTCTGGTTTACGCCGAATCGCTCGACGCGCCCGGCAAGCCCACCGTTCTCTTCTATGGCCACTACGACGTGCAGCCCGCCGAGCCGCTTGATCTGTGGACCTCGCCCGCGTTCGAACCCAGTGTCCGCAATGGCAATCTCTTCGGCCGCGGCACTGCCGATGACAAGGGGCAGGTCCACATCCATCTGAAAGCTCTCGAATCCATCCAGAAAGTACATGGAAAGCTCCCCATCAACGTAAAGGTGTTGATCGAGGGCGAAGAAGAAGTCGGCAGCGTCAGCCTGTGGGATTACGTCCAAAAGAACAAAGAAAAACTAAAGGCCGATGCGCTCGTCGTTTCCGACACTTCGATGCTGGCAAAAGGCGTGCCCTCCATCACCTATGGCCTGCGCGGATTGAACTACTACCAGATCGAACTCACCGGCCCCGCGCGCGATCTCCACTCCGGCGTCTATGGCGGTGCCGTCCCCAATCCGTTGACGATTCTCACCGAGCTATTTGCGAAGCTTCACGACAAGAATTTCAAGGTAACCGTTCCCGGCTTCTACGACAAAGTTGCGAAAATCTCCGCCCCCGAGCGCAAGGCCCTCAATTCGCTGCCGTGGAAGAAAAAAGCCTTCGAAGAAGCCGTCGGCGCGCCAGGTTATGCCGGGGAAAAAGGATTTACGACCGTCGAGCAGCTTTGGACGCGGCCCACGTTCGAGCTAAATGGCGTCTGGGGCGGTTATCAAGGTGAAGGCGCGAAGACCGTCATCCCCGCAAAAGCTTATGCGAAATTTTCCACGCGCCTCGTTCCCAATCAGGACCCGCACAGAATTGCCGGGCTGGTTGAAAAGCACATTCGCAAGCTTCTGCCGAAGACCGTGAGATGCAAATTTCAAGTCCTAAGCACGGGCAAGGCGTGGGTTGCTCCTTACCACGCGCCGATTTTTAAGATTGCCCAGGGCGCGCTTGAAAAAGGCTTTGGGAAAAAGGCAGTCTTCATTAGGGAAGGCGGCTCCATCCCGTTCGTCACGCAGATGCATGACACGTTCAAAGTTCCCTGTGTGCTGATCGGTTTCGGTCTGCCCGATGAAAACGCGCACGCTCCCGACGAACACATCGCTCTCGAAAACTATTTCGGCGGAATCAGAGCCATCGCGCACTTGTATACCGATCTAGCCGCACTTTAGGCTCAAATCGGCAAGTTAAACCCCCGCCGGGCTCGAAAACTCGCGGTGCCGCAAGGAGAGCGGTTGCCTCCTGTAAGACACGCCAGCAAAAAGCGCACCGCCTGGCACACAACGAGTTTTCTTCGGGTCCTGGTGCTATCTATAAACCTGGGTAATGTCTTTCGTGCTGTTTCTTGATTCTGCCTCCCGTTTCCCGCGGAATAAACGCGTTCACCCGCATTTCCACAGGCTATTCTCGCCAGCCTCCCGAAAAAGCCGCATTTTTCCAGCCTTTTTTGCTGTTTTTCCTTGCGTTATCCTTCTACCTTGGCTATAGTGCCGTGCGGCCCGGGTTTTTTTTCACGATTCACCCAGGGGTAGTGGACTCGTGGCCTGCCTCGTTTGCTTCCGCAGCGGGGTGGAAAGTAAAAATAGGAGGATAAGCAGACTAGATGGCAGCCAAGCCAATGAGCAAGAGCAAGATCGTGTCGCACATCGCCGAGAAGTGCGCCACACCCAAGAAAACCGCCGCGCTCTTTTTTGAAGAGCTTTTCAAACTCGCGGTGAAGGAATGCAAGGGCGGTGCCGGCAAGTTCGTTATTCCGAACATCGGCCGCGCCGTGAAAGCGCACCGCAAGGCGCGCATGGGCCGCAACCCTCAGACGGGCGAAGCAATCAAGATCAAGGCGAAGACCGTGGTTCGCCTGCGCCCCGCGAAGGCGTTCAAGGACGCCGTACTGAAGTAGGTCCCCTGTTTTTTCAAGGATAAGGCCCTGGCACAGCGCACCAAGATCGGTACGCGCCGATTTACAGAATTGCGCATCGCCGGTTTCGTTGGCGCTAGGTGGTTGGGTGGGTGTCCCGGTTGAGTTTGCCTCCGATGGCTCGAGCGATCAAGCCATCGGGGGCTTTTTACTTTCAGTCAGGTTGTGAATGCGAAAATTTTCAAAGAGCAATATTTCTGAGATCCCTCGAGAATCACGCAGCCACCAAATAAACTTTTCACTTCGCTATGCGGCGGCCTGCTTAATTCCCGACATCGAACGAGCACAGACAAGAATGTCAGTCCTCCTTAAAGCGTCCTGACATAGGCGATGACGTCCTTGATCTGCTGCTCGTCCAGGACATCTTTGAACGGAGGCATCAGCGTGTCGCCGTTTTCGATCCAGGTCTTCAGATTGTCGTCCGTCACTTTGTTGTTGTTTACGGTAAACGTGCCGCGTTTGTTCAGCCCCTTTAGGCCGGGACCGATTTTCTTCGCATCGCTGTCCGCGAAATGGCAGATGCCGCATTTCTCGTCGAATATTTCCTTACCCTTTGTCGCGGACCCCTTCGATGACGTGGTCTTTTTTGGCGCGGTCTTTGCCGGCGGATCCTGTGCAAGAACGGCCCCCGCGACGGACAGCACCGCAATCCCAAGTAACAGATAATTTCGCTTCACGTCTCCCCCCTCGTCTTTGGTCTCTTCCTGTTCCTTTGAAAAGTGCGCCCCCATCTTCTCTTTTTACGCGCTTAATTTCCACTCCGGGAACCCGGCACAAAGGACAGGTTCCGCCCGGGAACCGATGGAACTGTTGTACTTTTGACGCCCTTAAAACCGTATGTTAACAATTTATTCCATGAGCCAGGAAACCCTCACAAGAGCCTGGGAAATCCTCCAGGACGCTTATCAGGCGCAAATGGAGGGGGATTACGACCGCGCCGTGGAGCTCTATCAGTCCTCGCTTGAGCTGCACCCGACCGCCGAGGCCTACACGTTTCTAGGCTGGACCTATCATTTTCAGGGACGCATTGATGATGCCATCGCAGAGTGCAAGCGCGCGATCGAGATTGACCCGGAATTCGGCAATCCTTACAACGACATCGGCGCGTATCTGATTGAATTGGGCCGATTTGATGAAGCGATACCCTGGCTCGAACGCGCGACTGAAGCGCGCCGCTACGAGCCGCGGCATTTCCCTCACTACAATCTTGGCCGAGCCTATCTTGGCAAGGAGATGTACGGTCGCGCGATGAAGTGCTTCCAGGAAGCGCTCGAAATCGAGCCACGGTATTCGCTGGCGCGGCAGGCGCTGGCCTCGCTGCGGCGCATGGTGAATTGAGATCGGCCGGCGACGGGGGCAAGATTTATCGCGCTCCCCAGGTGGCGGCAATCGTTGCGGGTCGAAGTAGGAAAATCGGTCTCAGTGAGCTGCTTCGAGAGGCGCAGGGCCTTGCGCGGTGGGTCTTATCGCGCGGTCGTAGACCAAAAGCAAGGCGGCCGTCAGAAGGCCAACCGCTGTCAGCGCATACCACACTCGCTGAGGCTGATGCAGGATTTCGGCATAGTGATGGAGAAGATAGCCACCCAGCATCCCACCGAATATGGAACCCAATCCCAGCGGCAGAAACGCGAAGCCCATGTAGATCCCCTGTTGTCCAGGAGGGGCCAGCTTGGAGATGTAGGAATAATACGGCGGTTGCTGGATGATCTCGCCTAGCGCGAGAACCGAGAGAGAGGCCACCGCGCCGGGCACCGTTGGCCAGAACGCCAGAACCAGCCACGAAAGCGAAGTGATCACGGTTCCCAGAATCACGGCACGCAGCGGCGCGATGTTTCGAGTCAGATGGTTCACGGCAATCGTAAGAAAAATCACGATCAGGGGATCGGTAATGAGGATCAGCTCCGCCACGCCCTTGTTCGAATTGACGTAGTCGGTGATGTACCTGGGCAGCGTCGTGTACTGCTGCCAGTAGACGACCCAGTAGCCCGTGAAGATCAGCAGAAAAATGAGAAAGCGCGGCGGCCAGAGAATGGTTAGAAAATTTCTCGCCACCGTTGCGAGACTTGGCGGCGGCGCGTCTCCTGCTTTGCGCGGCTCGCGAAAGAAAAAAAGCACGAAGAAGAACATGGCGAAAACGCTGAGCGCGGAAATGCGAAACACCTTCTCTACGCCAAGATGCGCGTGCGCCCACGAGGCGAGGTACGGCCCGCCCAAACTGCCGATGTTCACCATCGTGTAATAAATCGAGTATCCGATTTGCCGCACGGAATCTTTGGAAGCGCGCGCGGTCGTTCCGACGACACAAGGCTTCACCATGGAAATTCCCAACGCGGGCAGCATCAGAATGACGCCGACGAAGAGCCCGAGCGGCAAGGCATTGCGCACCGGCGCCAGCCAGGCATCTCCGATCGATCCAATTAGGAAGTAGGCGGCCGCCAGGATTAGATAGGCCGTCGAAAGAGCGCGGCGAAATCCAATCTTGTCCGCCACCGCGCCGCCGAAAATCGCTAGAAACCAGACCATTCCGCCAAACCAGCCGGTCAGCGTGCCTGTTTGCTGCGTAGAGAAGTTGAGCTTTTCGTGGAGATACAGCCCGAGCGAGGCGAACGCGCCGTAATAGGAAAGCCGCTCGAAGATTTCGCTGATGTTGGCGATCCAGAAAGGCCGCTCAAAGCCGGTGCGGATTTCTTCCAAGCGCTGGTTAAAGCTCATGGGTTCCCCTGAACGTGCGGGGATTGTACTTGAAGAGTTGGCAATCGACAGTTGAAAGTTGAAAGGGAAGAAAAGACGCGATTCGCGAATGGCGATATGCGAGGCACGATAGTTTATGGAGTGGTTGAGGTAGCGCTCGATGGATTCGGACGGTAGGCGCCTATCAGCCTTGCGATGAGGACGGCGAGATAGAGGCCACCAAAAATAGTTTCGAGGATGGTGATGGAGCGTGCCGCCGGCGAGACGGGGATCATCCCGGCAGCGCCAAGGGAGGTCATCGTAGTGAAGCTGTAATAGATGAAATCGAAACGATTCGGAACGGCGTGAAGATTGGCGCTGGGATCGAGAAAGAAAGCTTTTGACTGTAAGTCACTGACCATCCCGTACAGGCCGGCAAAACTGAAGCCCACGAGGAGGTAGATGCAAAGCGCTCCAAAGATCGTTTCGGAGCTGATCCGGTCTCTCGCGAAAACGTGACGGAAAATTACGACGACGATGAGTAGATCGAAGAGGAAGCTGAGAACGACGCGGACAACGGAGAGGGAGGTGAGATCAGTGGCGTGGAGCAGAATGCGCTGGAATAACGTTGGAATAGCCAAAAGGACGGCGAGGACGAGAAGGCCGCGGTGGATTTTAGCGGCGTAAACGCTAATGAGCGTGGCGCTGGCAGCGACTATGCGGAACGCGTAGTAGCCGAAGCTGGGAGTTTCGGAATAGGGGTATAGACAGAGGGTCCCCAGAAGAAGAACGAAGAGCAGGAAGAATCGGTGGGTGGTGAGAGCTGATTCGGGCGCTGATGAAATCGCGGTGGTCATAGGACGGTTGGTGGTCCGTCGCGATGGTACACCTTTTTTGCGGAGGCGAAATATACGGCGAGGCGTGAAAGAAGACGCGGCGTGCCCATCGCCAGGGGCAACGTTTAGACGCTGGGCGGGGCAGCGGCGTGCAGCGCGCGAGGGCCGCCTGCATCCTGAACGGCGAGAACGGCGTCGAGTTTGTCGAAGGATTCGAGGGTGCCTTGCTCGATGAACTTTATGATCTCACCGGGGACGCCTTCCTGCGTGAGGACGATGCGCGTTTGAGGGCCTTCTTCGAAAAATTCAATGGAGATGCGGGTTACGGCGGCGCCGACGTCCATGCTGTAGACAAGTTTCTGGGGTTCGAGGATTTCTTCGTAAATCCCGGTGAACGTGCAGTCGCAATGGGCATGGCCGCCGATGTGCATTTTTGTGGTGAACCTGCCGCCAACACGAAAGTCGGACTGGCATTTGACGTTTTCTGCGTCTTTGCATCCGGTCCAGCACTGGAGTTGCGCGGGGTCGGCAAAAGCAGCGAAGACGCGGGGGCGCGGGGCGTCGAAAGTACGCGTAATTTGGAGCCGGTTGCCGGTGATTTTCACGTCGGATTTCATTTTCGCTTTTCCTTTCGTTTTTGAGCGGGTTTTTCATGGTGGAGAAATTCGTCGAGGGCGTCGAACTGAAAGTCCCAAGCGGCGGCACAGTGGGCGAGCCAGGATTGGGCTTGTTTGAGGGCCGCGGAACGGGCTCGGATGAGGTGGACGCGACCCGTGCGACGGCGCTCGATGAGGCGGGCGCGCTCGAGGACGCGCAAATGGCGCGAGATGGCGGGCGGCGAGATAGGAAACGGTTTGGAGAGGATGGTGACCGGGCACTCACCGCGCTCGCCGAGGCGGACGAGGATGGCGCGGCGCGTGGGGTCGGCGAGAGCGGCGAAAATGGCATTGACTGCTTTGGGATTATTAACCACGCGGTGAAGTATAGTGCGGAGGCGGGAACGAATGCAATAGATATTTAACGCACAGGTTAAGTGATGCGGATCTGTGAGACAGAGCGAATCATCGGCGGTGCCGATCAGGACGAGGGTCTGTGCTACTGTTGGCAGGATTTCAGGCGGAGGTTTTTTGAATGCAAATGCGGAACACGTTTGAAAATGCGCGTGCTGCGGCGATATGGATTACAGCGGCGCTGGGTTTAAGCGCTGGAATGGTTGAGGCGCAGAAGCCACCGCTTTTGCCGGAAAAGGACGTGGCGGCGCTGGCGAATGAGTTGAGCGGGGAAACGGCGAAGCGGAATTTGGAAGTGATTGCGACATTTCACCGGCAGCGCGGGTCGCGGGGATTTCATTTAGCGGCGGAGTTGGTAGCGGAGCGGGCGCGGGCGTATGGGTTGATCGATGTGCAGATTTTGGAGTTTCCGGCGGATGGGAAGATTTTTTACGGGACGCAGAGGTCGCGTCCGGCTTGGGATGCAGACGTGGGGGAGCTGGACGAAATCGTACCCGGCGACATTGACGACTGCCTAAAGGGCTTGAGTAAGGCCCATGCGATCGGGGAGTGCGGTAGTTTCAAGCCGGTGCGGATCGGCAGTTATGCGGCGGAGCCGGTGGTGTTGGCTGAGGATAGCGAGTCGGCGGATTTGACGGCAGATTTGGTGGACGTGGGCGAGGGCACGAAAGAGAGCGACTATAAGTGGAAGGACGTTAAAGGGCGGATTGTTTTGGTAAGCGCGTCGCCGGGAGCGGCGCAGGAATTGGCGGTGGCAAAATTTGGGGCGGCCGGACTGGTGAGTTATGCGCAGAACCAGAAGAACGCGTGGTGGGGCGAGGATGAGAATGTAATTCGGTGGGGGCATCTGGAGGCGTTTTCGGAGCACAAGACGTTTGCGTTTATGGTGTCGCTGAAGACGGCGCGGGGGATGCGCGAGCGGCTGGCGCATGGAGAGAAGATCACGCTGCATGCAGTGGTGAAGGCGGGGCAGCATGCGGGGAATTATGAAGTGGTGACGGCGGTGATTCCGGGTGCGGACCCCAAATTGAAGGACGAGGAAATTGCGTTTTCGTGCCACCTGGATCATCAGCGGCCGGGAGCGAATGACAATGCCAGCGGGTGCATGACGATTTTGGAGGTCGCGCGAACTTTGCAGAAGTTGATTGCGGAGGGGAAATTGGCGCGACCGGCGCGGACGATACGGTTTATCTGGCCGCCGGAAATTGAGGGGACCTTGGCGCTGTTGAATGGCAAGCCGGAATTTGCCAAGCGGATCAAGGCCGTGGTGCACATGGACATGGTGGGCGGCGGGCCGGTGACGAAAGCAGTGTTCCACGTGACACGCGGGCCGATGAGTTTGCCGTCGTTTGTGCATGACGTGGCGTGGGCGTTTGCGGATTGGCTGAACGATCAGTCGTACCGTTTCGCGGCGGGGTTGCGTTCGGAATATCCGATGGTGGCGCCGGAGGGAGGGAAGGAGCCGCTGCGGGCGGAGTATTCGGCGTACACGATGGGGAGCGACCATGATGTCTATCAAGATTCGTCGTTCGGGATACCGGCGATTTATATGAATGACTGGCCGGACCGGTACATTCATACGAATTTTGATACGGCAGCGAATATTGATACGACGAAGTTGAAGAGGGCGGCATTTATTGGGGCGGCTAGCGGGTATTGGCTAGCACTGGAGAAAACGCATCAGGATTTACTGAGGCTTGCTCTGTTCGAAACACCTGGAAGGTCCCGGCGGACCGAGTTGGAGGTCATAAAGCGATTGAGTTTCTCCTCCGATGAACAAAACGAGATCACTTGGAACTGGAGCATATATGAGCGCGCGGTGCAGAACTCCACCCAGTCATGGTTCGGAGAGAAATTAGACTTAGAGATCGGGGCTCACGTGGCCGGAAAGGCTGCGGGCGACGGTCTGCTGAAGTTCCAACGAAAGACCGATCCGAAAGGGCCCCTGGCAGTGTTTGGGTATGACTATTTTGCAGATCACGCTAAGGCGGCGGGAGTGGCGACGCCGAAGCTGTTGAGTTATGAGGGATTGTGGGGTGGCGGCGAGGAGTATGCGTATGAGGTTTTGAATTTTGCGGATGGGAAGAGGAATACGCAGGAGATTCGTGATGCGGTATCGGCGGAGTATGGACCAGTGCCGTTGGAGATGGTGGTGGAGTATCTGAAGGCGTTGGAAAAGATTGGTCTCGTCTTGGAAGTGAAGTAAGCCGTGGTAGGGGCGCTTCATGCTGCGCCCCTACGTGCACGCGAGAGTGTGCCGGCGTGGGTGTTAGGTTGGGCATCGAAGAGGGAGGGGCAAGCCCCTCCCCACCGTTTAAGGGGCCGATTTGCCGGGGAACCAACTGACGATTGCGGAGAGGATTGAGCGGTTGCCGCTGGGGAGGTTTCACCGGCGGTTTATTGCATTGGTGTCGCTGGGGAATTTTTTTGATTTGTACGACATTTTTATTGTGGCGTATATCGGGGCGGCTTTGCAGCAGTCGGGGTTTCTGACGCTGCGGCAGTTTACGTTTTTTGTGGCGGCAGGATTTTTGGGGATGTTTGTGGGGACGGTCGTGTTTGGGATGGGGAGCGACCGGATGGGGCGGCGCAGCGCATTCATTTTGCTGCTGCTGATTTATTCGGTGTTTACGTTTGCGGATGCATTTGCGCCGACCGCGGCCTGGCTGATTGCGCTGCGGTTTTTTGCGGGGATTGGTATTGGAGCGGAGATTGTGGTGATTGATACGTATGTCACCGAGGTGGTCCCCAGTTATGCGCGAGGGCGGTATGTGGCGATCACGCAGGTGGCGGGATTTTGCGCGGTGCCGGTGGCGGCGGTGCTTTCCAGGTTGCTTGTTCCGACTCATTTCTGGATGAGCGGCTGGCGTTGGGTGATGGTGATCGGGGCATCCGGCGCTTTGCTGACTTGGTGGTTTCGGCGGCGATTGCCAGAGTCGCCGCGATGGTTGGAGAGCCAGGGCCGGGTGGTGGAAGCGGAGGCAATTCTGTCGGGGTTAGAGGCCGAGTCGTTTTCGAAGGAAAGGAAAGAAATTTACACGGAGAGCGCCGAGGAGACACAGAAGAAGGCGAGCGGCTCGTTTGGGGAGTTGTGGAGGGCGCCCTATCTTTCGCGAACGGTGATGCTTGTCATTTTTCAGGCTTTGCAGACCATTGGATTTTATGGATTTGCGAATTGGGCGCCGACGTTTTTGTTGAAGCGCGGAGTTTCGCTGCTGCATTCCTTGGAGTACACGTTATTGATCGCGTTGGTGTCGCCGCTGGGGCCGCTGCTCGCGGCAATCACTTCGGACAAGATGGAGCGGAAGTGGACGATTGTTGTGCTGGCGTTGCTGGTGGCAGGGCTGGGATTGGGGTTTGGAAATTCAATCGCGCCGGTGGCCGTGGTGGGATTTGGGGCGTTGCTCACGCTGGCGAACTATTGGTTTTCGGCGGCGTTTCATGCGTACCAGGCGGAAATGTTTCCGACGCGGCTGCGGGCGACCGGCGTGGGATTTACGTATAGCTGGAGCCGGCTGAGCGCCGCGTTTACTTCGATTCTGATTGGGGCTGTGCTTGTCCATGGTGTGCCCGCTGTGTTTGCGGTTTTGGCCGTGGCTATGGGACTCGTGGCTCTAGTGATTGGGATTTTGGGGCCGCGGACGAATGGATTGGTTTTGGAGGAGATTTCGCGGTAGAGAATTTGAACAACGAGCGAGGAGCAATATTCGGTTGCCAAACTGGGCAACCGCGTCGGCGGGCTGCACTGCTACAGCGCAGGGCGGAATGGCGATGTGCTAGCATCGAGGGTTGCGGGCTGAGCGAGGGCCGGAGTAGATGGCTGCGACGATGAAAGCATTGCGGAAGATGTCGGCAGGGCGCGGCTTGTCGATCGAATCGGCGCCGGTGCCTGACATCGGGGCGGCTGACGTTTTGGTGCGCGTGAAGGCCGCGTCCATCTGCGGGACGGATTTGCATATTTATGGATGGGATCGGTGGTCACAGGGACGGATCAAGCCGCCGATTACGCTGGGGCACGAATTCTGCGGTTTTGTGGAGCGCTTTGGAGAAGACGTTACCTCGGTACAGGCCGGAGACTTTGTCAGCGCGGAAATGCATGTGAATTGTGGGCACTGCCATCAGTGCCGGCTCGGCGAAGCGCACATTTGCCAGAATTTGCGGATTATCGGGATCGATCAGGATGGGGCGTTCGCGGAGTTTGTGAAAATTCCGGCGTCGAATATCTGGAAGCTGGATCCGGCGATTCCGGAACATTACGGGGCGATTCTCGATCCCCTGGGAAATGCGGTACACACCGTTTTGGCCGGGCCAATCGCGGGGCAAACCGTTTTGGTTACTGGATGCGGGCCGATTGGGCTGATGTCCATCGCGGTAGCCAAGGCCTGTGGCAGCTCGACCGTCTTTGCGACCGAGACGAATGAAGCCCGGCGTGAGATGGCCAAAAAGATGGGCGCGGATGTCGTGCTGAATCCGGCCGCGGAAGATGCGGTCAAAAAAATTCTTGCGGCTACCAATGGGACGGGCGTGGATGCGTTGCTGGAAATGTCCGGCAACCCAACGGCGATTCAACAGGGTTTTAAATCGCTGCGGGCCGGAGGCCGGGCCTCATTACTGGGAATACCCACCGAAAACGTGCCGCTGGATTTGGTGAACGACGTCATTTTCAAGGGCGCGACGGTACAAGGAATTTATGGGCGCCGCATGTACGAGACCTGGGTGCAGATGACGGCGCTCTTGGAGGCGGGGCGGCTGAATCTGGAACCGTTATTTGGCGAGCGCGAGCCGCTTGAGAAATTCGAAAATGCCTTCACGAAGTTGCAGGGCGGTTTGGCAGGCAAGATCTTGCTTTATCCGAATGGGACGCGCCACTGAACGAAGTGCCTTTCGTTGCATCCTAATTATTTGCTCGGAGTCGCTGGCTGACGCAGAATGGTGACTCCACCAGCCGAGTCCACTTCAGGAGCGTAGGCATGTCCGAAACGGGAACCATAGCTACCAAACAGAATCCGCTGCAGTACGTTAACGATCAGCTCAACGAATTGCGCTCCAAGGGCGTAGCCCCGAAGCTGCGTGTGCTGGAAGGCGAGAACAAACCTGTCTGCATTATTGACGGAAAAGAGGTCATAAACCTCGCTTCGAATAATTATCTGGGATTGACTACGCACAAAGCGCTGCGCAAAGCGGCGTTGGATGCGGTGAAGCGATATGGCGCTGGAGCCGGGGCCGTGCGCACCATCGCGGGGACGATGAAGTTACACATGGAGCTGGAAGAGCAGATCGCCAAGTTCAAAAATGTCGAGGCCTGCGTCGTTTTTCAGTCTGGATTCACGGCGAATGCGGGAACTGTGTCCGCGGTGCTTGGCAAAGAAGACCTGATCATTTCCGATGAATTGAATCACGCATCCATCATCGATGGGGCGCGCCTTTCCAAAGCGACCATCAAGGTTTTTAAACACAAGGACGTTGCCGATTGCGAGCGGATTTTGCGGGAGCACGCGGACTTCCCGGGGCACAAGCTCATTATCACCGACGGCGTCTTTTCAATGGACGGGGACATCGCGCCACTGCCGGCCCTTTGCGACCTCGCGGAAAAGTACAACTGCATCATGATGGTGGACGATGCCCACTCGAGTGGCGTCTTGGGGCGAGGCGGGCGCGGCACCATCGATCACTGGGGCTGCCACGGCCGGGTACACATTCAGGTCGGCACTTTGAGCAAGGCGATTGGCGCGATGGGCGGCTATGTTTGCGGCTCGCGCGACTTGATCGATTTTCTATATTTGCGGGCGCGGCCGTTTCTCTTTTCGACGTCGCATCCGCCGGCTACGGCGGCGGCTTGCCAGGCGGCGTTTACGTTGCTCGATTCGCCCGAGGGAGAAAAGCTGGTCAAGAAGTTGTGGGCCAACACGAAAATGTTCAAGCGCGAACTGAAAAGGCGTGGGTTCCAGTTCAAGGTCAGCGAAACGCCCATTATCCCAATCCACGTCGGCGAAGCGGCCAAAGCATTCGAGTTTTCGAAGAAATTATTTGATGCCGGCGTGTATGCTCCCGCGGTTGGGTACCCGACGGTGGCGGAAGGCAAAGCGCGCCTGCGCGCCATCGTGAGCGCAACGCACAAACGAGAACAATTGCTGCGCGCCGCGGACTTGCTTGCCGAAGTTGCAAAACCCCTGGGGATCATTTCCTAGCTTAGAAGGAAAACCCAATACAACGATTCGCCCGGCGTCTCCTTATATAGAGAAGAAGGACCCGGCAGAACGCGCCCAGCCATTGCTAGCGGGAGGAACAAATGAACCGAACACGATTTGCCCTGTCGACGGGCGCGGTACTCGCGGCGGCGGTTTTTGCAGCGGCCACCTTTGCGCAATCGGAGCCAACCAGCATCATTCTCGCCGGCGGCACCGCCCTGAACGCGGAACTGAATTCGTCGCTGGATTCAAAGAAAGCCAAAGTGGGCGACAGAGTGGAAGCACACACAACGCTGGATTTGCGAAGCACCGATGGCCGGACGGTGATCCCAAAGGGAACTAAGTTGATCGGCCACCTTACGGAAGCCGCGGCTCGCTCAAAAGGTGACAGCGAGTCCATGCTGGCCATTCAATTTGACAAGGCCATTCCAAAGAACGGCGGGGAGATTCCGCTCCGCGTGGAGATAAGGGCCATCGGGCAGCCGCAAAACGATTTTTCCAGCAGCGCGGGCAATTCTGGAAATGACCCGATGACCAGCCGTGGGGCTGCAGGAGGCTCGCCAATGGGCGCCAGCCGGAGCCCCTCTACTGTTCCGCCAAATACGGCCAGCAATCCAAGCCCGGACATTACCCCAGGAGGATCAAGCGACGCAGGACCACTGCCTGCGAACAGCCGAGGTGTCTATGGTTTCAGCGGCTTACAACTAACCACCGACAGCTCGAAACCGAATCCGGCAACAAAGATCACTTCGACGGGTAAAAACGTGCATCTGGATAGCGGGACGAGATTGCTGCTCATCGCGCTCGAAGAAACGCCGGCGGCGGATTCCAAGTAAGTCTGCGATTCAAAAAACTGGTAGATGAACCGAATGCACCCTCCGCATTTCGTTGCGCGTGAAGTGATTTCCTTCCCCGGCAGCTAATCCCTGCGACGTTCCCGAAATTTGTTCAGGGAATCCACAGACGCGAACCCAAAGATTCGTCGCCACACTGTTATACTCGCCGCCATGCCCGTTGCGCCGAAAAAACTGTTTCTTGTGGATGCAATGGCGCACGTCTATCGCGCCTTTTTTGCGCCCATGCCACAGCGGCTGACCGGGCCGGACGGCTCGCCGACCAACATTCCATTTCTCTTCGGAAATATTCTCAAGCGGCTGATTAAGGATTACGCGCCGGACTATATTGGAATCGTATTTGATCCGCCCGGAGCGACGTTTCGAGACAAATTGTTTGAAAAATATAAAGCGCAGCGCCAGCCCATGCCGGATGAGATGCGCATTCAGTTGCCGCTCGTGCGTCGGTTGTGCGAGGCCATGAGGCTAGCGGTGCTCGAAGTGCAGGGATACGAAGCCGACGATGTGATTGGCGCCCTCGCGCTGCAAGCCGCAAAGAAGAACCTCGACGTGCTGGTGATTTCGAATGACAAAGACATGATGCAGCTGGTGGGAAAAAATGTGCGAACGCTGCGCACAGGATCGGGAGGAGCAAAGGCGGATATCATCGTCGACGAGAAGAAAGTGGAAGAAATCCTGGGCGTGCCGCCGGACCGCGTTGTGGATTACATGGCCCTGCTCGGAGACAACATTGACAACATTCCCGGGGCGAAAGGGATCGGCGAAAAAGGCGCGGCGGAGCTGATTAATAAATATGGAAGCGTCGAGGAGGCCCTGGAACATGCCGCCGATGTGCCCAACAAACGTTACCGGGAAGCACTTCAGCAACAGCGCGAGCAGGTCCTGATGTCGAAGCAGCTGGCGAAGATCGCCACAGATTTGCCATTGCCATTGGATTTACCCGCGCTCGAGCGGCGTGAACCCGACGTCGCGGCGCTCGGTACCCTGTATCGCGAACTCGGATTCAATTCACTGCTGAAGGAGTTGAACGCGGAGGCCGTGGCGTCGTCAGCTCCAGCAAGCGCGGAACCCAGCCTGAAAGCGGACTATGCCACCCTTGTGAGTGTTCCCGACTTTCGTGCCTATCTCGAAAAGATTCCGGCGAATCTGCCCCTGGCGGTGTGGCTGAATCTGGAATTGGGAGAACGCGAATCGGAAGGCTTCGGCACGCGCATCGCTTCCATCGAAGTGTCTTCCAAGCCCGGCGAAGGGCGATCCGTTTGGCTCGACGAGAATCACGAAGCGCTAAAGGTGCTTGCGGCGTCTCTCGCCGATGAGCGACGCGTAAAAATTGTTCACGATCCGAAACTGTTTCAACTGCTTGCTGGCCGTGCCTCCAACCTGAAGCACGCGACCCAGATTTATTCCTATTTGTTGCGGCCAACGACCGCCAACCACAACTTCGCCGATGTGGTTATGCGCCAATTCAACGCGATGATCGGCGGCGGGCCCGGGGAACGCGCGGATTATCTCCAGAGGCTTGTGCCTGTGCTGCGCGCGCAAATTGACGAACAGGAGTTGCAAGACGCCTACGCGAAAATCGACTTGCCGCTCGCGCGGGTGCTCGCGGATATGGAGCGCATTGGAATCCGCGTGGACCCAAGAGAGCTCGACAAGATGTCGCAGACGATGGAGAAGGAAATCCGCCGTCTGGAGAAGGACATCTGGGAGCTGGCCGGCAATGAGTTCAATATCAACTCGCCCGCGCAGCTTGCGGAAATTTTGTTCGATAAGTTGAACTTGCAGCCGCCGGCGCGGCGTGGAAAAGGCAAACTGCGCTCGACGGCTGCCGACATTCTCGAAGAGTTGGCTGCTCAGCACGCGTTGCCCGCGAAAATCATCGAGTATCGCGAAATTTCCAAGCTCAAATCCACCTACGTGGACGCGCTGCCTAAGTTGATCCATCCGGAAACCGGCCGCTTGCACACCAGCTTTTCGCAAACAACCGCAGCGACGGGACGGCTAAGTTCGAGCGATCCCAATCTGCAAAACATCCCCATTCGCACGGAGTTGGGCCGCGAGATTCGCGCCGCTTTCGTAGCCGAAAAAGGGAAAATCCTCCTCTCTGCCGACTATTCCCAGATTGAGCTGCGCGTCATGGCACATTTTTCCGGCGACCCGGTTCTGGTGGAAGCGTTTCGAAACGGCGAAGACATTCACGCGCGCACCGCGCAGGAAGTGTTTGGCGTCGGTCCGATGGCCCAGACTGCGGAACATCGCCGCGCCGCGAAAGCGATCAATTTTGGCATCATCTATGGGCTCTCCGCGTTCGGGCTGGCCCAGCAACTGAATATTGGGCAGAAGGAAGCGGCGCAATTCATCAACGCCTATTTCACGCGGTACCGGGGAGTGAAAGAGTTTCTGGACAAGACACTCGTCGAAACCAGAAAAACCGGCGTCGCGAAAACGCTCTTCGGAAGAATTCGCCCGATGCCAGAGATCAACTCGCCGCAGGCGCAGCTTCGCGGCTTTGCCGAGCGCACCGCGTTGAATTCCCCTTTGCAGGGCACCGCGGCGGACCTCATCAAGCTGGCGATGATCAATATTGACCGGCGTCTCGCTGAAGAAAAGTTTGAAGCCCGCATGATTTTACAGGTACACGACGAACTCCTCTTTGAAGCCCCTCCCGAAGAACTCACTGCCTTGGAAAAGCTGGTGCGCAAAGAAATGGAAGGCGTGCACAAGCTTGCCGTCCCGCTGGTCGTGGAGATCAGTTCAGGTCCGAATTGGCGTGATCTGGACTAGCCGGCGTTTCGTCTGAATACCGAGCTGTTCTTCCGTTGAATCGTTCGTGCACAGAAGCCCGCCGCTCCCGGTCCCTATCCGAATCGCTCCAGAGCTCGCCCCTGTACGGGTGTACAGGCATCATTTTGGCTACAAAGCGCGCAGGCAGCGAACCAGCCACAATTTTGACGTGCTAGTTTGAATGCCAGAAGCAATTGCGGGGGTTCCCATTCGTCGCTTGCAACCATTTGCGCTGTGCGCGGCCATTGCTACCTTGCTAACCGCGTGCCACAGCCTCCCAACAGGCACGGTCACAGCCAATAACGTTACGGTCACACTCTCTCCTCCTGCGCCAACGATCGGCACATTTGCGACGCAGTCTTTTACAGCGACCGTGACCGGGACGACGAACACCGCGCTTACCTGGCAGGTGAATGGCGTCACTGGCGGGAGCACTACAACGGGCACCATTTCGTCCTCGGGCGTTTATAGCGCGCCACATTACATTTCCGGTTCGATCATCCCTGCCAACGGGAACGCCGTGACTGTGACCATCACGGCGATTTCGCAAGCGGACACGGCCGCCAGTGGCTCGTCGACACTTACCCTGGAAGCGCAGGGACAGGCCGCGCAGACAGGCGCCGTGGAACTTGGCACCTCTGGCAGCAACCTCCACGCTTCCACGCAGAGCGGCAATAGCATCACCTGCTGCGGAGGTACGCTCGGCTCGCTCCTCGTCCGCAACGGCACGAACTATATCCTGAGCAACAATCACGTGATGGCGAACAGCGATTCGGGGACCATCGGCGACGCCATCATTCAGCCGGGATTAATCGACAACCCCGCACCAAACACGTGCACCAGCACGGGAACGACGACCATCGCCAATCTGTCGCAGTTTTTTACTCTGGAAGGGAATCCGCCGGATCCCGTCGATGCTGCTATTGCGCAGATTGTCTCGGGAAAAGTGGACACGAGCGGGAACATCTTGTTGCTGGGCGCTACGGCTGACGCGAACGGAGTCCCCGTGCCTGGCGCGCCGCACGCTGGTTCTGGAGTGGACGCGTCCCTCGGAATGGCCGTCGCCAAGAGCGGCCGCAGCTCCGGCTTAACGTGCTCGACCATCGAGACGACGCCCGCTACCTTCTCCGTCGACTACGCAAAAACCTGCGGCGGAAGCACAAGTTTTTCGGTGACCTATTCGAATCAAGTCGGCGTGTCCGGAGGTGATTTCAGCCAGGAAGGAGATTCGGGCTCCTTGATCGTGACCCAGGATACCGCCGACCCAGTAGCCCTGCTCTTTGCGGGCTCCGATACGGATACGGTCGGCAATCCCATGAGCGACGTTCTTCAGGCTATGGTGGATTCAAGCAATCATGTTCCGACGCTTGTAGGAGGAGCGGCGCATCAGGTGATTGGCTGCTCCTTGGCCGGCCCGAACAGTGCTCAGAAAACGGTGCCGGCAATCGCGGTCGCTCAGGACGATATGCAAGCTGCGGCGGCAGCTCGGGATAACCATGCCGCGCAAATTCTCGCCATACCCGGCGTCCGTGGGCTGGGCATTGGACCAAGTCTTGATTACGTGGGACAGGCAGCCGTGCTCATTTTTGTTTTGCCGGGGACCGCGCACAACCGTTTGCCGCCCCAGTTGGATAGCGTTCGCACGCGGATCGTGGAGACCTCAAACGAATCTGCCACGGGGATATTAAACGCACAGGACTCGCAGACAATCGCCCCGCAGCAGCCGGCAATTTCCGTGATAAGCCTGTCTGCAGCGGAAACAGCGCGGGCCAAAGCGGCACACAGCGCAAACGTGGACGTGTGGATGAAGCAGCCCGGCGTCCAGGGCTTTGGCGTTTCCGCAAGTGCCGATTCACCCGGCGAAGCCACGCTGATGATTTTCCTCATTCGCGGCGCACTGCACAATGCAATTCCAACGCTGATTGATGGAGTGCGCACGCGCGTGCGCGAATCCAGCAGGCTCCACGCGGGTCTGGATGGCCTGCGCCCGCGAACTGGCTGCACGGTGTCTCCAGTGAAAACTACAAATCCCGGCGTGACCAAAATCGCGCAGCCAAAAGCAGTCAGCCAGTAAGCGAATACCTCAGGCGCCACGGTTCCGTCCCGGCGACGCCCCTCTTCTATTGTGTTACGCTTTTCCACCTGAACGAAATTCGGAGGGCTCTCATGGTGCACTCACCTCAGTTCTTAAAGCTCTGCCAGGACGCCAAGCAGCGCGTCAAAGAAACCAATGTTCCCGATGTCAAGCGCCGCATCGACGCCGGCGAGCAAATGATTCTCGTGGATGTCCGCGAAGACAACGAGTGGGCGAAGGGGCATCTTCCAGGCGCTGTTCATATGGGTCGCGGTGTGATCGAGCGCGACATCGAACAGAAAGTTCCCGACCCCGGTACCAAACTCGTCCTATATTGCGGTGGCGGGTTCCGCTCCGCCCTGGTCGCGGACAACCTGCAAAAAATGGGCTACACAAACGTCGAGTCCATGGACGGCGGCTGGCGCGCTTGGAATGAAGCCGGCTTGCCCACCGCCGGCGACTGAACTTCGCACACTCTGGAAAATTTGGCTGGGGCGGAAGGATTCGAACCTTCACCGTCCTCATTAACAGTGAGGTGTCCTACCAGTTGGACCACGCCCCAGCGGCTATCGGGGTAGGCTCCGCCGCACAAAGTTCACAACGGCGAAGGGTGACCCTAAGATAGCATGGGCGCGTCTCCTCTGGCGCTACTTCGCCAAAAAAAATCGGCCATGCTCCGGTGTGAATCGCAGCCGGGGAAGAACCTGCCCGCCTCGTGGGCGTGCCTCTCCGGCCAAATGTTTCAAAGAGTTTGGCGGGACTGTTTCATTTGTTGGACACGATTTAGAAATTTCTAAAAAAAACTTCTCGATGAGGTTGCATTCCAAATAGTTTTGTCGGAAACTATGCGGTCATTTATGAGCCGGGTGCGCACTTCCCGGACGTGGCGCCGCGGAGCCTTCAGGTTGTTGGGCCTTTCCGAAGAGGCCTCCGTAAAAGTGCAACTCTGACATGGCCCAGATTTTTCATCGCAGCACGAATTTTATTTCGAGATTCAGTTTATTCTCGGCTGTCTTTGTTGCCGGCTTGGCGCTTACCGCAATTTTGGGTTTGGCACGTTCACCGTACTCCACAAACCAGAATATTTCGCGTGCCCAACCCGTGCAGTTTAGCCATAAGCATCACGTCGGCGATGACGGTATAGATTGCCGCTATTGTCACACCGGCGTTGAAACATCCGCCGTCGCGGGCATTCCTCCCACGAAAACCTGCATGAATTGCCATTCCGTACTCTATGCCGACGCTCCTTACCTGGAGCCAATCCGCGACAGCTATCGCACGGATAAATCGATCGAATGGGTGAAAGTCCATCGTTTGCCGGATTTTGTCTATTTCAATCACAGTATTCACGTCAACAAAGGCGTGGGCTGCTCCACTTGTCACGGCTCGATCAATCAAATGCCCCTGGTTTTTCAGGCCTCGCCGTTGTTGATGGAATGGTGCCTCGATTGCCACCGCAATCCGGAAAAAGCGCTGCGTCCCCTCGAGCCTGTTAACGAAGTTTTCAATATGGATTGGAAAGCGCCTGATAATCAGGCGGAAATCGGCAAACAGTTTGCCGCAGAGCGGCATATTCGCTCGACTGCGGAATTGACCAGCTGTTCGACGTGTCATCGCTGATGGACGATATGAGCGAAAACGAATTCATGCACGGCCGTAAGCACGATCACGAGGAACACGAAGATTCTTCGCGCGTCGAAGATCATTCCGAAGAGTGTGCCCCGGATCCAACGGTGCACGAGCACAAATTGGATCTTGCTGCCGTCCGCGCGAAGCTCCGCAACCATGGCGGCAAGCAGTACTGGCGTACGCTCGAAGAGCTTTCCGATAACCCGCACTTCGAGGAGCTTCTGCATCGCGAATTCCCGCGCCAGGCCTCTGAGTGGGACGAATCCGTCGACCGCCGCGATTTCCTGAAGCTGGCCGCTGCCTCGCTGGCCTTCGCCGGAATCGCCGGATGCGGTAATAAACCTGAGCAGCTCATTGTGCCCTACGTAAAGCAGCCCGACGGACTCGTTCTCGGCAAGCCACGCTTTTACGCGACCGCTATGCCGTTCGGCGCGGACGCTATTGGTGTTCTTGTCGAGAGCCACGAAGGGCGTCCCACGCACGTCGCAGGAAATCCGGATCATCCCTCGAGCCTCGGCTCGACCGATGCGATCACCCAGGCCTCGGTCCTCAATCTCTACGATCCCGATCGCGCTCAGACAGTCACCAACGCCGGCGAAATTCGCACCTGGCAGCAATTCCTGGATGCTGCCGCGGCCGCCGTTTCAAGATCCAAGACCGTTGCTGGCGCCAGTTTGCGCATCCTCACCGGCACAATAACCTCGCCAACGCTGGCCGCTCAGATTCAATCTGTTCTGAAACTGGTTCCCGGCTCCAAGTGGCACCAATGGGAACCGGCGGGCAGCGATGGCCCGCGCGAGGGCGCCCGGCTCGCGTTCGGCCGCTATGTCGATACCGTTTATCGTCCAGAAAAAGCCGACGTTATTCTTTCTTTGGATTCCGATTTTCTCGCTTCTGGGCCAGGCCACATTCGCTACATGAAGGAGTATTACCGTCGCCGCAAGCTGACCAGCCCCAGCGACACGATGAACCGTCTGTACGTTGTCGAGCCGACACCTTCTGTAACCGGCGCCACCGCGGATCATCGCTTGCCCCTGCGCGCGTCCGAGGTCGAACAATTTGCGAGGGCGCTGGCGGCCAAGCTCGGTTTGGGCGGCAGCGGCACTCTCGAAGGCGCAGCGCAGAAGTGGCTTGACGCCGCGGCAGCAGATCTGCAAAAGCATCGCGGCGCCTCTCTCGTCGTCGCTGGCGAATTCCAGCCGGCCGAAGTCCATGCCATCGCGCATGCGATCAACGCCAGTCTCGGTAACGTCGGCACAACGCTTAACTACATTGATCCCGTCGAAGCAAACCCCGTGAATCAGCTCGACTCTTTCAGCGAGCTTTGCGCGGATATGGACGCCGGGAAAGTGGATACGCTGCTGATTTTCGGTTCCAATCCCGTCTACGACGCGCCCCACAATTTTGACTTTGTCTCCAAGCTCACCGCTTTGAAAAAGAGCGCCGACCCCAATAAGCAGGAACGAAAAGTCGGCACCACCATTTACCTCAGCACGCACTTTGACGAGACCGCTGAGTATTGCGACTGGCACATCCCGGAATCGCACTTCCTCGAAACCTGGGGAGACGCGCGCGCCTTCGATGGCACGGTCAGCGTCATTCAGCCCCTCATTGCGCCGCTCTATCGCACGCACTCCGCTTTCGAGGTTCTCGCCGCTTTCACCGATAAGCCCGGCGTCACAGCTTATGACGCCGTTCGGGATCGCCTGAAAGCTGCTGGCACGGGCGACCAGGAAAAGTTCTGGCGCAAAACTCTGAACGACGGAATCGTGGCCAATTCCGCCTATCCGCCGATTTCTGCCGCGCTAAAGTTCAATCCAGCAAGCTTGCCGCCTGCAAAAACGCCTTCCGCGGGCCAAATCGAATTTATTTTCCGCCCCGACTCCAACGTTTACGACGGTCGCTACGCCAATAATGGCTGGTTGCAGGAATTGGCACGGCCAGTCACCAAGCTCGTCTGGGACAATGCGGCCCTAGTCAGTCCCAAAACCGCGGAAAATCTCCAACTCGCGCAGCGAGCCGCAGCACGCGGCGGCGAGCACGGCCAGATCATCACCAATGTCATTGATATCTCCCTTTCTAACAGCCAAGTGACCGCGGCTTCCTGGATCGTGCCCGGCCAAGCCGACGGCGTCGTCGTTCTTCCTCTCGGCTACGGCCGCAAAAACGCAGGTTTCACGGGGTCCAACAAGGGTTTCAACGCTTACATGGTGCGCACTTCTGGCGCCCTATGGATGGCTTCGGCTGGCTCCGACATCATAAAAAAAACCGGCGAAGATTATCCTCTGGCCTGCACCCAATATCACTTCCAGATGGAATCCCGCAGAAAAATACTGAGCGCGGGAACTCTCGAGGAATACCGCAAGAATCCTTCCTTCGCTCATGAGGGCGACGAACAGCCGTCCAAGGATATATCCCTCTACAAGGAATTTGCTTACCCCGGCTACGCCTGGGGTATGGCCATCGATCTCAACAGCTGCAACGGCTGCAACGCTTGCGTAATTGCCTGCCAATCGGAAAATAACATCCCTGTCGTTGGCAAAGACCAGGTGATGCGCGGCCGCGAAATGCATTGGATTCGCATCGATCGCTACTACAAAGTGGAAACCGAAACCGGCGATCCTGGCGGCCCGGACTACGACGCGCTCGCCAATCCGGAGACCTTTTTCCAGCCTGTCCCCTGCCAGCAGTGCGAAAACGCGCCTTGCGAACAGGTCTGCCCGGTTGGCGCCACCGCGCACAGCGCCGAAGGTCTTAACGACATGGTTTACAACCGCTGCATTGGCACGCGGTATTGCTCGAATAACTGCCCTTACAAAGTGCGTCGCTTCAATTTCCTGCGTTTCCAGGATTGGGAGACCCCTTCGCTGAAGCTCATTCGCAATCCTGAAGTCACCGTCCGCAGCCGCGGCGTCATGGAGAAGTGCACCTATTGCGTACAGCGAATCAATAACGTCCGCATCGAAGCGGAAAAGCAGAACCGCCCAATCGCCGACGGAGAAATTGTCACCGCCTGCGAATCGGCCTGCCCATCCGAAGCCATCGTCTTCGGCAATGCGAACGACAAGACAAGCCGCGTCTCTAAGCTGAAAGCGCAGACGCGCAATTATGCGATTCTCGGCGAACTCAACACCCGCCCTCGCACCACGTATCAAGCGGCCGTTCGCAACCCGAATCCTGAACTGGAGAAGGCATGAGCGCCAGTCAGCCGCCAATCGACTCTCCCGAGATCCGCCGGCTAACTCCGGTCCTCGCGCCCGGGCATACGTATAGCTCCGTCACCGACAAAATCAGCGCGATCGTTCTCACTCGGCCAATTTCCCTCGGCTGGTTGATCGGTTTCGTGCTCGCCTTCAGCGTCTTCGGCGTACTGAATATCGCCATCGGCTGGCTTATCACCAAGGGCGTCGGCATCTGGGGCATCAACATCCCCATCGGCTGGGGCTTCGCCATCGTCAACTTCGTCTGGTGGATCGGTATCGGCCACGCCGGAACGCTCATTTCCGCCATTCTCTTCTTGCTCAACCAGAAGTGGCGCACCTCGATCAACCGATTCGCCGAAGCCATGACCCTCTTCGCCGTCGCTTGCGCCGGCATCTTCCCGCTCATCCACACCGGCCGTCCCTGGTACGCCTTCTGGATGTTCCCCTACCCCAGCGTCATGGGTATTTGGCCGCAATTCCGCAGCCCGCTCATCTGGGACGTTTTCGCGGTCTCCACCTACGGCACCGTCTCCCTGCTCTTTTGGTTCGTGGGACTGATCCCTGACCTGGCCACTCTCCGCGACCGCTCCACTACCAAGCTAAAGCAAATCATTTACGGCATGCTCGCATTGGGATGGCGCGGTTCGGCACGCCACTGGCACCGTTATCAATCGGCCTACCTGCTGCTCGCGGGCCTCGCAACGCCGCTGGTTCTCTCCGTCCACACCGTTGTTAGCTTCGACTTCTCGGTCGCCATCGTGCCCGGCTGGCACACCACCATCTTCCCGCCGTACTTCGTTGCCGGCGCCATCTACTCCGGTTTCGCCATGGTCATCACCATCGCCATTCCCCTTCGCAAAGCCTACGGCCTCGAAGACTTCATCACCATGCGTCACCTCGACAACATGGCCAAAGTCATGCTTGCCACCGGCCTCATCGTCGCTTACGGCTACTTCTTCGAATTTTTCATGTCCCTCTACAGCGGCAACAAATTCGACGTTTTCCTCGTCCATCAGCGCCTCCACGGCCCCTATTCTCCTTTCTATTACGCCCTCATTCTCTGCAACATTCTTATCCCGCAGCTCCTCTGGTTCCAGAGCATACGCAACAACGTTATCGTCCTCTTCCTCATGTCCATCGTCGTCAACGTCGGCATGTGGCTTGAGCGATTCGTCATTGTCGTCATCAGCCTCACCCGCGATTTCATGCCCTCTGCTTGGGGCCGCTACTCTCCCACGGTATGGGATTGGGCCACTTTCATCGGTACCATGGGCATGTTCGTCATGCTGATTTTCCTCTTTGTTCGCGTGTTGCCTGCCATCTCCATCGCGGAAATGCGCGAACTGGTTGCGGAAACGTCTGAGGAACACAAGTGATACAGCACCGCTCACATATCTACGGCGTGATTGGTGAGTTCGAAAGCCCCGAGCAGCTCGTGCACGCTGCTGCCAAAATTCGCGAAGAGGGCTACCGCTACTACGAATGCTACACGCCCTTTCCTCTCGAAGGTCTCCCGGAAGCCATGGGCATGCGCCGCAACATGGTTCCGCTGATCACCCTCATCGGCGGTCTTGTCGGCGGCCTCGGCGGTTTTGGTTTTCAGTACTGGGTCAATGTCATCAGCTATCCTATGAATATCGCCGGCCGTCCGCTGAACAGCTGGCCCGCGTTCATCCCCGTCACATTCGAGCTCACCATCCTCTGCGCTTCGCTGTCCGCTGTTTTCGGCATGCTCGCTTTAAACGGCTTACCTCAGCCGCATCATCCGATTTTCAATGCGCCCCGCTTCTCGCATGCCTCCTCGGACCGCTTCTTCGTCTGCATTCAGGCCCGTGACAAAAAGTTCCACCTTGAGGCCACCGCCCGCTTTCTGCAAGGTCTCTCCGCGCATCACGTTTCCGAGGTGCAGGATGACTAGCGCCTCGCGCATTTTCTTCGGTCTCTGCGCCGCCATTCTTTCCGTGGCTGCCGCAGGCTGCAAAATTGAACAGGACATGGCCCATCAGCCCAAGGACAAACCGCTCGCGCCCAGCTCCTTCTTCGGCGATGGCCGCTCCGAGCGCCCCATCCTTGAAAACACGGTAGCCCGCGGCTCGATTGCAGATGATGAACTTGTCGTCCCCAAGGATTCCAACGCCTTCCCGCTCCCGCTGACCCCGCAGCTTCTCAAACGCGGACAGGAGCGCTACAAAATTTATTGCACCCCGTGCCACGGTGTTCAGGGCGATGGCAACGGCATGGTCGCCATGCGCGGCATGAAGCATCCTCCGAGTTTTCATGAACCTCCGCGTCTCCGCGAGGTTCCTAACGGCTACCTTTACGACGTCACGACCAACGGCTTCGGCGCCATGCTCGGCTATTCTGCGCAGATCCCCCCTGCCGATCGCTGGGCCATCATCGCCTATATCCGTGCGCTCCAGCTCAGCCGCCACGCTCCGGTTTCCGACCTTCCGCCCGCTCTGCGGGATAAATTGGATAAGCTGAACGCAGGAGGCACCGCGAAATGACCGCGCAGGACTACATCGCGCCCGAAAGCGTCGGACGCCTGCAGCAACGCGGCCTTGGTGCGGCCATTGTCGGCCTGGTAGCCTGCGGCATCGGCTACTTCATCTATGGCGACAAATACGCCGGCCAGTTTTTTCATTCCTATCTCATTGCGTTCATGTTCGTTCTCGGCTTGTCGCTCGGCTCGCTCGGTTTGCTCATGCTTCAGCATCTCACCAGCGGCCATTGGGGCATCATGATTCGCCGGCCTTTGGAATCCGCCACGCGCGTCCTTCCTGTGGTCGCTGTCTTTTTCCTGCCCATCGCTCTTTTCGGCATGCAGCACCTCTATGGCGGACCCGACGGATGGCTCAACGCGCCACCGAACGGCGAAGGTCAACTCTCCGATTTGCAGAAGTCCTATCTGAAGACCGGCGGTCCCCTCGGCTTCTACGGCCGCGCGGTCATCTACTTCCTGATCTGGCTTGCCCTCGTTTTTATCTTCAATCAATGGTCGAAAGATCAGGACGCCCACCGCGAGGACCGCAAGCTTCGCCGCCGCTTCAAAATGCTCGCCGGCCCCGGCATCATTCTCTATGTCTTTGTGATGACCTTCGCGGCCATTGACTGGGTGATGTCCCTTTCTCCCCACTGGGCCTCGACCATTTACGGCTTCCTCTTCGTCATTGGTCAGATCATCTCTTCCATGTCCCTGATGATCGTTGTGCTCATTTTTCTTTCGCGTACCGCGCCCATGGAGGGCCTCGTGCAGAGCCGCCACCTCCACGATTTGGGCAAGCTCCTCTTCGCCTTCGTCATGCTCTGGGCCTATTTTAGTTTCTCGCAGCTCTTGATCATCTGGTCCGGCAATCTCCCGGAAGAAATCAGCTTCTATCGAAGCCGTTTGTACGGTGGCTGGGGATTCGTCGCCGTCTTCGTCTTGATTTTCCATTTTTTTGTGCCTTTCTTTTTCTTGCTCCCGCGCGACGTCAAGCGCAGCGCGAAGCTTTTGCCGAAGATCGCCATGTGGCTCATCTTCATGCGCCTTGTCGATCTCTTTTGGCTTACGCGCCCGGAGTTTACCCGTGTCGCCGTCCCGAATTTGATGGATCTCGGCGCGATTCTTGCTCTCGCAGGTATCTGGCTCGCTGTCTTTGCTTGGAATTTGAAGGCCCAACCGGTACTCCCGCTGGGCGATCCAAAACTTGAAGAGGCTATCGCTGTCCATGAGCACTGAGCAACACAACACGGGTCAGACCGGCGCCGAAGAGCCCAAGAACTCGGACGTCGCCTATGAGTCCGCGGACATCAACACCCGCACGATTCTGGCGTACCTTCTCTATTTGACCGTCGCCGTCGTCGCTGCGTTTATCGCCAGTGTCTTTATTTTCAGGGCCACCACTAGTTTTGTCGCCGACCAAAGCCGCGTTCCTCCTCCCTCGCATCGCGGCGTCACGGACGCGCTGCCCCCGGAGCCAAGACTTCAGGGCGTGCCGGGACACACCAACGACCCGCAGCAGGATATGCGCAACATGGTCCAGAACGACAGAGAAGCCAATAACCAGCTCAGCTGGGTTGACAAGTCTGCTGGTATCGCTCAGATTCCCGTCGACGAAGCCATGAAAATCATCGTCGCAAAAGGCTTGCCGGCTGTTCCTGCTTCCGCGGGAGAAAAGAAAAAGTAAGCTGATGAATCGCGCGCGTGCCATTTTCGGAGCTTTCGCCCTGCTGCTCAGTGCAGCCGCAGCTGGAGCTCCAGCGGTCCCCGGCGCTACCGGCCCCGCCGCCCAGAACCTGCCTTCCGTGTTGAAGAATGTCGGCTTTGAACCGCCGCTCAACGCGCACATTCCGCTCGATCTCGCGTTCCGCGATGAAACCGGCCAGACTGTCCAGCTGCGTGAATACTTCCGGCAGAAGCCCGTCCTCCTCGCCTTTGTCTATTACGGCTGCCCCATGCTCTGCAATCAGCTCGAACAAGGCGTCGTCGGCAGTCTCCGCATGCTCTCCTTCAATCCCGGCCGGGACTACGATGTCGTCTTCGTCAGCTTTGATCCTCGCGAATCTCCGGACATGGCCGCCCAGAAAAAAGAATCCGCCATGACGCACTTTCGCCGCCCGGAAACGGCCGCCGGCTGGCACTTCCTCACCGGGTCGAAAGAGGCCATCGATTCCCTCACCCAAGCCGCGAATTTCCGCTATTACTTTGACGAAAAATCTGGTCTCTTCGCCCATGCCAGCGGCATCATGCTCCTCACTCCGGATGGCCGCATCTCGCGCTATTTCTATGGAGTTGAATTCCCCGCGCGCGACGTTCGCCTCGGCCTCGTGGACGCTTCCGCCGGTAAAATCGGCACCCCCGTGGACCGCGCACTTCTCTTTTGCTATCAGTACGACCCCACTTCGGCCCGCTACAGCGCCTCCATACTCAAAATCATCCGCTTGGCCGGAGTTCTGACCGTCGTTTGCATGGTCGCTGGATTTTTGATTTTCCGACGGCGTGATTTGCTTGCCGCGCGAACGAAGATGCAAGGAGCCCACTAAGCCGTGCAGGCGCAACTGCCATTCTATCCGGACCAGGCCTCTAACTTCGCGCCCAGCGTGGACGCGCTGATGACCTTCCTCATCCTCGTGTCCCTCTTCTTCGCCGTCGCTATCACCGCGGCCATCGTCTTTTTCTTTTTCAAATACCGCCGCAAAAGCGAAAACGAAGTCGGCTACCCGATTCATGGCGACATGCGCCTTGAGAGTCTTTGGATCATCGTCCCGGCATTCCTGTCTCTGGCCATGTTCGGCTGGGGCGCGGTCGTCTACGTGGATTTTCGCCATGCCCCGCAGGACACGCTCGACATCTACGTCATCGGCAAACAGTGGATGTGGAAGATCCAGCAGCCCAATGGCCGCCGCGAAATCAATGAACTCCACGTCCCCATCGGCCGCGACGTCAAACTCGTCATGGCCAGCGAAGACGTCATCCACGATTTTTACGTCCCCGCCTTCCGCGTTAAGATGGACGTCGTTCCCGGCCACTACAACACCATGTGGTTCCGTCCCACCAAAGCCGGCACCTACCGCTTCTTCTGCTCGCAGTATTGCGGCACAAACCACGCCGTCATGGGTGGCTGGGTCACGGTCATGGACCCCTCCGATTATGCCGCGTGGCTCTCCGGTTCTTCTGGCACGGATAGCCCGTTGGTCGCCGGCGAAAAGCTGTTCACCGAAAGAGCCTGTGTCACCTGCCACATCAGCAATGGCAGCGGCCGTGCTCCCTCTCTCAATGGAGTTTACGGCGGCACAGTTCGCCTCGCCGACGGTTCCACGGTCACCGCCGACGATGCCTACATCCGCGAATCCATTCTCGTTCCCAGCGCGAAGATCGTCGCCGGCTACCAGCCTCTTATGCCCGCCTTTCAGGGCCAGCTAACGGAAGATCAGATTTTAAGTCTCACCGCCTACATCAAGTCGCTCCAGTCTCAGCCGATTCCTGCGACCGGTGCTGGCGTCCTGACGACGGGGAAAAAATAAGTTATGAGCACGTCACCTACGACTCCGGCCGTCCATCAGTTGCCGGAAGAGCACTATCTCAATTCGACCTACGGCCTCCGCTCCTGGTTGCTCACCACCGACCATAAGCGCATCGCTTTGCTCTATCTTGCCTCGGTCACCTTCTTCTTTTTCATCGGCGGCATTTTCGCCACCATGATCCGTATCCACCTGCTCACTCCTAACGGCTACCTGGTCACGCCGGAAACCTACAACAAGCTCTTCACCATGCATGGCGTGGCCATGATTTTCTTTTTTCTCATCCCTTCCATTCCCGCGGTCCTCGGAAATTTCCTCGTCCCTCTGATGATCGGCGCAAAAGACCTTGCCTTCCCTAAAATCAATCTCCTCAGTTGGTACATCTACCTCGTCGGCGGCTGCTTCGTCCTCTATTCTTTCGCCACCGGCGGCCTGGACACCGGCTGGACTTTCTACACTCCGCTCAGCAGCGTCTATTCCAACTCTGCCGTCACGCCTGCCGTCATCGGCATCTTCATTAACGGCTTCTCTTCCATCCTTACCGGACTGAATTTCGTCGTTACCATCCACACCATGCGTGCCCCAGGCATGACCTGGTTCCGCCTCCCGCTCTTCGTCTGGGCCCAATACGCCACCAGCATCATCTTCATTCTCGGAACGCCGGTCATCGCCATCACCCTTCTCCTCGTCGGTCTCGAGCGCATGTTTCATCTCGGTTTCTTCAACCCGGCCCTCGGCGGCGACCCGATCCTCTTCCAGCATCTCTTCTGGTTTTACTCGCACCCCGCCGTTTACATCATGATTCTTCCGGCCATGGGCGTAATCAGCGAAATCATTCCCACATTCACGCGAAAGCCCATCTTCGGCTACACCTTCATCGCCGCTTCCAGTATCGCCATCGCCGTCATTGGCTTCTTCGTCTGGGCTCATCACATGTTCCTGACCGGCGAATCCACCTACGCCGCCTTGGCCTTCTCTCTCCTCAGCTACCTGGTGGCTATCCCATCCGCCGTCAAAGTCTTTAACTGGACTTCTACTCTTTATCGAGGTTCCATTTCCTACGATACGCCGCTTCTCTATTCCCTCGGCTTCATCGGTTTGTTTCTCATTGGCGGCCTCACCGGACTCTTCCTCGCCTGTCTGGGTCTCGATATTCATATCCACGACACATACTTCGTCGTCGCTCACTTCCACTACATCATGGTTGGCGGCGCGGTCATGGGTTATGTCGGTGGATTGCACTTCTGGTGGCCTAAGATTACCGGCAAGCTCTATCCTGAATTCCTGGCCCGCATGGCCGCCGTCATTCTGTTCGTGGGATTCAACCTCACGTTCTTTCCGCAATTCATTCTCGGATACCTCGGCATGCCGCGCCGCTATCACAACTATCCGCCCGAATTCCAGGTGCTCAACGTAATGTCCACCGCCGGAGCTTCCATTCTCGCTCTCGGTTACTTGCTGCCCATGCTCTATCTCACATGGTCCATGCGCTATGGCAAGGTTGCCGGTCCGAATCCTTGGCCCGCCACGGGCCTTGAGTGGCGTACGCCCTCTCCGCCCCCGACCGAAAATTTTGACGTAACACCCGTAGTCGATTGGGAAGCGTACGATTTCAAGAATCGCCCCGATCTAGGTCTTACGCAGCCCTCGGGGCCGGCTCTATCGCCGGCTCATGGTGACGACTGAAGTCTTAACGTTTTGACAGGTCTGTTTGACCTGGAATTTCTTGAAGAACCTGCGTGTCGCGGCAGCCAGCGCGCCACGAACTGAAGTCAAAAGAGGAGCGCCGCGTGCACCGCACCGGAGATCTTTACGGGCAGTTTGAAACCCTGGAGCAGCAGAAGGAATCCGCCACCCTCGGGATGTGGACCTTCCTGATCACCGAAATTCTTTTCTTCGGCGGGCTCTTTCTCACTTACACCATCAACCGCCACACCTATGCCGACGTCTTCTCTTTCTCCAGCCGCACGATCAAGCTGAGTTGGGGTGCCATTAACACCGTCGTTCTCATCGGCAGCTCTCTCACCATGGCCATGTCCGTATGGTCTGCTCAGGTCGGCAAGAAAAAGCTCGTCACCATTTTTCTCATCCTCACGCTTATCCTCGGCACCGTCTTCCTCGGCATCAAAGGTATCGAATACCACGACAAATACGTCGAACACCACATTCCCGGCGCCAGCTTCGACATGTATTTCTGCACGAACAATCCCGGCGCCTGCAATCTCACCACGGAAGAGCTCGCACAGGAGAGAACTGAGCTGAAGGAGCTGGAGGATAAAGTCGGCGGCCCCGTCGCCGTCAACGCGCACTCTCAGCTCTTCTTCTCGCTTTATTTCGGGATGACCGGTCTGCACGCCCTGCATATGATTATCGGCGCTGGCCTTCTCCTCTGGCTGATTGTTGAATCTATGCGAGGTCGCTTCTCGCCTCGATGGAACACCCCGGTTGAGAACGTCGGCCTTTACTGGCACTTTGTGGATATCGTCTGGATTTATCTTTTCCCGTTGTTATATCTGATTGATCGGCATTAGTGGGCTCATTGAGGAGAGGCTTACGTGTCTGAACACATTGTTTCGCCGAAGATATATCTCGGAATTTTCGCCGCCCTCATGATCCTTACGGCTACCACCGTGTATGCCGCAACGGTTGACCTCAACGAGCATTTCCCCGGCCTGAACGTCATCGTGGCTTTGGTCATCGCCACCTGCAAAGCCATCCTCGTGATCCTTTTCTTCATGCACGCCTACTACAGCTCCAAGCGCACCAAGCTCATCATCTTCTCCGGTTTCTTCTGGCTCGCCATCATGCTGGCCCTGACCCTAAGCGACTACGGCAGCCGCACCTGGGACCTCCACTAGAAAGCAGTCTGATATAGCCCTCAGGCCACTCTGTTTTCTAGGTTTTTCTGTTCCCCTAACGCCACCCTCTCCGCTGGCGTTTGCTTTGTAGGGTCATCTTTCTGAAGATGACCGCGTGGGTCCTCACTTTTTGCCCCGGTTTCCACTTCTCCGGAAGCTCCATCGGCATCCGTAACTCTTGCAGAAGCAACACTTGTGAATCTGTATCCAAACAAACGACTTTAACCACATTTAGAATGAACACTTATGAAAAAACAGGGGGTAAGGGGCAGGGCGAGGAGATTACTTCCCGATCTGCCTTTCCACCGCTTTCCGGGTAGCCTCCAGCGTAAACAGAAGCGTCTCCCTCGGAATGCTCGTAACAAACGGCCCGATTAGCCAGCCTAACCCCGTTGGAATATCTCGCGTAAGCGAAGCCACCTCACTCTGCACGTATACTCCGCCGTCCCGCTCCTCCATCCGCCACCATGTCTCCATCCGCCACAAGAACCCGTCATCCGCTCCCGGGGGCTTTTCGTGCTCGTCGCCCTTGCCTGGGTTCTCCACTTCGGCGATGCGCACGGCGGAGCTGCGGCTATGCGCGCGGCCGGGGGCATCGCGGAAGTACTGCACATCGTGCTCGGAGTTCAGCACCACGGTAATCGCCTTGTGCCGGCGGAACCGGAGGAACACGCGGAAGTGGTCGCCGTCGCGCGACAGTATCTTCGACCGTTCCACATCCGGTGCGTAGTATGTGGACTGGTGGTCGTAATCCTCGAGGATAGCCAGCACATCGTCCAGCTTGGCCCCGGGAATGAACACCACGCCAACCCAATGGTGGATCATGCCGCCGGGGCACGAGATAGCCTTGCCGTTCTCCCATGTATTCAGTTGCTTAATCTGCCCGTCCCCGCGCTTCAGCGCAGCATACGCCTCGGTCCGCTGGTTCTCGGGCAGCGAGTCAATCCACAGCCGCCCGGTGCCCCGTTGGAGCTCCCCGGCGTTCCGTTCGTCCGTAAGCCGCGTGTAAAGGTCAAACGCGGAGACCGTCTCGGGTCGCAATTTGGCCGCCGCAGGATCAGCGCCAAGCGAAAGCAGCGGCGAACCGTATAGGGAAATCGATGCAGTCGGCAGAGACCCGGACAGGGCAGCAGGCATTTGCTGTGGCGAATCACGTAAGGCCACCGAAAGTAGAGCCACCGCGAAGCCTGCCGAGAGACACGGGGCGAGCCAAGTGAATAGCTTGTCCGCGGTTTGCGCCACCTGTCGTGTGAACCCGGCACGCATGCTTCCGGCACCTCGTTAAGTCCTTGAGGACGAACGCGTTGTAGCTTCGATGAGTATACGGGCTGTTAGAGTGCACGTGCGGGACCGGCGCTAGATTGGATTAGCTGAGCAGTTTTCTGAGTACTCAGGCGAACTTTACGTTTGGCTGGTGCAAGCAGCGAGGGAAGGAGAGGGAAAAATTGTAAGGCGGGTTGGGTAGCTCGCACACGGCTCCTCGCGGAGCCGCTGTCCCCGCGCGGCCCCCAACCCGTTCTTAAAAGGCTACGCGGGGAATGTAGAGCGCTCAATGGGCCGTGAGAGCCAATTGCAGGGGTACCGGGGTCGTGGTACTAGACCATTTTCCCCCGTATCCCGAGATCTCGAACCTAAGGCATTTATTTGCAATTCTTTACGAGCGAATCAGGGCGCTATTCCAAGGACAAAAAGTACTAGTTGGGACCATTCACTCCGCTCAGAAAGCCGCCGAGGTGGCCGGTCAGGGCGATGACCAATACGGCTACGGTTTCAAGAGCCAGCCGAAAAGCAGGGAAGGAATTTTCCTGCCCGCGCTTAGTTAAGTGAATATGTAAATAAAAAACTAACCAGATGAGTATGGCAGACGCACAGCCGAAAAGCAGATGCAGCAGCAGGATGCCTTTCAGCTTCTGGCCTTCGAGCTGCAACTGCCAGGCTAAGATGCCGGTCGCGAGTACAGGTATCACGGTCCAGGCCGCGCCGAGCACGTTGTAATAGGCGACCGCCGCAAGGGCCCGGCGTTTGGTTCCCTGTGCCAGGAAATCAAACGCTACGCCGGCGATAAACAGCGCGATCGGAAAGTGAATCAACACGACGTGCTGCGCATGCTTTGCGAGCAGCGCGCTTTTGAGGTCAAAGGGATTCAAGTTCGGACCTCAATTTGTGACAACCACTTTGCCGGTCATTTTGGGGTGGATGGAGCAGAAGTAGGGATACTCGCCCGGCTTGTCGAAGGTGTAGGAAAATTTTTCGTCAGTATCGAGCACCTTGGATTTGAAAACTTTGTCGGTGCTAACGACGGTGTGAGGAATATCGTCGCGGTTGGTCCACGTCACGGTGGTTCCAACAGGAACGGTGATGGCTGCCGGACCAAAGCTGAAGTTGTCTATTTTCACTTCCGCCGCCGAAGCAGTTTTTTGCTGGGCGCGCGCGGCGAAGCTCGATTGCTTCACCGCGCCGCCGCCGAAGAAAATCAAAGCGATAACTGCCGTGTTTGCGATTCGCACACTTCTCCTCATGACTTCATTCCTCTCTCTCTTGCTCTCTTGGCCTTTAAACGTAAATGAATTTACGGGCCGAGACTGTTTTCCGTTCAGCCCAGATTTGCATCAATGATTCCGAGCGCGTGCTGACCGCGCACGAAATTCACATCGGTGATGCCCAGCAAAGAACGCAATTGTTCCGCGGGCACTTTCATGGGGCCGGGCGATGGCGCTTCGCCGGGCTTTGGCTGCGGAAACGCTGTGGATGTTGCGGTGTGAAAAGTAACGTTGCCTTCGACCTTCTGCATCGTTTGATGGATGTGGCCATTGAGAACGGTCACGGAACCAAATTTCTTCAGATAGGAAATCGCCTGCGCGCTGTCCTCGGTGCCCCAGCCCCACTCGGGGTATACCGCCCATAACGGGATATGCGCGAAGACAACGATTGGCGTGCTGGATTTGAGGTGCTTGACGTCTTTTTCGAGCCATTCGAGCTGGTTTTGTCCCAGCGTGCCGAGGCCGCCCGCCTTGAGATTCATCACGTTAACGAGACCGATGAAATGGACGCCTTTTTTCTCGAAACTGTACCAGCCGTTGCCCTGCGCGCCCTTACCGTAACGATCGAGATATTGCTTGCCGTCGTCGTTCAAAACGTCGTGTTCTCCGGGAACAAAGAATACGTCTTTGGCTGTGGCACTCTTCAGGATCTGATCAACGGTGTCGAATTCTTCCGGCTTGGACAGGTGGCTGATGTCGCCTGTGTGCAGCAAAAATTCCGGCGGAGTCGAAAGCGCGTTGATTTTTGCAACGGCCGCCTGCAAAGTGGCCGCGACATCGGGATTGGCCGGCTTGTTAAAACCCATGTGGCTGTCGCTGATCTGCACAAAACTCAGCTCGCCCTTGGCGTCGGCGGGGTTCATTTCGGAAAGACGGCTAAGACTATAGGAATTCAAAACGCCGCCTTTTATCACGCAAAACGCGCCAGTCCCGGCCCAGGCCATGCATTTGAGAAAGCCGCGACGATCTACGCCGTCGTGGTTGTGGTCGTGCAGAAGTTCATCCTTTGTTTTCCGAGACATCGTTTCCATCCTCCGTTTTGAAACACTTGTACCAGGCACATGGCGACGCGTGCGCTGCCAGTTCCTGCACGCTTTTTTTTAGTGCGGCGCGAGTCAGAGAGAGCAAGGTTCCCGCGCCGCCTAGTGAACGTGTTTCATTTGTTGAGACCGAAGGTGTGCGAAAGTTATTCCCGATTTCGCGCGCGGCGCGGATAAACTAATTCGTCACATCAAAAAGTAAATTGGGAATAAAATTGTTCCTGGGGCGGTCGTCCTTCATGAACAGTGAAAGCCTGGGGAAGGGTTGGGACGTGCTGGATTCGCAGGAGCGGGCTCGCTTCGAGCAGCTCGTGTTGCCGCATCTGGATGCCGCATTCAATCTATCTCGCTGGCTGTTGCGAAGCCGGGCGGATTCGGAAGACGTGGCACAGGAAGCGATGCTCCGCGCGTTTCGCTTTTTCCGCGGTTTCAACGGAGGCGACGCCCGGGCTTGGCTCCTGCAGATTGTCCGCAATACGTGCTATACGTGGCTGGAGAAAAACCGCCAAGTGGAGCTCATGACGGAGTTCGACGAAGACTTGCACCAGCAGTCCAACGCAACGCCGGAAACGCTGGCGATCGCGGGAGACAATCGGGAGCGCCTGACGCGCGCTCTGGAAACCTTGCCGGTGCGATTCCGCGAAGTGATTATTCTGCGCGAATTGGAAGGCTGTTCGTACAAGGAGATTGCCGCCATTACGAGTGTGCCGATAGGAACGGTGATGTCCGCGCTTGCGCGGGCGCGCCAGCGTTTGCAGCGCGCGCTTACACAACCTGCCCAGCAGGAGGCGTCCCATGAACTGTGATTTTTCCGGGACGCTTCTGCACGGATATCTGGACGGGGAACTGGATGCGGTGCGCGCGGCGGAGTTTGAGCGGCATCTCGAGGATTGCCGTGAGTGCACGGCGAGTCTTGGAGCGGCGGAATCCCTGCGAGCCACGATCCTGCGAGCGCAACTATATGAGCCGGCGCCGTTGGCCTTGCGCAAGAAGATTCGCTCCGAAATAAAAGGCGCCGCCGAGGCGGCGCATGGCCCGAAGGTTAACGTGTGGCGCTGGATTGCCGTTGCTGCGTCGCTGTTGCTGGTGACGGGTGTGGCGTGGTACGCGCTTCAGCGCAACAGCGCTACAGCCACGTCCGCCACAACGGTTACGTCCGCGGAAATGCTCGACGCTCACATACGATCGCTCCAGGCGGGGCATTTGACGGACGTAGCTTCGACCGACCAGCACACCGTTAAGCCGTGGTTCGACGGGAAGCTGGACTTCATTCCGCCGGTGAAGGACTACCTGGACGAAGGGTTTCCGTTGATTGGCGGACGGCTGGATGTGCTTGGCGAGCGCAACGTGGCGGCCCTGGTTTACGGGCGACGTAAGCATTTCATCAACGTATTTGTCTGGCCCACAAAAGAAGAGGACACACCGATTCATCCACCGGGTTCGCGCCAGGGATATCAATGGGTTCACTGGCGGCATAAGGGGATGGAGTTTTGCGCGGTGTCGGATGTGAATGCGCAGGATTTGCACGATCTGGCGCAGCTGATTGTTCAATCCATGGATGGGCGATAGCCGAAACCTACCGTTAGGAGGGCCAGCTGCCTGCTGCGGACCGCTCTACCTTAAGATACATTTCTTCCCTTCAGGGAACTATTTCCCTCCCGTACCGTCTACTAACTGTTCGCCGGTGCTATCGTCCAATGAGCGGGCTGCCATGCAGACTTTTCTTAATGATTTGCGCTACACACTGCGGGAATTGCGCAAACGTCCCACCTTTACCCTGACCGCCATCCTTTCTTTGGCCCTGGGCATTGCCGCCACGACCGCGGTCTTCAGCGTGATTTATGCGGTTTTGATCGATCCTTTCCCTTACCCCGGTTCGGATCGACTCGTGGAGCTGACGGTTATCGACCAGTCCGGAAATGACAAGTACCCGGGGTTCAGCGGACCGGAAATCCAGCAACTTCGCGGGGCCCGGACCATTGAAAGCGTCACCGCGGAAGATGGCTGGAACCTTACGACCACCGACGGCGATATCCCCGAAGACGTCCAGGCTTCCTACCTCTCCCCCGAAGATCCCAATCATTGGGGCGTGAAGGCGATGCTCGGCCGCTGGATGATGCCTTCGGACGCGCCCGTGGGGCAGGAACCGCAGCCGGTTGTCGTCCTGGGCTACAAATTCTGGCAGCGCTACTACATGGGAGACCCGAGCGTTATCGGGCGCAAAATCCAGCTCGTTCACAAGCCTTACGAGATCATCGGGGTTATGCCTCCGCGTTTCCGGTGGCGAGACGCGGAGATCTATCTTCCCCAGCGAGTCACCAACGATCCTCATATTTTTTATGGCGCCTCGATCAAGATCCGGCCGGGCGTAAGCCCAGCGCAAGCCGAAGCCGACCTGCAGCCGTACCTCGAGCAGTTCGCAAAAGACAATCCAGCACAGTATCCGGATGTGGGTAAATTCCGCGCCAAGCTGCGCAACATCATCGAGCTGTACGCCATGCCCATCGGCCCCACACTTTACCTGCTGCTTGGCGCGGTCACTTCTCTTCTCCTTATCGGCTGCGGCAATGTCTCGATTCTGCTGCTCGCTCGCGGCGCGGAGCGCCAGCAGGAATTCGCCGTGCGTTCGGCCCTAGGCGCGGACCGTCTTCGCATGGTCCGGCAACTCCTGACCGAATCTCTTGCCATTGCGCTGGCAGGCACTTCGCTCGGCGTGCTATTTGCGTGGCGGGGTCTGGCGGGCCTTGTTGCGTGGCTTCCCAATGGTCCTTTTCCTGCAGAAGCGGTTATTAAAATCAACCTCCCCGTTCTTTTCTTTTGCATCGGCCTGGCCTTTTCTACGGCGCTGGTATTTGGCTTGTCTCCCGCGCTGCAACTCTCTCGGCCGGATATTGCGCGGCTCATGCAGGGCTCCGGACGCCGCGTTCATGGCAGCGCCAGCGCCAAACGTACGCACCGCGTGATGGTCGCCGCGCAAGTAGCTCTCACACTGCTTTTGCTGACCGTCGCGAGCGCTGCGGGAAAAGGCTTCCTGAAGCTGGTCAACGCCGACCTTGGCTACGATCCGCGCAACACCATGTCTCTGCCCATTCCGGTGCATGAAAACACCTACCCAACCTTAAAGACGCGCGCCGAATACTTCGAGCAAATCCGCTCTTCTATTGCCGCGATGCCCCAGGTGATGGCGGCCGGCATCTCCACGAACGCTACTCCCCCCGCAAACGGCAACGACTCACGCTTCGAAATTTTTGGAAGCGCATCCGGCGAAAATCCGGAATGCAGGCTCAACTTCATCAGCCCGGAATATTTCGACGTTTTGCACATCCCGCTAGCGCAAGGGCGCCTCTGGGACCATGCAGAAACCATGCGTTCCGCCCCGCTTGTCGTCATCAACGAAACCCTCGCTCGCCAGTTCTTTCCCAAAGGCGATGCGATCGGCCAACAAGTCAAAATACCGGATAAATTCGTTGCTGACCGGCCGCCCTACTCGCCCGCCAGCCCCAATGCCAATGGCTGGCTGCAAATCATCGGCATCGTCAAGGACGTGCGCAATGACGGCCTGCGCAATCCCATCAAGCCCTCCATTTATGTGCCTTACACACTCAGCATGCGCATGTTCACGCAAATCCTTGTGCGTACTCGCGTAGCTCCACTCTCGATTCTTCATGATATTCGCGCGCGCCTCGTTCAAATCGATCGGGAGCAGCAAGTCATGCAGGTTCGCGACCTAAACGCCTGGATCACCGGTCTCCCGGAATATTCCCAACAGCGCTTTATGGCTACACTCTTTGCGATTTTTTCCGTTCTTGCACTTGTGCTTGCGGCGGTCGGGCTTTATAGCGTGGTCTCTTATGGGGTGGCCACTCGAACGAATGAATTCGGCATCCGCATGGCGCTCGGAGCTCGTGGGTCGGACGTATTTCGAATGGTGCTGTCATCCACTGCCGTCAATGTTGGCGCTGGCGTGATCGTCGGGATCTTCTTGAGCGTCGCCTTCAACAAAGTCTCCACACGCTGGGTGATGGAAAGCTCCCGAAACCCGTGGATACTGGTTGGGGTAACGCTGGTTCTCCTTGCCGCCGCGGCTCTAGCATGCTTTGTTCCTGCGCGCCGCGCTTCCTCCATCGATCCCATGGAAGCTCTCCGTTACGAATAAACCATGGTTCTGCGAACCACAACGAACCATGAAAATAATCTAGAGAAAGAGGTATCTTGGAGCACCGTCAAGTGGACGAAGGCCGAGCTATTCTGGCGCGATTAGAGCCCGAGT
>Ga0181531_10000103_pt1 | contig 65029 bp, 62 predicted proteins | sample PEATcosm2014_Bin_38_FD_119743 | JGI IMG/M metagenome (GOLD analysis project Ga0181531, IMG submission 119743) | Peatland microbial communities from MTU Mesocosm Facility, Houghton, MI, USA - PEATcosm2014_Bin11_10_metaG | ecosystem: Environmental > Terrestrial > Soil > Wetlands > Peat | place... | reverse complement strand
TCTTCTGCCACCTTCGCTAGAAACGCCGTTGCACCGTGGACCATAGTGTCTAGAAACGCCATTGCGTCGATCGCGATCACCGGCCTTTCGCAGGCGTTCGCTTCCACCTGAATCATTCCGAATCCCTCAAGCCGTGACGGCGCAGCGTAAATATCGCAAGCGGCCAACAAGTAGGGCATGAAATTCTGCGAGACGATGCTAGTGGAGTAGATAACCTTTCTTTCGATGCCCAGACGCTCTGCCAGTTCGAGATCGAGCAAGTTCTGCTTGACGGTGCGGGGTTGAGGCCAAACTTTGCAGACATATCTCCAATCGGGTACTTCGGCGTCGATGAGTGCCAGCGCCCGCATGACCTCCCGGGCGCCCTTGGATGCCCCATCGCCGCCAACGGTCAAGATCATCAGTTGGTCGTCGGATACTCCCAGATCTTCACGGATCGATTTGACTCTCAAGTCATCACGGTGATGGGGCACGTAACGGTCCGTGCCGCAACCCACCGGAAGCACCTCGATGTTATCTCCCCTGATGCCATCCCTGATGTAGACCTCCTTTACCCAGTTGGAGGTGACCAGGATGAGCGGCAGAGCGTTCAGCACGTCCCGGTGTTCCGCGATGAAACCATCCGCCACCAGCCATGGGACGGCCACCATTCCAAACTTCTGAGGGTGCAGGACCAGATCCGGAACATGACCCCAGTACCCCACACCCACCACCACGTTCGGCTGAAACCAGCGGTAGTACCATTCCTTTTCCATAGGTGATTCGAGATGTACCGGGTGAACCTCCACGCCGATCTCGCGCAGGCCCCTGCACAAAACGTCACCTTGCATCGCCAGGCCGCCCGGAGGTGGTGGATAGTCGAAGAGCACAAGTACCTTCACGATTGTCGCTCCCACAACGCTGTCCGCCTTATCGCTGCTTGTGCCGAGTCAAAGCACCAGAACCCTTCTTCCCGAGGAGTGGTCTGTGCTTCCCAACTGTCCGCGCCGTATCCGTAGACATCCGTTATCAGTCCGCGCTTTTCAAGCCAGATATCTTCTGTCAACAGGTCCCGCCGATCTGCATCGTCGCGAACCCGGGGCAAATACGCCCGCCCCCCATCCCCGTAGGCAAACATCCACAAACACGCTGTGTCGATGCCTCCCGATCTCCAAAGCTCAACGACGCTCTGGCAGCACTCCTCATGTCGGCAGTGACGTGTGTACTCGCCTTTCGGACCGTGGGTCAAAACCAAGCTGTAGCTCTCCTCAGCCAAGAGCCTCTCGATAGTTTCCTGAACCTGCTCCATTGGTAGTGGCGCCTGGTCTGGTTCATCATCCAAATCCGCCATCGCACCTTCCGCTCCCAATTGCCGCAGGACTTGCTTAAACTTGGGAGCACGGTCGGGATCCATTGCTCTGCATAAGGTCACAACGCGCCAAAGATAGTCCGGATGGGTCAAGATGTAGCCGCCGCACCAGAGCGTCTCGTCGTCCGGGTGGGCGACGACAACTGCGGCTCGCTGCCTCGGTTCCGGCCGCACCTCATCGAGTGGGGTAAGCGTCATGATCTTCCTCGCCAGGATGCGGGCCACAGCTCAAGATCTCCACCCACCAAACCGGCGCTCTCGGTGTGCCAAGCGGCGCTGGCCGTCTCCATACCCATCCTGATAACGGGGTCTTTGACGAATCTTTTGCCGCTGATAAGAGTCTCCTCGGTTCGTGAATTGGTGGAGGTTGTTGCTCGATGATTGACTGGCAGTCTTCAGAAGTGCATTACGGACATGCCTTGAGAGCGCCGATTAGCTCGGCAACGCTTCAAGCTGAACTTTCTCACCTCGGAGATGCCCAAGTCCGGTCATTAAGGCACAGGACGGCTGGATGCAGCATGCGTAGAATTGTTGGACGAAAAGCGACTGCCATCTGGGATTTATAGCTTCGTCGTGCGTATTCAACTCTCATCGAGGCGCTTGCGATCAACGACGGTTGGGTCCCCGTCTCAACAGACGATGCGGGAACGGTTCGGCGATGTACCGTTCGTAGGAATATCCCGTGCCATAACTTGCTCGATTGCGTCGACGATGTAGCGCGGCAGCATGGCGCGTAGGCATGCTGATTGCCAGCTCTGCGGGTGAGAGATGGGCGAGATGAAGCGGGCCATCGCGCGCGAGAAACGTGAACGCGTGAAGGCAATGGAAGACCAGAAACGTATGACGGAAATAGCCGTGCTCGGCTCGAAGCCGCTCCAAGATCCGCTTGGCTCTATGCCGCTGCTTCTTCGGCCGCTGTTTGACGTCTTCGAGAATGGCGTCGATGACGCCTTGCCATGGCCCCAGCTTGGGCCGCCTGATCGGCTTTTGCCGCGAGTAACCCGTCGGCAAGGGATAATCCAGCATCTTGCCGATCGTCTTCCGCACCAGCCCAAACTCTTGAACGCCCGCCCGCCGACTCTTGCCCTCGACAAGAACCGCCGGCGAACACGCTTACAGTTCCACCGTGTATATCCCCCCGGCGTTCCATGGGCGACACGGCTCCTCAAGGGCTGCGAACCTCGTTCGTTACCCCCGAAAGCACTTGCTGTCCGTGAGACCAAAGTCTGGCGATGGACTACTTTTACCCCCGCCATGTCACGCCGCTACCGCGGGCTCACTTGGTCTATTTCTGTTCCTGCGATTAAAGATAAAAGAACGTGGCCGGCCCCCAGGGATCTATCACCCCTTTGTGGCGAGGACCGTGACCCAGAAAGGGCCTTCGGCGCAATCAAAGGCAAGCCGTTCCGTGACCTGGGACCCGCAAACATGCAGGTCATAGTCGTTTCCATCCATTACTGTTGGCATGGAAAGGCGGACCCCAGCCGCCATTCCGCCTTTCATGTTTCCCCCGATCATGTTAGCCAATTCGCCGATGACGTCGCGCACGTCGTCGTCCACGCTGTCGGGCGGATCCATGGCGAGAATCCGGCCGGCGAAATGACAAGCCTGTTCGCGGCTGCACTCGAGCATTACCGCTCCGTTCCAGTCGCCTGTCAGTTGCACGAAGGAGGTCAACCGGCCCCCGCCCGGATGCCACGGTGTCTCGCTGGTGGACACCTCAAGGTCCATCATGGTTATGAATACGGATTTCACAATTTCCGCCAACATCTCAACGCTTACTTCGGCTAGCATCGGTGTCCTTTCATCGAGCGACGTAGGCGGTAATGTTTCCTACTGTCTTTCGGTCAAACCACTCATCCAGGCCGAAAGCCGACTCGGCACCGCCGAGCAACAGCCAACCGCCTCGAAACAATGTACTGTGTAGTTCTTTCATAATGTTCCGCTTCGTTTGGGTGTCGAAATAGATCATGACATTGCGACAGAACACCAGATCGAAAGGCCCCATTGTGCGCATGCTTTGGCGCAGATCAATCGTCTCAAAGCGAGCCATTCGGCGCACCGGTTCGCTCAGCAGCCAGTCCATGCCGGATCGGCGGAAATACTTGAGCAGGAGAGTTGCCGGCAATCCCCGGTTGACCTCAATCTGCTGGTAAACACCAGACTGGGCGCGTTCCACGACTTTGGAGGCGAAGTCGGTGCCGAGGATTTGAATGTCCCAGTCCTTCAATCCCTCCTCCAGGAGGAGCATTGCGAGGCTAAAGGCTTCCTGACCGGTGGATGACGCAGCCGACCAGAAGCGTAGTTTCCTGGTCGCCTGCCGCTCTTCCATAAGTTTCGGCAACAAAACCGTTCGAATTACTTCATATTGGGCGGGATCGCGGAAGAAGTAGGTCTCGTTTGTTGTCATGGCCTCAACAACTTGTTTGCCAATCTCCGGATTGCGCTTCGTCAGCAGGAGTTCGCACAAGGCGTTGATGGAGCCGAGGCTGAATTGCTTGACGATGGGCGCGAGGCGGCTCTCAAATAGATAGTTTTTGTTACTTTCAAGCACGATTCCCACCTGCGAATAAACTTGCGCCTGAAGGAACCGGTAGTTCTCCGGGAGGATCTCCGCGACTAGTGTTTGGCTACTCATCAAGTTCCCTCTTAAAACTTTCCCGTTACGCGAAGAATCTCAGGTACTATTCCATCGAGCGGCAAGACGCTGTCGGCAAGGCCGGCATTCACAACAGCGCCGGGCATTCCCCAGACAACACTGGAGGCCTCATCCTGCGCCAGGACGCTTGCCCCTTGAGCCTTAAGAATCTCCGCGCCGTGCAAGCCATCCTGGCCCATACCAGTGAGAATAACGGCAAGAACCGCGCCACCGTACACCTCTCCAGCGGAAGTAAAGAGTGCGTCGACCGCCGGGCGGCAAGAATTCTGCCGGGGAGATTGATCCAGGATGACGGTTACGCCATCTCCAGTGGGGGCTAGCTTCATGTGAAAGTCTCCGGGAGCAATCAGGATCTTGCCCGGCTCAATCAAGACACCCTGAAGTGCCTCGTTGACTGGCAACTGGCATGTAGAGTTCAGGCGCTCTGCGAGCAAGCGAGTGAAAAGAGGCGGCATGTGTTGCACAACCAAAACGGGCAATGGAAAGCCAGCCGGCAACTTCGGCATGATTGTTCCCAGCGCGGTTGGTCCGCCTGTAGAGACTCCAATTACGACCACTTTTGGCCGCACTTTCATACTCTGGAAGGCTGGCTCCGGCACATAGGCAAACGCAGGTTTGGACTGGGCCGCGGCTCTGACTGATGTAGGAAAGTGAAAGAACTGCTTAATCTTCGGGATCATCTCTTCCCGCAAGCGAGCCATAGAGCGGTCGAGCGAACCCTCGTTGGAAACCTTGGCTACATAGTCGTCGGCCCCGAGAGTCAATGCCTCCAGCGTTTTCGCCGCGCCACGCTCAGTGAGCGTGCTGAACATGATGACCCGCAGTTGCGGATACTCGCGTCGAATGCGCCGCAACATCTCCATGCCGTCCATGTCCGGCATCTCGATGTCCAAAGTGATGACGTCGGGATTGAACTGCGGGATCCGTTGCAGACCGATCGCACCGTTCGAGGCAGTTCCCACCACCTCAAGGAATGGATCCGGTTCGAGCGCTTGGGTGACCAGTCGCCGGATAACCACCGAGTCGTCCACCACCATCACGCGGATTCGTTCGCCGGGCTGTAAATAGCGCTGGTTCACTACGGCCATGTCTACACTCTTGCCAATGCGGGTATCCCGACAAGCTCGAGCTTTTCCACGAGAATTTCTTTTGTAAAGGGTTTCATGACGTACTCGTTTGCCCCTGCTTCCAACGCCGATGCCATCTGGGCCATCTCGGTTTCGGTAGTGACCATAAGCACCTTCAACGATGCAAGGTCAGGATCCTGGCGCAGCCGCTTCAGAAGTTCCAGGCCATTCATCTCCGGCATATTCCAGTCCGCAAGAACCAATGCCACTGTTGTCTTCTCAGTCTCAAGCACTTTCAAGGCTTCTATGCCGTTGCCCGCCTCGCAGACCTCGTATCCGAGCTCTATCAAGATCCTGCGGATAATCATGCGAATTGTCCTAGAATCGTCCACGACCAATGCTTTGCTCATCGTTCAGCTTCCTTGCAAATTGAGTGGTGACCCGGCGGTTGGTGATCCACCCGCCGGGCAGGAATGAACACCGTTCATCCGGTTAGAAGGTGAACCTTGCCACGGAAGCCTGAAGCGTGGCTGCCATCTTGCTCAACTCCAACGATGCCGTCTTGGTATCGTTGGCTCCTTGGGTGGTATTCCTCGCCGAAGTGGCCACGCCAGCGATGTTCTTGGAGATGTCGTTGACCCCCTGGGCTGCCTCGGTCACACTGCGGCCGATTTCGTTGGTGGTCACCGTCTGCTCTTCCACCGCCGATGCGATGCTATTGGAGATGTCATTGATCTGGTTGATAATTGTGCCAATCTCCTCGATCGCCGTAACGGCTCCCTTGGTGACGCCCTGAATGGCCTCGATCTTCTGGCTGATTTCCTCGGTCGCCTTGGCAGTCTGCTTTGCCAGTTCCTTTACTTCGTTGGCCACAACCGCAAAGCCTTTGCCCGCCTCACCGGCGCGTGCGGCCTCGATTGTTGCATTCAGGGCCAGCAGGTTGGTCTGCTGCGCAATCGAGGTAATCACCTTGATCACGTTGCCGATCTCCTGGCTGGATTGGCCAAGCTTCTTCATTGTTTCGTTGGTGGATTGTGCCACGGTGACCGCATTCTTGGCCACTCGAGCCGAGTCGTTGGCGTTCTTGGAGATTTCGCGGATCGAAGCTTGCATCTCTTCAGATGCCGTGGCCACCGAAGCGACATTCCTCGAAACCTGTTCGCTGGCCGCGGACACCACGTTGGCCTGGACTGCGGTTTCCTCCGCAGTGCTCGCCATGACCTGGCTTACCGCGGTAAGTTCTTCAGAGGAAGAAGCCAGCGTGCTTGCATTCTCGGCCGTAGCCTTGAGCGGCGCAGACACCGCTGCCAGCGTCAGGTTGACGCCTTCGATGATCTTGCCATATTCCCCTGGGTGCTTGCTGGCGTCGGCACGCGTGCCCACTCGGCCCTCAGCGGCCGCCTTGGCGAGCATGTCGGTGTCCTTGATCAGTGAATGGATGTTGTTCTTCATCATGAGCAGCCATTCGTGAATCTGGTCCTGGTCTGAAGCCTTGGCGAGCGTTGCGGTGAGGTCTCCGTTGGCGAGCTTGGTGATATATGCCACCAGATCAGTCAGCCAGCCGTGTACCCCGTTGATGGCATTCTTCATCTTCTCGTGATCACCCTTGCAGGCAATCTCAACCTTCTCACGAAGGTTGCCGCCACGAATCATCCCCAGAACTCGGTTGCCTTCCCCAATTGGCACCAGGATGGCATCCAGCATCTCGTTGACCCCCGACACGATGCCCGCAAAAGCGCCCTGGAACTGTTCTGGCTTGCCGCGCTCGGAGAGTTGGCCCTCACGGGATGCCAAGGTCAGTCTGACCAACTCCTTCTGCAACCCTTGCAGAACGATCGCCAAGTTGTTGATGGCCTGCTTCATCTTCTCGTGGTCGCCCTTGTAGGTCTCCACGATCAACTCGTCGATCTTGCCGTTCGATACCTGAGCAAGAATGCGATTTCCCTCGCCGATTGGCAGCAGGACTGCGTCCAGTATGATGTTCACACTATTCGCAAGATCCGCAAATGCGCCTTGGTACAGGTCAACGTGCGCACGGTCGGCCAGGTTCCCTTCTCTTGCGGAATTCACCAACCGGTCAAACCCCTTGTGCAAGGTCTGTATGATCACGGCCACGTTGTTGATGGCTTGCTTCATCTTCTCGTGATCACCCTTGTAGGTCTGCGTGATCAATTCGTCGATCTTGCCGTTCGATATCTGTGCAAGAATGCGGTTGCCTTCGCCGATAGGCAACAAGATGGCATCGAGCATCTGGTTCATGCCCTCGATCACTTTGCGGCTATTCCCCTCGAAATGGTCTGCCCTTCCGCGTTCGCTGAGCCGTCCTTCCTGTGAAGCCTGAACCAGGCGAGCGATTTCCTGCTGAAGCCGTTCGTCATCCTGGGCAGTTGACTCATCAAATTCTGGACGGTCCAATACGGCAGCGCCGTTGGACGAATTCCGGCCGGACGGTACCTGCCGGATGCTGCTTGTTTGCCTTGCCATCTTTTTGCTCCTCGCAATGTTCCTGTTGCTTTGCTATGCCGCTACCGGCGACTGAATCTCAGGTAGGTTTCTGTTTTGCGAAAGTCAATTGGCTCTCGCTGAATGTCCAATGCGATGTACTTAGCTCATGGTTCGCGATGCCGAGTCAGCTGCATCAAGCTGCCCTCCCGACGGCGAGATCCACCGTTCTTTCTTCATCGAGGACGAGCAGCAACCGGCCCTTCAGCTTGTAGACGCCGCGGATGAGCTCCTTTGCCGCGGGATCAAGATTCTGCGGGGGCCGCTCGTAGGTGGCTGCATCCATATCCAACACGTCTCCGATTTCGTCAACAAGGAGGCTCACGGCTCCGTCCAGGGTGCGGACCACAATGTTCATCGGCGCCTGGTTTCCGTCGCGTTGTGGCAGTCCCAGCCGTCGCCGCATGTCAATGGCGGTGACGATCTGTCCGCGCAGGTTAATCAAGCCCTCAATGACCCCGGGGGCTTGAGGCACTGAGGTCATTTGTTGTGAGCGCAACACTTCCTGGACGTGGAGAACATCCACGCCAAAGAACATATCCGCCACGAAGAACGTTGAGAACTGTCCACTCGAATGCGCCACTTCGGTTTTTGTCGTGATCATATCGATCGCCATTGGTTAACCTTTCTCTCCCACACATTCAGGCACCAGGCCGGCCGCGGCTGTTGCCGAGACAAGATGTGCCAGCGATTCGAGGATGGCCTCGGAGTCAATCTTCGATTGACAGTCCTGAAAGCCAGCCGTTCGCACGGCCGATGCCAGAACATGATCGGTTGAGTCGGCGACCGCAAGAATCGGGATCTTTTCCCACTCCGGCCGGCGGCGGATAGCCTGGAGCAACGCGGAACTGCCATTGGGCGGAAAATCCAGCGCTGCGACGACGACGTCCACCGGTTGCTGCTCCAACCTGCGAATCGCCTCGTCCAGATTCGCGGCCTCAAGGACTACATAGCCCGCCATATCCAGGCCACTCCGGATCATGCCGCGGGCAAACGCCGAGGCGTCGGCGACCAGGATTCTTTTGCCGCTCCCTTGCCCGTCCGGGTTCTTATCCCAGTTCCCCTCGGACGCGCGGATGACTTCGTTGAGATCGAGGAAGTCTGTAACTCTTTTGCCAACTACCGCCGAACCAAGCAGGCCCTTCCGGCTCGACTTCTGCCGCACAGTGACTGCCTCTTCGGCAACATCCAGGATCTGGTCGACCACCATGCCTACGCTGCGGTCGCCATCGTTGAAGACAACCACTTGCACCGGATCGGGCAACGACTCCTGGCTGGATGCGCCGGGTTCAAGCACTGCCCGAAGAGATACGAGGGGAAGGATGCGATCCCGATATTGCACCACCTGGCCTCCGCCAGCATGTTCAATGGCTGACCGTGGGAACTCCTCGAGCCTGGCGACGAGAGAAAGCGGAACCGCCAATCGATCGAACGAACCAGCCCGGAATAGCAGCAAACGCTGTTGCTCAATCTCTGCTTGCGCCTTTTGCTTGTCCGCAGTGCGTGCCTGTTCGCGCGATTCGCCAAACACACCGGAACGCTGGCCAATACCGAGTACATCGAGAATGAGGGCCACGCGGCCATCGCCCATGATGGTCGCGCCGGCGTACAGAGCGAGCCCCTTCAATTGCTTGCCTAAAGGCTTGACCACGATTTCCTGGGTATCGTTGATGCCGTCCACCACCAGCCCAAATTGCTGATCTTCCGCCTGCAGGACCACCATGCTGACCGCTTCTGCCCGGTCGGCTGCCTTTAGCCCCAGGATCTGATTCAAGTAAGCAATGGGAAGTAGACTCCCGCGACGGCGATATACCGGCGTTCCGTGTACGTGCTCAATGTGCTTGCCGGCGAAGTCTCCTTCCAGACGGATGAGTTCGAGCAGACTCACCTGCGGAATGACGAATCGTTCGCCCCCGCTGGTGATCACGAGCCCGGGAATGATGGCGAGCGTGAGTGGAATCCTGATCTTGACCGTTGTGCCTTCACCCAGCCGGCTGAAGACATCGACGACGCCACCAATTTTTTCGATGTGGGATTTCACAACATCCATGCCAACTCCACGGCCGGAGATATTGGTTACCGTTTTCGCCATCGAGAATCCGGGTTCGAAAATGAGACCCAGCGCCTCACGGTCACTCAGCTTTTCTGCCTGTTCAGGCCTTAATAGCCCGTTGTCCACGGCCTTTTGTTTGACACGCGCGACGTCGATCCCTGCTCCGTCGTCGCCGATTTCGATATTGACCTGGCCGCCTTCGTGATAGGCACGAAGGGTCAGGAATCCTTGAGCGGGCTTACCCACGCTGATTCGAACTTCTGGTGTTTCGATACCGTGATCGCACGAATTACGAACCAGGTGCATCAGCGGGTCTTTGATGGCTTCAATAATGGTTCGATCTAGCTCCGTCTCAGCTCCGTCCATCTCGAGCTGGACCCCTTTGCCAAGAGTTATTGCCATATCGCGAACTACGCGCGGCAGCTTGTTCCACACCACTCCGATGGGCTGCATGCGCGTCTTCATGACGCCCTCTTGCAGTTCGGTGGTGATGAGGTTCAACCTCTGTGAGGTTGCATTGAGAGCGGCATCTTCACGCTCCGTATTGAACTGAAGGATCTGGTTACGGGTAAGCACCAGCTCTCCTACGAGATCCATGAGTTTGTCGAGCAATCCGACCCCGACGCGGATGTTCGCATCCGCCGCTGCCGAAGACTTATCGCTTTCCTCTTCTTTCGTCCCGCTTTGTTTCCTTCGTTCTACCCCGTCCCAGTCCCCTTCCGGCTTCTTTGCGTCTACTATGCTCTGCGCTTTCAGGGGTTGTACCACTTCCTTAGAAACAGAAGTGACCCGGTCGGGCGGAGGTAAATCCACCGATCCAGTAGACTCACCCTGGCCGGACAGACCGGGGACGGCCACTTTCTCAAGGCCACTGTTCAACTCCGCTGCGATTCGCAGACGATCTGTCAAGTCTTCAAAGGTGAGCGAGCCTTCCTTCCCGCTGGCCTCAATCGAAGCCAGGACCTTTCGCGTTGCGTCAACTGTCTCCAGAATCAGGGACACGAGTGAAGGAGTGAGCTCCCGCTTACCGTCGCGCAATTGACTCAGAAGGTTTTCGGCTTGGTGACTGATCTTTTCAAGAGTCGAGAATGCCAGGAAACCGCACGCTCCCTTGATCGTATGAATGGTCCGGAAAATGCTGCCCAGGAGTTTCGCATCCTGCGGATGTTTCTCGAGTTCGACAAGATCCTGATCCAGTAATGAGAGGTTTTCATGACTTTCGACCAGAAACTCCCGAATTGTCTCCTGATCTTCCAAGCAGTTGTTGTCCATGATCCCTTTCCTATTTTTCCGAAGCCGCGTTTCTGTCAATCGCGATTCCTGGAATCCTTGCGGCAGTATCTTTTGGTATCCCTCGTATCGGCTTATCCGGCAGATAAATTCAACTCAGCTAAGATGGAGTTAACATGTGGAACAGATATTGTTCAGTCTGTGAGGGTTGGCCACCCTTTGAATGACCACCGCTTCGCTTTTGATCTATGTCAACCGGGGCTGGACGCTTCACCGCGGAGTGCCGATAGGGACCAGAACGAGGTGGGATCTCCCACTCTTCGAAACACACTGTCACGACCCGACAGATTCTTGAGGAGATCGTATGGACATTCTTCTAGTGGACGACAGCAGGACAATGCGCATGATCGTTCAGCGAGCGATCCGGCAGGCAGGTTATCGCAGGCTTACTGTGGGCGAAGCAGAAAACGGAGCACAGGCTCTGGAGAAGCTGCGCACAGAGAAACCGATGCTTATTCTCTCCGACTGGAACATGCCCGAGATGTCCGGCATCGACTTCTTGATGAAGCTGAGGGCAGAGCAGAATCAGGTCCCATTCGGTTTCATCACATCGGAGACGTCGAAAGGAATCAGGGAACTTGCTATGAATTCGGGGGCGACCTTCCTGATATCCAAGCCATTCACGCCTGAAGACGTGCAGTGCGCGTTGTCTCCAATCCTCGGCGAGTGCTAGTCTAGTGTATGGCCGGACCTAGCCCATTTATTCTTTCGAAATGCTTTACCCAGTTAACTGGGCGCAAGGTGACCTTTGTCCAGTCCACCTTGACGCCGGATTTGAAGATCAGGCAGGTTTACGGCATTTACACCCTCTCTCCCCAGGAAGCTGCGATTGTTGTGAAGGCCGATCTCCCACTGCTTGGCTCCATCGCAGGAACCCTCGTCGGCCTGGCGGATCAGGCGGTCAAGGAGCACCTCCGGGTGAATCCAATCGATGAGCTTCTGCGCGATGCAATCTCGGAGGCGTTGAACGTTGCCGCATCCGCGATAACCACTGAAGGCAGAGCCGTCTTCGACAGGATGGAGACGGATCCGGCCTACATCGATGGGGCAGCGGGAAAGGTCCTCGAAGAGCCATTTCACAAGAGTTATTTCACGGTCTCTGTTGAGGGTTACCAAGGTGGCCGGTTTTCCATCCTTGCTCCCTTTGTTCCAATCAAGCTTGTACCTCGTTAATCTGGGGGGCACGTTTACCGAGAGCCATCCAACATACTTCACCCGAGAACATGGAAGTAGGCTGAGGACGAGTGCTTTTGCACGGTTGGTCCGGCCTGCATCGATTGGACTAACCCCGAATTTGGGAATATCGCCCTGGACATTCCCGCGGAAGGCCGCAGTCAATCCCAAGAGCAACGGGTGAGTGGATTCAAGCAAACCGTCGCGCCAGCCACAACCGTCTGTAATCCGCTAGGACAGCACCGAATTCCGCCGCCTTGTGGTCTCGAAGTGCATCTTGCTCATTGAGATTCCAATAAGCCGGCGTCCGAGCGGGAGTCCGGCTTCGGCACCACTTCCGAAGCAACATTCTGGCCCGAAGAGCCACACGACTGTCGGGCTGTTCCGTCGGCCTGAGCAGGCGATAGTTGATCGAGAAGGGCTTCGGATGGCTCCAGCACACCGGCCCGCCGCGTCAGGTCAAGCTGCGAGGCTTGGAAGAAGTGGGCTGGTTGTTCGCCTGCCGTTGCGCGACGGACAACCTGATCCGCCTGCCACCACCGATGGCTCGCCCCCCAATAAACAGAGGTCAAACCCCTAGTTCGAGCAGATTTCAATTGGGCAGGGACCCAAATCGCATAAAGATCCACTGCAATGCAGCGAATTCCAAGGAGTTCCTAAACTTCGTTTGGCGATATTGTACGCATGAGCGCGTGCAACAACTCTTTGAATTGCTCTTCTGCCCACTGATCGGCAAACCGAAATTCGACACCCACGCCCTTCCCAGGCCTGACATCCATGACGCGCGCGAATGTTCGATACTTACGCTTGTTCAGCATGAATTGAAGGTCGACTTCGGTGAAGCGCTCCAGTTTTAACCTGCCCTTCGACATGATGTAGCACCCGGTTTCGCTGATGTCCCGGATTTCCCCCCGAAATAGATACCCGGTATCGGCTGCAAATGCCTCGGCAAATCCTTCGCACGCGAAACGGCGGCTCAACCTGCGCTCCCTCCCTCCGAGGCCTTCATCTTTTGCTCTCTCGCCAAGGGGTTCGGGGGACACAATTGCCGCCTTTCTGTTGCAGAAGCTGATGCTGCGGGTACCCCGCGACCTTCCTTATCGGCAGTCGTCCCGTTACTGTTCACGGGCCCACACTGATGTTCAAGCAGCCAGACGCGGGCGGATTCTTCTGGGGTGTGGAACAATTCTTGATTGCGCCCGAACCTGCGCGCCCGACTCTTACCATAATCAAACAAGGCTAACAAGTTCTTCTATTCTCGATAAACTCGCCGACATTTTCTTTCATGTCGACCATAGCCGGGCACGAAAGCTCGTGAAATGCGAGAATGGCCGGAATTCGATGAGAAGCAAGAGGACAGATGCCTCCCTACCCAAGAAATGACCTTGATGAGGTAGCTGAGGTCCCTCGCCAGCGCGGTCCCAATTGGCAAGCACGTGGTGAGTACCAATTCAGATTCACAATGCTTCTCGTCATGACCATTTCCACCCGTCTTTGGTAATTACGCCAATCGATAAATCGTGAAAGGGGGCGTACTGACTGTATCGCGATACGGTGAGAAACTATGTTGCATGAAGTCCGACACCCAGTGATTACCGTCATACATCTCGATGTGGCCATTCGGATGTTGATCCGTTTTGTCAAATACAACGACGTCACCAACTTGCGGAGCGTAGGCATCCTGTGGCACTGTTTTTGCGCCGTGCCTTAGTAAGAAAGGGCCGTAGTCTCCTGCGTCGCCCGATCTGGGCCGATCCGCGGTGTTGAGGCCAGCCGCCTCCATCCCGAGCCGGCAATACATCGCACAATGGTGACTGGAGCGAGACAGTGCGTGAGCATCCATCCAGTTAGAGAGCTGGCTTTTATTTAAGACACTTGCGGAGTCTGGTGCCAGCGCAAGGTTGACATCGGGTCCGCTTCGTTGCAAGATGTTCCCATTCTGTCGCATTGTTGTATCTACCAATCCTGCCAGAACTCCTGTACTTTGGGATGAGAGTGTCCGGACTTGAACTTCCCTTCCCTGAGCCATAAGTCTGCCCATGCTGCTGCTGGAGTCCCACGCTCCGGAGTATCCCACGTCGAGTGAGTTACTATGGCCTTTGCCGGCGAACTGGGAGAGGGGGGCGCTTGAGCACACGTTCAAGGCGGCTAAGAGCCCGCCGGGGTCGTCTGCACCCATCTGGTCACCTTCGGCCCCAGAGTCGAGCCAATTGCCGGATGCTTCGGATTCCCGGCATTCATCGTCGCAAAGCCCCAAAAGGGTTTCGTATATGTGCGCAAAGGCGGCCTCGCCATCATCGCTAGTGGCAGGATTGTCTCGCACTATCCGCTGGCCCGAAGCATCGGAAGGATCGATCCAGTTTACTTGTGCTGCGAGCATCGTTTTCCTTTATGTCCCACTCTGTGTCCGCGCGCGATTGCGCATGATGCCGATATACTAGTTGCGCATCCAGACTCGCATCAGGGCTGTCAGGCGAAAGCCTTTAAGATTACGTCGGGATTGTTTTCCGCGGGCTGAGCGTTTAATCCACTTGCGCTCCAACCAAGTGTCCTCGGAACGGAGGCTGCAAGCGTTCCTCCCAACTCGTCGCTCGAGAGGCCGCCGATCCGCATGGCTTTCTTAGCTGATTCCAAATCGGAATCGCTTTAGATCGCCTATCGGCAGGAACTCGTCATCCGTTCAATTCCATTCTTTGCAAGTTGGTTAAAGGCATTGTGTCTCTTAAGGTCACGGGGCGAAATGCACCCCTGCATCTGTTTGTAACTTCAATGACGGTAGACATTGTGCATCATAAAGCGAACCTAGAGTGTGTCCGGCTTTTTTCCCTATTGGAAGGCCTCATCTGGTCGGGCCTGGCACAGAATCGCTGAACGAGAACACATGCAGGTCCGATAAGGGATCGAGCGCGACTGATTTTAGCAATCTGATCTCCGGCCTGGGCGACGATGAATCTGAGCCAAACGCGAAAGAAACAATACCAGGGTGGAAACGAGGCGATTCACCAATAGTGGCACGCCACACCTAACTAGGACGGGAGAATAGCATGGGTCAAACTCAGCTAGCTGTTGGAATTGACGAATCACACGAACCTGAAATAGCAGCGTCCCACGACGGCTTTGATGAAATGCGGCGCGAGATCATGTATTTGCAGGCTACGATCGAGGCCCTGGTTCCGCTGTTGGGCGCCGACCGGCTCGACGATGCACTCTCATCACAGAATCCCGGGCTTGATGGACACATCAATCTCCAATCCCAACCGCGCCAGGGGAGCGGTGCCAACCGACTGCAATTAGTTGTCGGAATCGGCGAATCGTCCGATTCTGGCCCGCGCGCCGTACAAGGCGGCTATGACACTATTCGGCGTCAGATCAAGCATTCGCAGGCTACGGTCAAGGCCATGCTTGAATTGTTGCCATGATCGGAGAGATGCGCCAGACCAGGTTAGATGCAGATACCGACAGAGCTACCACCCTCGTAAAGAGCCGGACTAACACGGTATCTCCCTGTGACGCCCAACCCCGCTTAGCCTCGGCACCGTCACAGGTATCGGTCCAGCCGCTGCGTATTCACGCCAACTGCCAGATTCACACTTTGCTTCGCTCTCATTGCACGCTGAGACGGAAACACTTCTGGATTTCTGCCGCCTCAATGCCGATAAGGTGAAATCGCCGCAATGTGCACCTGGATTGCAAAGGATATTTCATGGCTGCACCAACGAATAGTGGGCTGAGGTTCATTGGCAGACAGGCCATCCTAGATGAGAAGATGCGACTCTATGGACACGAACTCCTGTTTCGCTCCGGTTTAGTCAACGCATTCAGCGGCAACGATGAGTACGCCACAAACCAGGTGATCGATAGCTGCTTGTCGATGATTGCCTGCTCCTCCTCCAAGATTCTCTTTATCAATTGCACTCGCGAAGCCTTAGTCACCATGAGTGTTAAGTTATTACCGAGCCAGAAAGTAGTTCTTGAAATCCTGGAAACAGTAACCCCTGACAGCGAACTTGTGAGAGCGTGCAAACAACTCAAGGTGGCTGGCTTTCGCTTCGCTCTGGATGATTTCTCTCCACAAGAGAGCAGACGTGAGCTTCTTGACCTAGCAGACTTCATTAAAGTGGACTTTCGCGCTTCCGATCCTGTGGAGAGGCAGCAAATATACCGCATGTGTGGCGATAAGAACTTCATCTTTCTAGCCGAAAAACTGGAATCACTATCCGAGGTGCATACGGCACAGGCAGAAGGGAACACTCTTTTCCAAGGCTACTTTCACTCCCGGCCTGAGATTATTGCCGAACCGCAGATACATATCAACAAGTCCGCCTATCTCCAAATCTTTGGGGCGCTTGCTAAGCCCTCCATGGACATCAGAGAGGTTGAGCGTCTTGTATTGCTGGAGCCTTCCCTGTGCTACAGACTGCTTCGACTTTCCAATTCTGCCTTGTACGGACTTAGGTATCGGATATCAACCATTCAGGCAGCGCTGAACGCGGTTGGAGTCGATGCTTTCCGCAAACTCGTTACGCTGATTCTCGCCGGCAGACTGTCTCCCTCAGCGGCCGACCGGGATGTAAAACAGGCCCTTGAGCGCGCGTACTTTTGCGAATCCCTAGCTTCGGTCTTGCACGAGGACCCGGCAGAGCTTTATATGCTCGGTATGCTCTCGATGATGGATCGGATGCTGAACATTCCAATGATTCAGCTTGTAGGCCTCGTCTTTCTCAGCTCCCGGATTCAAGAAGCGTTGCTCGGATCCCCAGTCGGAATTGGAAGGGCCCTCGAGCTCTGCAGATATCACGAGCATGAAGGCGACTGCGAGGGGCTGCTCAACAGCGATGCACTCGTCCAGGACAGCTCGTCAAACTACTTTGAAGCATTGCTATCGGCAGGATGTAGCCTGCACGCGCTGAATGCCTAAGACCGCCATCAAGTACGGTATACTCCGTGAACTCTGAGACCGATACGGTTTGGAACATCCTGCAGGATTCAGATTGGGCTCTAGCCGCCCTAGCCTGCACCGGGCGTCACTGCCAATCTCACCCTAAACGGCCGCGTCGGTATCATGAATTTGTCCCAGGTGCAGGTACCCACTCCCAGAGGTGTTCCCGGGCCCTTACGGCGGCAGGGACGCTCTGAACCAGTTTCGCGGCGCGGGCGAGTCCGCTCGTTCTGGCCAACGCCGGCAGGTATTGCATGCCGGCGAAGAGAGAATTGAGAGGGTGCAACTGCACTGTATGGAATTGCACAGCGATTTCGTGTGGACGAGCCGAGGATCATGGGAAGTGCACTCCGCTATCAGGATGGGGCCCTGAGTTGGCTGGATTCTGGAACTCTGGGCGATGCCCACTTGACGGAGGTTTTGTCTGTTGCAATGAGAAGAATGGAGCGGCACAATTGACCGACCTTTCTGATGAAGGTAACCTGCCAACGCTTAGCCCCGAGCCGGCGGCCAACGAGCCGGGGTCCCAACAGATCAATCCGAATCCCATCGCTTCGGTCACCGAACAGGTGCATTTACTCTCGACGGCGGAACTGCCTGTCAGTGCGGAGGGGAAGACGAGCGAAAGCCTAACCTCGGAAGAGGGAGTCAGGGACTCTGAGCTCAGATTCCGTCGGCTGTTTGAAGCCGCCCGCGATGGAATATTGCTTCTAGACGTACGGACAGGAATGATCACGGATGTGAACCCATTCCTGGCAGAGCTGTTGGGTTACTCCCACGCCGAAATACTTGGAAAGGCAATCTGGGACATAGGCCTCTTCAAGGATGTCGAGGCTTCCAAGCGCGCGTTTCGAGAGTTAATCGCTAATCGGAGTGTCCGCTATGAGAATCTGCCCCTTCAAACGAGGAGCGGATCAAGCATCAGCGTGGAGGTTGTGAGCAACGTCTATCGCGTGAATGGAGACCAGGTCATCCAATGCAATATTCGCGACATCCGACACCGAAAGGATGCCGAGTTGTCGGAACAACGGCTTCGGCAGGCCCAAAAAATGGAGGCAGTTGGCCAACTTGCTGGAGGGTTGGCGCATGACTTCAATAACCTCTTGGGGGTCATTCTGGGTTATTGCGAGATTCTCGAAGCGCAGACGGTCTTGCCCGAATTGACCCACGAGATGATTGTAGAGATTCATAATGCGGGCGAATCCGCCAAGAAACTCACACAGCGCCTTCTAGCGTTCAGTCGCCGGCAAGTGATGCAGCCGGTAGTTATGGATTTGAACGAGACGGTGAACCGCATGGAGAAGATGCTCGCCCGATTGATCGGTGAAGATGTCAAATTGAGATGCGTGCTCAGCGACGACTTGGGAAGGATAACCGCCGACCCAAGTCAGGTTGAACAGGTATTGATGAACCTGGCCATCAATTCCCGCGATGCCATGCCCAACGGCGGACAGATCGTGATCAAGACCGCAAACATGGAGATCGATGAAGCTTATGCCGGGCAACACCCATTCACTAAGCCTGGCCGATACGTGCTGCTGACAGTAAGCGATACGGGGATCGGCATGGATTCGGAGACCCAGTCCCACATTTTCGAGCCCTTTTTCAGCACTAAACCTCCCGGCCACGGCACCGGGCTCGGCTTGTCCACTGTCTTCGGCATTGTCAAGCAGAGTGGGGGCTCGATCGCCCTTTACAGTGAACCGAGCGCGGGTGCAACATTCAAGATCCATTTCCCTCGATGCGACAGCGTCACGACCGCCAAGCACCGAATGATGGCGAGACCATTGCGCGGAGGAACAGAGACGATGCTACTGGTTGATGACGCCGCTCCTTTGCGAGGGCTTACGCGACGCCTTTTAGAAGACTCCGGATACACGGTGCTCGATTCGGGAGATCCAGCTGAGGCCATTCGCATGGCGGGAGAGCACCAGGGTCCACTTCCTTTGCTGATAACCGATGTGGTGATGCCGGGGTTCAGCGGACCAGTTCTTGCTGAGAAAGTTGCGGCAATCAGACCTGAGACAAAGGTACTCTACATGTCGGGATACAACGACGGCTCGATTTTTCAGTCGAACCCGTGCAAACAAGATTGCGGGCCTTGCATTCAGGAATGCGCTTTCCTTGAGAAGCCCTTCACACGAGAGGGTTTGTTGAGGAAGGTGCGCGAAATCTTGGATTCAACCGCATAATTCCCGAAGGGTTCCGTCCGTTCCTCCGATCGGGCGCCGATTCAGACGGATGGATTGCGGCATCAGCTCTTCCTCAGGCAGGACGGCGAACGCATCCATGTTCTTGGCAAATCTGTCAGCCGTAGTGGCTGAATCTCGGCCGCGCGCATCACCGCACCGAGCCGGTGCAATGGGCCACCTATGCTACTTCCGTTGGACTGGACCTTTCGTTGTGCCGATAGGAGGAAACGAGCACGTTGTACGTCGCAGGCTACCCAGTTGCCCAAGGTCTTCCGGGACTTAGCGGAATGCGCTGCTCAGACAGGATGGAATAGAGAATGTTTTCGATCGTAGGGATTCTTCTTGTCTTCGCGAGTGTCGTCGCGGGCTACTTGATGGAAAAGGGAAAGATTGGCGTTCTTCTGCAGCCAGCCGAGTTGCTTATCATTGGCGGCGCGGCCATCGGTACCGTTTTGACGGCCAACCCGATGCGCATTCTAAAGAAGATCGTCGCTGGGCTTGTCGATGTAATCAAAGGATCCCCTTTCCCGAAGCAGCGCTATCTGGACACGCTCAAGATGATGTTCGATCTCCTTGCCAGATCCCGCAAAGAGGGTGCGATTGCCATCGAGGGAGATATTGAAGAGCCGGAGAAAAGCCCGACTTTCTCAAAATACCCTGCGTTCCTCAAGGATCATCACGCCCGGGACTTTGTATGCGATACGATGCGCATGGCCATCACCGGCGGTGTGAGCGCGTTTGACGTAGATCAGATGATGGAACTCGATATGGACGTTCATCACCTTACTTCAAACGAGCCGAGCCAGGCATTGACCACTATGGCGGATGCACTGCCGGGGTTGGGAATCGTCGCTGCGGTGCTTGGCGTGGTGGTGACCATGGGTTCGCTCGGCGGTCCACCGGAGGAGATTGGAACCCACGTGGCTGCCGCACTGGTCGGCACATTTCTCGGCATTCTGCTGTGCTATGGATTGGTAGGCCCGCTGGCCTCCAATATGTCAAAAATCGTGGATGAAGAACACAGCTACTACCAAGTGCTCCGCGTCGTGATGCTGGCCTTTATCAAAGGCACCGCCCCCATTCTGGCGGTTGAGATGGGCCGCCGCGCAGTCCCGGAGCACTCTCGCCCGAGCTTTGTCGAAGTGGAAAAGGAATGCAGAAAGAAAGCTGAGGAGCCTCAGGCTGTACCCGAAGCCGCATAGGTTCACGAAACCATGGTAGACGACGAGAAGATCATCATTATCAAGAAGGTGAGCGGTCACGCAGCCCACCACGGTGGTGCCTGGAAAGTGGCCTACGCCGACTTTGTCACTGCGATGATGTCATTGTTTATTGTGCTGTGGCTGATGAACAGCAGCAAGCCCGTGCAGGACGCTGTCGGGGGATACTTTCGCGACCCGTATGGGTCTGCTCAGAAGATGGGAACGCGGTTCGGAGGGGCAGGGGATGCAGCCGCCGCCAAGAAAGAGGACATGAATAAATTGAAGGAAGATCTGATGGCTGCGATGGGGAAACTCAAGGACTTCGACAAGCTCAAGAAGCTGATCGAAATGACGGTCACCCCGGAAGGGCTGAAGATCGAGTTGATGGAAGATCCCTGGGGAACATTCTTCGAGAATGGGAGCGCGCAGCCAACGCCGCTTTTGGAAAGCCTGGTGAAAATACTCTCCGTGCAGGTCGGCAAGCTGCCAAACCCGATATCAATCGAGGGGCACACCGATTCTAAGCCATATTCCGATTCAAAAACCTACGGCAACTGGGAGCTATCGACGGACCGCGCAAATACCGCAAGGCGCCTGATGGAGATTAGCGGTGTACGGCCAGACCAAGTTGTTCAAGTGCGAGGTTATGCCGATCGTAATCTGCGCAAGCCTTTACAGCCTGAGGATGCCTCCAACCGGAGGATCACAGTAATTATTCAATACCTGGTCAAACCCGGCCAGCAGCCTTCAATCACCGGCGTTGGAACCCTGCCAGCCTCAAAAGTAATGGACGCCGGTACCCCGCAGACAAAGAAGGACACGACAGTAACTGCAAAGAAGCCCTGATATGGAGTGACCTGTCAACTCCTGCACCTTCGTGGTGTTGTTTTTGTCGTTGCTTTTGCCGTTGATCGAGGACAGGGCCAGCAGCAGCCGGGGCAGGTTTAAGCGACGATTGATCAGTCTGATATTCGCGGGTCGGAACCGCATGGTCATGATCCGTCGGGAGCTGCCTCGGACTAGTGTCGCGAGTCCGGCTGAGCATGTCGCATAGGGCGTTCGAGGATTCTCCTTCGTGCATGCTTCGGCTGCGGCTGGCGCTGTCTTCGAATTGGTTGACGCTGTTCATCGGGTTTCGAGTTTTTTGTTTTTTCCTTCTTAGGAATGTTTTTGCTTTTGTTCTTGCTGTTGCTGTTTGCCTGTCATGCCGCCATGGCCCGACTGGCGGTAGCTTCCGTCTTCACGCCGATGGCCCAGATAAAGCCCAGCAGTTCGCGCCCCACTGCGGTGGTGATCTTGCACTGCTCCTTGCCCGCCGCGGCTAGCCTGGCGTAGCGCTTGTGCAAGCGCAGTTGCGCCTTCCAGGCCATCTCCTTGATCTCCTCCGGCACGCCCTCTTGCCGCTTGCGCAACGCCGGCCCCACGGCCGGCCCTGAGGCGGTAGCTCCAGGCGGCTTCGATAGCGATGCGCCGCAGATGCGCGTTGCCCGTCTTGGTAATCGCGCCGCGTTGCTGCCGGCGGCCGCTGGAATTTTCACTGGGCACCGCGCCGCCGTAACCCATTAGCTGCCGCGCGTTCTCAAAGCGCGAAAACTGGCCCAGTTCGGCCACCACCGTCACCGCCGAGATCTCGGCGATGCCGCGCAGCGCCTGCAACCCGCGAATCACTTCCTGCATCTCAGCTGGAGCCAGCTTCACCGCCTCCCGGATCGCCTCCTCCAGCCGTTTGACCCGCTCGGCCATGTGCTCAACCTCATGCAACAAATCCAGCCGCGTCCACGCCTGCGCCGCCTGCTCGTAATCCAGCTGCCGCACCCAGGCCATGTACTGCGCCGTCCATGGCTTCACGCACGTTGTCGGACGACGCCCCGTGCGCAATAGAAACTTACTCAGCCGATGCCGTGCCCGCAACTGATCCTGCTTGGCCGCCTCGCGGGTTCGCACCAGATCGCGCAACGCCTCGGCGCTGACGTCCGGCACCCACACCGCTGTCAGTTCGCCCGCGCGATGGCAGCGCGCCAGCTTCAACGCATCCCGCCGATCCGTCTTCACCCGATCACCAGCCTTGACCGGAACCAGCGTCGGCGCCACCACCGCGCACTCCACGCTCAGTTCGGTCAACTGCCAATACAGAACGTAGCCCGTTGGTCCCGCTTCGTAACAGGCTCGCAAATGCTCCGCCGGACTCAGCTTCTTGATCAGCTTGCGTACAGACTCGGCGCGGTTCGGGATCACTCCCAGGCTGCGTACTTCCCCATCCTGCTCGGCAACCGCGACGGCGATCGTCTCGGCATGGACATCCAACCCCAAAAATCGTACCTTTTTCTGCATGGCCGGTTCCTCTCCGCTTGTGGCTCTGGACTGTGTTCCTCTGCGGTTCACAGACTAACCCACGACCAGCGCACTGGAACCGGTCACTCCATGATGACTAGGCCGTGGCGTAGCCTGCTGTGACTCGACATCAAACCTACGCACATATAGGCTCCGTTGTTTTATGGGAAGCAAATCACCTGGGAATTGCCCGTGTGGTTTGCGATGGAGGCGATGAACTCGATTGTTAATTCTCGCTCCCATTGCGAAGTAAACAGGAAAAGGAGCCCGACCTGACACTTCTCTATATAGGCGACCCGAGCCTCGAGCTTGAGGACTCCGGTTGGATGGCGAAGGATGAGCAACCCACCGATGCCGACGACCACAGAACCATCAAATTCGACGCGAATGCCCGCATCGCTGACATCCCTGCATAAACCATGGAATGTCTCATCTCCCGCTTCAAAATCAACGTCAAAGCCAATCCTCATTCGGAAGGGCCGATATTCGAATCTGCGGATACTCTCCAAGTCGCTCATTCCTTTGGGCCCCTCTCAGATCTAGGGGCAGGGAGAACATGCCGGCCAGATGGGTCTTCATATCTATCGGCTGCAAACCGCCGGAATATCAGTGTTGTGGCGGAGGGAAGCCGTCTACGGCCTATGCCCTGCCTCCAGTCCTCGATGTGTCGGCTTCCGAGGCGTTCTTCCAAGAGATTCACTCGTTAAGGACAATGCATCAACAATCTCCCGCATGGCCGGAATCAATCTGCTTGAAGCTGGATTCTCCCTTGCCGGGTGTGAACCCCCGCCAAAGAGTTGGGCATCGGCGGAGCGCCTGGAAGGATGCAGTGCCATCGATTCAACCCAACTTGGTCATCGGAAGCTGACCAGAACTGCGTGCCGGGTGATCCCTCCGCTATCGGTTAGGGGACTGGCGGGTGCCCGAGATCAACAGGTTGTTTTCCCAGTGCGCTCCACTTGACGGGTTTATCCTTGTTGTATAATAACAATTGGGTGCATGGAACGAACTCGAGAGCGGTTTCCCCTGATCACACCGAGACTCAAGTAGGCTCTGCCGGCTATTCAGCGACGCCGGGCGCGGAAACGCCTATGTGCGAAAAGCCAGAGGTGTCGGCGGGGCTGAAGATCCTGATTGTCGATGATGATATTTCCCTGGGCAAGTTTCTCAGTCGAGAACTCAAGCGCAGGCATTTTTCGGTCGCGGTAAGCCTCGATGGCAAAGCAGGGTGCGACGACCTGCACAAATCTATTTACGACCTCGTGATTCTCGATCTAAACCTGCCCGGGATGGACGGAATGGCCGTTATGAGGGAGGTTCGCCTGAGTCAGCCGCGACTACCAATCCTCGTGTTGACGGCGAGGAATCGCACGGAAGACTTAGTGTCAGCGCTCGAACAGGGAGCCGACGATTGCCTCATCAAACCTTTCTCGTTTCTCGAACTTCTGGCGCGCGTGAAGAGCCTGCTGCGGCGCAATTCCGCTCCCGCTACGAGTTCGTCGAAGGTAGGCGACTTGACCATCAACCGAGAGGAACACTGGGTCACGCGCGGCGAAAGACGAATCGATCTAACGGCGCGGGAATTCACTCTTCTCGAGTACTTGATGAACAACGTGGGTAAGGCAGTCTCCCGCAAGATGCTCATGCAAGAAGTGTGGAACATCCCGTACGACTCCACTACGAACATCGTCGACGTGTACATGAAGTATCTTCGCGACAAGGTTGACTTGACGGGGGAAGAGAAATTGATCCGCACTGTCCGAGGCGTTGGGTACGTCTTAAGCAGTGATTAGCCAGAGTGAACCCGGCGAGACATCCGCGGCGAAATCCGCATTGAAGATGCTTTGCGCGAACTTGTTACAGGGTTTGCATGCTGCCGCACAGCCACTCACGATCCTTCGAGCGAGCCTGAGCAATGACCAGATAGGTGAGATGAGTTTGGGTGAGCTCAGAGAACTTGCCACGACGTCAGCCTTGGAGGTTGAGCGGGCGTGTGCACTCTTCAGCTACCTACAGCAACTTGTGTTCACAGAAAGCGCGGAGCCTCAGACATCCGCGACCCCAATTGTGGCTCTGGTCGCGGATGCGGCCGATGGAGTCAACCTTCTGTTTGAGAATGACGGAATGATCGTGAGCCTCATGATGCCCGATCGTTGTCAGCCTGTTCTCATCAATCGGGAGAGGACGTTTCAAGCTTTGTCGAGTGTGCTGCTGATCGCTCAATCAGTGTCTTGTGCGCACGATACAGTTCAACTTGCGGTCTCTTCGTCTTCCTCCAACGTAGTGCGAGTTGTCGTGCGAAATGTGAAATCCTTCGTCGGCGCAATGAGTGCAGAAGCGAGCCTCAATATGGCTCTCGCCGAGGCCAATATTCGGAGCCAGCAGGGGAGCCTCTCGTGGAGCCTGCAGCCATTCAGCGTGCAAATTGAATTGCCCGGGGTGTCGAGCGCTCCTTAACCCCGATCTCGGGTTCATTAGAGTCGTTCGAAGGGGATTGAATTAGCAGTATTGCTAGAGGTAAGATGATGAGCGCGCCCCCTTTCCCGAAATTCCGTGAGAACGACATCCGTCCAATCAATGTGTTGCTCGTGAGCCCTAACAGCAGGGTTCGCGCTGAACTGCGAGAGAAGCTGAATCAGGCTCGCTGGAATTTGACTGAAGCCGCAAGCGGCGCTGAAGCGTTCGAGTGCTTGCAGGAAAGTATAAGCGAGATTCTTCTGCTTGACCCCCTGCTCCCGGATCTTGAGTCCAGCGAATTCAGCACCATGGTTCGTGAACAATTCCCCAGTGTCCAGATCATATCAGTAAACTCGCACACCGGGCAGCTTGTTCTAGGCACCTCATCGCCTACGCCATTGTCCTCTCAACTGATGGAGACGCTTTATAGCGGTGGCAATTCGCAGTCCAATGCCTTCACTCCAGTGCAAATCCACCGAATGCGGGTAGCAGAAGAGGGACGGGCCGGCATTCGCGGCATGGTTGGAGATTCGGAGCCGATGCGCCGCGTTTACGAATTGGCGCACATGGTCGCCCGCCGGGATACGACTGTCCTGGTGACGGGAGAGAGCGGCACAGGCAAGGACCTGGTTGCGCAGGCGATCCATCTCTTAAGCTTGCGTCAGAAGCAGCCGTTGGTGGTGATCAATTGCGCTGCGATCCCTGAGCCGCTGCTTGAAGCCGAACTATTCGGTTATGTCAAAGGCTCTTTCACGGGGGCCGTGCAATCGCGCATTGGCCGCATACATGCCGCGCATGGGGGGACCCTCTTTCTTGACGAGATTGGCGACATGCCGCTCTCTTTGCAAAGCAAGATATTGCGTTTTTTAGAACAGGGCGAGGTGCAGAGGATTGGCGGCAATGACAATCTGAAGGTGGATGTCCGGGTGGTGGCTGCGACCAACGCCGATCTCCAGAGTCTCGTTAAACAGCGCTTGTTTCGTGAGGACCTGTATTATCGCATTGCGATCTTTCCAATCAAGTTACCGCCCTTGCGCGAGCGCCTAGAAGACGTCGAAAAGCTCGCTTCGGCATTTCTGGAGAAGTTCTCCCCCGGCGTGACCCTGAACGGGAGAGCGCTCGAAGTGCTGCGGCAGCACGACTGGCCAGGAAACGTCAGAGAACTGCGAAACGTTCTCGAGCGCGCCAGTATTGTTGTCGGCGCGGAGCGAGAGATCCTGCCTGGGCACATTCTTCTGTAGAAGCAGCGTTCATGTACCGACGTTTTTAGATCAATTTGCTGCGTCAACTCCGGGCAACCTTCGATTCCCGCTTCCCTGCCCCAAATCAAGTTGGCCATTGCCGTGCATATCAAATAGGCAGATGCTGCCTAGTTCTCATCCCGCGCCAATAAATGCCCAGCTCATCGATAGAAAGAGCGATGGCGAAGTCGTTAAGCGAGCCTTTTGTGCGCCAATCAATGAGAAGTGCCATCGGCAGAACGATTTGAAGGACGAATCGGAAATGCAGGCAAGAGGCGCCGTCCTCCTGGCCAGCGAATTTTCCGAGTTCATTTCGGCCGCCTCCCGTCTGGAGAACTCCTATCGCGAGCTCCAAAAGGAAGTGTCCGAGCTTGGTCAGGAGTTGTCGGAGCGGAACGCGGCACTGAACATCAGCCTGGCAGAGAACGAGCATATGCGGTTGGCTCTGCAGCAGATTGTGGACTCGATGCCCTGCGGTGTCTTGGTTCTCATTCGCGGGGAAGAGATCTCGATGATCAACCCGGAGAGCAGACGGCTTCTTGGACTTGATCGGACGCATTTCGTGCAGGGACCTCAAACCAACCTGCAGCAAGTTTCCGCACTTAGTGGCATCAACCTCAAGGCTTCTTACGATAATGCCTCCAGCGATGACACCGAACAGGAGTTCTGCGTCCGCGACTCATCAGGAAAGCGTTGGCTCGAGGTTCGCAAGCGGCGACTCTTTGACCAATCCGGGCGCGCCAGTGTACCTGATCAGACGATCTTGATTCTGCGCGACGTAACGGCTCAGAAACGTTCGGAACAGGAACGCGAAGCTGGGCGCAAAGCGATGGCCCTGGCAGAGATAACGACAGTCCTTGCCCACGAAATTAGAAACCCGTTAGCGAGTTTGGAGTTGTTCGCAGAATTGATTGAAGAGGACGGAGATCGTCGCGCGGAATGGATTTCCAATTTGCGCGCCGGCATACGCTCGCTGTCCGGAACGGTGAACAATGTTTTGAGCTTCCATGGTTCCAGTGCCATGAAGCTCGCTCCCCTTCCACTGTCTGCATTGATCGGCAATGCGATCCAGTTTGTTCAACCGCTTGCGGATCAGGCATCTCTCTTGCTGGAATGGTTGCCTGGTCGCGACGAAAAACTAGTCATGGGCAATGAAAGCGCACTGCAGCAGGTCGTCCTGAATCTGGTCTCGAATTCCATCCGCCATACACCGGCCGGCGGCCGCGTCACTGTGTCGCTGCGGGCCGAACGGAGTGAGGCAAAGAGTGGGAATCACGGCAAGCAACTCGAACACGTGATCGCTGATTTCGCCGACACTGGCTGCGGTATTCGGCCAGACCAGATTGATCACATTTTCGAGCCTGGCTTCAGTGGCAGCGGAGATACCTCCGGCCTGGGCCTGGCGGTTTGCGAGCGGATTATTAAGCAACATGGCGGGCGAATTTGCGCCTCAAACGGCGTCCATTCCGGCGCTCATTTCACGCTTTATTTTCCCGTATTCCAAGTGGAGCTGGCGACAGCATGAACGGTGTTTCTTCCAACGAAAGCAACTCCTCCGTACTGGTGGTTGACGACGAGCCCGGTATGCGTACAGCCTTGCAGGCCAATTTTCTGCGCCATGGATGGCGCGTCGAAACGGCAAGTGGGGTTCGTGACGCGGCGAAGGCAGTCGAACTGACAAGCTTCGATTTGGTGGTGAGCGACATCCGCATGCGGGACGGTGACGGGTTTGAGGTAATGTGCTCGGTACTCAAGAACTCGCCTACGACTGCGGTCATTCTGCTGACCGCGTTTGGAAGCGTTCCAGAAGCGGTTGAGTCCATGCGCAGTGGGGCATTCGACTATCTGACGAAACCTGTTTCATTTGAACAACTACAAGCTGCGGCCGCCCGCGTCATGAAACGGATCAACGAGAAAACGGCCTCCGTGAAACCTCGTGAAAAAGGCGCGAATGTCGAAGTAGTTACATCGGGAATCGTTGGACGGTCTCCGTTGTTGCTGCAGGCCCTGCAACGCGCCCGTGCCGCAGCAAGCACCGACGCCGATGTCTTGATCGAAGCCGAAAGCGGGACTGGCAAAGAATTACTGGCGAAGTTTATTCATGAATCCAGCGACCGCAGCCACAAACCTTTTGTTGCCGTGAACTGCGCGGCCGTTCCGGAACACCTTCTCGAGAGCGAGCTTTTCGGACACGCCAAAGGCGCCTTTACCGGCGCCAGTTCCGCAAAGGCCGGGAAATTCGAATTGGCGGATGGCGGCACGCTGCTCCTCGACGAAATTGGCGAGATGCCACTGAACCTTCAGCCGAAGCTCTTGCGGATTCTTCAGGAACGGGAGTTCGAGAGACTCGGTGAGACGCGATCTATCCATGTCAACATTCGCGTGATTGCCACGACGAACGCATCCCTTGGATCGATGGTGGAGCAGGGGCGCTTCCGTTCTGATTTGTACTATCGGCTCAACGTGATTCCACTTTCACTCCCCAGTCTACGTGAGCGGCTGGAGGACATTCCGGCGCTGGCACAGTATTTTGCCGAGCGATTTGCCACCGAAACAGACAATGCGGTTCCCCTTCTCGATCCGAGCTTCATTGAGAGACTCCAAGGCTATAACTGGCCAGGCAACATTCGAGAACTTGCTAACTTCATGCGTCGAGTGCTCTCCCTCCATCAGGGCACCACCATCGACGCGGCATGCTTCTACAAGGAGTTTCAGCCATTGGGAAGAACGCAAGCCGCCGCATACGCAATGCCGGCCCCCGGCACCCCCATTTCGGTGCTCGAAAAGATGCACCTCGAAAACACGCTCGCACTGGCGCATGGGAACCGGACTCATGCAGCGGTGATGTTGGGGATAAGTCTTCGCACGATGCGCAACAAAATCCGGGAATACGGACTACCTCCAAGGAGATATGCATGACGCCGAACACACCGCTGCTCTCAACGCTGGAGAGCTACTTGAAGCTGACCACGAGCCGAGAGCAGGCGATTTCCGCAAACATGGCGAACGTCGACACACCCGGTTACCACACGCGCGACATTAATTTTGAAGGCGAGCTGAAAAGAGCTATGGGCGGGGTCCTGAGTGAATCCGGGGACAGCGCCGAATCCGTGCAACTGAGTCCCGTGGTTCGTGAAGTTCCAGGCCTGATGGAGCGCCCGGACGGCAACAACGTTAGCCTTGACCGCGAGGGACTCCTGATGTCCGAGACGCAATTGCAATATCAAATCGGCGTCCAACTGATAAAGCATCAATTTCACCAAATACTTAGCGCAATCAGCGGAGGAAGTTAACCATGAATCTCTTCGACTCATTAGTAATCAGCGGATCTGCCTTGTCAGCCGAGCGCCAGCGCTCCGAAATTATCGCCGCAAACATGGCCAATGCCGAGACGACGCATACCGAGGCTGGTGGACCTTACCGGCGCAAGGAGGTAGTTTTTCAGTCGCCTGGTGCTTCCACTTTCCGGCTCGCCCTCGCCAATACCGGCCAATTCAGTGGGCCGCCACCTGGAAGTGTGCAACTCTCCGATGTCGTCGACGACCCTGCACCTCCGGTTATGCGCTATGAGCCAGGCCATCCGGATGCGAACAAGGATGGCTATGTCGCTTACCCGGCGATTAATCCGGTGATGGAAATGGTGGACCTGATGGGTTCAGTGCGGGCCTATCAACTGAATGCCTCGGCGGTGGCCGCGGCCAAACAGATGATCCAGCAAACAATCGACATTCTTAAGAGCTAGGCAGGAGAGTTAGAAGATGAGCAGTGCAATTGCAGGCCTTGGAGCCATTAGCACAATTAGTTCTCTTCCGAAGATGCCGCCCCTTGCGTCGACTGAAGCAGGGGGAGGCTTCAGCGGCGTTCTAACCAATGCGCTCCAGCAGGTCAACCAGTTGAGCGGCGGCGCCGAACAACAGATTGGCAGCATGCTGAAGGGCGGCAACTCGGACATGAGCACAGTAATGATCGCTGTGGAGAAAGCAGACGTAGCTTTTCAGCTTATGATGCAGGTTCGCAACAAGATAGTAAGTGCTTATCAGGACATCGAGAAGATGCAGTTTTGAGAGATGAGCATCTAAGAAGCGCGCAAGGGTTTGCGGCTCAAGAGGTGCAGTTCTGACGGCACGGTTTCATTGATCACGCAAAATTGAGGACCAATGGCAGGCAAGAATCAAATAGCGGCTCCGAAGCAGGTAGTGGGAGCAAGTCAGACGATGGAACGCGTAAAGCTGTTCTGGGCCGGGCTTCGTCCGCAGCAGCGGGTCTATCTCGGCGTCGGCCTCGCCATTACATTGGCTGCCGTGGTCTTTTTTGTGAAGATGATTGCAACACCTACTTACAAGCCATTGACTACTGGGTTGGAAGCCGCCGATGCTCAAGTGATCGTGGCGCAACTAGCGGCGAAAAAGATTCCTTACATCGTAAGTCCGGACGGCACTACTATCAGTGTCCCGGGGGACCAGATTGACGCAGCGCGGCTCGAAGTTGCGTCGCACGATTCACCGCATAGCGGACGCATCGGATTTGAGATTTTCGACAAGGTCTCTTGGGGGCAAACGGAGTTCGATGAGAAGGTGAATTATCAGCGCGCTCTGGAAGGGGAGCTAGAGCGAACGATTCAGACCATGAGCAGCGTCAAGAGCGCCCGGGTCCACCTGGTCATGGCGAGCGACTCGGTGTTCATGGACCGGGAGCGGGGCGCGAAGGCGTCGGTAACGTTGAAGCTCCGACGTGGAAGCCTGTCTAGGGAGGATATCTCGGCGATCTCTCGGCTCGTCGCGGGAGCGGTCGACGAACTGAAACCGACGGACGTTGTAATTGTCGATGCGGATTCGAATCAGTCTCTGGGACAGAATGACGGGCCCCCGGGTGGAAATGACGGCATAGAGCGGGAATTGACGCGGCGCCTGATCGCGACGCTCGCACCAATAGTCGGAACAGATAGAATCCACGCATCGGTGAATGTGGAGTATGAGACTGGGAGTAGTGAAGAGAGCCAGGAGAAATACGATCCTGCCGTAAGCGCTACTCTGACCATGCAGCACTCCGAAGAAGGTTCCGGTCCAGGCACAGCAATCGGTGGAGTGCCTGGGGCCTCAAGCAACGTACCCAGCGGGAAGACAGTTGGGACCAAGGCCGTCATCAAGGACTTGGGCCAGTATTCAAAGACCGATAACAACACCTATGGAGTGAATAGAACTACGCGCCACGTGATCGAACCGGCGGGGAGCATCCGCCGTCTCACGGCCGCGGTACTGCTGGACGACGTGGTCGATCGCAAGCAGGATCGTGGCAAGTGGGTGGAAACGCATCATAAGAGGCAGCCCGACGAGTTGCAAAGGATTAGTGAACTAGCGCAGGCGGCCATTGGATTCAACAGTGCTCGCGGCGATGTAATCAGCGTCCAGAACCTTACTTTTGACCGGGCCGAGGCGGTAGACCTTCCACCCACCACATTCGCCGACGAAGCACGGAAAGGTCTGAATGACTACTCGTCAGTCATCCGCTATGCTGGGCTGTTCGTGCTCTTCCTCCTGGTCTATCTGCTAATGATTCGTCCCATCCAGAAGCGCGCTCTTGCTGCGCCGAGTCCACTGTTGGCGGCTACTCGCACTCCGGTGCACGTCGAATCGGAACTCGGAGCGCCGCTTGAATCCCCGTCCAGTCTGATCCAGCGTAACCAGGTCTTGAAAAAGCAGCTTGCCGCCTTTGTCCAGGCTGAGCCTGAAAGTAGCACCTCCGCCGTGCGTGCGTGGCTTCAGGAGGAAACACTGTGACACCGACAACTGACAGATCAAAGCTTAGCGGGGTTCGTAAAGCCGCAATTCTCCTGACTGTTCTCGGCGAAGACAATGCCGCAACAGTATTCCGTGATCTGAATCCGGAAGACTTGCAGCGTGTTGCCGACGAGGTCGCAAATTTGGGGGCGATTCCAGTGGAACTTTCGCTCCAAGTCATTGAAGAATACCAGCGAATGACGCAGGCGCAGGAATATCTTATCCAGGGCGGATATGACCTGGCTCGCCGCCTGCTCGTCAAGGCCTTTGGGGAACCCGAAGCGGAACGCGTATTGCAGCGACTGACGAAGTCCCGTGATCTCAACCCTCTTGAGTCGCTAAGGCGCGCCGATCCTCAAAAACTCGCGAAATTCCTCGAAGCTGAGCATCCGCAGACGATCGCCCTCATTCTCGGCCAACTCGGCGATCGGCAGGCATCGGCCTTGCTGATGAGCCTTCCCAATGAAACTCGTGCCGAAGCGGTGAAGAGACTGGCAATCCTGAGACGCTTCTCTCCGGAGATGGCGGAGAAGGTTTCATCCGTACTTAGCCAAAGAATGAACTCGGTGGGAGATCAGGGCAAACGGACCTATTCCGGATTCCAGAGCGCTGCCGACATCATGAACTGCATCGATACGACTGTCGCGCAAGAGATTCTCGAAAGCATCGAGAACGTCGAACCGACGTTGGCAATCAGCATCCGCGATCTGATGTTCACCTTTGAAGATCTTCTGCAGGTTGGCGAAGCGCACGTTCGCGAGCTGACGGGCGCGATCGACAAGCGGACGCTGGCCTTGGCTTTGAAGGGGACGAATGACGAATTGAAGGATCATTTCTTCCGTACCATGTCGACACGGGCTGTCGAAATGCTGAAAGAAGATATCGAAACTCTCGGCCCCGTTCGAAGTAAGGATGTTATCAAAGCACAGACTGAGGTTGTCGCTACCGCGAGGCAGCTTGAGGCCGAGGGAAAGATCGTACTGAAGGGCGAGGCAAATGAAGAATATCTCGTTTAGTGGCGCAGCCAACCATATATTCCCGGTTCCAGTCACTTCATTCCTTTACAGGGATATGTGCGCTCCTGTGTCGAATCACGGCAAGGAAACAAAGCAGGCTGAGTCCAGCGTGGACCAGGGAAGTGGGCGGCATGCGGCGCCGGACAGATCGGCAAAAGAGATCGAAGAGATGCTGAATCTGGCTCGCGCGGAAGCAATAGCCGAAACCGAGAAGCGCCTGGAGAAGGAATATGTGGCCAGGTCTGGTGCTGAGGCGGCCAAGATTCGGCAGGCGTTGGAGTTCTTCCAGGTTGAACGGAAGGACTATTTCTCCAGGGTTGAGTCCGAAGTGGTTCATCTAGCCTTGGCTATCTCGGCGAAGATCCTTTATCGCGAGGCCCAGGTTGACCCGCTGTTGGTTGCGGCATTGGTTCGCGTCGCCGTCGATAAGCTGCACGACGGGTCGAGCGTGTCGGTGCGTGTCTCGCCAACGCAAGTGGCCAAATGGACCGAGTATCTGGCAAATCCTCTAAACGGTTCGACCATCGCAATTATGGAGGATGCGCGGCTTGGCCCCTTGGATTGCATCCTTGAAACTGACTTGGGGTCGGCGAACTTCAGCATCGATGCGCAGTTAAAAGAGGTCGAGCAGGGATTCTTCGACCTACTCGCGCAGAGACCTTCAGTCAAGTGAGCACTCTAAGTCCACTCGCGCCCTACTTCGACCGTCTGGATCGAGGTTCGACGCTTCGTTGGCGTGGACGAGTGTTGCAAGTAGTAGGAAACCTGATTGAGTCCGAAGGTCCGTTCTGTTCCATCGGAGAGTCTTGCGAGATCACCAGCGCAAGCGGCAAGAAGTATTCAGGTCAAGTGGTTGGTTTTCGCGGATCGACCATGCTTTCCATGGCTGTAGAGAATCCGCAGGGGATCCGCTTCGGGGACAGGATCGTCGCCTGGGGAACCAGGCCATCGATCCGGGTCGGCTTTGACCTGCTTGGTCGAGTGATCGATGCTACCGGCACGCCACTCGACTCCAAAGGGGATTATCGCGGAGAGCGGGCAGTGTGGGTTGACGGGTCTGCGCCGCAACCGCTCGATCGTGTGCCTATTCGCGAGGTGCTCGGCTGCGGCATCCGCGCCCTCGACGCCTTTGTGACTTGCGGTCGTGGTCAGCGCATCGGCATCTTTGGGGGAAGCGGCGTTGGTAAAAGTACCTTGCTCGGCATGATGGCCCGCGGGACAAGCGCCGATATGACTGTGTTGGCTCTTGTCGGTGAGCGCGGACGTGAGGTTGGCGAGTTCCTCGAAGTGATCGGCGAAGAGGGCAGAAAGCGATGCGTCGTGGTCGTGTCAACCTCTGACCAATCTCCTCTTCTGCGCCTGCGTTGTGCATTGTCGGCAACGGCGATCGCAGAGTATTTTGCCAACACAGGAAAGAACGTTCTCTTGGTTGTCGACTCCCTGACTCGCTTTGCCATGGCCCAACGCGAGATTGGGCTCTCCGCCGGCGAACCACCCACGGCGAAGGGCTACACGCCGTCAGTGCTGAACATGCTGGCGCGACTGGTGGAGCGGGCAGGCTGCTTCAAAGGCGGAAGCATTACCGCCTTTTACACGGTTCTGATGGAGGGCGACGATCAGCAGGATCCGGTTGCCGATACCGTGCGATCTCTGCTCGACGGACACGTGATCCTCGATCGAAACCTGGCGATGAGGAACCATTATCCGCCTATCTCAATTCTTGAGAGCCTGAGCCGCCTGATGCCGAATATCACCTCAGAAGAACACATGCAGAAGGCCAAGCAACTTCGTCTCTTGATGGCCTCCTATGCTCGCTCCGACGACTTGATTCGGATTGGCGCCTACCAGAAGGGCGCAGATCCCACGCTTGACCGGGCAGTAGAGATACTGCCGCAACTGAACGCGTTTCTACACCAGCGGCCCGAGGAGATTGTCGCCTTTCCGAACGTCGTCAAATCATTCCTGGAGATTCCGAGCTGATATGGCTTTTCAGTTTTCACTCGCTACGGTGCTTCGAGTTCGCGGCGTTCTTGAAGAGCGCGAAGAACGCATGCTGCAAAAGATCCTGTTCGAAATATCGCAGACGCTCGAAGCCATTGCGCGCACCGATGCGGAAATTGCCGGATCGGATGCTTCTCGCCGTACAGACGTCTTCAAACCCTTCATCGGACGCAATTTTCACGCCTCCTACGGAGAGGTGAAGGAACTCAGGCAAAGCAGGAAGGACCTCGAATTGCAAATCGAGAAACTCGAGCAACTCCGAGACAGGCAGCTCATCGTGTACGAAGGGGCCCGAAGAAATCGCGAGATGCTTACCGATATGCGCGAAGCTAAACGTGGTGCGTACGAATCCGATGTTGCTCGACGCGAGCAAAAGACCCTTGATGATAACTTTATAGCCCGGCGTGGCCGACTCTGACAGTTGCGCCTTAGACTACCCTGCTTAATTCAATACGAGTTATCGATGCATCCGTTCTTCTACGATAAGAGTTAGAACTAAATCCATTTTCCTAAAAGCGAAATGCGCCTTCGACCGAATGTCATGAAACACAATCGTAACTTCCTTTGCAATAAGACCACTTGCTTTTGATATAACCCGGCAGTCTTTGCCTATGCGTGATCCGGCAAATCTTGCCCGCTTTGTTCCGAGGTTCGCGAGCATTATTCCGGGCCCATGTGTAGGCCGTTGATTCAAAACGAGAAAGCGAAAGAGGCAGATCGACGCTGAAGGAGTTCTATTTGGCCCGTGAAATGCCACTAGGTGGGCGTGATCGTAAAAGCCAATATCGAATTGCCCGGTCAGGCACAAGAGGTAACGTCCACTGCGGCGCAGCCGTCCGGTCGGCCTCAGCAGGCATTCGGCGAATCGCTACTCGCGGCATCGAAGACTCTTTCGGAAGCCGGCGACTCGAATAAAGGCAGCGTCAAGACAACGCGCCAGCAGAGATCTGCACCAGAAGATGCGAAGGCGCCGGGTACAGTTTCCGATGGCCGTGCTGTTCTGGAGCCGATCATTGCTCAACAGCCCGCGCTTCCGCAGCATGTCTTACTGACGCGGCAGGCTCCCTTACACGATCCGATCGCCAATTCAATGCAGTTTCCTCTTGAGGAGTCCAATGTGCCTCCGGATGATTCGACGGTAGTTGCCAGCGATTCCATTGGCGGCGTAACAGAATTGAGGTTACCGGGGACCGCAGCAGGCATGGCCCAGTCAGGAACCGTTCAGTCTGAAGATGTTCAGTCAATCTACCCTCCGTGGGACAGCGGAGCGGGGCAGCTTGCGTCGGCATTGTCTGGCTTCGGTGTGCAAGGCATTGAGGTTCCACTGACAGCTTCGCTGAAGACGAGGAGTGACGCGTCAAGCACAGTTGGATGCGCAACCTCGAAGATAGCTCGGAGCACAACTGAAAAAGAGGTATCGAACGCAGCACCTTGTGGGGTGCAGAATTTGGCCCCGGAAGAAGTGCTGAGCGCCGCAGCAATCGCAGCCCCAGTGGCGCCCGCAAATGCGACGCAAACTTCAGATCAGAATGTAGTACCCGACGCGGCCCCGAAGCCTTTCCAAAATGCAACTCCGGATGTTCCTTCCGGCGCCACAGCCACCGCAGCCACGGGTGCCGCTGCCATCATTCTGTCAAATTCTGTTCCAAATGCCTTTCACAATGAGATTGCCAAGATCCCGCAGCACTCGATTTCGGATGCCGCAGCAAGTGCGGCTGCAATCGCGCCTTTGAGCACCGGAGCCGCCTCAGTCCCTCATGTCGCCCCGATCGCATCCGCAAGGGGAGATCAGGCCCAGGCACTGGGCCCCGTCTCAACAGACAAGGCAATTCCACCGCTGGTAGTGCCCGCTGGGAAGACGTTCGTGCCAGGGCTCAGCGTTCCCTTCGCCACCGCCGACGAGCTTCTGGCAATGACGCAACCTGGCGACGGATTGTCTAGAACGGGTCAAGCCGCTGGATCTGGCTTCAACTCGAGCTCAGTAGCGAAGCCATCTGCTACTGCTGGCATCAGCGGGATGCAGGGATCCAAGGGGCCCACGAACAACGCCTTTGGACCGATGCAACACAGCCAGTTGGGAACCGAGCCAGGCTCTCAAGAGACGACAGCAACGAGCGACCAGAGCCGGGGCGTCAGCTCCCCGCAGGGTCAAGACGCAGCGCCTTTCCAAATGAACTTCACAAATGACGTAGGTGCTGCCACTATGCACGCGCAGAGCCCAGCTGTTTCCTCACCGGTGCAGACTGCACCGATGCTCGCCGGGGTCGCTGCGCATGCCGCGAAGATGCAAGACAACTCTGCCCCCGCTTCGCCCGTTGTTCCACAAGCTCTGCCCGTCATCAATACGGCGAAACTGATCCAGAGTATGGGCCAGTCCGAGATGCGAGTCGGCATGCGTTCGACCGAATTCGGCAATATCTCGATCAGCACTTCCGCAACCCGGGACGTGATCTCAGCGCAAATCTCACTCGATCACGGCGAACTGGCCAGAACACTCGCCGCGCATTTGCCGGAGATGCAGGCAAGATTGGGGAGCAATCAGGTGGTGGATGTACGCATCGATTTGAATGGGACCTGCGCAGGACCGGGAGCAGGAACATCCGGCGGGATGTCAAACGGCCCCTCAGACCAATCGCGCGGAGGCAGGCAGCAAGCGGGCAACGCAGCTTCAAGCTATTCAGGCAACAGTGTCTCCGGGTGGCAGGCTTCACACACCCCGGCGGCAATGACAGCGGGCGACGGCAGGCTCAGCGCCCGTCTCGACATCAGAGTTTAGGTAAGGTTTCAGGATATCAACGCACTTGAGGAGGAACGATCATGCACTCTGTTTCAGCCAACTACACCATGCCAACGGTTTTGAACACGCTCAGGCCGGCTGTGAACAATACACTGGCAAAACCTTCGAGCGCCAAGGCCAATGCCGCCAACACAACAAACACAAGCAGTTCGACCTCCAGCACCAGTGCGGACGGCGGGTTGGGCACAACCTTCCTGAGTCTCTTGGCGCAGGAGTTGCAGAATCAGGATCCTACGGCTCCCGTAGACCCGACTGCAATGGTCGGCCAGATGATCTCGTTGAACCAACTGGAGCAACTCATCACCATCAATCAGACCCTCACGACTCCTGCCACCCCGGCATCGGGCGCTGCGCAGCCAGGCGGGTCGACGGCCAGCGGCACCGCGCTCTCGACCGCGAACGGCGGCGTCGCCAGTATGCTTTCACCTTCGGCGGCGGGCGCGGCGACAAGCCAACTGCCGTTCGATCCTAGCACAATGATGCCCCTGGGTTCCGGCAATGCCGGCGCCCTGGCGGCCTCGTTCAACTCTTCCATCAATGCCGCAACCATGGGCCTTTCAGGCACGAACAACAATACCTCAGGGGGTAAGTAATGGGCGCTTTTTCAACACCACTGTCTGGACTCACGGCGGCTCAAGACCAGCTGCAAACCGTCTCCAATAACCTGGCTAACATGAATACCGATGGCTACAAAGACCAGAACTTGACCTTCGGAGATATCTTTGCTCAGGCCGGCGCGACAAACGGCGCCGGTGACCCCATGCAGACGGGATCCGGTGTTAAGGTTGCCTCCACGGTCTCGACTTTCACTGAAGGAAATCTGAATCCGACAAACATTGCGTCGAATATGGCCTTGTCTGGAAATGGTTTCTTTGTCACGCAAGGGGCAAACGGTCCGGTGGATTACACGCGTTCAGGCGACTTTACGACGAACAATGCCGGACAGATCACGACACCAAATGGCGAACTATTGCTTGGATATCCGGCGGCCGCCGGAGTTATCAACACTTCGGCCGCATTGCAGCCGTTGCAGGTCGGCACCGGCGTGACGATCCCTGCTGTGGCGAGCACCACCATTGGGATTACAGCCAATCTCGATTCCGACACCGCGGTTGGTGGGACAGCTCCCAGCAGTTCTCTGCCAGTATTCGACTCGCTGGGATCTTCGCATACCCTGAGTGTGTCTTACACAAAGACGGCGGCAAATACCTGGACCTACAGCGTGACAGTACCGTCAGCCGATGTAACCACCGGGGGCACAGGCACCACATCCGTAGGGTCGGGGACCCTGGTTTTCGACGGTTCAGGCGCGCTGACACCGGCCAGTGTTCTTGGTCCGATCAGCATCCCCACCCTTGCCGATGGCGCCACCCCGCCTCTAACGCTTACTGGACCCTTCGGGTCCATCGTTGCTGGGTTGGTCGTAAACCCAACCATCACGCAATCGGCCATTGCGAGCGCTACCAGCGCTACCACCACAGATGGTTTCGCGAGCGGTACGCTTTCAACCTACGCTGTACAGCCGGATGGCACGATCGAAGGCACCTTCTCAAGCGGGAAAACACTTGCTTTAGGACAAGTCGCAGTAGCCTCCTTCGCGAACACCCAAGGGCTTGTCAGCACTGGGAACAACAACTACCAGCCGACCGCTGCATCCGGATCGGCTGTGGTCGGACTGGCCGGGACTGGAGGACGGGGTACGGTTGTAGGGGGATCTGTAGAGGAGTCAAACGTGGATATCGCTACGGAGTTTGCGAAGCTGATCGTGGCGCAGCAGGCTTACTCGGCAAATGCCAAGTCGATCACCACATTCAACCAGGTCTCACAGGCGACGCTCGCAATGATCCAGTGAGCGGTTCCGATAGTCGTTTCTTAGCATCGCATTAGGGACCAGCCGCTCAGCACACTTGCTGGGCGGCGAGGTGCCCTTTCGGTGGCCACTTCTCATATCTGCCACACAAAGTCGCGACAAACTCTGGCTTATGGTCGCTATCCATAAATTGAAGGAAAGGCGCCTAAGGTCCCTTTCCTCTTATTGTACGGGTACTTAGCCATTTTTCCCTGTGCTCTGCGGGCACAATGCCCGCTCCTCCTTCAGCAATGGTCTCTCGATTGCTTTTACCCCAATCGAAGAGTCGATGCGCGAGACCTGCGAACAGTAGCCCATATGCATGCCCTGCAAAGAGCCAGACTCTTCTGCGGTTACGACGCTTTGGAAGCTGAGCAGCCAGAGAAGAGAGATCGATGAACACAGCATTGAGCCCTGCGACACCGATGATTGAATCGAAGTCGACGAGCGGTCCACAATTGGTGGAAAAGTCCCAGGAGCTTGACCCGCGCGACATCCTGCCTTGGCTTCCCTGCGAACTCGCGGTGGATCTTCCAATAGTTAAATTCTCGGTCGGCGATCTTATGAGTCTCAAGAAAGGCTCCATCGTAGAGACAGCGTATCACCAAAGCAGCGACCTACCGCTGCGAGTGAACGGACAATTGGTCGGTTGGACTGAATTCGAGGTCGTTGGCGACCGCCTTGCCGTGCGACTTACGGAACTCCCATGAAGACTCCGGGCTCGAGCTCTTCGATATTCGGACTCAATCCTGCGCTGCCGCTTACCGTCTCTCACGGCGACGTGCCACTTAAACCTCTTGCAAATTCTGCAGGGCTGCTTTCCAGTGCATGGAGATGGATCCGCGCGCGACAGGCAGACCGATCAGACACAAAGCGGTTGAGAGTAGCCGCAACCGTATCTCTCGGTGAAAAGCGCTTTGTAGCTGTGATTCAGATCGACGGACGTCAGTTCCTTGTTGGAGGGGGGGGCACCAGCGTCTCGCTGCTGGCGCAACTGCATGAAACGGACTCATTCGGGGACCTGCTTAAGGAGACAATGACTGTCTCTAACAAGAAGCAAGAATGCGAACTTAATAAAACAAGGGCAGACCGCTGGACGCTCGTTTCATCCCTTCCGGGTCGGCAAAGCCGGTGGACGGCTAAGAAGCAACCGGCGAAGCGATCGAGCAAGCTCGCTCTCAATCCGGCGGTAGAACGGACGAACGAACTGTGGTGAGAGCCTCCGCGGTCATGGAAGGAATGCTTTGCCTGATGCTGTCCCTGGCGGCGACGTCGGGAAAAGCCCTGCACATCGTGGGAGGCGGGGGGCCCGGAGCAGGAGCAATCGCCCAACTCTCTCCCCCGACACCGGCGCCCATGGTCAATCCACCCATCCAACCGGCCGCCACGCTCCTGGCCAAAACACCTATCCAGCCGGCGATCGCGCCATCAGCTGACACACCGATTCAACCGGCTAACCCGCCGTCTACGAACGCACCGATTCAGATGGGCACAGCGCCACTGAATCCGAACGAATTGCGGATTACTGGGTTAGGCGGCGGTTCGGCGCAATGGACCATCGTCATCCTGCTGACGTTCCTGACCCTGATACCTTCTGTTCTCATTTGCATGACGCCGTTCGCACGACTTCTGATTGTCTTTCACTTCCTCAGACAGGCGCTCGGCCTGCAGACTACACCTTCGAACCAGACCCTCATCGGCCTATCGGTGATCATGACCTTCTTCCTCATGCAGCCGATCGGAGTCACCATCTACCAAGAGTCGGTCTTACCGCTCCAAGCGGGCAAGATCACCGCTCTCGATGCGGTCGCTCGCGCAGGTATCCCAATGCGCCAGTTCATGTCCCATTATGTTCGCGAGAAGGATGTTGCACTCTTTCTCGAAATGGCCAAGGAGCCACGCCCCGCAAACATCGATGACGTTTCTTTCCGCGTCCTGCTGCCGGCGTACATTTTGTCAGAGCTGAAAGCTGGATTTCAGATTGGCGCCGTTCTCTTTCTGCCTTTTCTCGTTGTCGACATGGTCGTAGCATCGATTACCACCTCTGTAGGCATGATGCAGTTGCCGCCAGTGGTCATCTCAACCCCACTGAAACTCCTACTTTTTCTCATGGTAGATGGCTGGCACCTTCTTATTGGCGCCCTGATGAGGAGTTTCAACTAATGGGCGTCGACGAAGTAGTTCTGTTAGGTCGCCTGATGTTGCAGGAAGTCGTCATCCTGGTTGCGCCGATTCTCATCGCCGCCATTGCAGTCAGCCTGGTAGTCAACATTCTGCAGGTGTTGACATCCCTGCAGGATCAGACGCTATCCCATGTGCCTCGCCTGCTGGTAACAGGAGGCACGCTTTTCCTTATGATGCCGTGGATGTGGCGGCATCTGGCCCACTACACCATCGACCTTCTCACCGACTTTCACAAGGTTCTGCAGTAATGAACATATCTCTGGTCCAGATCTTCGGAGGATTGTTGACGATCGGCGTCCGGCTGACCGGGATCATGATCTTTGCGCCTTTCTTCGGCAGCGCAGTGGTCCCTTCCCGTGTCAAAGCGGTACTGGTCCTGGCTTTAACTGCACTCCTATACCCGATGATTTCAGCCAAGATACCGCAGATGAGCATCAGCCAATGGCCAATGATGGTCTTCAGTGAGTTGCTGATCGGAGTTGCTCTAGGAGTCGCGACAAACATTGTCTTCGACGGAGTGCAGATGGCCGGGCAGGTCTTGAGCATACAGATGGGCTACTCGCTAGTGAATATCCTCGATCCGCAGACACAGGTGGAATCAACGGTGGTAGCCACTTTCCATCAGACCATCGCGATGCTGATCTTTCTTCGTCTCAATGTTCACTTTTGGATATTGCGCGCACTGGCGCGCAGCTTCGATTATCTGCCTCCCTCCTCGGGCCACTTTGGGGCGTCGTTCACGTCGGCGACATTACAGGCAGGTGCAGGCGTTTTTGCCATCGGGATCCAGATTGCCGCACCGGTGCTTTCCGCCACATTGTTCGCCGACATTGCGCTCGGCATTTTAGGCAAGGCGTCGCCACAACTACCGCTGATGCTGCTCGGCCCAGCGGTCAAGAGCGTTCTCGGGTTGTTGATCTTGATCTCCGCACTCAAGTACTGGCCGAATCTCTTTGAACATTTGTTTCTCAATTCGATGGATCTGGGCGACCATCTTCTTCACCTGGCTCGATAGCAATTGGCGCGATAGGAAAACATGGCTGACGGTAACAAGACTGAACAAGCTACACCGAAGCGGCGGAGCAAGGCGCGGGAACAGGGTCAGGTCGCCCGTTCGCGTGAGCTGCCAGGGGTCTTTGCTCTCGCCGCCGTGGCAGGGGTCATGGCGCTGATGGCGCCGACCGCAGTTACTCACTGGACGTCGTTCTATCGCAACACGCTCTATGCGGCAGCCTCGGGCAATATCGAAAGCAACGGGCCGGTGCTCTTTTGGAGTACGGTCGAAGTGATGCGTTGGATTGCCCCCATCCTTCTCGCGGGAATGATGGTTTCGCTGCTTGCCGGATTGGCGCAGGGCGGCGTCAACTTTGCCCCGGGCGCTCTGGCCTTGAAGTTCGACCGATTCAATCCAGCGAGCAAGCTGGGTCAGATCTTTTCTCCGGTAGGTCTCAGCAATCTATTGAAGTCGCTGCTTCCGTTTGGAGCCATTCTTTGGATCACCGTCAACACAGTGCGTGAGCACTGGGAGACGATGACCCACGCATCGAATCTTGGTTTGAGGCCGTTCGCGAGCTTTGAAGGATCGATGGTGTTGGAGTTGACGTGGAAGTCCGGGCTCGTCCTGCTGGCTTGGTCCGCGGTCGACTATCTGTTGACCTTGAGGAAGATGGACAGCGACATGAAGATGACCAAGCAGGAGGTGCGCCAGGAATACAAGGAAACGGACGGCAATCCTGTTATCAAATCACGCATCCGTCAATTGCAAAGAGCAATGCGCAAAAAGCAGTCCTTGCAGGCTGCCTCAACCGCCACCGTCGTTGTGACAAATCCAACTCACTATGCAGTAGCGCTCCGTTATTTAACGGATATGCCCGCCCCCGTGGTCGTCGCCAAAGGACGCAATCTGCTAGCGGAAAAGATTAAACAGCTGGCACGCGACAACGGGATCATGCTGGTGGAAAACAGGCCCCTCGCGCAGGCGCTTTACAAGAGCGTAGAGGTCGGCGATTCAATTCCATCTAAGTTGTACCAGGCAGTTGCCGAGATTCTTGCCCTGGTTTTCCGCGCACAGGCTGAGGTACGCCGCAGTGAGGCGGAACGGCGTTCGAGGAATGCTTCCGGTCAGAAGATTGAAGACGCATCCGGTTCATCCACTCCGAAGCGCGGGGTGACGCCTTGATGGCCCGATTGGTCGCTGTCCTTCGGAAGTCCGGTGAGTGGATCGCGCCGATAGCTGCAGTCACGATGGTCTTTGTGATGCTTGTGCCGCTGCCGAGCTTCCTGCTCGATCTGCTTTTGACCATCAGCATTACCGCATCGATCCTGGTCCTACTCACGGCGATCCAGATTCTTCGCCCGGTGCAATTCTCGGTCTTTCCTAGCCTGTTGCTCTTACTTACGTTGCTCCGCCTATCGCTCGATTTGGCCAGCACGCGCCGTATTCTATTGCACGGCAATGAAGGTACAGGGGCTGCAGGTAAGGTCATCGAAGCGTTCGGCCAATTCGTGGTCGGCGGCAACTATATCGTTGGTTTCGTCCTCTTCCTGGCGCTGATCGCAATTCAGTTTCTAGTCATCAGTCACGGTGCGGTGCGTACGGCAGAAGTTACCGCCCGCTTTACTCTCGATGCCATGCCGGGTAAGCAGATGGCGATCGATGCCGATCTGAACGCCGGCATCATCAACGAGCAGCAGGCCCGCGCACGGCGAGAGCGGGTCGCGCGCGAGGCGGAATTCTGCGGTGCGATGGATGGCGCGGCTCGCTTCAGTCAACGCGATTCGCTGGCTACGATTCTGATCATGGCCATCAACATCATCGCCGGGTTTTTGATCGGAGTCTTTCAACAAGGCGTTCCCTTTCAGGAAGCACTGAAAACCTACACAATCCTCACGGTGGGCGACGGGCTGGTCACGATTCTTCCCTCATTGCTTGTTTCCGTCGCAGGCGGCATCGTCGTCACGCGGGCAGCGTCGAAGGAATCTCTCGGTGTGAATGTCGGCAGACAACTCTTCAACAGTCCACGTTTGCTTTGGATCGCGGGGGGCGCCCTTACGGCTCTGGGACTGATCCCCGGCCTGCCGAAATTCGCCTTCTTCAGTCTGGCCGGGGGCCTGATGTTCGCGGCGTGGAAACTGAAGCCGCAGATCATAAAGGACGAGGTCGATGAGCTGGAGTTGATCGCTAAGACCGCGGTGCCAGGCGGATCGGCTGTTCCTCAAGTTGATCCCATGGATGCAGTCCTCAAGCTCGATGAACTGATGCTCGAAGTGGGTATCGGCCTCGTGCCTCTTGTGGACGCGCAGAAGGGGGGGCAACTGCTCTCTCGGGTTAAATCCATGCGGAAGAATCTCGCTCAGCAGCTTGGCTTCCTTGTTCCGTCAATCCACATTACCGACAACCTTTCCTTGCGGGAGCGAGAATATGTGATCTACCTGCGCGGGGTCGAGATCGCCCGGTGGGAGCTTCGCCGGGATTGCCTGCTCGCGATCAGTTCTAATGCAGATGCACCTGACCTGCCCGGTCAAGATACCCGTGAACCGGCCTTCGACGTGCCGGCCAAGTGGATCGCTCCTCAAGCGCAGGGACAAGCCATTGCGGCTGGATATGCGGTTGTCGACCCAACGTCCGTGCTGGCGGCTCATCTGGCAGAAGTAATCAAGCAGAATGCCAATCTACTCTTGTCACGCCACGAAACCAAAAGGCTGATTGACCGGTTGAGCGAGTCTCATCCCAAGTTAACCGATGAACTGATTCCAAAGCTCATGAGCCTCGGCGAAGTGCAGAAAGTGCTGCAACAACTGCTGCGTGAACAGGTGTCAATTCGTGACCTGGGGACAATCCTGGAAACTCTCGTCGACACGGCGTCGTATAACAAGAACCCGATCGCGCTTGTGGAAGCAGTTCGCCACACACTGGGACGTGCGCTGATTCGACCGTTGCTGAACGATCAGGGTGAACTGAAGGTGGTCACTCTCGACACGACCATCGAAGACGAATGTTTGCGCGGGTCGAACCTGCAATTGAACCAGACAGTTTCGACTCCGCAACAGGTCACTTTGGCCCGTCGCGTGCTGGATGGACTACGTATGAACTTTGGCAAGGATATCGGTACGGCACCACCGGTGCTGCTGTGTTCTTCTCCTGGCCGTTACTATCTTCGCCGCCTGCTGGAGCCATTCATCCCCAGGATCGTTGTCATTTCTCCTGGGGAGATTCCAGCATTGACGCCGGTGCAGTCGGTAGGGGTTCTTCATTGACGCAGTCGAGGAGAGATCCAGATGTCCACGGCCGAGTGTCTGGAGTCAAACAAGACGTGTCGAATGCTGCAGCAAGAATGAGCAAAGGCCTTACAGAGGGAGTGATTGAATGACAACGGCAGAAATAGCCTACCGTGCGAGTAGTGACGGCATCGAGGAGCGCAACGAACTCGCTATGAGTGAGTTGCAGCAGGTCTATTATGTGGCAGCGAGAATCCACGAACGTCTGCCTAAGCATGTGGACATGGAAGATCTCGTCCAGGCGGGGGTCATTGGCCTGCTTGAAGCTTGCCGCAATTACAACAGCTCGAAGGATGCACAATTCTCAACTTTTGCGAAGTTTCGTATCCGCGGTGCAATTCTGGACAGTCTTCGCAAACTCGACTGGGGATCTCGCACATTGCGCAGAAAAGGGCGCGAAATCAACTCATCGGTTGTCAGGCTTGAATCTTCGCTGGGAAGGCATCCGCTCGAAGAAGAGATCGCGGCCGACATCCGGATGTCTCTCGATGAATTGCAAACGACACTAACGCAACTGGACGGTTTATACCTAGTTGGGCAGCAGGCAACTTCCTCCCAGGACCACGCCGAGTCCTATGATCTGATCGAATCGGCGCCAAGCGCTGGAGGGGACAATCCCTTCGATCTTTGCCTTGAAGGCGAGAGAAAGGCGCAGCTTGCAGAGGCGGTATCTCGGATGTCAGAGAGAGAGCAGTTAATCCTTTCGTTGTATTACAAGGAAGAGTTGACGATGAAGGAGATCTCACAAATAGTAGGCATCGCGGTGTCGCGGGTCTCGCAAATCCACGCCGCCACGATGGTGAAGCTGCGCGCCTCGCTGAGCCACCTCCGCGAGGAAGCAACGGCGCCCCCCGTCCATAGGCGGCCAGTCTGTCAGGGTGCGGATGGCGAGCAGTTGAGGAGGCTGGCATGACGTCATCGTCCGGGTCGGCTGAAGCGACATTCGCGGCGAAGCAGAGTGTGCTGCCGAAGTCGCGCGTGATTCACTCTTGCAACTTTCGCTATGCGGGCCGGCTATCCAATGAAAACGCTCGTGCCCTGACCGCGCTGCACGAGAAATTTGCCCTTAGCGTGGCCAATTCTCTGGGGCTCTATCTGGGGACTTCTCTGCAAATGAAGCTGATGTCGCTTGAGCAAATGCCAAGCCTGGACTACATCAGTGGCGTAGCGCCTAGCAACTACGTGCTTCCCTGCCCGCTCCATGTGATGGAGAGCAGTTTCCTGATGGAGATGGACATTGCGTTGGTCTTCCCCATCATCGACCTTCTACTCGGCGGCGCTGGCACGGCATCGGAGCAGACGCGCGAACTTACCGATATCGACGAAGAGATCATGCAGAGTGTTACCGCCCTCATTGTAAAGCAGGTGGAACGATCGTGGCGGGCCCTGAACTTGTCGTTGACTCCAGGCCGTTGCATCAGGCCGGCCATGATTCAGCAGGTATTCCTGGCGGACGAAAAGCTCGTGCTATTGGTTTTCGAGATGACTTTGGGGAACACAACCGGACTCTTCAGCATGGTGCTGCCAACATCGTTTGTCGGCTTCCTGCTAAGGCACATGAAGGCGGCGCAGTCGAAGAAAGTATCGAGCCTTCACCTGCTGAGAAACCCCAGTCTTCGCGAGCGGATTCTCGATTGCGAGTTCAATGTGGCTGCAGACACGACGCAGATGAAAGTGCTGGTGAAAGACTTGATGAACTTGAAGCCGGGAACGATCTTAAGGATGAGAGCGCCTGTCAAGAATCCCGGGCGACTCACAGTAGAAGGTGTAGACCTTTTTGAGGCATTGCCAGTTCGCAACGGGACACGGAAGGCAGCGCAACTCTCCTGCCGATCACAGGAACCCACCGGGAGAAAGGAGTAGTTATGATCATGGACGAGACAGCCGAGAGAATCCGCGAGTCCTTCTCGGGAGCCTTCTTTAGTGCATTGGTGGAAACTTTGTCCGAGGCCAGCGGATCGCCTTGGCGGATCGCTGCCGTGCCAGACGCCGACTTGAGTCTGGATCTATCTGAAGGGGTTCAGGTGAAGCTGAGGGTCGACGGTAGCTTGCGAGGAGATCTCCTATTAAAACTCGGCCATGTCGAGGCTTGTGTGCTGGCATCGAAGTTTCTGAGACAGCCCGCGGCTGATTTCGGGACTGAACAGTCCGATGCCATGTTGGGTCTGATCAATGCGGGAATCGGCAGGTTTTGCTCAAGCGTTGCCCAAGAATATGGCACCTTCACGATCGAAGCCACCTACGTTTCCCAAGCAGATCCCGAATTTGCAAGCGTTTCGCAGATCACTGCAACCGACAATGAATCCAATCGCGTATCAATTCTGATGTACATGAACCCTGTGTTGGGCGAAGCGTTATCTCTTCACTTCCAAGCCGGGAACCCGGTTGCCAAGACCGGGACATCGATGAATCCTGAAGCTGGGAGGAAGACTCCAGCGCAGGGGAACCTGAATCTCGTAATGGATGTTGAACTCAACGTCACGCTGCGCTTTGGACAGCGCCAACTCACACTACGCGAAGTGCTCGAATTGACCAGTGGATCCGTCGTCGAACTTGATCGGCAGGTTGACGAACCAGTCGAGCTTCTCCTCGAAGGAAAGGTGATCGCCAGGGGCGAAGCAGTGGTGATCGACGGCAACTATGGGCTACGCGTGACTGAGGTAACGCAAAGAACTTCATCGCCCGCACCTTGTTGAGCGTTGTAGTCGAAGATGCAGTCGGCGAGAAAGTGAGCGAGGAGCGACGGAAACCATGAACTTGATCCATTCGATAGCGACGCCGGAATGGGCTGCTAGGTTCAAGCTCATCAACTCCAGGTGTCACAGCTGCCATCGATCGTTGGCCCTGCGACACTTCACCACCCAGAAGGCCGGGATCTGGATGCAGGGCTCCTGGTATTGCAGTTCCCCTTGTTTCATATTGGCGGCAGAAAGGAAACTATCGGAGTTGCTGACATCGGGCCTGGAACCGGCGAACCACGCCACCCGAATGCCGCTGGGGCTGATCTTAATCAGCCGCGGCTTACTGACCGGGGCACAACTGAGAGAAGTGATAGACGAAACGAAGGAAGACGGAGGAGAGGTTGGCGAATTGCTTGTGCGGCAAGGACTCGTTAGCGAGAAGGAGGTTACCGCAGTGCGCGCCACGCAGTGGGGCTGCCCGGTATTTGCGGTTTCGAAGCACGCGATCCAGATCGGCATACAAATCCCATCGACTCTTGTCCAACTTTATTCCGCGACTCCACTCCACTACGTAGCAGCGACGAAGCATTTGCTCGTGGGCTTCGTTCATGGCATCGAGTATGGTCTGCTTTATGCCATCGAGCAGATGACCGGGTGCAAGACGCAACCCTGTTTTGTGACGCCCAGCGACTTTCAAGCCCAGATGCGTCAAGGAGAACAGGTGCAGGAGCTGTGTAGAGATGCACTCCCGCATGAAGTTACGTTTGAAGGTCTTCAATCCGCGGCGCAAATGGCTCGCACTCTCTGCGACTATGGCGTCGATTTTGAGGCGGATGAGGCCATCATTGGCAGGTGCGGGGAATACTTATGGGCTCGTCTGAAATACGGTCCGAAAGAAGTCGACCTCCTCTTCAGGGCTGGGTGACTTTCACTCGTTTTGCGCAAACCTTCTCATGGTCCTCCAGGATTCTCCGCCGCTCTCCAAATCATTTCCTGCAAATCGGATAGTTAAGGCTTTGTCTGGACATATCGTTCGCCTGTGCCGATAAGGACGCAGCGGGTGTGAAGGAATGCTGAATTACGCGTATGAGCCGGCAGTTGATCTGAGCTGGATCCCATCCTCCACGTGGCGGTGTCTCCGTTCCCTGGAAGAGAAGAGGTTCGCGCAGGAGAAGGGCAACTTTCTGGATGACGTGCCAGTCATGTCAGCAACCGTTCTCGGTCTGGAAGTGGCGTTGCATGAGCCATATATTGACTTGCGGAAGGCCTCCGATCTGGTCTTGAGCGATGTTGGAGCAACTATCCATACGCTACGATTGGTGGGCAGAGAATATGAATTTGCCTCGGAACGTCCAGGCCGGATGGGTGACTGCATAGCCAGTCTGGACCTTGGCGCGTGGTTCAGCGCAATCTCTGCCCGAACTTTTCCCTGCGATCAAAAACATGCGGCAACGACGGCATTCTGGGAACATTGTCGCCTCATCGCGCAGTACGCGCAACTTGTTGCTGAGTCGCTTGAAGGTATCTCTCCGGAAGATGCGTATCTTTTCGGACTCCTTCATGAGGCGGGAAGTATCCCAGCAGTTCTGGGCTGGCCAAAGGGCGGCCCGGGGGCTGCGGACCCAGGCTCTCTTTTCGCAATGGAGGGGGCGCTGCCGCTCTTCGTACTTGCCGCATTGCGCAGCGTGCGTGATTGCTGTCCTTTGTCTGCCTGGAAGTTCATTCTTACCGCGGCACACGAACTCGCCGATACTCGGCCAAATATCAAAGCATCTAGGGTGCTCACGATCGGTTCCCGCTAAACAAGACACCTCATTAGGCCGTAAAGTCCGAAAACGAGAGTCTCATTCAGGTATTGATTTGCGATCAGAAAGGTCCCGCGCGGCGTCGAGTGGAACGTCTCATCTCATGTGTTTCTCATCGACTGCTCATTCTGGGGACAGCCTACTCTTTGAATGATCCGGTTTTCCTGCTGCAATGATGCGAAACCTGACATAAAGCTTGCATCGTCACAATTGGCCTCCGGCGTGCATGTTACCTGTCTGAGGCCATACGATGAACAGTGGATACTACGCAGCGTGTGCGGGGCTGATGTCCCGTACCCAGGCGCTCGATACGATAGCCAACAATCTGGCGAACGTGAGCACAGCGGGCATCCGCGCGAGTCACAATGTCTTCAGCTCCATCCTAGCCACTACAGGGGACTCCACTCTCTCTGTCCTCAACCAGGACACAAACGACTATGGCGTGCTTGGCGGCACGCAACTGGACAATTCCCAAGGCGCTCTGGTGCGGACAGGGAACGACCTCGACCTCGCCATGGAAGGACCTGGCTACTTCGTGGTCCAGACCGCTACGGGTCCTGTCTACACGCGGGGAGGGAATTTTCGCGTGTCGCCACAAGGGCGATTGATCACTGCTTCGGGCGATCCGGTCATGGGAGATAACGGCCCAATCACGATCGTTGGAAATCCCGTTTCGATCAGCACGGATGGAACAATCTCGGCGAATGGCGCGATCTCGGGACGGCTGAAGCTTGTTGAGTTTGCACCCACGGTGGAGATGCAGAGTGCTGGTGGCACTTACTACACGGCGCCCGCCGGCACCGCATTTGCCGCCAAGAACTCTCAAGTGCGCCAAGGAATGCTCGAAAGCTCAAATGTCAATCCGGTCACCAGCGTGGTCGAATTGATGACAGCACAGCGTGAGGTCGAGACCATGCGCCGAGTGCTAACGATGTTCAGCACCGAGCTTGACAAGACCGCAGCCCAGGACCTACCACGCGTCAGCTGATGTGCGGCCGCATGGCAACTGAGCCAACATTGAAAGGAACCAGATATGTTTCGTGCCCTCTATACAGCCGCAAGCGGAATGACGGCCCAGCAGTTGAATCTTGACAACATCGCCAACAATCTCGCGAACTCGAGTACAACGGGCTTCCAGCAGCGTCAGGTGAATTTCACCGACCTTCTCTATCAGAACGAGATCATGCCGGGCGCCGCCGCTACCCAGCAGACGACGGTAGCAGCGGGCCTTCAGATCGGTCTAGGCACCAGGCCCGGGGCAACCGAAATCATACAAACACAAGGCGACTTCGCCACCACTGGCAACCCTCTCGATCTGGCCATTCAGGGCGCGGGTTTCTTCCAGATACTTATGCCCAACGGACAGATAGGCTATACGCGCGATGGATCCTTCCACCCCGATGCACAGGGAGCGATGGTTACGTCGGAAGGCAACCCGCTGCAACCCGCGGTGACAATCCCTGTAGATGCGTTAAGCGTGACGGTCGGCAGCGACGGGACGGTCAGCGTAACCCAGCCAGGCCAGACGGCGGCTACGCAGGTGGGTAGTATCCAGACGGCCCTCTTCATCAACCCGGGCGGTCTGAATAGCGTGGGAAACAACATTTACCTTCCGACGACAGCTTCTGGCCAACCGGTAGTCGGAACGCCGGGCGGCGCAGAAGGATTGGGAAGCCTCCAGCAGGGCATGCTGGAGCAGTCGAACGTCAGTGTCGTCAACCAGTTTGTAGCGATGATTTTGGCGCAACGTTCCTATGAATCGAACTCGCGGGTAGTCAAAGCTGCGGATGAGATGTTGCAGCAGCTGAATCAGCTCGCGCAGTAGCGGCTCGGATGCATAGGTTCAAGCAGCGGCAGGGAGGATCAATGACGGCAAGATGGATAGCAGTTTTGTCGATGGCGACCATGAGTTATTCAGTATGGGGCCAGTCTCAGCCGCCGGACCGTTTTGAGGTCACAACGAATCAGGTGGCGCGGGCTGTCTCCGAGGGAGGGGTAGAAGTCACCGAAAAGCAGGTGTCCATGCTTGCCAAAGTGTTCGCGACCGAGCCGAATCCGGCGCTCGATGTCTTGACTGTCGGGCCACTCGGCGATCAGTGGTCCACACAGCACAATGGAACTCATTCCCTGGTCAAGCTGGCATGTCATCTTCCCGGTATCTGCCTGCCTTTCTATGTCATCGTTATTCGGCAAGATGAACCGGCCGGGGGCGCGACCAGCGCGGTCAGCAACTATGATGCAGACAGGAATACCGGATTGAAACGGAATGTCGCGATTACGATGCGGGCCGGAGCGCATGCGACGCTTGTGATGGACGATGACCGGTCGCATATTCAGATCGCGGTCATAAGTCTTGAGAACGGCATCGCCGGCCACAGAATCCGCGTCGCGAGCCCGGACCACAAGCAGACCTATGTCGCCGAAGTGGTCAACGCAAGTCTGCTGAGAGGGAGTTTCTAGGATGCGGTTGAAATATTTACTACTCAGACGAACCGCCATTCTTGTTCTGCTCGGAGCCTCTTCGGTCTTCGCCATCAGCCAGAACCCGCTGAAGCCCCATGCCAAGACTCCCGAACAACTCCGTGCAGAGTACATCGGGCGTTTGCAGCAGCGGTATGTTCCGGAAGCTGAGGAGCGTACCGTCGGGAGTTTGTGGTCAGCGCAAAGCCCGCTGGTCGGCTTCTCAGTCGATTACAAGGCATATCATCTGAACGACACCATCACCATCCAGATTGCCGTTCAGACAACGGCGGCGCAGTCCGGCACTGTCGACAGCGAGCGAAGCTTTACGACCGCCTCCGCCATCACCGGAATCATGGGCAAGACCCCTGCGGCAGTCAATCCTCTACTGTCTGCGAATTCCTCTTCGGCACTTAAGGGACAGGGATCGACTGCGTCCAATACGCTGTTCGCGACCAGCCTCACAGGTCAGGTGATTGCCGTGCTTCCAAACGGAAATCTTGTAGTAGAAGCGCAGCGCCAGATTTTCATGAATAACCAGCACGAAAACGTAACCGTGCGAGGCATGGTCCGGCCGGGTGACATCGGCCCCAATAACACGGTGCCCTCAACAGCCCTAAGCAATCTTGAAATAGAGATGAAGGGCAAGGGAATCATCTCAGACGGTGTACGTCCGCCGAATTTCCTCACAAGGGCGGTCCTATGGCTACTAAACTTTTGATCGGCATGGCGCGCAAACTCGATCAGGCGAACCGGCGTAACTGGCCGGCCCAGCTCTCCCTCTTTACCGCTATGTGGGTTCTCTGTTTGGTTCCGCTTTTCGGATCTGATGCTGACCGCAAAGTGCTGATTCGCGACGTAACACAGATTCAGGGCGTACGCGACAATCAACTGGTCGGTTACGGCCTGGTGGTCGGTCTGAGCCGAACTGGCGACACACAACAGACGTTCTTTACCGTGCAGACGTTGGCGAATACGCTGCAGCGGATGGGAGTCCAGATCGCGCCCGGTGTAGTCGTCGTCAAGAATGTCGCCGCTGTCTTTGTAACCGCGTCCCTCCCTGCGTTCTCGCGGCCGGGCATGAAGCTCGATGTGACGGTGTCATCGGTTGGCGATGCCAAGAGCATTGAGGGTGGAGTGCTGCTGCTCACGGCTCTTCGTGCGGCCAATGGAGAGGTCTATGCCGAAGCGCAAGGACCATTGGTCATAGGCGGTTACTCCGAGGGAGCATCCGGCAACATCAAGAGCGTGAATCACCCGACCGTCGGCAGGATCTCTGAAGGGGGAATCGTCGAACGTGACGCAGCCGTCGACCTAAGCCGCTTTCGGATCGTCTCACTGCTATTGCTAAACTCCGACTTCACTGCTGCACGCGACATCGCGGACGCGATCAACTCGGAATTCGGGAAGCCGATCGCCACCGCACTCGACAGCCGACGCATTGACGTCAACGTTGCCGACAGTGGCGCACCTTCGGTACCAATCCTGATCTCGCGAGTCCAGAACCTCTCGATCAGTTTCCACTCACCGGCCAAGGTCGTCGTCAACGAACGCACCGGCACAATCGTGATGGGGGGCGACGTGAAGCTTTCGCCGGTTTCTGTGATTCATGGCAGCCTGACCATCGACGTGCAAACCTCTCACGTCGTGGTGCAGCCGCCTCCATTCTCGAATGGAAAGCCGGAGACGGTCACGGAAACAAAGTTGACGGTGAACGATGCGCCGGCACAATCGATCCAACTGGAAGAGGGCGCAAACGTAGATGAGCTTATCAAGGGGTTGCATGCCATAGGCGCGACCTCCCACGACATCATTGCAATTCTGCAGGCAATCAAGGCAGCTGGTGGGTTGCAGGCCGATCTGGAGGTGATCTAGTGTCCAATGGTTCCGCGCTTGGCAACATTTCCGCAGCGATTCCCGGACCTCTTTCCACCAAAGCGGATCAGGTCATCCAGCAGACGGGATCGACTGCGACCACGAATTCGAAGATCGAGAAGTCGGCCAAGGATTTCGAGTCCATTCTTCTCGGGAGCTGGCTCCAACAGGCGGAACAGAGCTTCGGCTCACTGCCTGGTGGAGACGACGAGGACGACGCAGATGCCGGCAAAGATCAGTTCCAGGGAATGGCCATGCAGTCGCTTGGGACTTCAATGACCGCCTCAGGCGGCATTGGAATCGCCAAGATGATTTCGAAGCAACTTCATCGGACCGAGGATGCGCGGATCGCGGATGCGGCGAATACGGGCCCGCCCCACACCAAATAGCAGTTTGAGGGTTGCAACTCACCTGTTTTCAACAGCGTATACGGCAGATTGAAACGTTTGGCTACAAACGCCGATAGCTGTACCGTTGAGACAGGAGAAGTTGCGATGAAGATTGAAGTGAACAGTCCGGCAGCCAACCAGTTGCCACCTGACCGGGGTCCGAAGCAGGTTTCGAACCAAGGCCCGGCCGTTACTCAGGGTGCGACGGAAGACCGGACGACGTTCCACTCCGACAGTACATCGGTCCGGGCTTTGACCAGCCAGGCACTGAATTCCCCTGAGGTCCGTCAGGACAAGGTAGATGCTCTCCGCCAATCCGTCAGCAGTGGCAACTACCAGATCGACGCAACGAAAATTGCGGGAGCCATTATCGACGGCAACAAACAGTAAATGGGCATCATCGGCGAGTGAGGGGCTTTATTGGCCAAGACACAGACCTTCGGCCAGAAGGGCTTGAAATGAAGGACGAGGCAGTCCAGACGCGCGATCAGATCGCCGCCAGCTATCTGCAGCAATTGCAGGCACTGGCGGCGGAAATCTCCGTTGCCACGGATGCTATCGCCGCCAATGCATTGTCTGGATTTCAAGAGAGTGTCGCCAGGCAGGAGATGCTCTGCGCCAGTCTGGTAAGGATGGCGAATACCGTCAGCGAAGGATTCCGATCATCCGAGCGGCCTTTGCTCTCATGCATCGATCCCGCGGTGGAACTGAAGATCCGGGCGACAAGTGGAGCGATCCGCGAGCTGAATCTGCAGTACGCAGCCCTGCTGAAGCACTCAGGCAGGTCAATTGCACTCCTCGCTTCATTGTGCAGAAGCCACACAGGACGATTCCAGGAGGCTCGCGGGCCCAGGTCGAAGCACCAGACCTGGTCGTGCGAGATGTAATCCATGGGCTCTTTGAGTTCTTCACTGTCGATAGCCGTACAATCGCTGAACGCCGCCACTGGCGGCCTCCAAGTAACCAACAACAACATCGCGAACGCGAACACGCCCGGCTACTCTCGCCAGGTGGCCATCCTTCAAGAGGCGGCGCCGACGAATGACGGCAACCTGAGCGTGGGGAATGGCGTTGTGCTCGAGGGCTTTCAGAGCGTGCGGGATGAGCTGGTACAGACGCAGATTCAGCAGGAGACGCAGTCCCAGAGTGGCGCCAATGCCCAGCTCGCCTCGTTGCAGCAGATACAGCCTACCTTTACCACCTCGACACAAGACATCGGTACGCAGATGTCGGCCCTGTTCTCGAGTATCTCAAGTCTCTCGACAACTCCGGGCAGTTCCTCTGCCCGCCAGGGAGTGCTTACGGCCGGACAGAATCTGGTTACAGCTTTCAATACAGCCTCCAACTCCTTAACCGCCCAACAGGCCGGGCTTAATTCGCAGGTCACGCAGGATGTTAGCCAGATCAACCAGCTCACCAAGCAGATTGCAGCCCTGAATCCGCAGATTGCCGGGTTGAAGGCGAGCGGGCAGGACGGCGGAACCCTGCAGGATCAGCAGAACCAGTTGGTGCTGAGTCTCTCGGCGTTGACGAGTGTTTCCGTCATCAAGACCGATGACGGCGATACGCTCACCACGGGAAACGGAACTCCGTTGGTTGTGGGTTCGAAGCCCTTCACATTGCAGACTGCAACAGCCAGCGATGGTATGACGCACGTCCTCGATCAGAACGGCACCGACGTAACGGCGACGCTCACCGGTGGAGACCTGGGCGGAACCATTCAGATGCGCGATCAGACGATTCCCGGCCTTTTGGGCCAATTGGATACGCTGGCCAATCAGTTTGGCAACGCATTCAATTCTGTTCAGAAAGGGGGCTACGATCAAAACGGCGCCCTCGGGCAAAGCTTTTTCACGCTCCCCCCCGCGCCCCCCGCGACGGTTCCCCCGGCGGTTGATCCGTATCCCGGAGCGGCTGCCAACATCGGAATGTTCATTTCGGATCCCGCCTCGATCGCTGCCAGTTCGGATAGTAGTGCCGGAGGCAACGGGAACCTGGCCAATTTCAGCGCAGTACAAACGGCTCCGCTTAAGTCGGGCCAGACTCCGATTGACGCGTATTCGAGTCTTGTCTACCAAGTGGGCAGTCTCGCCTCCAACGCCAATGCCGAATCGAAGGCGACTACCTCGAGCCTGCTACAGCTCAACGACCAGCTCAACTCGGTTTCAGGGGTCTCGATCGATCAGGAATCGACCAATTTGATCACTTACCAGACGGCCTACGAGGCCGCTGCTCGAGTCGTCAGCACAATTCAATCCTTGTTCACGATCACGATGAGCATGGGCACCGCCGCGGCGGAGTAAAGAATGATTGGCACGGCGTGCGGCCGCGCAGAGAAGGGCAAGTATGCGAGTTACGAACATGGTTCCCGATGCGCAATATGCCATGCAGCAGAGTCAACAGGCTCTTTCGGCCGCATTGCAGCAGGTGTCAACCGGCTTGCGGGTCAACCAGCCTTCCGATGACCCCGCAGCCTCGGCCAACCTGGTGGTTTCGCTCGCAGCTTCTGCAAATGTTGACCAGTACACAAGCAATGTGAGTTCGGTGCTTCCTCAGATGCAGACCGCTGATTCGGCCATAAGTTCCATAGTTACCTCGTTAAATTCTGCGATAACTTCTGGAACCGAGGGCGCGAACGGAACCGAATCTACTACAAACAGGCAAAGCATTGCCACCCAGGTACAGGGTTTGCTGTCCAACGTGATCGCTCAGGCCAACACCTCTTTCCAGGGCGTCTATCTTTTTGGCGGGTCGGCGAGCAGCGCTCCGCCATTCGTCCCTGCTTCGTCCACGTATACATCGACACAGGCATCCGTTATACCACCGCTGAGTGCCACGCAGTTGACAGCCGGTACGGTCACAACCGTTAGCGATGCTTCTACAGGCAAGTCCTATTCCGTCACGGTATTACCGGGCCAAAACATCACCGTCGGTGATCTGGTAAATGATATCAACGCGGCCAGCCCGGCCGTTCTATCCGCGGGCACCACCGCAAAAATCAATGCTACAGGCCAACTTGAAATCGACACGAATTCAAGCGCGGCCGGCATCGCTGTCACCTCGAATGACCCGGTCCTCGGAACAATGAACGCTACTCCGGGCACGGAGGTTGCGAATGCCTACGCTTATGTCGGAACCGGAAATGCAAACACCGTGCAGGTCGGCGACTCTATGAAGGTCGCCACCGGCGTTGCTGGGGACCAGCTACTCACTTCCGGAGCAAACGTGATCAGCTCGCTCAACGGCCTGATTACGGCCCTCCAAAGTGGGACGGCCGCACAAATCAGCACGGCCACCACTGCCGTTTCCACGGCATTGAATTATGTCTCGCAGCAGCGAGTCTCCCTTGACAGCACCATTGGCCAATTGAACTCTCAGGAGAGCTACCTTGGCCAGGAGACAGTGACGCTGACAACGCAACAGACCGCGCTGGTTGGAGTCAGCCTTGCGACTGCCGCCACAAATCTCTCACAGGCTGAGCTCAACAACAGCGCGGTTCTGGCTGCCTCTGCCAAGGTACTTCCGCAAACGCTGCTCGATTATCTGAAATAAGCGCCTGCGGCCCCTTTCAGAAATTGGCCGACGAACCGAAAATGCCCCGGCGGGTGTCCGGGGCTTTTCTTGTGCGTGCGCCAGGCAGGGCGCACTTGCTTCAAAGAGCTCGTTCTCTAGACACCCGGCAAAAGCAGGCTTTGCCTTGTCGAATCGCAATACTATCTGCAATGAACACATATTTTACCCCGGCATTGAAATGATCCACGGGGATGGCCGATAGGTTGGTTGTCCAAGACGACCTCCTTCTCGACGATCCGGAGCCTCAAAGCAGGCCCTACAAAAGAAGCCGAGTGCAGGCGCAAAAGGGCAAATAAGGAGAAACACCAATGGCACTTTCAATCCTGAATAACATCTCCTCCCTTACGGCGGAGAATGCATTGTCCAACACACAGGCGAGCCTGCAAAAGACTCTTACTCAGCTGTCGACCGGCCTCAAGATCAACTCCGGCTCGGACGATGCTGCAGGCTTGTCGATTGCCGAGGGAATGACCGCGAACATGGCCGCCCTGACGCAGTCGCAGCAGAACGCCAGCAATGGCATCGGCATGCTGCAGACCGCCGATGGCGCCCTGTCCCAGGTAACCACGCTTCTCAACCGCGCTGTCACGCTTGCCACCGAAGCTGCTTCCAGCAACATCACCGGGAGCCAGTCGACCGCGCTCGATACGGAATTCCAATCCATCCTGTCGGAAGTCAACCAGATCGGCCAGACCACCAACTTCAACGGGCTCAATGTGTTCGCCGGGAACACAGGTACCGACTTCGGAACGACGTCGGGAACCGCCGCCCACGCGCTAAGCACCGCCTCTACACTGGCAGTCGGCTCAGTCACGACCATCAGCGACACCACGGCCGCAGGCGTCACTTCCACCTTCAGCTTCACCGCGACTGCTACCACCAACAAAATCTCTGACTTGAACGCCGCGCTCGCGTTACAAACAGGCGGTGTCAAAAACGCAGCATTTGCCCCCGGCTTGGCTACACAGGGAAATGCAGGCGTCGATACCAACAACCTAGAGCTCAAGAGTTCCGTCGCTACCGACACCCTCACCGTAGCCACGTCGGATACCACAACCCTTGCAAGCATGGGCGTAGTGGGCGGCAGCGAGGACCAAAGCAACGTGTTCCTCAGTGACGGCAGCACGGTAGCAAGCGCGGCCAACACGCAGATCAAAACCAACATCAACGCTCTTTCCGCGGCCGCACTGAACCTTTCGACAAACGACCTGGCAAGCGCCAGCACGGCGACCTTAGCCCTGACCGCCGTCAACCAGGCAATCACCGCGGTTTCAGCACAGCGCGGCGTCATCGGCGCGGCGGTAAACCGGCTCACGGCGGCAAGCGGCGACATGGCCAGCGAAGTCACCAACCTTCAGAGCGCAACCAACAGCATTCAGAATGCCGATATCGGCAAGACCGTTGCCAACATGACCTCTTACAACGTCCTCCAGTCCACCGGCATGGCGGCCCTGCAACAGTCCAACCAGGCTCAGCAGGCTGTTTTGAAGCTCGTCCAGTAAGATAACGCAACAATCAATGTAATAAGGGAGGTGGGGCCGCGAGGCTCCGCCTCCGCTTCACCTTCGAGAAATTGATTCTGGGGTTGATTTTCGATCTGATCGGCTCTCACTCTCGGGCCTTCCACATTTAGAGCTTGGCGCGCACTGGAATGCGCCTTTTCAGAAGCAGGTAGGAGCTATGAGTTCCGTTTCCGCTGTAAATACGCTTCTGTCGGGCACAACCACCACGACACCGGCGGTCAGCATCAGCTCCATCCTGGCTGCAACCTCGGGCGCGTCCACGCCTGGTATCGACGTCACCGCCGCAGTGGCGGCGGCCATTTATGCCGATCGCGCGCCGGAGCGGGGATGGCAAGCGGATCAGACTACGCTCACCAGCCAGACAACCGCCCTTACCTCGATTCAGACCGCTACTGAAGCTCTTGCCACCGACATGCAATCTCTTAATACACTGACCGGCCCCCTTGCGGCACGGACGGTTACCTCCTCCAACCCGAATGATCTTACTGCAACCGCGGCTACCGGGACTGCGGCCGGAGTGCATACGGTTGTCGTGAATAGCTTGGCTACCACGGGATCGTGGTATTCGGACCTTGAAACCGGTCCGACTGCGCTTCTGCCGGCGTCATCCATGACGATTACAACTACAGCCGGACCGGCAGTGACAATCGCAATCGGGAACGGAGTCAACACACTGAACGACCTCGCCACAGCCATCAATAGCGCGACGAGTACAACAAGCTACAGCTCAACGCAAGCGAATCTGACAGGCGCTACGCCTTTGACCACGGGTTCCATCACCACCATCCAAGACACCGCCACCGGCAAGTCATTCAGCTACACGGCAGTCTCGGGAGACACAATCGATACCTTGAACGCCAAGATAGCAAGCGCAGTGGCCGACGGTACCCTCTCCGCCAAAGTCGTCGGCTCCGCTGCCAGCGGTCAAGAGGTCATCTCAGAGGGTTCGACCGGTGAAGGCATCACGGTCTCGACCACCGATGTCGCGCTGGGTGCAATGGACGCGACCGCCGGCGCAACCGAGTCTCTCGGTCTAAACGCGACCGTCGTGAGTGACTCGACCGGCTCCCGGCTTGCAATTATCTCCAAGACCTCCGGCACCGCCTCCGATTTCTCAATCACCTCCGCGAACTACACGGGCACTTCGTGGACTTCACCAGACATGCCCCCGGGTTCCACTCTTGGCGCAAACAGCATCACTCTTTCCAGTGGAACCGGCCCTAGCCTGGCAACTCTGACGGTCTCTACTGCCGCTACGACACCTGGGCAGACCTATGCTCAACTGGCTACGGCAATCAATGCTGCCGTCAGTGCTTTCAACCTGACCGCCAACACCAATGGCACGCCGCCTCTTAACGTCACGGCGACCGCGGGCAGCGACGCGAATGGCACAAACATAACAATCGCCAGTTCCGATAAAGCCGTCACCCCATTCACCATCAATGAGCCGGGAGTCGGCTTTACGCAAGCCGTTACAGCAGCCAATGCATCTCTGACCGTCGATGGCGTTCCCATTCATCCTCCGACCAATTCGGTCACTGGAGCGATCACTGGAGTCACTTTGACGCTGCTGGGTGCCAGTCTCGGAAGCCCGATTAACTTGACAGTCGCTTCCGACGCAGCGCAGGTCTCAACGGCGATCAACCAGTTCGCCACTGACTACAACACGGCCATTGGGCTGGTCAACTCGCAATTCAGTTTCGACAGCACAGCGAATACCCAGGGGGTACTCGGTTCCGATCCCACTGTCGTCTCCTTGCAAAGCACGCTGGAACAGGCGCTTAGCTTCGTGAATAAACCGCCGGCGGGAGGAAGCACAACAGTCTCGACCCTGAGCGACTTGGGCCTTAGCGTTGGGAATGACGGCACCCTTACGGTCGATTCAGCCACCCTGGATAACGCGATTACCAACAACGCTGCCGATGTACAGAGTTTTTTCGAAGGCGCGTCGCTAAACGGCTTTGCCAATTCGATGTACACTGCACTGAATAACTTCACTAGTCCAGCAAACGGCGCTTTTAAAGTGGATCTGAGCAGCATAAGCTCTTCGAGTGCTGCCTTGACTTCGGAAATCAACGATTATGAAACCGGCTACATCGCAAGCCAGCAAACGGCTCTCACCGCCGAATTCAGTGCGGCTGAAATCGCGCTCCAGACCCTTCCCGAAGAGATGGCGCAACTGAACGCAGAACTAGGCTTTAACTCCAATGGAAGCAGCAGCGGATGACGCTCATGACAACAGAATTGACATATCGAAAATCTGCGATCGGCGGCGCAAGCGCAATCGGCCTGATGATTGCGCTCTTCGACACCTTGGCGGGCGATCTTCGCCGGGCCGCGACGGCCCTTCGCAAGAACGACATCGAGACCCGGTGCAAAGAGCTAAACCACGGCACATTAGTGCTTGGCCAGCTGGAAAGCTGGGTTGACTTGCAGAATGGCGGGGATTCTGCTCAGACTCTATCCAGGTTTTACGCATATTTGCGAGCGATGATGATGGAGGCGGCGATAAGCAAATCAGCCAAGCTCCTTGAGACGCAGATAGACATGCTTCTGCATGTGAGGAGTGCCTGGCAACAGCTTGACGCTCCCCCCCCGCAGGGAGTGGCGATGCCGGTGGAGGGCCGGACGGAATCGGAGAAAACGTCTTCTGCTGTAACTTACGACCAGAAGGCCGAGAGAATTCCCTTCTCGCAATCCGCTTGATTCAGGAATGAGCGGGCCGGCGGCTGAAAAGCCTTCGGGCCCTTCCGATTTGCAGTAAGGCGTCATTCAGTTGGTGTCTTAGAACTCATGATCTATAGATGTAGGCCGTGAATGCCGCACCCCTCGCCCCGCAATTTGACATCCAGCCGATGAGTGGCTTGATAACCGAGTGGTTGTGCCGCGGTAGTCCCAGGCGCGGGTAAGCGAGGATTCGATGAAGGCGCTTGTGGTCGAGAGCAGCAGCACGATGAGATCCGTCTTGCGTCGCATACTGACGATGCGGGGGTTTGAGGTTGCAGAGGCAGAAAATGGCCAGCATGCATTGGATGTCCTGCGATGCATGGGTGAAGCAGATCTTGTCCTGGTAGATTGGGTCCTGCACGAATTAGACAGTCTCGAATTTATAGCACGCTTGCGCCTGGGGGCAACGCCGGGAATGATGGTGATTATGTTGGTGGCGGACGCGCCCGGGATGCGTGAACTCCACAGAGCGTTTATTGCGGGAGTCGATGATTACTTAATGAAGCCTTTTACCTCCTTGCAGATAGATCAAATGCTGACCCAGGGCGGCCTTACTTAGTGGCGCGATGTTCTATTGATAGAAGACATCCTCCCTGCCGATAGGAAATAGATGAGAATGCGGCAGATGCCCGGTCAGGTGCGCTTAAGTTGTAAATGCACCTGGATGGGTCGGCCAGCCAATGCGGGAGATCCGTGCCGCTAAAACTCGATATCTTGGTCTGTTTGCCGAAGATCGCGGCAGTCTTAAAGTCGCGTGCACACTGCTCTGGAGTCTCTTGGCAGTCAATGACTGCTGAACACTTCAGCTCTCGTATCGGAGCTCGTGTCGTCAATATGTGCCTGTGGAATGCCGGATTTAACTGTCTAATCGCCCCGGCCTTGCTTGTGAGGCCCTGAACGTGAGCCATTCAGCTGTTCGCAGTACTAGATAGGGTGCGTGGGCAAAGGAAGGGAGTGCAAGATGAATAAGAGCACGCTTGGTGGAATTGGTCTTGCGCTTGCGGGCATTGCTGCTGGCATGTATCTGGACGGGGGTAAGGTTGGACAGATGCTGCAACCAACTGCGGCTCTAATTGTTTTTGGAGGGACCCTTGGCGCAGTCATGGTGCAATTCCCATTTTCAGTCGTGCTGCAGGCTGCCCGGCAATTGAAGGAGGTCTTCTTAGGTACTGAGGAAAATGCCTCGCTTCTAATCGAAGACTTGGTGGGCTACGCAGCAAGGGCACGGCGGAATGGCCTGGTGTCACTTGACTCGGAACTCGAGTCGATCGGAAATCCTTTCTTGAGAAAGTCTTTGACGCTTGCTGTTGACGGCGTCCATTCCTCAGATTTGCGCGAGACAATGGAACTCGATATGGACAGGGAGGCCGATGGCGAGGATCTTATTCCCAAAGTCTTTGAAGCTGCGGGTGGATTCGCCCCTACAATTGGCATTCTCGGCGCCGTCATCGGTCTTATCCAAGTGATGCAGCGGTTGGAGAACATCAATGAAGTGGGAAAAGGGATTGCAGTCGCATTTGTTGCGACAATCTATGGGGTTGGATCAGCGAACATTTTCTTTCTTCCATGCGCCGGGAGGATCAAGATGTTGATGCACAGAAAGCAGGAACTTCGCGACCTGATGCTGGATGGCGTGATTG